>Ga0334722_10000549_pt1 | contig 54087 bp, 48 predicted proteins | sample C3_bottom_MG_FD_207210 | JGI IMG/M metagenome (GOLD analysis project Ga0334722, IMG submission 207210) | Sediment microbial communities from Yellowstone Lake, YNP, Wyoming, USA - C3_bottom | ecosystem: Environmental > Aquatic > Freshwater > Lake > Sediment | place: USA: Wyoming | collected...
TGCATCTCCACCGACACTTCTTTGAATATTTAACGTTCCACCGTTTAATACATTAAACGTATGAGCAGTATCCTGTCCCCGTAAAGAAAGATTTCCTGAAGCTGATGCATTTCCAGCAACATCAAGGAGAGCACTTGGAGCAGTGGTGCCGATGCCGATCCGTGAATTACTGGTATCAAAATCCAAAAGCCCTCCTTCGATATTGAGCGATGTTGCAGAAGAATTTGCCAAATCCAAAGTTGAGGCATTAACAAGAGAAAGTGTTGCTGCATTAATCGTTAATGTATCTCCTGATGCATCACCTATTGTAGTATTCCCGTCGGTTCTCACTGTCCCGTTTACTTCAAGGAGATATCCTGGATTAGTGATTCCAATTCCTACATTTCCTCCGTTATTTATAAACAATCTTGACGTTAATCCTGCGTCTCCACCAACTGACGTTTGAAGATTGAATGAACCACCGTTAAGAATATTATGCGTTGTAGCCGGATTAGCTCCTGTTGGGGTAATAAGAGACATGTTTCCTGATATGGTTGCGGTCGGGTTTCCTGTAGCAACATTAATGAATGCAAATTTTGCAGAAGTTGTTGCCGTTCCTCCGATTGCAAGATCAACAGTTGAGTTTCGAGGATAGAGGAGACCTGATTGTTGATCCCAATAACCACTTGATGTAGAACAGTTTCCACTCACATCACACACCTGATTAGTTCCCTGATAGATGGTTGTCCCGTAAATATTTCTCCATATCTTTCCTGCAAGTCCAAGGTCGGTAACATTTGTCGTTGTTGGCGCCACAAACCCTCCTGCCGTTCCATTGATGGGATTGAAGAATACGTTTCCTGTGGTATTTCCACCGATCGTTAAGTTATTGTTTGCTGTTTCTTGGATAGTTCGAAGTCCTCCTGCTAATATCAAATTTCCCGATACCGTTGCATTTCCTCTGACATCAAAAACCTCAAGGGGAGAAGTGGTGCCGATGCCGACATTGCCACCCGAAGGATTAATAAGAAGATTGCCTTTACTTGCGTGAGAGGTTGAATCCAAAGTAAGAGTACCGCTTGAAGCAGTTCCTCCGTAGATTGTTGCATTTCCTCCTAAGGTGAGTCCTGTGGTTGATCCCATAGAGAGACTTCCTGCCGTCGTGAAGGTTGCAAGAGAAGAAGCGGTAAGGGTTGTTGTTCCCGAAAGCGTAGTGGTGGTATTGGTAAGAGTCGTTGTTGCTCCTAGATTAATTCTTGTTACTGCTCCTGAATCGATAATATTGTTTCCATTTATTTGGAGACTATCAGCAAGAATGGTTTTTGTTCCTGTAGCATCGATAGTTAAATTTCCTGAGGTGTCGGTATTGAAGTTCGTATATACACTGTTATCAGTGTAGGTTAAACGAAGTTGATTTCCTCCGGTTGACAATACGTCAAAAGGAATTCTTGGAGTCGTCGTCCCTATTCCCACATTCCCATATTTATCCATAAACATGGTTGAGGTTAATCCTGCATCTCCACCGACACTTCTTTGAATATTTAACGTTCCACCGTTTAATACATTAAACGTATGAGCAGTATCCTGTCCCCGTAACGAAAGATTTCCTGAAGCTGATGCATTTCCAGCAACATCAAGTAAAGCTAATGGAACAGTGGTACCGATACCGACATTACCATATCCATCTACTCTTACTCTTTCAACAATGCTTGTTTGACCTGTATCTAGTGGTTCTGCAGTTGATAATGTTATAACACCTCTTTCTGATCCTTGCGTTGTCGTAGTAAAAAAACTGGAAATTCTACCAATATTTCTTGCATTAGCATTGCTATTGAGGGCTTTAAAAAGAATAGTATCACCCACACCCGAACTAGTACCACCCGTTCCGTTTTGAAGAGTTAATATGTCAGGGGCGGTGCTTGATGTAAGAGTTGAAGGGAGTATAAGGGTATCAGCTGCAAGTTTTACCCCTGATCCAGCAGTAACAACGTCTAGTGCATAAGTAGGATTTATATTATTTATTCCTACTAATCCAACGCTCCCTGACGTTCCTTTAATGGTAAATGCTTCTGCTGATGGGTTAGATGCGCCAGATACTTTAAATCGTAATGCTCCCGCTGAAACTAGTTTTGATTGATCAATGGTTAGATCTCCTCCGCTTGATACGGTAAATTTAATAGGCGTTGAAGAATCATAAGATAACCTTAACTGTTCTGTGGTTGAAAGAGATTCTAACTTAGCTCCAGGACTCGTCGTCCCAATACCCACATTCCCATATTTATCCATAAACATGGTTGAGGTAAGTCCAGCATCACCTCCAACACTTCTCTGGAAGTTTACTGTTCCTCCATTCAACACATTGTATGTTGTTGCCGGATTAGCACCTGTTGGAGTAACTAACGACAAATTTCCGGAAATTGTTGCTGTTGGATTTCCTGAGTTTACATTGGTAAACGCAAATTTTGCTGAAGTTGAAGCGGTTCCTCCGATTGCAAGATCAACAGTTGAGTTTCGAGGATAGAGGAGACCTGAAGCCATGGTCCAGTATCCATTATCATTGCAGTTACCCGAAAGATCACACACCTGATTAGTTCCCTGATAGATGGTTGTCCCGTAAATATTTCTCCATATCTTTCCTGCTAACCCAAGGTCAGTTACATTAGTGCTGGTTGGCGCCACAAACCCTCCTGCTGTTCCATTGATGGGATTGAAGAAGACGTTTCCTGTGGTTGCTCCTCCAACGGTCAGGTTTGTATTTGCAGCAGACTGTATAGTTCTTGTTCCCCCATACAATACCAGATTTCCTCCGACCGTTGCATTCCCGTTCACATCCAACTTTTCAAGAGGAGAGGTGGTTCCGATGCCGACGTTGCCGGTATTAATAAAAGAATTTTCACCTGATGTTCCTGCTAAATGGACTAACGCAGAAGTTGTTGCTACTGCTCCAAGATTAAGAGAATCAGTAATATTTGCCGGAGCAAGTGATCCCGATGTTCTTTGCCAATAGCCGAAAATTCCGGTTCCGCCATTTGGGTTGAACCATGATAAGGTTCCTGATCCGTTATTTTGTAATGAAGAATTTACTGCGCCTTGTACAGTTGGCAGGGTATAGGTAATGTCTCCGGCTTGATCTCCTCCTTGAAAAATAGTATGAAAACTTGGAGAGCCTCCGCCTTCCAAAATGCCGAGCGTTCCTTCGACCGTAAGTTTTTGTCCTGGGTTAGTTATTCCAATTCCCACGTTTCCTCCGTTGAAATACGAAGCTCCTGCACCGTTTATAACCGCATTTGTTCCGAACGTACCTGTTCCTGCAGCGGTAAGATTACCGATGTTTGTAACGGTAAATTTGGTAACCCCGGAAGCTGAAGCGGTCAAAAGATCTCCGGTTGAAGTCTGGTTCAGAGTAAGTGTTGCAAGTCCTGATGAAGCAGTTGCAACAATATATCCTTGTGATTCAATGGTAAATATTGGAGCTGCATTTGATTGCAAACCCAAAATTGTTCCGGGTGTTAATCGATTTACGAGAACTGATGGGATGTCGGAATATGATTGAGTATATGCTGATGGGGAAGTAGTCCCTGATAAACTAGTGGAATAATCTAATCGTATTCTGCCTGCTCCTCCATTTCCACCTGCATATCCTCCTGTTCCTCCTGTTCCACCTGATGCGGTAACAATCGACGATCCTAACGTTTGTGAAACAGCTTTTAAATAAATAGATCCTCCAGATCCACCACCTCCACCACCCATTCCGCAACATCCACCATTAGTACCGTTTCCACCATTTGAGACGATTGAACCGCTATTACTAATATCTTTAGTAGAAATAAATATTATTCCGCCTCCTGTACCACCAGCATATCTTCCATTAGTGACTTCGGATCCTGATGATCCACCTCCGGAACCAAGATATAAACCCGTTAACTGAGGAGATCCGTATGTGCCACCTCCACCTCCACCTCCACTAGTATTACTTCCTCCACCAGTTCCACCAGTTCCACCGGTATTTCCTGAACCACTTGAGCCAGTAGAAGAACCAGCTCCACCTGAACCGCCAACCCCAAATCCACCTCCACCTCCTCCACCTTCATTGAAATTAGAATACGTTGTATTACCTCCACCTCCTCCTGCTCCACCGATTGTTCCAGTTCCTCCAGTACCACTTACATATGCACCACCGCCTCCACCTCCTTGACCTGAAACTCCCGCTGGAACTGCTTGAGTTCCACCGCTTCCTCCAATACCATTATATGTAGAACCACCAACGCTGTATGCAACAGCGGTAGTCGCTCCAACATATCCTTTTGCATTAGCACTTATTATTCCACCCGAAGCAACGGTTACAGAAGAATTAGCTCTAAAGAACAATACTCCTCCTGTACCCGTTGTTGTAGAAAAAGCAGATATTGTCATAGTTCCTCCGTTATTTACTGTCACCGTAGAATAATTTGGAACTCTTTGAAGCATAGCTGTGTAATTAATACCATCGTAAGTATTAGTAAGTGGAGCATCTAAAATAAGGGTATTTCCAGAGATTGAAACGATTCTATGAGTTTCGTATTGTCCTACATGAGCAGCGGCCCAATTACCAGAGTTATAATAAGCACTGTCGCGATTATTTGGATCTCTAAGTGTAATAAAAAGTACTTCATCATTTGCCGCTAATCCTGTTGGAGTAGAAGAAACTTTTACGAGTGTTGCTCCGGCAGTCGCTATGTTATTAATATTAAAACTCACTGCATCTGCATTACCTCTTCCTACACAAGTATTTGATGATGCTGCATCAAGCGTGATCGTAGAAGATATAGTGCATGCACCATCGGCGCCAGTTCCATACGTTAGATGAGAATCATTAATAGCAAGTTCTCCATTGTTACTTAAGTTAAATCCTTGAGCGTTAATTTGTTTTGAAGGATCATAGGTAGTTTGAAACAAAGTAAGTTTTCCGCCGGAATCGACCAAAAAATTAGTCGTATTTCCATTATTAAACTTTAAGAAATTACCGGTGAATCCAGCCCCTATGCCATTTTGTGTGTCTTTCCCAAAGTCTAATAATATTCCATTACCGGTGAAATTTGAAGTTCCTCCTTCGGATAATGCAAGCATATTTCCTGTTGTTATTGCTGATGCGGTTGCATTGATAATATTACCGGTTAAACTTGTACCACTTGCTCCAACGATATTTGCGTTGATCGCGCTTCCTGATGTTAAAAATGGAGAATTACTGTTTAAAGCAAGCATATTTCCTGTAGACAATACATTATCCGTAATACTGTTTACATTTCCTGTTGTTTCTGTTGAGGTTTGAGAAACGTCTCCAAATCCATTGATGTAATATTTTGTATTTCCTGCAGTTTGGAGAGTTAGGAAATACCCGTTACTCGATCCATAACTGTCATTTCTATTTATGACTAAAGAATCAGATGGAGTAGAGGATGGAAATGTATTTGTAGATCCGGCTGTAGGAGATGTTGTCCCAGATAAAGAAGTGTAATCCAATCGAATTCTTCCATCACCACCAGCCCCACCAACAGCTCCTGTTCCGCTTCCACCAGCCCCACCAGTTCCACCTGTAGCAGTAACAATATTTGATCCAATATTCATGGTATTTACTTTCAAGAGTATTGATCCTCCCGATCCTCCTCCACCTCCTCCCATTCCACAACATCCTCCATTTGTTCCATTGCTACCGTTAGAAGAAACTGTCCCATTATTAGTTAAAGTTGCACTTGCAACAAAAAGAATTCCTCCTCCACCTCCACCTCCATAACGACCATTTGTACCATCTGATCCTCCCGATCCTCCCCCAGAACCTAAGAAAAGAGAATTTAAATTAGCTGCACCATAAGTGCCACCTCCACCACCACTACCACTGCTTGTTGTATTAGCATTTCCTCCAGCTCCTCCAGTTGTACCAGAGCCATTACTTCCGCTTCCTCCACCACTAGGAACAGCTCCACCTCCAGCTCCTACCGATCCATAAGCACCTCCACCACCTCCACCTTCATTGAAATTAGAATACGTTGTATTACCACCTCCACCTCCACCTCCACCTGTTATTCCAGATGCTCCTGAACCACTTACATAAGCTCCACCTCCACCTCCACCCTGACCAGAGACTCCTGCCGGACTTGCTTGAGTTCCACCACTTCCTCCAATACCGTTATATGTTGTTCCACCAATACTATTAGCTACAGTAGTAGTAGATCCAGCATATCCTTTTCCAGCAGCTGAAATGGAACCACCCGTATTTACAATCACATCTCCGGTTGCTCGGAAAAATAATATTCCGCCTTTATGCGTTGAAGTAGAGAATGCAGATGTAGTTAGTGTTCCTCCGCTGTTAATTGTTACGTTCGTGTATTGTGGAATACGTTGAACCACTACATCATAACCACCTGATGAAGCGGGATACCAGTTGGAAGAGGTAGCAGAGTCAAGCGTTAAAACGCTACCGCTGATTCCCGTAATATAATGCGTTTCGTATTTTCCGAGTGGAGCGTTGGTCCAGTCTCCGCTTGAATAATAGCTAGTTCCTGCGTTATTAGGATCACGAAGATTAATAATAATAATTTCATCTCCAACAGCAAGACCAGTTGGGGTAGTTGCAGTAGTAATCGTTGCTGATCCGGTAGCTATATCTGTAGTGACTCTGAAGTTGACTGCATCAGCTTGCGCTCTTCCTGCTGCAATTATATCAGTGTCGATTGTTTTTGTTGTTGTAACGGTAATTGATCCGTCAGCGCCTGTTCCTAGTGCACCTGAAGAATCTCTAGTTGTTAATGTTGTTGCTCCGTATTGATTAATTGAAGTTGTATCATAATTTAATCCTCCCATTGTCCGCTGAAACTGTAGAAGATTTTTCGTTCCTGTTCCAGTACCAGTTGAAGGATTCAAAAGTTCATAAATTCCTGTATATCCACCGGTTGAAGAAGTAGTGTCGGTAATATTTACAGCAAGTCCATTGAGCTTAGCTGATGCAGTTGATATTGTTGTTGAAACATCTAGTTTTCCGTTTGGCATCGTCGTTCCGATTCCTACGTTACCTCCGTTATTGACAAATAACCGTGATGAGAGTCCTGCATCACCGCCTACTGACGTAGATAAATTAAACGTTCCACCGTTTAGGATATTCATAAATGTTGAAGGATTGGATCCTGTCGGAGAGCCAAGACCGAGATTTCCTGCGATGGTTGCGGTTGGATTTCCTGTAAGGACATTGGTGAAGGCAAATTTTGCACTTGATGTCGATGTTGCTCCAATGGCAAGGTCAGCAGTGATATTTTTAGGAAATAGAAGTCCGTTTGCCAAACTCCAAATATCAGTTGCAGCGGAACAATTTCCAGAAATATCACATACTTGGTTTCCTCCTTGATAAACGTTATTCCCATAGATACTGGTTCCATAAATATTTCTCCATCGTAAAGTGGAAAGACCCAGATCGGTTACATTATCTGTTCCCGGAGCAACAAATCCTCCAGCAGCAGAGTTAATAGGATTAAGGAAAATATTTCCAGTGCTATTTCCCCCTATAGTCAAATTGTTGTTTGCGGTTCCCTGTATGTTTCGCGCCGCTCCGTACAATACCAGATTTCCTCCGACCGTTGCATTCCCGTTCACATCCAGTTTCTCAAGGGGTAAAGTGGTGCCGATTCCAACATTTCCGTTGGTAATGAGTGAATTTCCTCCATTCCCCGGATCAAGATAATATGAAGTAGAAGAAGTATCGTAATAAATATCGGCTCTCACATTGCCGTTTACATAGAGTTTCTCGGATGGGGTGGTAGTCCCGATTCCCACATTCCCTCCATTATTGACAAACAATCGTGATGAGAGTCCCGCATCTCCTCCAACTGACGTCTGAAGATTGTATGTCCCGCCATTCAGCACATTGTAGGTAGTTCCCGGATTAGCCCCAGTGGGGGAAACAAGAGAGAGGTTTCCTGCGATGGTTGCGGTTGGGTTTCCTGTAGCAACATTAATGAATGCGAATTTAGCAGAGGTTGTTGCCGTTCCTCCGATGGCAAGATCAACGGTAGAATTTAAAGGATAGAGAAGACCGCTTGATTGATTCCACCAATTGACGCCGCTTCCCGTACCTGATCCGATCTGAGTCCAGCTCGTGCCGTTGCAGTAATAATAACTCGTTTGTGCCGCGTCATAATACATTTTTCCGGCATTTGTCCCGTTACAGGTTCCTGCATATTGCTGTACTTGGGGAGCCAGCGAAAGGGTTCCTGAAAATGTTGCGGTTTGACCATATAAACTTCTCCATTGATTTGTTGAAAGCCCGAGGTCGGTGACTAAAGTTGTCGTTGGCGCCACAAATCCACCGGTTGTCCCATTGATGGGGTTAAGGAAGATATTCCCGGTCGTATTTCCTCCAATGGTTACATTGTTGTTTGCGGTTCCTTGGATGCTTCGTGTTCCTCCGTACAAGGTTAGATTTCCGCCGATTGTTGCTCCGCCATCTACGTCAAGTTTAGCTAATGGACTTGTTGTTCCGATTCCTACATTTCCTCCGTTCGTAACAATCATCTGTGTTGTGGGAGTTGCGCCTGTCTGGAAATTAAGATTGCCGCTTCCCGTAGCCGCAAGACTGATATCTCCCGTTCCTGCAGATTGAATGGTTACCGCGTTGGCACTGGTCAATGCAAAGGTAGCGCTCGTGTATGTCGAGCGGATACTCGGAGCAGCTGCACCGATAATCATATCTCCGACTTGATTAATGTAAGGAATATTCGCAGTTCCTGTTCCCGGCGGAAAACCTTGAAGCGTTTCAGCATTGATTGCGTATCCGACATTTGCGATCTGTTGTCGTGGTGTCATTTCAGAGTCAGATCCGACAGTGACTCCCATATAAATATCCGCATTTTCGGTGAAAATCGAAGCTGGAACCTCTGTTCCACAGACCGATTGCGGAGGTGTTGGACTATATCCTGAACCTCCAACCAACACATTAAAAATTCCATCTTGATCAGGAGTACTAGAACAGGTTCCTGTAGCATAAAGTGAGCTTCCGCCGCTTGATACGTTGTAAAGCTTGAATTGCACGTTTGTAGCGGTAGTAATAGGGTTTCCCAACGTATCTGTCAGACGGCCTTGGAAAGAAAGAAGTCTTCCTGCGCGAGTTAAGGAGGTAGGGTACGCAAGGGTCTGGCGGTTTGTGATGAAGAACTGATAATAGATACCGGAACCCAAAATCGAAAGAAAGATAAGTAAGATCACTATGCCGATATAATGATAGATACTCAGTTCAAAGCGGGGCCTTTGATTAATGTTTTCATCTATTTTATGAGGAGTTTTCTTAAAAAATAACCATTTTTTAATATTTATGAGGCCTTTTGATAGTGCATTATGCTTTAAGGCGAGGTCTGCAGTCTTTTGGTCGTTGATTTGTGAGGAAATGAATTTTTGCCATTTGGCAACTTCATCAATGATCTGCTTAAAAACGGAATTTTTTAGATAGCCTTTGTCTTTAGCCCAGTTTAGGAAAAGATGTATGGATTCGAGTTTTGATTTGATCACAGAAGGAGACTCCCCTCGAGCTTGAAGTTTCTCAATATATTTTTGAACTTTATGTGAAGAAAGGGTATTCATTAAAAAAGCAAAAAATTATCTCCAACTTATTCTTTTTAGAGAAACAAAAGATCTTTCCGTATCATTTGAGGCAGATTTTTCAATTTCATGCATATATGGACTGCCTTCCACAGAAGGATCAAGTAGTAATTTAAGGCCTTGATAAGCCTTATTTAATAGAGTAAAAGGATGCAAAAAAGCTTTGGCCTTTTTCATAGTATTAAAAACTCCTGAATATCTTTCAGGGAATTTGTAATGGCGTTATTGCTAAAACCCTTTTTCTGAAGATCTTTTTGAAATTCGATGAGTTCCGTATTAAAACCAGGTAACACGTTGCCAACCCGCTTTGCCAAATTTTCCTTCAACCAGCCTTGGGAAATACAGAACGAAAAGAACTTTCTTACTGTTGAGAGGCGCCGATTAATAGTTTTATGGGGAATATTATTCTCGATAAGATAGTTTTTATACTCATGGATATTCGCTTCAGTCAGAAGTAATTCGATACTTTCCTTACTGGAAGGATTGAATTTTTGGTTTAGAAGCTGATTACTTTGTAAATAAAAAGTAACCCAGCCTACAAAATGACGTAAATCAGAGAGATAATTCTTAACTGAAACAGGTTTACTATTTCCCGCAAGCAGGTATTCTTTGAATGAGGCTTCAAGATTATAAAAATTATACGTATTTTCCATATATATTGATAATAAAACAATAATAATAAGGATGTCAAGAGGTATTTTGCATATATTTTGATATAGTTCAGACGTAAAGAATATATAAATATAGGTTATATATTTTATACCTATAATTATATTTAATTATATTTAATACAATTAACGCACTATAAATTAACTTACTTATTTGTATCAGTGTGTATCAAAATACTTATAGTATTTATTCCTTATAGTTTAGTATTAGCCGTCTTCTAAATTATTACTTTTCTTTTCTCGGCAATTCTGTAAAAAAAATTTGATCAGGCGGGAGATTTCTTTTCAAAAAAAATAGTGGAGCAAAATTATTTTCTACCTTTTTTGAAGATTTTATTCTTTTTTGAGAGTGGAAATAGCTATTTTGTCAAACTATATATCTGATTGCTAATTTTAAAGGATAGACGCAAAGATTGATTTAGTGCTATAAACTCGACAGGTTGTGTAGTGTCGCGTTTATTACACTACCTATAATATGAATATCGCTATTTTGTCTTGATATCTGGGTTTTTTTCTTATATATTTGATGGTGAAACACTATGAAGAGAATTGTGCTTTTTCTTACGATTCTTCTTATCGTACTCATTTTATTTTCGGGCTTCTTTTGGCTATATGAGGTGAGATATAATGTGGGAAGGGCAAGTATTACTTCGTATAGTTTTTCTATTGATAATTCGTATTTGTTTGTTACTCCTCTTCGGGCCAGAGCAAATGGTCAGGAAAAAATACGAGTAACCGCTTTCATACTTAATAATCAAGGGTTGGGAGTAATGGGAAGAAAAGTTTTTGTAGCGAATGATCCGAACCTCGTCATTGAAGCGGTTCAGGGCCTCACAGACTCCTACGGAAAGGCTTTTTTCGACGTTTCCGCGTCAAAAGGAGGGGAATATTATCTTGAAATTACCGTTGATGACGCTCCGTTGAAACAAAAAGCGCACCTATCCTTTAACTAAATCAATTTCTAATTGACCTAATTAACCTAATTTCTAGACAAGTCTCAAATCTCAATTGGATCATTAGATAATTGGGTATTATTTAGGTTAATTAGAATAATTAGGAATTAGAAATTATGATAGGCAGATTTGTTTCAAGAGGCATAATAGCTGTTTCTTCTTCAGCGAGTGGATATAGCTCACGTACGACGAGAGCCCTGTTCCTGGCGATTACATGAGGATGCAGGTAGCGGCGCAAGAAGAAGATAGCGAGTCCAAGAATTTCTCCAATGATAATAAATTCCAGTAATCGTGATTTAATGAGGGAAAACAAAAGGGAAAACATCTGAATAATAATCATCCAGATAGGATAAATCTTGATATTGAGTTTTACGCTATCAGGAGATTGACCGTTTTGGTAAGTGGATTGGGCAAAAACTCTGAAGAATTCCGGATGGGATGAGGGCAAAGAAAGGGAAAAATTCCCTTTTTCATCTGATTTTGAGGTAAGCTGCGGAAACGTGAAGGCATTTACCGGCGGAATGATCCGGTTTGCCAAGTAGGAAAATATTGACCGTTTTTCATCAATAAAGGTCGAAAATGATAACTCGGTATTGGGAATTGTTTGTCCTGATAATTTAATCTCATCTCCTTGGTAATAATTTTGGGCATTCAAGGAAACGGTTGGAGGCAAGAGAACAGGGCCGATCCGTACGTTGTATTTTGTCGGGAATGGGGGAATACAGGTCGGGCTGGTGATTCTGCCCAATTGATCCTGTGAAGTTAAACATGCTTCACGCGGATTTTGCGGGGAAAACCGGTTGTGGAACTCAAAATACCCTGTTTTATCCGAATACGTTTGATCATAGATGCCCATCCCTTCGATAGTGACGAGTGCGTTAGGCGATGTATAGCCAAAAAGCGTAAACATGAATTCCCCAATAAAGGCTTCGACCGAAACAGAAGGACGAAGAGAGAGGGTTTTTGCGTAACTTTCATTATTTTTTATCCGCTTACCCAATCCATAGATAATAGAGCAGCTTAATAGAGAAAAGAAAAAAATACCAAGAAGTTTTTTTTTCATCTGAATTTCATTGTAGATATATTGACTTTATTTTTCAAATGAAAGATCTGTTTTAGTCTCTTCTTTTTTTCAAGGCATCGCGAAGTTTATCTATTTCTGCCTTTTCTTCTTCGATTTCCTTTTCAAGCACGTTCGTTTTTGCATTCATTTTATCCATAATTGTCCGGCCAAGAAAGTAAATGACAATGAGGGTAAGAACAATCATGAGGGCGACCCTCCATGGGAATATCCAGACATAGGTCATGCTGCTTAAGGTTTGTCCTGTTTTTCCGTATCCTCCATTAAGCGTAATTTTATATCTTCCGATCATCCATTTTTTACCAACCTCGCCTTTATATGCGCGTGGCATATCGGGAAAAATATTCTGAAGAGGAAGGACTTGAGTATCAACAGGATTGTCAGTAAGAATGTTGGTAAGCGAAAGAGCGACTCTTGGAGTAATATGATAGTCAGAGCGGTTTAAAATCTCTACGTCAACCGGAACTGGTCCGTATTCCAAAAATTGAGGTGCGGAAAGTTTTGAAACATAGGCATTTTCTTTACACTGTCCTTCGACATTCAAATAAATGAGACTGGAAAGCCTGAATGCGACTGACGATGCTGATTCGACTTTGACTGTTTGGCCTCCAAGAGATGGGGTAACCGGTTCAAAAAAAACGCTTGTATATTTTCCGCAGGGATATGCGTCTTTAGGGACCTTGATAGTTACGGTCGAGATATATTGATCGTTTGCAGCAATCGTTACACGTTCTTCAGATGGAGTAAGCCAGCTTGAAGCGGAAAATCTGTTATTTGCGGTATTCGTATCAAACAACGTGGGAGAACCATCCTTGTCAAGCACAAGAAAATCAGCCTTTTTAATATATCCACTGATCGGTGAATCTGTTTTATTGACAAATTTTACCTGGATTCTTGTTTCTTCACCCTGTTGAACCGAGAGTTCTTGTCTTGGAGGAACAACCGTCATATTGACAAGATCTTGAGCATGTACAAATGAAACATGAAGCATGAAATATGAAACAAAAAGAAAAATTAAGAATAATAATTTATTATTGTTTTTCATATATTGTATTGTTTTATGCCTTATGTTTTAAGTTTTATTATTAGAATGTTGCCAAGGCATAATATAATAATCGTGTTTGATAGTATCCGGTTGCTTGAGTCGGACCGTAATTTAACCGGTAACATGTGTAGAATGTTTGAGCGCTTGTTGGCGCAGTAGATGAGGCAATTGTTTGTTCTGCTGTCGTTGCTGAACAGCCACCGGAAACATTGTTACAAGCAAATGCTTTTGCACAGTATGTTGTTCCGCCTCCACAATTTCCTCCGCTCGTATCATCATAATTAAACGCTAATGTTGGCGAGCCGGAAACCGTATGTAATGAATATCCCCAACCGTAGTTTGACGCAGGAGTTTGCCATTGTCCTTTTGATGTTGGTGAACATGTAGATCCAGAGTCGCAGGTGCCTACATTAATATACGTGCTTGTACCCGGTTTTTTCAAGTCATCATCTTCAGCAAGCTTAATCGTATATCCGCTTGTTGCATTTGTTGATACAGAAATAAGATGAGCTGCATTATAGAATGTGTCACTTCCGGTCAGTTCGCCAAACGGAACAGCTGTTGCCGTTGTAGCGACACTCGTCGTAACTCCGCAACGGCTTGCGCCTGCAGCTTGTCCGGTGATTGAAAATGTCAATGAAGGATTGATTGTCGCAGAGACAAGTACTGCTTCAACAGGTGATACAGATACGTTTACGGTATCGACAGGAGAATAACCAGAGGCATAGTCTAGCTGTTGAATTTTTACCACATACGTATCTGCGGTTCCCTGAGTGTGGCTTGATCTTGGTGCCGGGTTAATGAGTTTAGTAGCTCCACCGATGGTAAAAGTATATGCTCCGGCCGCTAAAGTTCCTCCATAAAACCGGCATTCAAATGCGTGAAGATTATTCCCATACGTGGCAGAGGCAGTTGCCGTAGCCGTAGCCCAAGTGACACCACCTCCTGTAGGACAGGTAACGCTTCCCGCAGTAATTGCATTAAAATCAAAACCAGCGGTAGCTCCTCCATCAGGAAGACTATTATTTGAAGCAGAGGTACTGTCTCCTGCAGGGACAAGAACACGGATAGCTCCACCTTGAATATTACCGGTAGAAACTGTGGTAAAGGTAACGGTATGTGTAGCAGATTGAGTGGCATAAATGGCATCTCCATTTGCGAGTTGGTTTGTGGTTTTTGCAGTAGTACTAAATTGAAGAGTTCCTTCAACAGTTGCGACGGTTTTATTATTGTTTGATCCTATTAAAACAACATCCTGAGGAAATAAATGATTAGTATTATTATCAGGATTACTGCTTGACTGCATGATAAACGTACCTGAATTTACGTCATATGTTCCGGAAACTTTTCCGTAAAATGAAAGACGGGAATTAGATAGTGTGTCAGTAGCAGTAGTCAAATTTCCCGAATCAACTTCCTGGCTTTTCAGCTTGGGGAAAGTGTAGAGAAAAACTTGTGCTCCCTGCAAAAAAACAAAAAGGATGAGAATTAGTTTGTAAAAGAAATATTTTTTTCGTTCATTCATAATGTATATATAATTTAAAACACATTTATAATAATTGTCAAGGGATAAGCTTAATTTAAACGAGTTTATTGGACTGCTGCTGGAAAAAAATACTCAATTTTTTGTTACTAAATAGTAATAGTTAAATGTTAAAATAAATAGATAAAATAAATAAGAAAATCCTCTTGACAACTTTTTTTCCGTCTGTTACAGTGTAGATTGTATGGGAATAAAAGAAAGACGAACGAAGATTTTGCTTTCATTATTTTTGTTGTCAGACGTTAATTTCTCCTACATACAACTCAACGAACGGGTACAAAGTGTTTTTGATCTTTCTCTCAATCAAAAAACCCGCGGAACATTATCGGGACTGATAAAAGAAGGGCTTATCGAAAAAAATAAGGAAAGTTCATCAGAAGAAATTAGTTATAAATTAACCGAGAAAGGATTTTCGGAACTGCGATTCCAGTTTCCTTTCTTCAGATTTTTGAAAGAGACGTGGGATGGAAAATGGAGAGTTATTTCCTATGAAATTCCTGAAAAAAAACGGGAAATGCGCGATCGTTTAAGACGTGAAATGCAGGGATGGGGATTGGGTCCTTGGCATAGATCATTCTGGCTTACCCCACATCCGGTTTTAGATCATTTACGTGACTTAGTGTCACAACAGGAGGAAGAGCAATATATCCAAGCATTTCAAGCAGATCATACGTTCGGAGATAAAGAAATACTCATTGAAAAGGTATGGGGGAAATCTTTGCTTGATAAACGTTATCGGGAACTCTTTAAAAAATGGCATGATATTTTGTCCGGGAAAGAAGAAAAAACAGAAAAGTTTAAAAAAGTCGTTACGGAATACGTGAATATTCTTAAAGAAGATCCCGGTTTGCCAAAAGAATTGGTAGGGGAACAGTGGATTGGATTTGAAGGGTTTAATATCTTCAAGGAAATACGGAGCATACTCCTATCTTAATTTCTAATTCCTAATTACTCTAATTAATCTAAACAAATCCCAAATATTTAGGAATTAGGATAATTAGATCAATTAGGTAATTTAAACATAATATCCCCATTTAAATCCGTCCGTTTTATTATTGTTCCGGAGCTTTCCAACATATCTAAAACTTCTTTGTTTGGGTGACCATAAGAGTTCTTTTTACCGACACTTATCACTGTTACCTCTGGGTTTGCTAACCGGAGAAATTTTTTAGTCAGACCGTTTTTTGAGCCATGATGAGGAATTTTTAACACAGACACATTTTTGATAGACTTATCTGACAATCTATTTAGTACAAGGGGTGATGAATCACCGGTAAATACCGCGTTAAAAAGCTTTTCTTTGAAACTGAATACAAGGGAACAATCATTATCGTTTGATGATACGCATGGATTGTCAGGCCAGAAAAATATCAAAGAATCACCTAAAACTTCAATTTCCCGTCCTTTCGATAGGATATCTATCCTGACATTTTTCTTTATCAACTTTTCCTTCAATTTCACAAATGACTTATTAGGGTTTTGGATTGATGTAATAAATAACCTTTTTATAGAATATCGGTCGATTATATATTCATATCCGCCGAAATGATCCTTTTGATTATGGGAGAGAATGGCAAGATCGATTGTCCTGTCATAAAAAGGAATGTAACGGCCAAGGCAATTGAGAATGTTCCGATCGGGCCCTGCATCAATAACCAGGTCGAATCTGTTCTTTATCCGGATGTATGCGCCATCACCCTGTCCGACATCGCAAAAAACGATCTTTGTTCGATTATCAAAGAAAGAGGCACAGAAAAGAATGATTACGACGGCTAGGCCCAAAAGAAAACCCTTAAGAAGTGTTCTATAGTTTACCGCTTGAATCATCTTGCAAAATTAAAATATACAAAAGGGATTTTGGAAAGGTGTTCAATAACAAAGACCATATACTGGAGAAGGCCGTAGCAGATAAAAGAGGGGATAATTCCTAAAACATGATGAATCTTGCCTAAAAAAGCCGTAAGGAATCCAAAGATCATAAGAGGATAAATGGTAAAAGCAACCAAAAGATTTGATAGAGGGGCAATGAACGAAATCTGCTTGAAATAAATAAAAATAATGGGAACGGTAAAGACTTGAGCTGCTAGAGAAGTTTTAAATTCCTTCCATAGCGAATTTTGTGATGAAGAAGTGCCAAAAAGTATGATTCCCAAGGTTGCTCCGTATGATAGTTGAAGCGAAACAGATGTTAACCAACGCGGCCAAAATAACGAAATAAATATGAGAGACAAAAAAAGGGAATACAAAGCAATATTTTTTCTTCCATACAGTATAGCTACGAGCGTGAGGATACCCATAAAACCCGCCCGGATAATTGGGGCTTTTGCCCCTACAAATAATATGAACAAAATAACAGTTAGTATCGTTATCAGTATTGATATAGGTTTGCCAAAATATTGAGTGATTTCAGTAGTGATTGAAACAAGAAGGGTAATATTGATGCCGGATAGTACAACAAGGTGCAAAAGTCCCACGACCCGTAATTGCTCGTAAAATTCCTTACCTGACTGTAAATTTACGCCGAATAGAATTCCATTTAAGAGCGATGCGTGGGGCTCGGGAAGATAACTGTTAATAATTGAAGTAAATGATGAAAGGACCATACTGTATTTAATTTTCAATAAGATTTTTTACATTCTCGTATATATTCTTCTTAAGAATCTTTCGGTTAAGCAATTCCTCGATAGTTTTGTAAGGTCTGTTTTGAAGTATTTTTTCAGCGGTAATTTTGCCAATTCCCGGCAAACGATCGAGTTCTTCCAAAGTTCCTGTATTTATGCTTATTTTTTGGTCATTTATTTCTCCTGTTGTGGTAATTGCGTTCTGGATTGCAGCTGTATAATCAAGGGCTTTTTGGGGCTCTATAAAGATACCATTTACTATTTCCTGATGAGAGGGAAAGTATATTTTTTCCTGGTCTACGATAATTTTTGCCAGATTAAAATTTCTCGAAACATAATCTTTTTCCGCGTCTGCCGATAAACCACCAGCTTGCATTAACAGATCTTTCAGTCTGGCGCCGGAAGTAGTTTCATATACTCCGGGTTTCTCAACCGCACCGGCAATATCCACGATGATCTGCGATGAATTTGCGGAAGAAATGTTGTAATTTGGCCTTTCTTCTAGGTCTAAATCCGTTTTCCCTTCTCTTATATAAAATACAAGGGAGATGACGGTAATAAAAAACGCAATTAAGAGAAAAACAATCTCAATCTTGAATTTTTTTAGTTTTTTTAGCAGCGGTTGGAATGACTCAATGAATCCGTTCATGCAATAAGCATGTATCTTCAGGGAAAAAGAATCAATGGATTATAAGCCACAATGAATGTAAAAATTATATGTTGTGAAGCCTCAAACAGTATCAATATACGAAGGAATTACTCTTCCTTATTTCCCATAATTTTTTTTAGGATTACTATCCCGATAACAATCGAAATAAGAAGTCCAAAGGTCAACTTAAACGGAATTGCAACAAATGCCGTGGCGCCGAAAACATTCGGAGAATTCTCACCAAAATTGATTGTTGTTGAAAGCCTATAAAGACCGGCAAAAAATCCGGAAATAAGAAGGGTAATCGGTTGCCGGCAGTATACTGGTTGTTTTCCCCGTTCAGGACAGTCAAGTTCCGCAGAATTACTTGCAGTCATGAGTCTTTGTGACTGCGAAAGAACATTTTGAGGAATGATATCGTATTTTGCTGTTTCACCAAAACCTCCCTTCATCTTTATTTCACCCTCAGGAGTTATAACATTTTTTCCATTGTTTTCTACGATAAGGACGACGGGAATTTTATCATTACTATCAAATATATTTATTTTATTTCCAAAAAAATTCATTTTATAGCGGGGAAGAACATCAAAAAGAGCGACTTTTCCTTTTACATCAATAACACCCGTGTTGGTAACGGTAATTAAAATATTCGATCCGATAGTTGCTTTTGCTCCTGCTGATTGAACTCCTTCAAGTGTCGGAGGAGGCTGACTTTCGGCAAGAAGGGTATAATAATAGTCTCCTTCTGGAGCCCCATCTGGAATTCTGATACGGAGAAGTAATTGCTGGGAATCCCGTGTTTTCAGAAAAAACGGTTGTTCAAGAGTAATATCGGCGTTATCAAGACTAAACCGGACAGGTCCCTCAAATTCATTTTTGATTCGTATATTCCCCGTATTATCACGTGGTTCAAAAGGGAGTACTTTTGTGGCCATTATAGTAGGATCGCCATCGTTGGTGATTCTATATGCGATCATGATTGATTTCCCCGGCTTGATATAGAATTTTAGAATCGGAGGAGAGATCGAGAGGGAGATCTGTTGAGCGTGTACAAATGAAAGATGAAACATGAAGTATGAAGCAAATAAGACAAAAATGAAGAATGTTTTACGTTTCATGTTTTATGTTTTATTAATAACTCGGTGTTGCAATGAAATTAATAATTGTTTGATATGTTCCGGCTGCCTGGATTCCAGAAATGTTGAGTTTGAATGCTACGGTGGATTGTCTGTTCCTTCCGACACTTGTATTGGACATGACTATCGCGGGGCTCTCTGACAGCGTTCTATCTGGAAAAGGCCTGTAATACGTACTATCGGTGAAAGTGGCAGGAATATCCTGTCCTATCATGTTATACCCAAATCCATATGCGGAGCTTGAGGTCCAAGGCTTTGCGGTAGTTTCCGTACAGGTATTAATCCCCCCGTCACAAATAGTATCGGGAATTGTTGGCGAACCTCCAATAATTTTTAACGGTCCAAGTTCTTCCGCTGTCACTTGATACTGGCCAGCAGATCCAAAAGAAACCGTGAGATTGGTGGTATCTGTTTTTGCTACGTCTGGCGTCATTTCCCCGAAATTGATGCGGATATTGGAAACGGAGAATCTGAAAGGGATAATCGAATGGACGTATTGGAACCCTGCCTTTATGACGTATCCTGAAGAAGAGAATTCTCCGGCAGCCAGTTGTCCAATGGTGTCTGACAGTTTGTAGTTAGTTGATGATTTATTTCCCGCCGCATCATTAATATTCGCCGACTCAATCTGAAAACTGGAAGAATTCATGGAGACGGCATGCACAGATGAAAGATGAAACATGAAGTATGAAGCAAATAAGACAAAAATGAAGAATGTTTTACGTTTCATGTTTTATGTTTTATGAACTTTTTTCATACTCTTCAATGACCTTTTCCATCTTCTGGGTGGTTTTTTTGATTTCATGGAGTTCTTTATCACCCATAAAGTTCTCAACCGCATTTTTGATATTTTTAATATGGTTTTTGAGCATTAAGGATAGAAATAAAAACGCATCTTCTTCTAACTTCTGACTTTTAGCTTCTAACTTCTTTATTTGTAAATACTCCTGTCCCATAAACATGGCGAATGGCGTAAGGAAAGCCAAAGAGAATATCGGCAGGAGGTTTTTGAGGCTCTGGTTTTCAGGCAAACTCAAAAGAAAGAAAATAATAAGCGCAAGCGTTGAAGTTATTGAAATGACCGGTTCCAAAAGAAGGCTGATTGAGAACAGGAGAAAATAAATCAGGAAGAAAAACGGGGAATCAGTGCCACCCGTCGTATTGACGATTCCCAAAACAACCATGGTGAATATTACCGATTCCATAAGGCGTGAAGGAGTATCCCGGGGAATAAAAAACCGTTTTGCAAGAAAAAGGAAAATAAAAAGGATTGCACCGATTTGAAGATCATATTGAGCTAAATTGGTTTTAGGGAATAAAAAAGTAATGGCAATCGTTGCAATGAGAATGACCGAATGGATGATTTCCCTGGACATAATATGAGTATAGAACATATTAAGTTAGAAAATGAATAGTAGTTGATATTAATTTATGAATAGGGGATTCTTAGGATTACTTGATTTTCAAGCTACTCAAGTTTCAAATCCACTTCTTTGGGCCCATGAAAAAATGAGAGCCAAGGCGCTCTCTTTTTATGGATTAGTGAAGAATAGAATTTGAATCCGTTCGTTTACCCTGAACGAGCAAAGCGAGCCTGTGGCAGATGCAATCTTTTGCTTGCTATATTTGTACCACCATTCGAAAAGATTTAAAAAAAATTTCCAATAGTGATTGAAGTATCGACAAAAGCCAGAATGATATAAACCGCCTATATCCGTAAGCTTATTCTTGAAAATAAAAGGAAAAATAAATAGTCTTTACTTGCTTTTTATTGCCCTTACGAGAGTGTCCCAATTTGTATACTTTCTCACATCTATGCGTGACTGTTTACCAATACGATCTAATATCTTCTTATCAAGCATATTCTTGTCTAAATCCCTTATGTCTATAATATTCACGCCTGATTTCATCCATGAAGGTGAATATTCGTCGAGATTGGTTATGACAGGACGCGCACGTTCCATGACAGCGTATAAAGTTGTATTGTTCGCACGTGCGCCTTTCGGGAAAAAATTTATATACAAATCTGCGCGTTGGATAAAGTAACCTACAGCTTCATCGGATAAAAAACCATAGAAATGGACTTTGTTTCCATAAATGCCTTCAAGTTCTTTTGCAATATCATCGTATGTGCCGAAATTTGCTTTTTCGTGAAAACCTGTTGAAATACGTAAAACAAAGTCTTTTTTTAATTGTTTCAATTTTGATGCAAAAAGTCGATGATATGCAGTTTGAATTTTATATGCCATTCCGAAAGTAAAAATAGTTAGGGGATCTGGTTTATTAATAAAACCATTCCTAAGAAGCGGTGGAGACCACATCTTCTTTACAGAAACATGAAAAGGTTTCAAATCATGATAAATTTCGTCATTGCCGCTGAAAATGCGCGTTGCTCTTTTAATCAACGCATGTTCAATCGGTAAATCACTAAAGCTATGGAAAAAAACGCTGAAAGTTATTTTCTTTTCTTCAGCGATCTCCAAAAATCTCCAAACTTGGGTTTCTAGTTCAATATCAGGTATACTAAAAGAAACAGTTAGAAGAATATTTTCTCCCTTTCGCAAATCTTCTGATTCAACGAAATTAATAAAGGGAATTTTTAGCTTTTGAGCCAAAACAGAACCAAATAGAGCTATACCTGAAAGATGGGATTTAATATGAGTTGATATGATATTTGAATACATCGATGTGATTGCCATACCCCAAATTATATCATTCTATTGCATAAAATCATTATTTTTCAAACTTATTTGGTTTAAATAAATAATCCTGCTAAATTATGCAAACCTTAAAATAATAAATCTGCCGTTATCGATTATTTGTTCTTGAATAGTTATCTCTTGATCATTAACGTATGAAAAAATTAGATTTCTGACTCTTAAAGCCTGATCGTAATCTATGGGTAATCTGAGGATGGCTTTTGATCCCGGACGAACATGATGTGTTAATTCGGACAAAATGTCATCCTTAGCATTGGCATAAATTACATCATATGTACCATGGGTCTTCAACCACCCGCTACTTTGTGAAAACTCCAAGATAGACTGATCTCTCATTGCGAATAAGGATGCTCTTTTTATATTCAAAGCACTGATTCCGAGGCTGATCTGATCTTCAGACACGGTTCTGACAAGACTAAGCGAGTCGGGCGGAGAATGCAAAGCCACAACAGCGTTAAATGCACCGGATCCGGAATTAAATTCCAAAATTCTGCAATTTTTCCCAGTAATTTCTTTTGCCGTTTGCCGAGCCATATTCACGACCGCCATATCTGGCGGAGAACTGAGCTCCTCAGCAAAAAACAGAGGAAAATATCCTTCCTCATCAAAATCCACATTCAGTTGCTTAATCTGTTCTGCGCCATGGAAAAATTTGCTTAATTCCTGGGTTGTTGATGTATCGACCAATTTCGGAAGAACAACAATGGTGATGCCGTGTTTCCTGCGTAAATTATCCCAGGATTGTTGCCTCCAAGAAGCATATAGATTAGTGGTTGTTTCCGAAGCAACCAGTATGTGGGGGGGTAATAAATTGAAATATGTTTCAATATCATATTCCAAATTGCCTGTCGTTGGATAAACGAACGAAACCGGTTCTAATCCGGCTATGTTTTTCATTTTTGCATAATAAGGCAAAATGGGTCTTAATGGTCTCATTTTATCGCGCGGTCTTTTTGTGATTGCACAAATAAGCTGGATGTTTCGAGGTAAGCATGAAAGTCGATTTCGCAATTCAGTGTTGTATTGGGCCAGAAAATCAAGATTGGATGCAGCTCTGATTCCTGCAATATGGCCTGCGTGGGGTTGACCGAGGTCGTCAAAATCACCCCCCACTAATACTCTTGTAGCACTCGGATCCAGGGGAATTAAAGTTGGTTCACGATATATTTTGGCTGATTCGACCAACATATAATTATTGCATATTTTTATATTTAGCTATTATTGCGCGAAAAATCGGATATAATTCTTCGGTCGCGCGTGGATCCAAATCATTAGGTCCTGGCTCCCTACCCTTATCCCTTACCCGGACAAATGCTGGTGTCATCGCCGGATAATGCCAGCTGCTTTTTGATGTAGTGATTCGCGGAGATAAAATTAATGACCTGGTATCATTAGTCCAATCAAATTCGTAGGCAAATGAGCCGGCGATTCCCCTGTAAAACCATGACCATTCGTTAACCTGATCAGACGGTTTCAATAACCTAGCGATTGAAAAAAGCATATGTTTTGAAGGTTCTGACAATGAATCATAAGGTGGTCGGGTAAATAATTTATTCAGATTTTCCAGTCTTTGTTCGACAGAATACGGCACGGGCCTGCCATTTGCGTCCTTTTGAAAATCCGTATAACAACTTTGCACCTTACGCAAATGTTTTTTCCATTCCCTTATAACCCGTTGTAAAACGATCACCTCATCTCGGGTGATCAGGGAGTTTATATCGGTCGTAGATAATATTATGGCGGCGGATTGCCCTTTTTGATGTGCATTGGGGAATTCATCTTTAAAAATTCTTTGAAACAAATCACGGGCAACAATTATTGTCGGATCGCGGTCAAAATGTCTGTATTCGGGACTGCGCATATCAATACTTTTTGCAGGTGTAAAGGAACTAAATCTTTCAAAATGAGGTCCGTAAGCGGTTACATGCAAATGTAATGGTGCATAGCTTGGATTGTACGGTTTTTTGGGCAAAACGTCGTCAGGCCCGAGATGCTGATAAATATATGTATGGGTTATCTCGTCGTTACTTGTTCGTGCTACTTCCTCCATAGCCAACCGGATGTTATTCATTGTTGTTAGGACATTAAATAAGGTATCTGCCGAAATCTGGTCAACGGTTGAAACGGTTTGAATACCTTTATGATTCGGTATCAAAGTTGCCATTTGTTCATACGGAGCTGTTGGTACATACTTTGGAAACAATACTAAGGTTTGCGTATTGAATCTTGTCAGAACTGTTCCGATACCCAGATCAACTATTTTCTGGAATCCTCCGGGATAAAGCGAAGACATAGTGGCATTATCAATATCTCCAGGGATATTAAATTTTGGGACAACAGAACCTGCAGAGAAAACTAAAGGTTGACCTTTTTCCCTTGACATTGTTGTTATTAAATAACGACACAATAATTTTTGATTCTGATATTATATCATTTGAAGAAAATTTTTTTCATTTTTATGAAAAGTTAGTGAGTGGCACTTTTTTTATACGTTTTCAACCTTTTCATTTAAATATCTCATTAAGGTATCGATAACTTCAGTTAATTTAGGATCATTTGTTGGTTTATTTAGCAAAAAACCATCCACTTCTTCTTTAACCGCGTGTTTAACTTCTGCCATTGATTTGGGGAATCTCCACCAGAACTCATAACTTCTATATCTCCATATCCTTTTTGCATAATCGCGTATTGACTCACCGTTTAATAGATATATAGTGACTATGGGAATACGAGGTTTACCTTCTTTGGCTCGTTCCTCCAGATATTCTTTCATAAAGGGAGATCCGTATATTTCTGCTTCCCAAAAAATGATTGATGAGTTTGATTCTAAAGCGTCCTCCAACTCTTTTTTTCCCGTACCATACCATTCAAAACCTTGATGGATAGTTTCAATAAATTGACCAGCTATTTTTTGTCTTTTAAATTCATCTCTTTCTAACCAAATGTGAGCATCTTTAGGTTCAGGTGGTATTCGATGTATGCCACGTTGTCTTGTTGTTGCAGTAAGAATTGTTTTATGATCGATACTGTGAGACGTAAGCTGTGTTCTTAATAAATTCATAACGGTATTTTTGCCGGCTGCAGATCCTCCCATAATTTGAAGGATTATTTTTGGATCTCTTTGAATTCGTAAAGGAGTTTCTCTTAAATATAATAGACCATTCAAGGGTCGATAGACTCTATACTGATTAAAATCTGGATAAATCGCAGCTAAACCATCAGGAGTAAGCTTAGTATTTCGAAGCAACATGCGCGTAAGATCTGGAGTTTGAAGAGCAAGGAATCGATTGTGGAAAACTTCAATTGTCATATAGATTATTGTCAGGCTATATTGTAGCACCTTTTTCAAAAATTACAATTATTATAGGTTTCTCAATTGTGAATTCATTTTTTATTTCAATCTGTTACAATAGTGGCTATGCAGCCAAAACCAGTAGTAAGTCACAATTTTGCCACCGATATTGTTGAAGAGCTTAAAAAAGTCAGTTGGCCTTCAAGAAAAGAAACTATTCGATTGACAACGATCGTTATTGGAATCTCCTTGATAATTGGATTCTATCTGGGTATAATAGATATCTTATTGGCAAAAGGACTTGAAGTTGTTACCAAATTCAGGTAATCTTTTCCAGTTGTCCCGGGCGGACAGCCCCGGCCAAAAAGGCGGGGGATACCACATGAGTGGGAGCCTAAAGAACTTTCTTTCGGATTCCATCCTACGGTATTTTTCATATAATATACATATATATGGTTAATCAAGATCAAATTACAAAGGAGCAACAAGAAGCGGTAAAATCGGATGTTCCTCTAGAACCGCAGGCAAAATGGTATGTCATCCATATTCAAACAGGCTACGAACAAAGAGTAAAACATGCTCTGGAGCAACGTATTAAAAGCCTTGGGGTCGAAGACAAGATTTTTGATGTAGTGATTCCTACACGGGAAATTGTCGTGGTAAAAAAAGGAAAAAAATCAAAAGCGATTGAAAAAGTGTTTCCAGGTTACGTTTTGATCCGTATGATCCTTAACGATGATTCATGGCTTGTGGTTAGAACAACAGAAGGAGTTACAGGATTTGTTGGAGCAGGACTGAAACCAACGCCGATCTCTGAAAAGGAAGTTGATGCAATCATGAAATTTGTTCAACAGGAACAGCCAAAATTCAAAACGAAATTCTCGGTTGGGGAAGCGGTCAAGATTACCGAAGGACCATTCGCAGACTTTTTGGGTACGATAGAATCAATTGATGAAGAACGGGGAAAGGTAAAAGTATTAGTTTCGATATTCGATCGGGAAACTCCAGTCGAATTGGATTTCTTACAAGTTGCAAAGCTCTAATTACAAGGTCCGTCCTTTACTATGGCTAAAAAAGTTAAAACAATCATAAAACTTAATCTTCCTGCTGGAGAAGCAACTCCTGCTCCTCCTGTTGGTCCGGCACTAGGTCAGCACGGTGTTCCGATAATGGAATTTATCAAAGAATACAATGCCCGAACGGCAAAACAAAAAGGACAGATTATTCCTGCAGTTATTACCGTATATGAGGATAGATCGTTCACGTTCGTAACAAAATTACCTCCGGTTGCTGCAATGATCAAAAAAGCGATCAGTTTAGAAAAGGGTTCAGGAAAACCAAATACAGAAAAGGTTGGGAAACTGACGAAAGAACAAGTCGAAAAAATTGCAAAAGAAAAATTAAACGATTTAAATACCGATACTCTTGAAGCAGCAATGAAAGTAGTTGCCGGAACAGCACGGAGTATGGGAGTAGACGTGGAGAAGTAATTATAAATTAACCTAATTGATCTAATTGACCTAATTATTCTAAACAAATCCCATTGGCTTATTGGGAATTATTTAGGTTAATTAGAAATTAGAATACTTAGAAATTTTCAGGATATGGGAAAAATTAGAACGAGAATAGTTGGTGATATTGAAGCTGAAAAACAGCAAAAAGCTGAACAAAAACAGCGTTCGCAGGAAAAAAAACTTGAGAAGACGAAAATCCATCTTGCAGGAATGAAGGGTGGCGAGCGGACCGTTTCTGTACAGGCTGACGAAGCATCTCTTGAGAAGATGGAAAAAGCCAAAAAAATCATGGAAGAGAAAGTTCCATCTAAGGTAGAAGAAGCCGAGTCCAAAAAAGAAAAAAAGAAAAAACCGACAGTGGTAAAACCAAGGGGAAAAAAGTACAAAGAAGCAAAAGAACTTATCGATAAAACAAAATTATATCTTCTCAATGACGCAATAGAAATCTTGAAAAAAATGAAGCTTTCCAAGTTTGATGAGTCAGTCGAACTCCATTTAAATGTTGATGAAACCGGACTCAAAGGAGAAATAGATCTGCCTCATTCAACAGGAAAAACTGTAAAAGTTACGGTCGTAGATGATAAAGTACTGGCAGATATTGAAAAAGGGAAGATTGATTTTGATATTTTAGTAACGCATCCTTCTTACATGCCGAAGTTAGCGAAATTTGCAAAAGTATTAGGGCCGAAAGGATTGATGCCCAATCCCAAAGCAGGGACTATTTCGCCAAATCCGGAAGAAGTGGTAAAAAAATTCTCAAAAGGAATTTTGCGGTGGAAAACGGAAGCAAAGTTTCCCCTTATTCATCAGATGATCGGTAAAATCTCATTTGAGACAAAATCGCTTGCAGAAAATGCAGAAAAATTTATCGTAACCGTTGGGAAACTCCATGTGAAAAAAGCCTTTATTAAATCCACCATGAGTCCTTCGCTGAAGCTGGATATAGAAAAAATATAATTTAGAGTTGAAATCTTCTTTTTGCCGCCCGGACAATAATATCAGTTGCGTCTTCGATTGATAGATCTGGTCCAGTACGGATAACCAAATCATAATGATGAGCTTTCCGCGGATCGTGTCTGAAAACCGATTCTTCAAATTCGATTCTTCTCCTATCCGATGCTTCTATCCTTCGTTTCGCCTCTTTTTCCGGAACATGTTCATATTCCATTACCCACGTTACCCGTTGATGCATTTCGCAGATGACACGGACTTTTAACGCGTGAGGAAAAAGATAATGTGCACCCCGACCGACGATAATAGCAAATCCTTGTTGGCCGACCGCGGAAAGGACCTTTACGAGACTTTTGTGGTAACTGTTGAGGTTGAGATACCGTTTGCCAAAAAAATCAGAAATCACTTCTTCGGCAAGTGGAATCGTATTCTCGTCAACGTCTCTAATGAGGTTTTTTTCAAGATGAGTCATTTTGGAAAGCTCATCAACGATTTCCTTATGAAATACCTTCCACGGATAACCCAATTTTTTTGCGACCATTACTGCGATTGGTCTTCCTCCTGATCCCGTTTCCCGAGATATGGTAATGAGAGGAGATTGTTTAGAGATACGTTCTTTCTTAAGCAAATTTGTAGGCCTCAAAGACAAAAAATTTTTTTGGATAAGCTCATACAGTTTTTTCATACTGGCTCTCGTGGTCATTGTAATATCATAAAATTTTAAAATCAATAGTATTTTTTTGTTATGATAAAAGAATGGATAAACCCGTTGACGAATCCCGATTGAATCGGGACAGGTATAAGGAATTCTGGAATTATCTTTCCCAAAATCAAAAAGACCTTATTTTGGAAGGGCAATACTTAATGGACGACATTATCCGCAATCACGCCTATCATTTCAAAGACTATTCATTCCTTGTTTTTCCTTTTGCAAAAGCCTACGAAGGATTTTTAAAACGGCTTTTTTTGGATATTGGGTTCATTACGCGGCTTGATTATATTTCAGACCATTTGCGTCTGGGAAAACTCATGTCCCCAAATCTTACGATGCGATTAGGTGATCGCTCATTGTTTCTAAAAATTAAACAAGCAGCTGATGAAGAGCTTGCTGAACAAATTTGGACCGCGTGGAAACTCGGAAGAAATCAAATTTTTCATTACTTTCCTCATAATGTCAAATCAATCACGTTTGAAGAAGCAGAGAGAATTGTGAATAAGCTTATTCAGGTAATGGAAACTGCGTACGATCGGCTCCGATTGGCAAAAACGATGGGAAAGCTCAAGAGGTTTATTTAAAAAAACGGTCTATACCATCATTGACCGATTTCTCAAGGAGACTGTCAAAATAAACCACTCCTCCAAAAAGATACTCAAAGAAATTCAGCGGTTTCCGCGCGCTTTGGTTAATTTTTACCAGATTGATATTCACTTTCGGAAAGGAAATATGTGGGAATTGAATCGAGGGAAAATTCAATTGTTGTGTGACGGACTCAGGTTTTGACACCTGAAATGCGTTGGAAATCTGTCGGGGTGGCGGTTCGTTAGGCGGAACCCTGACCATGGTAGTGGGTTCAGGAGTGGGTTTTTCCGGTTCCTGTGTCGGTTGAGAAGGGGGAATGGTCGGTAATGGTGCTGACGTAGGGATCACTGTAGGTGGAGGAATCGGGCTTGTCGGAGCAAGGGTAATGGCGCCGGCAGGAGTACATCGCGGTTGCATTGTCGATTCTGATGGTCCAATCATGCAGCCATACCCATTCGGCGAATTGGTTCCCAGTTTATAATCATTGTCATTGGCATTATGCCATATCCAGTACCAGCCGCAGCGTTCCCCCTTGCCTTCTATTTGTCCGCAGGTGGATGGTTTACACCATCCTCTTGTTGGCCAATCGCATGCGTGAGCGTCATGTGTCGAAGCGATTTCCGCGCAACAGGACGGTTCATTGATGCAAAGATCGCAATCGTTTCCTTCGGCTTTCGCAGACGTAGTAAGCGGTTCATTTTTTGAAAGGGAATGTGCAAGAAGAAAACCGACAGCAAGTAAGCTTAAGAGTGAAACGATGCTGATTAAAACTATATATACAGGAATATCTTTTTTCCTCTTTTTCATATAATAATTAATATTCTATACTATACTATATTTTAATGAGACAACTTACCAAAAGAGAATTCACGATCATTTTATTAGGGGTCGTTTCGTTTCTTCTTGCCTATTCGTTCGATCAATATTATATTTATAGAAGACAACTGTATTTTTTGAGTAAACCGATTCAAATAATTAATCAGTTATTTAGTGGAACTAATTCTCAATAATTATGGGGATAAATATAAGCAGATTTTATTTCGACGATAAGGATATTTTTGTCTTTGTTTTTGGTATTTTTCTTTTTCTTGTATTTTTGACAAAGTTTCCGATTGCGCCTTTCCGGTTAGATTCGCTTATTGTTGTTTTTCTTTTCTTGTTGATAACCCGTTCCCTCATTGAAAGCAATAAGTTTGGTATCTATGTAGGAATCGCAATATTAGGACTGGTTTTCAGTACGTTTCTTTCTCCCTACGGGCTTCTTATTTTTTATACCATATCGCTTTTCTTGTACAAAAAAACAAATCTTCTTTAGGGATTACTTGAGCTGTCAATCAAAGCTTGTTCATGATCATATTCCCTATCAAACTTGGTAAGAAGAGGGAGAACTGTTTTAAACCGTTTCCATGCTTGATCCTGTGCAAGATCCTTACCTGATAAGAGTGCAGTAAAACCAGAGTCAAACGCAAATCCGGATAACGTCATAATAAGTTCAGGCGTAAGCGGTAGTCCTGCGGCAATACAGAGTTCCATTATGGGAAGAGAAATAACACTCCCCAATAATGCATAGGTGGCGGGTTTATTGATATCAGAGAATGCTTGCATCACTTCTGGATGACCTTCAAGAATTTTTTCGAATACGGGTGGGAAATGTTCTTGAAGATAGTCAGTCGTTGCTTCTTTTTCTCTCTTAGTAAGCGTGCCATGGACTGACCGGACGTGAATTAAACGTTCCAATAATTCGCATCCATAAGCCAATCCTTTATTCAGCGGTCCGGTAGCCAAAAAAGGCAACCAACGGACCCAATCGGGTATATCAGGGATTTGCGCCAAGTGAGCTGTGAGCGTACTGAAAACTAATGCGATACTTAGATTGAGTCCAACTAAGGCTAAACGTCGTTTTAACAGTTCTTTCCGTGGAATGGAGTGATCTTGTTTTTTTTCTTTACGTTGAACTTTTTTCTTATGAGTTGCATAATCAAAAATTTTTCTGGGTATTGATAATATATGTTCTGCTATCCGGTCCGCAGAGTTTAATGCTTGATCAGCCAGATCACCGGCGGTATGCGCAATAGTCATCGCGGCAATCGGTCCCGCTCCCTCCATAATTCCTCCAAGAGCTTCTGGTCCTACTGCGGATCCGGCAAGGATTGTTGAAGCTACCATGAATTGTTTTTTTTCAACTGCAGTTGAAGCGCTGATAACGTTATACGCGTATTCATAACGGTCAAGTTCTTTATTTAATTCTTTCATTGCCGCTGATACCTCTTTCGGCGGGACATCGGTACCGTTTTCCGGAGTGAGCGCGGCAAAATGAAGGGAGTTTGTTTCTCTCGCCATTTGAGCGAGTTCTTCCAATTGATATTCTTCATTTATTTCAGGCATCCGGGCATCGATGTCCGTTGCGTCTTTTGCAAGTTGGAATAAGTTACGGGGTTGTCCGTCATCAAATAATGTCGGGCTAGGTTTTACCTTGTTTATAACTGTTTCATCCCTCATCTCAAAAACTGAAGGAATTTCGCTATCACGGATAATTCTCATGCCGTGATACGCGGCTACAGTCTCGGTAAGCATGGCGAGTCCGTGAAAATGTTCCTCGGAATAAGCAAGAAATCGATTGATGAATTCCGCCGGCGGATGCTTTTTTCTTAAAAGGGCAATACGTCCTCCGGCATCAACATAATCAACCAATGTTTGGTATGCATCACAATCAGACATTCCGCTCATCACCGTCCAAAAAAGGTTTTCTTCCTTTTCGGTATCTTTGTCGATAATTTCAGTCAATATTCGCTGTTTGTCTACTATTTTGAAAGAGGTCGGAGCATGTACATGGGTGGTTTCATTATGTATTTTACGCTGGTATGATAGAACTTCTGAAGGAATACCAAAACCTTCCAATGCGTTAAGATAGAGTTTATATTCAGAAGTCCTAAGAAGAGTATTTCCGGACGCCTTCATTCCGGTCGCAAAAAGCGGCCAGATTGGAGCTTCCTGTTTTGGTGAACCGTTGTTTGGTTCTAACAACATACATATATTATATCATGCTATAGGCTAAATTAACAGTCTGCCTGTTTCAATGAAAACTTTCATGTAAAATATACATTAGCACACTTTTTATGGTAAAAGGTCTTACTACTTCGCAAGCAAGTACATTTCTAAATCAATATGGTCTGAATACTCTTTCAGAGCAAAAGAAAAAGAATATTTTTATTAAATTCTTTGAACAATTCAATAACTTTTTGACCATTCTTCTTATTTTTGCGGCGGTTTTCTCATTTCTCATTGGTGAAAAAATTGATGGAATTTTGATTATTTCAATTGTTATTTTGAATGCATTGTTTGGAATTTATCAGGAGGCAAAAGCAGAAGAATCTATATCAGCCCTCAAAGAAATGACGGTAACTAAAATCCGCGTAATTCGTGACGGGAAAGAGCAGGAAATTGATAGTAAATACTTGGTACCTGGCGACTTCATTTTTATCGAAGAGGGAACAAAGATTCCTGCTGATGGGGTTGTTGCCGAATCAGTTAATTTGGAGTTAAATGAATCAGTGCTTACCGGTGAATCGTTACCGGTGAATAAAAAATTGAAGGATGAGATATTTTCCGGGACGATTGTTGCGAAAGGGAGAGGATTGATAGAAATTACCAAGACAGGGATGAGTACCAAATTTGGCCAGATTGCGACCAATTTATCTACCATTGAAGATTCAGAAACTCCCCTCCAAAAAAAGTTACGGGACCTTACCCGGCTCATAGGAATTGTCGGAATTTTTCTTGCCGTGATTGTGTTTACCGTGTCATTTTTGGAAGGATCCGGATATTTCCCCGCATTTCTTTTGGCAATTTCTTTAGCAGTTGCGGTTGTGCCTGAGGGTCTTCCTGCGGTTATGACGATAACCCTTGCTATCGGAGTAAAAAAAATGGCGAATAAAAAATCAATCATACGGAAATTATCGTCAATTGAAGCATTGGGAAGCATTACCTTGATTGCAACGGATAAAACAGGGACGCTGACGACTAACAAGATGAAGGTAAAAAACGTCTATGTTGACGGAAAAATGTATGAAAACACTCATCTGCCAACACTTCAAAATCATCCTTTTTATCTTATGGTTCTTAACGGAATCTTATGCTCGACTGCAACGTTATCATACAATAACGAACGTGAACAATTTGATGTGTTAGGAGACCCGACAGAAGGCGCATTACTCTATCTAGCTCGGGAAGTCGACATACTTCCCGAAGCAGTAAGAAAAGAATGGACGTTTATTGATGAAAAACCATTCGACAGCGTGAGTAAAATGATGAGTGTAATCGTAGAAAAAAATTCGAAATTTATATTTAATAAAGGTGCTCCGGAATCCATATTAACTCTCTGTGACAAAATTCTTTTAGGCAAAAAAGAAGAGAAGATGAGCGAGCGTCAAAAAGGAGAGATTGAAAAACAGGTGAGGGAATGGGCAAAAAAAGGATTACGTGTATTGGCATTTTCATACTCAAAAAAAAGCAAAACGCCCCATGTATTCTTGGGTTTAGTTGCTATTCATGATGCTCCTCGTCCCGAAATCGTCGAAGCGGTTCAAAAAGCAAAGGAAGCAGGAATACGGATAGTGATGATAACGGGAGATAACGAAGCAACCGCGGAGGCCATTGGAGTTATTGCCGGAATAACTTCTTCAGGAAAAAATATCCTCACAGGAGACGTCATTGATAGATTGAGCGACGAAGAACTCCTTACGTTATTGCCAAAAATTAATATTTTTGCACGAACGAACCCATTTCAAAAACACCGGATCGTAAAACTGTATCAACAGTTGGGAGAAATTGTTGCAGTAACAGGCGATGGAGTAAATGATGCAATCGCATTAAAACAGGCTGACGTAGGTATTGCGATGGGATTAGTGGGTACTGATGTTGCGAGAGAAACAGCAGATATGGTAATAACCGATGATAATTTTGCAACCATTGTCAACGCAATAGAAGAGGGAAGAAATATTATCAAAAATCTGAAGAATGCGATTAAATATTTGCTATCATGTAATGTTTCAGAGGCGATTGCTCTGGTTGTCGGGCTTGTTTTGGGCCTCCCGACGTTATTTTATCCCATTCAGCTTTTATACATTAATTTGATTACCGATGGGTTACCTGCTTTGGCACTTGGATTTTCTCCACGAAACCCCCACGTGATGCAATCTGCTCCGGAAAAGGAATTGACTCTTCTTAAAGGAGTTGAAAAACAATATATTTTTTTTGTAGGAGGTTTTGCTGCATTATTGGTTCTTGTTTCATATTTCCTATTCCATAGGAGTGAGCTTGGACATACCGCTGCATTTTCGGTCCTCACCCTTATACAGTCATTTATTTTTATTGACCTGTGGTTATCGCACCGATCCCTTCATACCAATCTTCCTCTTTTATTATCTCCGTTGTTCTTCATCGCGTTTCTCATACCGTTTCTATTTCAGTTCGTCATAGTCCAACATCCGTTTATCTCGTCGGTTTTTAAGATCCAACAGGCTTCGATAATAGAATATGTCGGGTTCATTCTTCTCTCCGGACTCGTTTTAGTTGGGGTAAAGGGAGTAAAGAAGTTAATACAAATAATATAAGTAATTTTTATCGTGTTGTTGATCCGGTTCTAGCTTTATATTCGGCTTTATCTTGATACATTCTTTCATCAGCTAATTTGAATATTTCATGTAAAGATTGTTCTTTTTTGGCTGTTGCAAATCCGACTGAAATACTAAGGGGAAGATCGGTATGAATTGCATTATACTTTTGTAATTCACTTGCTATGCGTTGTTTTATTACTTCTTCAGCATCCTCTCCTGTATTCGGCAGTAAAATTGCGAATTCATCTCCGCCTGTACGTCCTATTACTGCAGTATGTTTTGCTGCTAAAATTTCTGCTTCATCTGCATTTTCTAATCCGATTCTTGCAACGATATCATCTTTTCGCAGCGCTTTTTGAAATACTTCGGCAGCACCCCTTAAAAGCCTATCACCGGCATCGTGGCCTTGACCATCATTGACTGGTTTTAAGTCATTTACATCGACGACGATAATGCTAATCGGGTAATCCAAACTTCTTTCAAGTCTCTGGAGTTCCTCATCAAAAAACATCCTATTATGGAGTCCAGTGAGACCATCATGGGTAGCCTTATATTCCAACTGTTCCATTTTTCTCACATAATCCGTCATATCGTTAGTGTTCATGATCATAACGTCGAGTAACCGATCATATCTTAGTGATCCATCAAGATAACGCCAAGAATTATCAATCTGACTTCTAATCCGGAATTGGATTTTATCGACTCGTCTATGTCTTTGATCCATTGGTCTATCAAATATATTTCGGACTTCTTGGAGATCTTCGGGATGAAGAGAATCAAATAAACTCGTGCCTACTCTAAGCGGTCTTGGCTCACGAGGTCTATCCATGTTTGCGAACTCAGAAATGATTCGGCCATCGTGGGTTAATAGGGTAATGGCGTTTGGTGAACCTTTTAGAAAAGGATCCATCCTTCCGACATATTCCATTAAAAAAACTTTTGCTGATAAGGCTAAATGTAGAGATTGATTTTTTATATTTGCCCTGAATGCCTCTCCAAGTTCCTGAGCTCTATGCATATGTAGTATATTATAGGATATTAGTCATTAGAAAACAACTCATAATCATGATATTTATAATATTTAACTATAAGATAAAATACCCCTTGACAAATAAAAAAATATAGTTTACAGTGAAAGTATGTTAACAAATATTATAAGACTAAATAATATGAAAAATATTACAGTAAATAATTATCATAAAAAGAGAAGTAATATGCAGTTTTCCTTAAATAGTAATTTAATTGAATCTTTTCAAGACGTATTTTTAAGCGGATTGGTAAGAGAAAAAGATTGGGCAGGCATGGTAAGAAAACCTAGGTTTATTATAAATTCATCTAAAATCTTATGAGAACAGACAAAAAGATTTTTGTTCTCCCAGAGATAAATATGCCATGCGGAGTGTGGGGAGGATAAAAAAGAATACCTTTAATTGAATCTTGGATCTGCTGAAGATTCAATTTCATGCGCCACCGAGTCGGAGGAACTTTTCCAAAGGCTCGGTGCGTTTTTTATGGGAAAAAACTGATAATAAGTATTCTTGAAAGAATGAGGGTTAGAGAGTTGAGTTTAATGAATCGCTGGTGCGATGGTCTGCGAATGCAGACAACCACCCCGAAGGGCGGAAACAAGGCGGTTGTACTGCCTTGTTTCCTTTTTCCGCTATGGGAAGCGGAATGGTCCGATGGGCGTTGGCGAAGGGCCAGCACCCGGGATTGGGAGTTGGAATGATCCAACATTTGAGAGCAACCATGCCACAAAAAGCATGGTCGCCAATCCAAGCAATGCCACGAAAATAAGCACTGCTAACCGTTGTGCACCTAAAGCTTGCATCATTGTCCTCCTTCGGGACGAAAATTGGGTTTGGGATAGGGGTAATATCAGCCTAAAGACAAATTTTTTTATCTCTACGATGATATTACCTCATCCTTCCGTACTTAAAATAATCGTTCTATAATGGTTGGACATTATGAATGATGTATCTCTTTCGGAGGAATGGTATTTTAATGATGTTTTCTAACCCTCATTGTTAAAGTACTGGTGAACAGTCATTCGCCTTTACTTATGCAAAATAAGTAAAGTTAACTGCTCATCTTCCTTCTTTCATTTCAAGGTTGATGAACGCATTTTCATCACCTTTTATAAAAGAAAATCTGCCTGTTAGGCAGAGAGCCTATAGCGTAACATACGTATATTTATTTGTCAATTAAACGTTGTAATTCAACAACAACATTTATATTATGCAGGAGAAGATAAAAAGTTTCAAAGATTTATATTGAAACTATTTATAGGATAGTGCATAATGTATATTGTTAATCATTTACCGTTATAAGAATTTATATGGTAATAGGAGGAGGAGAATTGCCACCGATTGACGTTGGTAGAACTGCAAGGCAGGGAAGAGAGGCAAAAGGCGCTGGCGTTATAGGAATGCCAGATATTGCCGTTCCATCGGCACCAGTGAGACCAAAAGGAAGAACTCCTAATTTTATGAGTCATGGTAAAAATGCCAGTTTCGATAAAGATAAAGATTATAATGATGCAACCGCAGCTCAAGAAGCATTTAATGCACAACAAGATGCGAAGGCAGCAACACCACAAGATAAACTTCAAATTGTTCGTGAATTGACAGAAAAGCAATGGCTTACTTTTTCAGAAGTATCTTTATATGATAAAACTAAAGCTGAACCAATTTTAAAAGACTGCCAGTTTGCTAATAAAGCAGAAAGAGATGCCTTTTTAAATCGTATCGGCCGTCCTGATTTAATTTAGTAAGACTTCTAGCTTCCGTTAGATTTTACATCCGGAATAAGTCGTTGAGGTATCTGAGGTAAAATTTTTTCCAGCGTATCAACAATATCTTGGTCATATCCATACTTTCTAAGGATTTTAAGCGCATCGTCACGGCTTTTAGCTCCGTCACCCGGCCGTTCATGGGTAATTGAGTGAAGAGCATCAGCTACCGCAAGTATTTTTGCTTCGAACGGTATCGTATCCCAACTTAAATCTGCAGGGTAAGATTTTCCGGTTTTTTTTACATGCACTGCCGATGAAATAGGTTCAATTTCCGCAAGACTCGGAAATTTTTTGAGAATATATTGAGTGAAATAAGCATGAAGCATTCTGAATTCAAGACTGATTCCTGGCTTGGCCGGTTGATCTAACGCGTTCAAAATACCGATTTTTCCTATATCATGAAGCATCGCGGCTCTACGCAAATTTAATAACATTCGTGGATCATCTATTCCGCATTCACGGGCAAGAATTTGACTTACTTCCGCATTTTCCTGACTATGCCATGCAGTATAAGGATCAAATCCTGCAAGGGTTTGAAAGAGTATCTTTACCGTTTTATGGGTATTGAGATGTTTCGGGAGAGGATCAAAAATAGTATCAAGCACACCTTCAATATGGTCTTTTATTTCTGGAGGAATCGTCGTGGATATCTCGCCGATTCTATATTGGTAATCGATACAAGAAAGATCAAAAAAATGCCGGAATTGAGGTATGATTTTTCTTTGTCTCAATCCTTCGGTTCGCATATATAAAAGTCACATAGTTTAAATGATTCAAAAAAGAATATCAATATTATGAGAAGGTTATATCGAGATTGTTAATTCTCCAATGTAGAGGTGTCTCCGACAGGAAGGCCCAGTTCCTGCGCTTTTAAAACCCTGCGCATGATCTTTCCTGAGCGCGTTTTGGGAAGTTTTTCGACGAAATCAATTTCGTCAGGTGTCGCAATAGGACCGATCATTTTTTTCACCTGCTGTTTTAGTTCGTCTTTGAGTTGATCCGATGGCTGAATACCTTGCTTCAAAATGACAAATACCTTGATTGATTCGCCTTTAATTTCATGCGGTTTGCCGATTGCGGCTGCTTCTGCAACGGACGGATGGGAAACAAATGCGCTTTCCAGTTCTGCTGATCCAAGGCGGTGTCCGGAAACTTTGATTACATCATCGTTCCGGCCTATGATCCAAAAATAACCATCTTCGTCTTTCTTTGCAGAATCGCCGGCGAAGTAAAAAAATTGCTTATCGACAGGTCTTGTGAGTGATTCATTTTCGAAATAGGTTTCAAGATACTTTTTTGGATTATTGTAAACGTCCATAAGCATTGCAGGCCACGGTTTTTTGATGACAAGAAATCCTTGCGTATTGGGAGGAACAGGCTCGCCTTTTTCATTAACAATCTCCGCCTCAATTCCTAAAAATGGCTTGAAACAGCTTCCTGGTTTTAAAGGAACGGAAGGAAGGGGAGTAAGAATAAACATGCCGGTTTCAGTCTGCCACCACGTATCCATGATAGGGCATTGTTCACGTCCGATATTTTTATAATACCAGAGCCAGGCTTCCGGATTGATTGGTTCTCCAACAGAACCCAAAATTTTCAGGGAGGACAAGTCATATTTTTTCGGCCAGTCTTCTCCAAGACGCATGAGGGCGCGGACAGCAGTAGGCGCAGTATAAAATTTGGTGATTTTGTATTTCTGGACCAGTTCCCACCATTTTCCGGCATCAGGATAGTCAGGAGTACCTTCATAGATAAATGTAGTAATTCCGTTGACGAGCGGCGAATAAACAATGTAGCTGTGTCCGGTAACCCAGCCGGCGTCAGCGGTGCAAAAATACACATCATCCGGCTGCAGATTGAATACCCATTTTAAGGTGATATATGTTCCGACCATATATCCGCCATGATCATGGACAACTCCTTTTGGTTTTCCTGTGGATCCTGAAGTATAAAGAATATAGAGAGGATCGGTTGCTTCCATGATTTCAGTTGGACAATCGGTGGTTTGTTTTGCGATAAGATCATTCCACCAGATATCGCGGCCTTCTTGCATCTGTGTTGGCGTCTCTGTTCTTTTGACGACGATGACTTTTTGTACCGTCGGAGTTTCTTTTACTGCCTCATCAACATTCTTTTTTGATTCAACCACCTTTTCTTTATACGGATAGGCGTTTGTGCAGATGACGACTTTTGACTGGGCATCAATGACGCGGTTTTTCAAAGCCTCAATCGAAAATCCTGAAAAAACGACCGAGTGGACCAACCCGATTTTTGCACATGCAAGCATCGCGATATCCTGTTCTGGAATACGGGGAAGATAAATGGAAACATGGTCTCCTTTTTTTAACCCCAGCGACTTCAATGCATTGGCAAAACGGCAGACTTCATCGTTTAATTGTGAATAAGTGAATTTTCGGACCGTACCGTCCTGTCCTTCCCAAATTAACGCGAGTTTATCTTTTACTGGTGTGGTCAAATGTCTGTCGAGGGCGTTATATACGATATTTGTCTGACCGCCGACAAACCATCGTGCATACGGATAATTCCATTCCAGTACTTTGTTCCACGGCTTAAACCAGAAAAGTTCCTTGGCAATTTTTTCCCAAAAAGCCTCGGGATTGGTAATGGACTCTTTGTAGAGAACTTCATAATCTTTGACGTAGGCTTGATCGGTTACTTCTTTTTTTGGAAGAATCATAAAACTCATTGTGCTTGAATGAAAAACAAAAATCAAGCAGATTTTTAAATTATTCTAAAGTAACGGACGTTTGATTTATAAATTATCTGTCGATATAATTACCATCCTATGTCTGCTGGAAGAGAGCGTTTTGAAGAAATGATTAGTCACTATATTGTCATAAGTCCTTTGACGGAAAACGAATATAGAGTGCTTCAAGCGAATTTACAAAAAGCGCAAAGATTAATAGGGGGAGAAATGACACCGGAAGATTCTCAAGTATTGTTAAGACAAGTAGTTCTTGCAATAGCTCCCTTACAAGAAGGAACAAAAGTAATGGAAGAAATAGCATGGTTCGAAGAACTTAATGCATCAAGACAAATGATAGAAAATTATGGGCGTCTTGCTCGATTATGCTCACAAATAGGTTTAGGCTTGAGAAGGGAAGACTTTGAAAAATACGGCAATAATGACGCTTTATTTCTTGCAGTGATCGGTAAAGGAAAATACGTGAGAATTCATCCTTCCATAAGAGGTGATACGGGAGTAGGAAATACAACCGACCATGACAAATGGCTAGAGGAAGAAAAAAAGAAAGATGGAAGTCTGATGGTTGTCTTAGCGAAATCCTCCCCGGTAAATAAGCATAGACCAACGGAATCGATATTAACAATTGTTCCATTACTACAGATTACCCGAAACCGCACCGATGTATTAGAGGCGTCAGAATTTGTCCGTTATACTCATTTAGCTCATCGTATGGCTATTCCTGCAAAAAAAAGCAGGTTGCCGGTTATTTTTCTGCCGATACACAAACTTCTTTAATTAGTAAAAATATGTTGCTTGACAAGAGTAAATTTTAATTATATTCTTAAGTTCATATGCCAGTTCGTTCTTCAAAATCAAAAGCGCCGACATGGATTACGTTTATCGGATTAATGTTAGTTTTAGTCGGTTTGTATGCGACGGTCAGGACGGGAATCAATTTAGCCGCATTTGAAAAATACCCACAAGGAGGGGTTTTGTCCTTCAATATCGGGAGTATGCCGGTTCCTTATTTTCAACAGGAAAAAGATTGCAACTATCCCCAAACATTTTATGACAATAGCGGTAAAATCCGTCCGGCATCTCCTGAAGAGAAAGCAAACGTGGAAGTACAAAAACAGCAATGCTTGGATTCGGTGAAAGAAATGCGCAATCAGGCAAAGATAAACGATATCAGTCAATCACTTCTTTTTTTATTCTTGGGTGTAGGAGTACTTGTAACAAGGAAAATCTTCTTTAAGTAAGATTTCTTATTCATGTTTCATAGAGGAGCCTTGAACATAAAATGTTGTTCCTACATAAATAGCTGAACCGTTTGCATTGACCGTTATTTGATTGGTTTCATTATATTCTCTTATTCTTTCAGGATCAGCGCCAAGTCCGAATCGTATATTCTTTACTATGACCGTTACTTCTTCATGAGGAAGAGGAAAACTGGATGCCATAAGTGTTTGTACTCCCACTTCGAATCCAGTTGGAATTGTTCCGGGTTCATTCCATCCGTTTGAGAAAAAAATTCGTGTACCTTGAGAAAGATTCCTCCTCCATATATGAATTTCAGGTTGCTTTGTTCTTACACTGTCGTGATGAGCTTCACGATGAACCATATTGGTTACATTATATACTTTTTATGCAAAAAGCAATATCGAGTTGATTTAACCTGTTTTATACCCGTCTTACGCTCATTTGCAACCCATCGGGTTGTCAAAATAGCTGAGAGGGGTTCACCCTGAAGGGTATATACTCGAGCAAATTCATTTGCGAGCGGTATATTAGGTTTTTTAGCGTTTGTTAATTCGTAAATTTTATCTATAATAAATATATGACTACAGACGAACGTTTAAATCTCATAAAACAGGTAGGAGAGGAAATTATCGAAGAAGACGAACTTCGGAAACTGTTGGAAAGCGGCACAGAACTCATTGCCTATGATGGATTTGAGCCGTCAGGACAGATCCATATTGCACAAGGAATCCTCCGGGCGATAAACGTAAATAAAATGATTCAGGCAGGAGTCCGGTTCAAAATGTGGGTGGCAGACTGGCATGCAATGGCAAACAACAAAATGGGCGGGGATCTGGAAAAAATCAAAACGGTCGGTGAATATTTTATCGAAGTATGGAGAGCGTCGGGAATGGATCTTTCAAAAGTTGAATTTTTGTGGGCGTCTAATATGGCAAAAAATCCTGATTACTGGAAACTCGTTGTGCAGGTGGGAAAAACAAATGTCCTGAAACGGTTTATCAGAACCGCAGAAATGATGGGAAGGGAAGAATCGCTTGATAAATTAACGGGCGCAAATATTATCTATTCGTGTATGCAGGTTGCGGACATTTTTATGCTTAAAGCAAATATTACGCAACTTGGCATGGATCAAAGGAAGCTTAATATGTTAGCTCGTGAAGTCGGTCCGCAACTTGGATTTTGGAAGCCGGTCGTCGTTTCTCATCATATGTTGATGGGACTTGGAAAGCCGGTATCGGCAACCGCTGACAAATTACAAAAAACTATTGAAATGAAGATGTCGAAATCAAAGCCGGATACCGCTATTTTTATGACCGATACCCATGAAGACATCAAACGAAAGATTGATAAAGCATATTGTGCTGAAGGAGACGTGAAAGAAAATCCTGTCCTTGAATATTACAAATACATCCTGTTTGAAAAGTTTCCGCAGATCGTGATAGAACGTCCTCAAAAATTTGGCGGACAGGTGATATTAAATGCATACGAAAATCTCGAACGGTTATTTTCGGAGAAAAAAATCCACCCATTGGATATAAAACAAAAGGCAGTCGAACTTTTGGATACGCTATTGCAGCCTGTCCGTGATCATTTCACCAATAATGACCGCGCTAGGACACTTCTGGAAAAGGTGAAAAGTTTTCAGGTGACGAGGTAAAATTTGATGGTTCGACTTTGCTCACCATCAATCCTGAGCTTGTCGAATGGATTGACATCTATTTTTTTCCTGTTATACTTTAAGGATTACTTGTTTTGTTTTTTCTGGTTTTGCGTTTAGCAGATTCCAAAAGCAACGATTTTTGTTATTTCGTGATTGAATGCTTTTTTTCGAGACTGTCTTCTTTACTACCAAGAGGTTTGAAAAACTTCAGAGCACTTTCTTTTATAAAACTTTTTTAATATTTGATATCCAACTGATTACATATTGCCTTGAAATTAAAAATTAAAATAGAAAATGTATTGATGGGGGGTGATTTTTAATGAACAAAAAATTATACGTCGGAAATTTAGTATATGAAGTAACGGACGAAGAATTGAAAGATGTGTTTGCACAGGCTGGAAATGTCGTTTCTGCATCAATCATCAAATTCAGAGACAGTGGTCGATCTAAAGGATTTGGATTTGTAGAAATGGAAGATGAAGCAGGTGCACAAAAGGCTATTGATACGTTCAATGGTCAAGATTATAAAGGAAGAAAAATGGTCGTTTCTGAAGCTCGACCTCCTAAACCACGAAGTGATTTCGGTGGTGGCGGTAGACGGGGAGGATACGGAGGCGGAGGATACGATAGAGGTGGAGATCAACAAATGTAAACAAATAAAAAGGGCATTCTTGACAGAACGGATTCGTTTTTTCGGAGTGCCTTTTTTTATGGCATATAAGGAGTCTGATGCTTAAAAGCATTATCTTTAACTCGCTGGATGATTTTTTTTGCATTATTAAAACCTTTTTTTTCTATTTCCGAAACAGACATATGGGTATCAGCATATAAATATAAAACCTGATCAGCTTCTTCATAGGTAAATCCGAATTCTCCTTCATCTGTTTGACCGTTCCAAAGGTCTGCTGTTGGATGTTGTTTAATGACATCTTGTGGAATTTCAAGGTATTGTGCGAGTTGACACACTTGGGTTTTATACAGGTGTTGTATGGGTTCAATGTCTGATGCCGCGTCCCCGAATCGGGTGAAATATCCCAAAAGATGCTCCGATTTGTTCTCAGTCCCGCATACAAGCGCTTTATGTTTTTTTGCAAAATCATACAGAATGACCATCCGTATCCGAGCCATGATATTTCCAATGCGTACGTTACTATCAAGTCTCAATAATTTTTTTAACGCATCTACCGGTTTTTTGATTGAAACAATGAGAGTATTTTTTGGTACGAGAGGAGATGTATGATCATAAGGCAAATGAACAGGATAAATATGTTTTAACGGCAAGGCCCTTTTTAATAAATAATAAGAAACCATTGAATCGATTCCTCCGGATAATCCAATAACAATGTTTTGCATATGGTGTTTTTGAAGCGTTATATTCAAAAAATGAACAATCTTTTTTGTCTCTTTTTCAGCGTCAATGGCAAGATGTATGTCGGTCATACGGATCCTATTATAACATTCGCTAAAGCGTATGTTTTTCCCTATTCGGGAGAATTACCCCCTCATTCCGGCAAAAAGCGGGATAATTGCGGACGGGAAATAGTTTATTTTGTATAATTCTAGGTATCTTTATGACAATCTATAAGAGGGGACTCCTCATTGGAAGATTCCAACCATTCCACAAAGGACATCTATATCTTGTCAAACATGTGATAAAAAAGGTACAAAAACTTATTATCGCGATAGGGAGCGCCAATATTTATGACGAAGCTAATCCTCTCACATATGAGGAACGGAGGAAAATACTTGAACAAGTAATTCATACGGAAAAACTGGATAACAATATCGAAAAAATAATATTCCTCAATGATTATTACGATGATGAATTATGGTTTAAAAATGTCATGCATAAAACCGGTCCGGTAGACATCGTTATTGGAAATAACGAATGGACGAACCGGATTTTTGAAACAAGGGGATATAAGATATGGAGGGTAGGTTTCTTCAAAAAATATCTGTATGAAGGAGAAAAAATCCGTACCCTCATCCGCAACAAAAAATCATGGTCGGCAAGAGTTCCGGATTATCTTTTTAGCATTATTGATCATTCTTTTAAACATCATGCAGAAACTCCATACCGTTTTCAACACATTGCTCTTGGGGGAACATTTGACCATTTTCACAAAGGACACAGAAAACTTATTGATACAGGATTAACGTATGGACGAAAACTCTCCATTGGAATTACTACGTCAGAGATGTATTTTAATAAAAAACTTGCCCATTCCATCGAAAGCTATCAGCAAAGAAAGAAATCAGTTTTAGATTATTTGGAAAAGAAAAAAGCAGCACAAAGAGCAGAAATTTTTAAACTCCCGGATATATACGGATCAACAAAAAAGGATGGTACGATTGAATCAATAGTGGTGAGTAAATCTACCTACCCTAATGCAATTAGATTAAATGCAATACGTGAAAAAAACAACCTTCCCGAATTAAAAATCATTTGTATTAAAGACGTAAAAGGAAATGACGGTCGGCTCATTAGTTCAGAACGGATAAGAAATGGTGAAATCGACAGAGAAGGAAATCATTATTTTTTTCTCTTTAAGAAAACTCTTCTTTTACCCGAGTACCTGCGGCCGGTATTAAAAAAACCACTCGGAAAAATGATTGAGGGAGAAGAAAACAAGCTGGAAAAAACTGCACAAAAAGTTTTAAGACTCATAAAGTTTACTAAGCCGACAATTATTATTTCGGTGGGGGATATTATTACCATGTCATTAGAAAAAATAAGATTTATTCCTGACGTGAAAATTATTGATTACAGGTCGAGAAGACATGCTATTTACAAGGTCCGTCCCTTAGAGGAGGTTTCATTTAAGAATAAGCCAGGAACAATTTCAAGAGAATCTGCTTATGCAATACAAAGAATAATAAAAATAATTCTGGAAAAGAAAATAAAACAAAAGATCATTATCAATGGAGAAGAAGATTTATTGGCATTACCCGCAATTCTTTTTGCACCCCTTGGGTCATTGGTAATGTACGGCCAAATTGATCTGGGAATCGTAACTGTTTTTGTTGATGAGAAGAAAAAAAACATGATTAAAAAAATTCTTGAGAAGTTTAAAGTGATTTAATTTAACATCATGCGTCGTGAATTAAACAGTCTTTACCATAACTCTGCTGAAAGGGTAAGAAACAGTCCCAGAATACAAGGTGTAATTGCCGCGTCAATATTTTTTTTGGGTGGTATTGCCATCTATATTCCTGATCACAACCTGATGGGATTATCTTTTCCGCATCAAATCAGCGGGGAAGTATTTGATATGTTTGGTGGTGCTTGGAGTGCTTCGATGGCAAGAATTTTCAGAAGAGATGATATTGTTGCCAGTGTTTTTGTCGGATGGACTGCTCCTGCAGTAATAGAAAAACTTCAAGAACTCCATATGATACCTGGCGTTTATAATTCGCTTGATTATGCAGCTCCTCTTTTTGGAATCGCAGTATATTTGGCAACGTATTATGGTATTAAGTTGAAACACAGGGCACAACAGACAAAAGGAGATTTTCTCTTAGGAGAAGATTTTCCATTTAAAGACATCCGGAAGATTAAATTGATAGATAACAAATTTCCGTTACTAAGAAAAACGATTGGGTTAAAATAATAACATTCATGCATGATCAAAAATTGATCTAAAGAGCAGTATGCTGAATTACTTCATCTGGACTAAATTGAGGTATTTTCTGTTTTACTCCTTGATCTAATTCAGTGTCCCAGAATTGTCGAAGCAATACACCGATTTTAATCATATCTCCTTCCTCTAAATCTCCAGTTTTTTGAATATATTCTGTCGTACCAGGATTTAACAGTCCTTCCTCTTCGAGCAACATAAGGGTCATGCGAGCAATCGTATTGGTTGCTATTTGTTTTCTGAGTTGAGGTGGGGCTTGAAGTATTGAAACTAGATCAAGATATTGACCTTTTCCGAAAGCTATTACATCGGAATCGTCCTGACTTCCTCTCCATGCTAAAAAGGCTTCCCTGGCAATCTCGTGTGGAGTGTCAACCATTACATAGAGTCCTTGATCATGCGGTACGGCTAATGCCCTCAATCTTTGTACAATATCGGTTTTAACACCAAACCAACCCGCTGCTTGTTGATTGGTCAAGAGGATTCGTAACGATTTTCCTTCTGTGATTGCTTCACTTACCAATGATCTTGCAACGGTTGCAGCTCGGATGGTATCTAATGATTCAAAATTCCTTGCAACAGACATAACTAGCTATATCCTAACACTATTTTTTTGAGTTTCAAGTTTTTGTCAGATTTGCAGCTGATAGATAGAAAGACTTACTGTATAATTTCTTCTATTATGTCGAAATATCAACCATCACAATTTGAACAAAAATGGGCAGAGGAATGGGGTAGGAGTAAAACATATAAAGCTCCAAAACCGGACAATAAACGCAAAAAACAATTCATTTTTCCCATGTTTCCGTATCCTTCAGGAGCAGGGCTTCATGTTGGTCACGTCCGTGTATATACCGGTACCGACGTTATTGCAAGATTCTATCGGATGAATCAATACGCAGTTTTACATCCAATGGGATGGGACGCCTTCGGTCTTCCGGCAGAAAACGCAGCAATAAAAGCCAAAAAAAACCCAATGGACATGGTGCCCGATCATATTGCTACATTCAAACGTCAGATGAAATCATTGGGATTTTCGTTCGATTGGGACCGGGAATTTGCAACGACAGATCCTTCATATTACAAATGGACCCAGTGGTTATTCATACAGTTTTACAAAATGGGTCTTTTATACAAAAAAAATGCACCTATCAATTTTTGCCCTTTCTGTAAGACAGGGTTATCTGAGGAAGAAGTACTGTCTGATGGTACACATGAACGATGCGGTAATAAAATTGAAAAACGGGATTTACCTCAATGGCTTTTCAAGATTACTTCATATGCGGACCGGTTATTGGAAGATTTGAAAGGATTGGATTGGCCAAGAGGAATTTTGGAAATGCAAAAGAACTGGATTGGAAAAGATAAGGGACTTGCAATAAAATTTCCAATTTTCAGTTCTCAATTTTCAATAACAGTCTGGACGAAATTTTGGGAAACGGTTTTCGGGACAACGTTTCTCGTGGTTGCACCGGAATACGAATGGTTGAAAAAATTGATAAACCAGAATAAAGTATCGGACGAAGTAAAAAATTATGTCAATGAGGCATTGTCAAAAACAGACGAGCAGCGGGCAAAGGAAGAAAAAAACAAAACAGGAGTTTTTACAGGGTATTATGCGGTGAATCCCGTAAATAACAAGAAGGTTCCTATCTGGGTTGCCGATTACGTACTTGCGACAGTCGGGACAGGTGCCGTTATGGGAGTTCCCGCTCATGATGAACGGGATTTTGCATTCGTGAAAAAATACAACCTGCCGATTGTTCAGGTTGTTTCATATAAAGATAAAGCCATTGATGAAAAAGTTGCAAAAGGAGAAATGAATTACGAAGGGGAAGGTGTGCTCGTCAATTCAGGCCAATTCGACGGTATGGCAGCGTGGGGAAACGGAAAAGAAAAAATGGCAGAATGGATGATCCAAAATAAATACGCAAACTGGCAGATGCATTATCATCTCCGCGACTGGATTTTTTCAAGGCAGCGTTATTGGGGAGAACCCATTCCAATAATCATTTGCAATACCTGTGGTTTGGTTCCGGTTCCCGAAGACCAATTGCCAGTCGAACTTCCGAAAGTGAAAAGTTATGAACCATCGGGAACAGGGGAATCTCCACTGGCCGTAATAAAAGAATGGGTGAATGTACCATGCCCGAAATGCCAAGGACCTGCTAAAAGAGAAACCGATACGATGCCAAACTGGGCAGGATCATGCTGGTATTTTTTACGGTTTGCCGATCCGCATAACGACAAGGAAGCGTGGAGTCAAAAAGCAATGCAGGAATGGATGCCGACGGATTGGTATTTGGGAGGCGCGGAACACGCGGTCCTGCATCTTTTGTATGCGCGTTTTTGGGTAAAAGCGTTATTTGATCTTAAATTGTTACATTTTAAGGAGCCGTTTTCGAGATTGCGGAATGTCGGCATGATCATCGCGGAAGATCACCGTAAAATGAGTAAGTCCTTTGGAAATGTGATCAATCCGGACGATGTACAGAAAGAATATGGTGCCGATGCATTGCGGGTGTATGAGATGTTTATGGCCCCGTTTGATCAGGAGATTGCGTGGTCAACTCGGGCGCTTCAAGGTTCGTATCGATTTATCATCCGCGTCTGGAAATTATTTCATGATCCGAAATCAATCGGAGAAAACGAAGATAAACAGTTAGTTTCTAAATTACAAAAAACAATAAAAAAAATAACGGAAGATATTCCGGACGTGAAATTTAATACTTCGGTAGCTGCAATGATGGAATTTATCAATGAATGGGAAAATAAACAGTTGTCAAAAGAAAATGCAAAGAAGTTTTTGCAGGTTCTAGCTCCGTTTGCGCCGTTTACCGCGGAAGAAATCTGGCACGATGTATTCGGGGAAAAAGATTCGATTCATCTCTCTGTTTGGCCAAGAGTCGACTCTAAAGGAATTATAGAAGAAGAGTTGCAGATTCCGGTACAAGTCAACGGAAAAGTCCGGACGGTTATACAGCTTGATGCGCCTGAATTAGGAGAAGATGATATAGTGAAAAAAGCATTGGCAAACGAACAGGTGAAAAAATATGTCCAAGGAAAAAAATACAAAGCAATTTATGTGAAAGGAAAAATATTGAATTTAGTAGTATCATAGGTATATGAGTGGTTTTCTAAAGTTTATTGCGTTTCTTGTTCTTGCGGGTGCCGTGTTTTTCTTTGGGGTTTATTTTGGTCAGCAAAAGATCACGGTAAAAGTAAAACCAACCGGAAATACTCCAAGTCCAAGCATTGCTCTTTCTTCCACACCTATAGAGAAAATTTACGCGGATAGTTATTTTGATGTTTCATTTTCGTATCCAAACCAATGGGAAACCGCAACTAAAATGAGCAAAAACAGGTCTTGCGATTTTGCCAAGAAATTTTTACGCAATCCTTCGTGTTCAGGAGATATAACAAGTGAGACATTGTATGTCAATTCACCGGAAAAGGATAGTAACGCCAAACAATATGGGATCACCATTGAAGCGGCAACAGAAGGATTGGGTTTTGCTTGCGCAGATACCATTGAAAAAAATTATTCAGTGACAGTCAAGGGAAAAACCTACAAATTTGACGCATGCCAAGATCCAAAATCCGGAGAAGAATGGGGATTGAGTGAAATGGAAGTTACCGGTATAAAAAGCGAATGGAAGAGCATTCTGGTGAATTTTTCTGCGAAAGATGCAGGAATGACGCAGGATATTCTTAAAGTTTTGTCTTCAATTGAATAATTTTTCTCGTAGATTCTGTCACTCATAACACTCCTCTTCTGCTCAGCCTCTCGCGAATACCTCGCGAATCCGGTTCTCGAAGAGACTCTTCATTCGTGACACCTACTCGATAAACGATAGCTAATTTAATTGAATTGTATTTGCAATCATATCCGCGGTAAATTCATGACCTGATACTGAAGGGTGAATGCCGTCAGATTGATTGGTGTATCCTGAATTTCCCTTTGAAGCATCAAAAACATCGATGATCGGCACATGAAGATTTTTTGATAATCCTATGGCGTTTTCGAGTTGTTCTATGATATGACCGGAATGGGTATAGGCAGTATTATCATCCCAATTCACTCCATTTGGACCTTTCCCAAAAGCGTTTCGGAGTGGTGCGATTTCCGCCAGCATATAAACATTTGGACTGATTGTTTTTGCCTGTTCAACCAATTTTGTCAATCCGATCCAATGCCGGTCGCGTTCATATGGAGAAAAAGGATTGTAGGCAAATGAACCCATAACGATAATATCTGGCTTGATTTCTGTGATAGCCGGGTAGTGCCGGTCCATATAGTCAAGTCTGCTATTCCATCTGTTAAGCCCCATTTCGACATTTTCAGAACCTTTTCCATAGTTATATAGAGTAAATTGTACGGACGGATATAATCGTTTTAGACTATGTTCAAGATATTCGAGCCGTTCTCCCATTGTGTCAACCATTGAGTCACCGTAGACTGCAATTGAATAGGAATTCTTACTATGTGGCTTGGGAGGTTGGGTTACTTCTTCAGGAGATTGAGTAGGAGCGAGGGTAGGGGATGGAGTTTGAGTGAGGATTGGTGAAGGAAGCGGGGTTGGAGAGATTTGCCCTTCAGTTGTTGCACCGAGGACTTGCTGTTCATTATTTACCGGTACTTGAGCCAATTCATTCGATTTTGCATTGGAAAAAGCCGGATAAAACGTTAAGGTAAAAAAGAATATCACAACGGGTAAGATAAAAAGCTCAACTTTCACAATAAGCGAATAATGATTTTTTGGTTGATATTTTTCACCCGTGATAAAATGGGGGTTTTTTTCGTCAATGTAACAATATTGAGCCATAGTTTCAGTGTAATAGAGTTTTTTTTATAGGTCAAGCTGGAAGTATTTGTGTTGATAAACAATTACGAGGCTGATACAATAACATTTTGGAAGGGTCCATAGCTTAATTAAGAGAAGTCCCGACTTAGTCGGGATTGGTTTCGGGTTTTCTTATGTATTTTGTATATATTCTACAAAGTATAAAAGATAACTCGTATTACATTGGATATACTAAGAATATTGAAGATCGATTAAGCGAACATAATTTTGGCAGAACTGGTTATACGAAATTAAAAAGACCTTGGGAAATAATTTATAGAGAAGCGTACAAAACAGAAAAAGAAGCAATAAATAGAGAAAGAAAACTTAAGAGATTAAAAAATAAAAAATATTTAGAGTATTTGATTAAAAAATCTCACAGCTTAATGGGTCCATAGCTCAACTGGTAGAGCAGCAGCCTTTTAAGCTGTTGGTTTCGGGTTCGAGTCCCGATGGACTCACAGAGTTTTAAGAAGCTGTGAGATTTTTATCATAAAGTTGATAGAGCAGTCCCGACTAAGTCGGGATTGGTTTCGGGTTCGAGTCCCGATGGACTCACAGAGTTTTAAGAAGCTGTGAGATTTTTATCATAAAGTTGATAGAGCAGTCCCGACTAAGTCGGGATTGGTTTCGGGTTCCCCGATTAACGTTTTTCATCGGGATTAACTGACTGTAATTACTCCGAAAAGCTCGTAAACAGTCAGTTGAACGAGTCCCGATGGACTCACATTTATTTTAAGTCAACCAGCGCCCAGAAAAGAGCTCCATCATTCGGATCAGCAGGCGCCGTGATTTCTCCAAGGATTCCATACTTGCCGCACTTTTCAATATTTCTGCATGCTCCTACTATCGCTCCCTTTTGTTTCTTTACCATGGACGGCGGTTTAAATCTACCAGGACAGGGTTGGCCGGATGTAAGATTATGATCTGGTAAATCTAATTTGATAGCCACTTCCAATAAATGATTCGCATGCGTTTCGTTCATTTTTTAATTTTCTTAAAAAAACGTATATACTTCCAAAAATAAGTATGAGGTCTGAATTCGACCAGATACATTGTAATGAATACATTGATTAAGAAATAAATAGCTTTCAGGAAAGTCGGATGGGAAAATAACGTATATACATCAAAAGGAAGCATTAAAACAAAAAATATAATCAACAGGTCTAATCCCCACTCTTTATCGTATAGAAGTCCTATTGCGCCAATTACTTTTACCAAACCAAACATAATCAAGAAAAGCATGAAATAGACTCGGTGATGGGAGAGAAACGGAACAATCTTTTCTATAACAGTGATAAGTAAATCATGCGGGTCTTCAAGAAGCTCTTTCACTTTATAATGAGTGTAAATTTTTGCAATATTCCTGCCGAAAAAAAGAATACTTAATCCCAATAATAATTCGATAATGCCCGTTATCAGTTTATAAATAACTACAGTTTTTGAGACTTGGTTTGATAGCGATTTACTCATAGATTCATTCTATTAAAATCGAAATCTTTCTTTAAGCATAATAATACTAGTTGGATTGTTACGAGAGCCAAACATAACAGCTAATGAATAATCTGTATGTCTTTGATTTTGTACATAATGCTGATGTGCAATTTTTCTCAAACCGTCTTTTACCGACGATTCTGCGATTTTATACGTATCCGGATTGACCTTTCCAAGCACAGGAGAAGCTTCCAAATCATTAAATTCACAAAAAACATAAATAGGGACGATTTTTCCCCTGTATGCTTCTAATATAGACTGGTTTCCATTCCTTTCTGGCATCCAACAATTATATGAAAATATATAAGAAATGGAAGGATAAATAAAGAAAAGAACCTACTTCTTTTTTAACATTCTTTTGGCTAATTCCCAATAGTGCCAGAAAATCTGTCTTTGCATATCTGCAAGAGCTTCATCATTGATCTCGATACCTACTTCTCCTCCTTTTTTCCAACTCAATATAGAAACAGTATCATTAAATATTGATAGATAATGTCTAATTCTCAAAAATTTGGGTGGAACGTAATACGAATCATAATATTTATCCCATCCAGCTACATCTGTATACCAATAGTTACCCCTATCGTTTACACTTTCTAATTCATACCACATAAGCTTTCTTTCTACCTGTTCAGTCCGTATTTTTTCAGCAAAGCTTTTACCCACAATTTCATTCATAGTTTCATATCCAAAGGATAGAATCTCTTTATGAGCTGATAGCCGGTTCCAAAGCATCTGTTTCAATCCTTCTACTCCTTTATAATGCTTGATTTCAAAAGAGGCTTGAGCATTGGTAGGGAAATTGAGAAGAGAATCAATTAATCTTGGAGCAATTTCGAGCTCTTTTTTTAATTCTTGCTCTTTTTTTGCCAGAAAAAGCTCCAAATTTTTCGGATCGGCTGCTTTTAATTTTTTTCCCCAGGTGTCATTTGTTTCTTCGATAAGTGATTTAGCCATCATTTTTTCGATATATCGGTAAATTTTTGATCGGTTGAGATTTGTTTC
>Ga0334722_10000550_pt1 | contig 54058 bp, 49 predicted proteins | sample C3_bottom_MG_FD_207210 | JGI IMG/M metagenome (GOLD analysis project Ga0334722, IMG submission 207210) | Sediment microbial communities from Yellowstone Lake, YNP, Wyoming, USA - C3_bottom | ecosystem: Environmental > Aquatic > Freshwater > Lake > Sediment | place: USA: Wyoming | collected...
ACGATTTACGCGGAGTGTAATAAATAAAATGCTGACCCCGGTCGCCTTAATCATATTCAACCGGCCTGACACCACAGAGAGGGTGTTCGAGGAGATACGCAGGGCGAGGCCGCCAAAGCTCCTCGTAGTGGCGGACGGCCCGCGCGCGGACATGCCCGGCGAGGCCGAGAGGTGCACCGCCGCCCGCGCCATAATAGACGGCGTGGACTGGGACTGCGAGGTGCTGACCAACTACTCCGACGTGAACCTGGGCTGCAAGCTCCGGCCGACCACCGGGCTCGACTGGGTGTTCGATACGGTCCCTGAGGCGATAATATTCGAGGACGACTGCCTGCCCGACCCGACGTTCTTCCGTTTCTGCGATGAGCTTTTGGAGAAGTACAGGGACGACTCAAGGGTGGCCATGATATCCGGCAACAACTTCCAGTACGGTAGACGCCGTACGCCGTACAGCTATTACTTCTCGCGTTACACGCACACATGGGGGTGGGCGTCATGGAGTAGGGCCTGGAGGAACTTTGACGCAACCATTGGGCAGTGGCCTGAAATACGGGATGGCGGGTGGCTGGAGGACATACTTGGATGTCCCGGCCCGGCGCGATACTGGACTGACATATTTGAGAGAGTATACATGGGCGAGCTTGTGGACGTATGGGATTACCAGTGGCTGCTCGCATGCTGGGCGCAGGGCGCTTTGACTGTACTCCCGAACGTGAACCTTATATCGAACATCGGGTTCGACGAGCGTGCCACCCATACAATAGGCAAAAGCAGGTTCTCTGACATGCCCACGGAACCCGTGCATTTTCCGCTTTCGCACCCGCCTTTTATTGTCCGGGACGGCCTTGCAGACGGGCATACCGAGGCCGAGATGTTTTCCGGGACAGTACCTTCCGCTCCGTCGCGTATGTTTGCGCTGCTTAAGAGGTTACTCAGGCATGGAAGGCCCGGTATCGAAACCAAAAGAAGGTCAAAATGAAACTTAGGACAATATTCGGCAATATGGCGCGGTTCGCATTGAACTCCGAATACCGCTCAAAGTGCTCGGAAAAAATAAAGACACGGGGCGAGAAGCTGCGCCTGAGCTGCATACCGAGGTTTACCGCTGCAGAAACCAATATCCTTGGCAGGCCGGTTAAGATGGTTGACACGGCCTCCTTCCTTTATATCTTCGGAGAGGTCTTCGAGCGGGAAATATACAGGTTCAAGGCGGCTACGGAAAGCCCCAGGATTATAGACGGCGGGGCGAACATAGGGTTAAGCACAATATATATGAAGCAGCTCTATCCGCAGAGCCATATAACGGCCTTCGAGCCGGACGAGGCGGTTTATAATGTCCTGAAAGAGAACATGGCCACCTTCGGGTTTGAGGACGTCGAGTGTATTCGGAAGGCGTTATGGAATTCCGACACCTCGCTTGATTTCCTTCACGAGGGTGCCGACGGCGGCAGGTTTCCGCAGGCGGGAGATACCGGAAGGATATCCCACGTACCAGCCGTAAGCCTCAGGCCATATTTAAGAGGGCCTGTTGACTTCCTTAAGCTGGACGTAGAGGGGGCAGAAACTGAAGTGTTGCAGGATTGTGAGGACCTGTTATGTAATGTCGAATATCTGTTTGTCGAGTACCATTCGTTCGCAAACAAGCCGCAGACCCTCAACAGAATAATAGACATAATGGCGGGGGCGGGGTTTCGCCTGCACGTCTTACCGTCTTCGAATTCTCCGCAGCCTTTCTACAAGCTCTCAGTCCACTTTGGCATGGACATGCAATTAAATATATTCGGGTTTAGGGAGAGATGAGTTTAGTCGGCTTCGGCTGCGGGAGCAGGTTCAACGAGGGTAACGGCTGGGTGAACATCGACTTCACCTCGACAGCCCCGTCGGTCATTGCCCATAACCTGAGGGAGGGTACTGAAGCCCGGCTAATGAGTCGGTATTGGACGGATAATGCTTTAGGAGCGACATTTTGAAGGATTTTCTGAAAAGGATACTAATAAAGACCCATGTTTACGGGTCGTCGGTCGGCAGCGGTAAAGCCGCATTCTGGTTGCTGAACCGCATACTGGATAATAAGAGGGCACGCCTCGAAAACCTCCCGATACCGATGCCGACCGTCAGGGAAAAGGGCGCAGTTGCTCCCCTCATTTTCAGCACATCGGACATCATGGGCGGCGCGTCCAAGCTGGCCTGGTGGCTCCACAACGGCCTTCGTGGGCGTGGTGAACAGTCATCCATGTTCGTAGGCTGGAAGTATACGGACGACAAAGATGTGCACGTAATCAGGAAGGCGCTGAAAGACCGCATGTTCGCGCCGGTGTGCGACAACGTGGGTATGCATTACTACAACAACCTGTCAACCTTCGACCTGCCGGATATGGAGGCATTCAGGAAAGCCGACGTCCTTAACTTTCACAACCTGCACGGCAACTACTTCAACCCGCTCGCGGTCCCCGGGCTGACAAGGTTGAAGCCGGCGGTCTGGTCTTTACACGACATGCAGTCGCTTACAGGCAACTGCGCATATTCTTTCTCGTGCGAAAAATGGCGGGACGGCTGCGTCAACTGCGAAGCGCTGGGCGCCTACCCGGCCCTCAAGGCGGATACCACAGCCGAGATGTTCAATGTCAAAAAACGGATTTATGAAGAGTCGGACTTCGATGTAGTCGTAACATCCAACTGGCTTGGCAATATAGTAAAGGGCAGCATTCTCGGCGCCAAGAGACTGCACCTCATACACTACGGTATCGACACCTCGGTACTGAGGCCGTCAGCCAAGGACGAGGCAAGGGCCCGCATGGGCATACCCCAGGACGCGCGCGTCCTGATAGCCACCATACATGGCATGTCAAACCAACGGAAGGGCGGACAATACCTGCTGGAGGCGTTAGGAAAGCTGGCCCAGGACGGGACGCAGGTGACCATGATAGCGGTCGGTGTGGATGAAGGCTTCGACCCCGGCATAAGAGGCATAAAGTGGATATGCACGGGGTATATTGATGACGAGGGAGAGAGGGCCCGGCTGTACTCGGCGGCAGACGTATTGCTGATGCCGACGCTTGCGGACAACTTCCCGCTCGTGGTGCTGGAGGCGATGGCGTGCGGCCTGCCCGTAGTTGCGTTCAGTACCGGCGGCGTGCCTGAACAGGTCGTACACAAGGTCACGGGTTACGTGGCCGGATACAAGGACGTGGACGACTTCGTGGCCGGTGTACGGTACTTCCTGGAGGACAGCAGCAGGATAAAAGAGGCTTCGGCGCTTGCCATCAAGCGGGTGAGAGAGAACTTTACGCTCGACATCATGGTGGACGGCTATGTCGAGCTTTACAAAGAAGTCATCGAGAGGCGGACGGTAAAAGGGAGAGCCAAATGAAAAAAGCGCTTATCACAGGCATCACAGGGCAGGACGGCTCGTACCTTGCGGAGCTGCTCATCGGCAAGGGGTACGAAGTGCATGGCATAATAAGGCGCGCGTCGTCCTTCAACACCCAGAGGATAGACCACATCTACAAAGACCCTCACAGCCCGGACGCCAGGCTCTTCCTGCACTACGGAGACCTCACGGACGGCACGGTAATAAGGCGCATCCTGGAGGGCATCATGCCGGACGAGGTATACAACCTGGGCGCACAGTCTCACGTCAAGGTATCCTTCGAAGAGCCGGAATACACCGCGGACGTAGTAGCCATGGGCACGCTCAGGCTGCTTGAAGCAGTAAGGGACTACCGTGACCGCACCGGCCACGAGGTGCGCTTCTACCAGGCTTGCTCCTCCGAGATGTACGGGAAGGCGGCAGAAGCCCCGCAGAGGGAGACCACTCCGTTCTACCCCAGAAGCCCGTATGCGGCGGCGAAGGTGTTCGGGTACTGGATGACCGTCAACTACAGGGAGGCGTACGGCCTCTTCGCCGCTAACGGGATACTGTTCAACCACGAGTCACCGAGGAGGGGCGAGACCTTCGTCACAAGGAAGATAACACGGGCTGCCACGAGGATAAAGCTGGGGCTTCAGGGTAAGCTCTACCTGGGCAACTTAGACGCGAAGCGCGACTGGGGCTATGCGGGCGACTACGTCGAGGCTATGTGGCTTATGCTGCAGGCAGACGCAGCGTCCGACTACGTGGTGGCGACGGGCGAGACCCGCACGGTCAGGGAGTTCGTCGAGGTGGTGTTCGGAAGGCTGGGGCTCGACTGGCAGGCGCTCGTGGAGGTAGACCCGCGCTACTTCCGCCCTACAGAGGTGGACCTGCTATTAGGAGACCCCTCCAAGATAAAGGCGGAGCTTGGCTGGCGCCCCAAGGTGGACTTCGCCTCCCTGGTGGACATGATGATAGAACACGACATGGAGCTCGCAGCCCAGGAGAAGACGCTCATGGATGCGGGCCACAAATCGCACAGGTCAAAGTTTGAGTAGACAACTTACGAGGAACAAATGGAACTCACTTCGAAGATTTACGTTGCCGGGCACCGGGGGCTTGTAGGCTCGGCCATAACGAGGCGGCTTGAGTCAGCGGGCTACGCTGACATCGTTACCATCCCCAGCGCCGAGGTAGACCTCCGCGACCAGGCGGCGGTCAACAATTTCTTCGCCGATACGCGCCCGGAGTACGTATTCCTCGCGGCGGCAAAGGTCGGCGGCATACTCGCTAACAACGACCGGCCAGCAGAGTTCATCTACGACAACCTGACTATACAGACAAATGTGATACACGCCTCACACGTGAACGGGGTGAAGAAGCTCCTGTTCCTCGGAAGCTCATGCATATACCCGAAGCATGCGCCGCAGCCTATGAAAGAGGAGTCTCTTCTAACCGGCCCGCTCGAACCGACGAACGACGCATACGCTGTAGCCAAGATAGCGGGTATAAAGATGTGCCAGGCATACCGCAGGCAGTACGGCTCCAACTTCATATCCCTGATGCCCACAAACCTCTATGGGCCGGGCGACAACTTCGACCCTGAGTCCTCGCACGTCATACCGGCGCTTGTAAGGAAGTTCGTGGAGGCCAAACGCGCTGGAAGCCTGTCCGCTGTTATATGGGGCACGGGTAATCCCAGGCGCGAGTTCCTTCACGTGGACGACCTTGCAGACGCGTGCGTCTTCCTGATGGACGACTACGACGCCCCTGAGATAATAAACGTCGGCGCGGGCAGGGACATATCTATCGCCGAGCTTGCGGAGATGATACGGGAGATAACCGGATACGCGGGCGAGATAGTATATGATAGTTCAAAGCCGGACGGCACACCGAGGAAGTTACTCGACGTGAGTAAGTTGACGGCTATGGGCTGGTCGCCGAAGGTTACCCTCAGACAGGGACTTGCCGATACGGTGCGCTGGTACATGGACAACCCGGGCTCCGTGCAATGAACGACAATGCCCCCGCAAAATATCCGAAGGTCTCGGTCGTCGTCCCGGTACACAACGACCTTGCGCACACGCTCCGTTTCCTTGAGTCCATGTCTGCCGTCACTTATCCGAACTACGACATCATACTGATTGACGACGGCTCGACTGACGGCACCTCGGACGCCGTGGCGCGTGTGCGACCGGACGCGGCGATATTGAAGGGGGACGGTAACCTCTGGTGGACAGCGTCCGTGAACATGGGCGTGAAGGCCGCACTCGAAGGCGATGCGGACTACGTCCTGACCATCAACAACGACGTGCTGGTCGGGCCGGGCTTCATAGAGCCGCTCGTGAAGTGTTCCGTCGAGGCAGACGGGGCGATGGTCGGGGCGAAGGTGCTCACGATGGGCGTGCAGGGCAGGGTGTGGTCTGCGGGCGGGAAGATAAGGTGGTACTCGGGCAAGCTGTTCTATCCGGTTGACGGAGACGGCAAAGACGGCGCGCGCTATTCCGGGAGGCGGGAGGCCGAGTACCTGCACGCGATGGGCTGTCTCGTCCCTGCTCGCGTGTACCGCGATGTGGGGCTGTATGACGCCGCAAACTATCCCCAGTACCACGCGGACGCGGAGTTCTCCATGCGCGCGGCACGCGCCGGGGTGAGGCTGATGGTGGAGCCTGAGAGCGTCATCTATAACGACACGGAGCACTCGAAGGCGTGGGTGATAAGGAAGTCGCTGAACCTTATAACGCCCATACTGGATGCACACTCGCCATACAGCATGAAGGTCAACTGGAAACTCTACCGGGACTACGCCCCAAACCCGTTCGCGCGCTTCGTCGGCCTTTTAATAAAGTACGTCAGGTACTTTATCGGGACTGTGCGCTACCTGCGCTGACGTATGGAGTAGCCCTCACCCCCGGCCCCTCTCCCGCAGGTGGAGAGGGGAGTAAAAGGTTGTCATTGCGAGGAGCGTCAGCGACGCGGCAATCTCCTCCACATTGCCTGTCGTCCCGACCGAAGTGGAGGGACCCACAGTTGCCTTTTCTTCTCTTAAAATAACAGAGCAGTTGCGGTTAAACATGGGGCGAGCGGTTAACCAAGAAGCTCGGCTTCAAAGCGTGCTTTGGCGGCCTCCCATTCGCTTTGCGCTTCTGTGCGAAGACGACGGGCTTCGTCTTGTCGGCGTGATAATTCTTTTGTAACTTTATGCTGGATTTCTAAGGATGGCAACGGGATTGTCAGGTTTCGTATCGTTTCGTAATCCAGCGCAATTCTGGTGCCGCCAGTTACCCCTCTGTTGCTCAAAGCATTGCCAATGGAGCTGTTCAAGTAGGCTGCCAAGTATTCAGGCAGGCAATCTTTCCGTCGAATTCTCAGCCTGACAATATGCTGGTTGATATTGGCAGGCAGAATATCTTTTGCTACAACGGCGGCAGTCCCAACACGTCCTGTGATGGTCATTAATACATCGCCCGTTGCTAATTGAGAGCGAGAAAGTTCTCCTTCGTGAACGCTGTCACGAATATGTTTAACATCGTCGAGGTTTATTCTGAATGGAGCTACGTTAAGAATTCTCAGAAACTTTACACCGTCGTCCGTATAAAGCTCTGCATCCCCTCGCTTAGGAGTTGCACCACCCGCAAGCTCGGGCGAAATTTCTCCAAGCAATATCTTGGGATAATGACAGTCGTTGAGCGCTTCTAACAATTTAAGGAAACGAGGCGCATTATAAAGCGCATCAACACGAGTACTCGCGCAGTGTTTGAGCCTCACTGCAAACACTCGCCGGTCATCTTCCTGCGCCGCAGTCAGGCCAAGCTCTTTAAGGATATACTCGTCAACCCCTGCCATCAGCGCGTCAGCTTCAACATGCTTCTTCTGGCGGGACAAGCGAGCGGCTTCGATAAAGGAAATTAGTTTTCTTTGAATGTAAATCGATGGAAGCGGGATTAATATTTCTTCAAAATCCTCGCGCTGAATTCTTGGATGAGTATTGCCTGTCATCATGTGTATGGTCTGTGAAAGACATGAGTTACTCATTAGAAAAGCTGCAAGAAATTCAGGGAGCAATTTAGCAGGATTGGCCGGTGAAAGGGCATAGAATTCTGGCGAACACTGACCAGACTTTTCTGCAATATATATCTTGTTCAAATAAGGACGAAGTTTGCCATACAGAACTTGCCCTGCTACAAATCTCCGGCAATTCCCTTCGGGGACTGCTTCATCTGTATCAATAAGAGTACAAAATTCGCTTTCGATATTAGCCAAACCAATGTATGGTAAAGCTGGGGCGAAAGGTAAAACAGTTTCGCTGTAAAGTAAAGCTTTCTTTAACGACACCCTCTCGTTAGTGCCCCATCTATCAGCAATACGCTCAACAGATAATCTGCGATCAACATGGTAGAAGTCCGCATTCAACCGCCTTACTGTCTCGCCCCGTCTCACCGCAAAGCATAATGCTTTACCTTCGGTGGCAGGGCTTAGACGAAAAAAGGTTCGGGGTCTTTCAGAAACGCCCGGTACTGCTCCGCCACTTCCGGCAGATGGTTCTCGCATTTCCTGCCCGTCGCGTCATAGCCTATTTTCTCCGGCGCGGCCATGAAGATGGCCTCGTTGTCGTCCGGCTTTTCATCCGCCGCGCGCTTGCGCAGAAACACTATGCTGGCCTTCACGCCCGCGCCGAAATGCGCGAACGCCGTCTGCGGCAGGCTTACCACTGCCAACAACTGAAAGCGTTCAAGGATAAAGTCACGCACGTATTGTAGAGACGAGTTGGTCAGTATGCCGTCCGGCAGTACGACCGCCGCGCGCCCCGTACCCGGCTTCAGGAACTGGTGGATGCGCTCAATGAATAGAATTTCTGATTTTTGGTTTTTAAGGGGGCTATCCCCTGCCTGCCTGCCTGCCTGCCTGCCTGCCTGCCTGCCTGCCTGCCTGCCTGCCTGCCTGCCTAACACGTAATCCGAAAGATACGGGTGTTCCGCAAGGGCCACCTTGGCGCCGAAAGGCGGGTTGGTGAGGATGAGGTCGAAGCTGTTTTCCTTAAAGCCGTTGTTACCTGTCTGCATCCGTATCCTGTCGAAGCGTTCGAGGGCATCTACGCCGCATACGTTGGTATGCCCGTCGTCATGGATTATCATGTTCATCTTGGCGACGCGGGCTATCTCGTCGTTTATCTCAAGCCCGTACAGGCGTTTTTGTGCAAAGTCATGCCAGTATCGGAAATGGTCGTCCGTCCCCTTGTCCCAATACTCGCCTGCCTCCTGCCGCACCTTGTCGAGCGCGTAAAGAAGGAAGCCGCCGGAACCGCACGAGGGGTCGAGCACCAACTCGTCTGATTTCGGGTCCATCATCTTTACGGCGAAGCCGATAATCTCGCGGGGCGTGAAATACTGGCCGAAGTCGCCCTTGAAAAAGCCGTCCATGAACTGCTCGAAGGCTACGCCCTTTGTGTCCAGGTCAGTCTTCGAGAGGTTTATCGCCTCAAGGTGTAAAACTACAGTGCGGATTGTCTGGTCGTCGATGTTGATGGTCTGCGTGAATACGTCCGGCTCCTTTGTCTTCTGCTGCTCGTAAAGGGCGCGTATGCGCTCGGCGAGACGACGGCTCGGCTCGCCCGTCTTTATCTGGAACTCATACGGCTCGCCCTTCTTGCGCCGCGCCTGTTCGTCGTTTATCTTGACGAATATTATCTTGCACAGCTCACCGAAGGCAGCAGGCGGCGATAGCTTGCCGCCGCCCCAAAGGGTCTGGTGGCATTTCTTAATGGCGGAAATCAGCTCGTCTTTGCTGACCGGTTGAATGTCGAGCGTCCCGCCCTTATGAAACTTGAACTCTTCCGGCTTCCCATATTGCCGGGGAAGGTCCGCGACGATGTTCGCTTCACGTTCGAGCACACCGTACTTGCGCGAGAAGTCCAGAAACCGCCTTGTGCGGCCCGCGATTACACCGACAAAGGAGGCGCGAAACTTCGCATAAGTCCCGTTGCCACACGCCTGCTCGACGGCCTGGTTGAACTCGGCATCCGTCACCCCATCGCGCTTACACTCAATTACGGCGTATGGCCGCTTGCGCGCGTCGTCCTGAAAAATAACGATGTCGGCCCGGTCAGAGGGTGTCCGGTCAGGTACGGTAACTTCAATGCCGATGCGCGCAGGTTCGTATCCGTAACGATATATAAGCTCCGCCCAGTATTCCGCCCTTACCTTCTCCTCCGGGTCGGAATAGCGCTCGGTCTGGTTCACTGCAACATACGTGATCCGTTGCTTGGTTCCTTCCCCCGCCAATTGAGCGTGTCCGTCTTTCAATGCACGTTCTATAAACGTCATCTTGACCTCCGGGGAGATGTAAAATAGGGAACGCTATTGTGACCGACGGGATTATAACACAATTTTGTGTTTGCAAACAAAAAAAGCCCCCGTCATAACGGGGGTGACAAAGAATAAGTGCTGAGATTGCCGCGTCGTACCCGCTGCAAGACAGCGGCTACTCCTCGCAATGACAGGGGTTTACGCAGCCTTCTTTGCCTCGCCCATCTTCTCGAAGAGGTGCGTCCTCGTGATTATCACGTCGCAGGGCGCGCCGTCGGCCAGCTTGCCTATGTTCCTGCCGAACAGGAAGTGCTCAAGCTTGGACTCCTCGTGGTGGCCCAGGACCATCAGGTCAACCTTGTTCTCACGCGCCACCCGGAGTATAGCCTTGACCGGCTCCTCGTCCTCGATGTGCATCTCGACCACTTCTTTAAGAGATAGCCTCAGCAGCTTCATCTCGCCCTTGACGAACTCGTCGAGCTTTGCGATGCGCTGCAGCCTCTCCGCCTCCATCTCCTTACCGAAGAACACTCCGCCCACGCTGTGAAAGAGCTTCGGTGGGGTCTTGTAGACGTTCACCACAAACAGTTTGGCGTCGAAAGCCGCCGCCAGTGAGGCCGCCGTCCGCATGGCCTTCTTGCAGGACGGGGCGAAGCTTACCGGGACGAGTATCCTGTTCATGTCCATATGCGACCTCCTTGCTCAAGTATATCTAAAGTATAGCAGGTATTGTCGGAAAATCAAGGGTTGGACGGGGGGAATAGCGTTTTGATGCACAGTCAAGAATATAACGCAGTCAGAAGTGCTTGGAAGCAAATGGCGAAGTTCGAAACGCAGTGGAGAACGTAGCCTGGTGCCGAAGGCCGGAATCGAACCGGCACTTCCCTTGCGGGAAAGCGGATTTTAAGTCCGCTGCGTCTACCAATTCCGCCACTCCGGCATAGTCGTTTACCTTATCACCCTCCCCACCTGCGGGGGAGGGAAACAGGGTGGGGGTGTTAGGAGGCTTTGGAGGCGACGATCGGATTTGAACCGATGGATGGAGGTTTTGCAGACCTCTGCCTTACCACTTGGCTACGTCGCCGTGTATTATAACCAACAAGCCGGAAAAGGCTTCTTAGCTTTCACCCTTCCGGCTTGACGTGGTGTATATGGAGCGGGTGGCGAGATTTGAACTCGTGACTTCAACCTTGGCAAGGTTGCACTCTACCACTGAGTTACACCCGCATGTTAGTGCGTTTGGTAATATAGTCAAGCGGCCCGGTTTTGTCAAGCAAAAAAAGTCCGGGTCAGCCCAGCCCCTTTTCCTTGAGGGCTTTCATCTTGTCTATCAGCTCGTCCCTCTTTACTATGCCCTTTTCGATCAACAGGTATGCGAGCGCCTTTGCTATGAGGTCGGGCGAGGGCTCGACCTTCTTCGTCTCCGGCTCTGAAACAGGGGCGGCGCTTTGTGTGGCTTCCGATGCGCCCCCTTTATCATAATGTACTATCTCGGCATGGGCGTCGTGGTCGCGGCCCTGTATGTTCACCATATAATCGCGGCCCGCTCCCCCGATTGTGTAATACTTCTTTATGGCCTTCTTGATAGCGGACTCTACCGCAAGCACGCCCTTGACCTGCCTGCCGAGCTTGAAGCCGAGTTCGTCTAAGAGCGCAAGGTCGAAGGGGTTGCTCATTGCGAGGGTGGCCTCGTTGCCCTTGACCCTTAGCGGGAATACACCGTACTTCATCGCGTCCTGTATAGTCATTATGTCGAGCGCGCCGGGCTCCGGGCGCAGGTCGCCTTCGTTCATGCAGTGGAGCTTTAACTGCTCCTCGAGTACGTGGGCGATGTCCTCTTCCTTGAGGAACCCAAGCTCAACAAGCGTGGAGCCGAGCTTCCCTCCCCAGTTCCTCTGGTGGCCGATAGCGGAGCTCAACTGTATCTCGTCAATAAGCCCTTCCGACAACAGTATCTCGCCCAGCTTCCTTCTCGGGGCCATCAAACACCTCCAGGGTACTAAGACATTTCGACGTAACGGGTTGCCCCGTATGGATAACTTAGCAAAATCAAAAGCATAAGTCAAACTTAAAATGCCGCCAAGAGATATTCGCGGGAATATCTCTTGCAATGGCCCGCCCAAGTGGTATAATTTTGGTTTTGTCGGCATGGAACGAAAGGCAAGGGGACTGGTGGAAGACAGGTTTCAGGCGCTTGTGGACATAATGGCAAGGCTCCGGGGCGAGGGCGGCTGCCCCTGGGACAAAGAGCAGACCAGGGAGTCGCTGAAGCCTTTCCTTGTCGAGGAGACCTACGAGGTACTGGAGGCTATCGACGAGGGCGCGCCAGGCAAGGTGAAGGAAGAGCTTGGCGACGTGTTGTTCCAGGTCGTATTCCATGCAAGGCTTGCCGAGGAGCTTGGCGAGTTCGACATAAACGGCGTACTGGACGGCATAGCCGCCAAGATGATAAGACGTCACCCGCACGTGTTCGGCGACAAAGAAATCAAGACCTCCAAAGAAGTGCTGGTGGACTGGGAGGTCATGAAGAAGACCGAGAAGGGCTACGAGTCCCGGAAGTCCATTTTGGAAGGCGTGCCCAAGGAACTACCCGCCCTCACCCGCGCCCACCGCCTCCAGGAAAGGGCCGCGCGGGTCGGGTTCGAGTGGGACAGGGTAGAGGACGTGTATGCGAAGCTGGACGAGGAGGTCTCCGAGTTCAGGGCGACCCTGGCCGGGGGCAGCCAGGCGGAGATGGAGGACGAGCTTGGCGACGTGTTCTTCGTGCTCGTCAATATAGCCAGATACCTGGGCGTAAACCCGGAAGACGCGCTACGGAAGACCATATCCAAGTTCATAAGCCGCTTCCAGTATATAGAAGAACAGGCCGCTGCGGCCAGCCGGGACCTGTCCAGTATGACACTCGGCGAGATGGACGCGTTGTGGGACGAGGCAAAGGGCAGAAAAACGTGAGCGACATAATACTCAGCACAGAGGGCCTCTCGAAGCGCTACGGCAGCCGCTGGGCGGTGAAGGGGCTCGACCTGAAGATACCGCGCGGCGAGGTGTTCGGATTTTTGGGCCCGAACGGCGCGGGCAAAACCACTACCATACGCATGGTGTTGGGCCTCATCACGCCCAGTTCGGGGAGCGTACACATAAACGGCCTGGACATACACAAAGACCGCCTGAACGCACTGGGCTCGATAGGGGCGATAGTAGAGACGCCCGCGTTCTACGGCTACCTCACCGGCAGGGAGAACTTGAGGCTGCTCGGCAGTATAACCGGAGGCGTGGACGAAAAGCGCCTGGACGAGGTGCTGGAGCTGGTAGGGCTTGCCGCGCGCGCGGGTGACAAGGTCAAGGGGTACTCTCAGGGGATGCGCCAGAGGCTCGGCATAGCGCAGGCGCTCTTGTCCCGCCCGGACATGATAATATTGGACGAGCCCACAAACGGCCTCGACCCTTCCGGGATGCGCGAGATGCGGGGGCTTATAGGCGACCTCGCCAGGGAGCACGGCATCACCGTGTTCATATCCAGCCACATGTTGTTCGAGGTGGAGACGGTCTGCACGGAGGTGGCCGTTATTAACAACGGCACCCTCGTTGCGCAGGGCACGGTGAGCGAGCTTTTAAAAAAAGAGTCTGTATGGCTGGAGGTGAGGGTATCGGACAAGGCCCTTGCCAAGAAGATATTGTCCGGGCTTGAGTACGTGCTTGCGGTCGAGGAGGACGAAAGACAACTTCGCGCGCACGTCGGCGTGCAGAAGGTGGCCGAGATTAACCGCAAGCTTGTCGAAGGCGGGGTGGAGGTATCCGCGCTCATCCCGCGCGCCGAGTCTCTGGAGGAGTTCTTCCTGAAGCTGACAGGCGGGGCGAGCGGGGACTAAAGGCGCGGCGGTAGCACATAAAAGCGGCGGTCGTCGTTCCCGCGAAAGCGGGAATCCAGAGACTTTCAAAGCCGCTGGGCCCCCGCTTTCGCGGGGGTGACGGCAAAGAATATTTTGCTGACGCACCATCGTCCCGTATAGATGCAAGGCATTTGGAGGATTTGATGCTCCACAGAATTTTAATACTGACGCGCCTTGAGCTGTACAAGCTCAGCCGCCAGAAGTTTTCCTACCTGCTGATAGCGTTCATCGCGTTCAACGCGGCGCTGGTGGGCTTGGGGTCGAGGATATTCCCGGCCTTAATGGCCTCTATGAGCGGGGGGGAGGGGCAGTCCTTCGACGGGTACACCTTCGCCTCCATCATAGCAACGGGGACGTTCAGCTCGGCGGGCGCGGGCACAATTGCCATGCTCGCGTTTTCCGGCTCTATGGTGGCCTCCGAGACGGAGAGCGGCACGCTCAGGAACATACTCACACGCCCCGTAAACAGGGCCGATTTCATACTGTCAAAGGCGATGGCCCTGTTCGTATACTGCCTGATCATAGTGGCGGTAACCGCGCTGCTCAGCAGCGTAGCGGGCGCGCTCCTCTACGGCATGGGCGACGTGTCCATAGCGGAGACCGGCGAGATATACCGCACGCGCTCTGAGATGTTCTTCAACCTGGGCATGTCGTACACGATGGACCTGTTCTCCATATACACCGTCGCATGCCTCGGCCTTCTGCTCTCCGTGCTGATAAACAACGCGGGCTGGGCGGTGATTACACCTCTTGTGATATACTTCCCTGTAATGTTCCTGAAGAACTTCGACTTCTTCAGCGCCTGGTTGTTTCCCGCATACATGGACCTGGGCCAAAACATACTCCGTGAGATGGTCGTGGTCAAGTCCAAGACCTGGCTGCCGGACATTTACGCCTTCTTCGCCGTGAACGTGCTGACGACTGCGGCGTTCATCGGCTGCGCTCTCGCGGTGTTTAAGAACAAGGAAATACATTAGTAACGCCCCCTCAGTCCCCCTCTTAAGATAAGAGGGGGATGGGGGAGTTATGAAGAGAGAGTTGGACTGATGAAAGCCCCTATACTAATAACATCCTTTGTCTTATCCCTGACCCTCCTTTGCGCCGTACCGCTGTTTGCGGCTGAGCCTGCCAACTATGTGCGCGTGACGCTCAACCTGCCCGCGCCTCTAATGGAGTTGGTCGCGGAAGACTTAGACGGAGACGGGCTGAAGGACATAGCTGCCTTCTGCGTAAGCGCGAACAAGCGGAGCGCGCCCATACGCACCGTGGCCGTGTTCTACCAGGACAAGGGCGGCAGCTTCCCCTCAAACCCCGACCAGGCCTGGACACTGGACATAAGGGCGGCAGTGTTCGACGTAGGCAGCGTATCGGCCGGCGGGAAAAAGGCGATAGGCTTCATGGCCACGGACGGGCTCTACGCATACCTGCCGGAAGGCAGGTCTTACTCCACGAGCCCATCGCAGGTGGTGAAGGCCGAGACCGTGTTCGCCCAGCCTGACGGCATGAACCTGCCGCGCTGGCCGTTCTTCGTGGACACGGCGGGCAGCGGGCCAGAGATGGCGCTCGTCCCGACCATAAACCATTTGTATGTGTATACAAGAAACGGAGCCGGGTACAGACAGACGGACAGCCTGCCGCTTACGGTGCGCACAGAGTTCAGCGAGGGCATGGCCATAAGCGCCGAGGCCCCGCTCACCTTGTCGCACAGGCTGCCTGTTGTCAATGCATTCGGATACAACCAGCCTTCCGGCTCCGACCTCTTCGTCACCTGGGAAGACAACGCGGACGTATGGCTCCGTAACAACGGGGGCTACCAGGACAGGCCTGCGCTGTCGTTCCGGCCAGGCCTGGTAGACCGCACGAAAAGGGACACGGTGGAAAACGCCTCCGTCCAGGCAACCGACCTTGACGGGGACGGCAGAAAAGACCTGCTGGTAACAAAGTTAACGGGCGGCATGGCCCAGGCAAAGAGCCTCGTGTTCATTTACATAAGGAAAAAGGACGGCACCTTCCCGCAGAGACCGGACCAGACCATCATCACGGAGGGCGTGGTCGGCCCGGATGCGGCGGACGTAAACGGGGACGGCCGGAAGGACATACTCCTGCCGTCCATAAAGGTGGGCATCAGAAACTTCATCAACATGCTGACCTCAAAGCAGATACACATGGACGTAGGGGTGTACCTCCAGGACAGAAACGGGCGGTTCCCGGACAGCCCCACGAAGGAAAAGGGGGTGGACTTCAAGTTAGACGTATCAAAGCTGGGCAAGAACTCACGCCCGGTGATGCAGACGGGCCGCTTCACAAAGACGCCCGGACTCGGCCTTGCAGTGGTGGCTGGGGACAACAATGTGAACGTGTTTCTGCCGGACAGGTACAGCGTGTTTTCCGACAACCCGGGGCTTAAGCTGAAGGTGGATGCGCCTACCGAGATGACGGCGGTGGACTTGAACGGCGACGGGGTTGACGACCTTGTGATGAGCTACAAGAAGGACAAGGACCACAGCAGGTCCGTGAACGTTTTTCTGTCTAAATAGTGCCGTTGCCCACCCAGCGTTTTACTATCCTGCTCTCGAACTCCTCGGCGAACTTCATGGCCTGCTCGCGGCTCACCTGCTTGATGGCGGCTATCTCTTCCTCGTCGAGTGTTATACCCGCCGACTTTGCAGCGCCCTCCGGGTCCTCCAAAAGCATGCGCAGGAAGTCCGGCTCTATTATTGCCTTTCCGATGAGCCTCTCTATGTCGTCCCTTGCCACTGCAAACCTCCATAACGCTAAATGATAGGAATTATCAGTTGCTTCTAACTTACCAGAGGATAAGGGGATTGTCAAGAAAAATGAGGGGGGATGGTAAGTCAAAGAGGCAGGTGGCAATAGGCTACCCCGTCACTCTTTTAATACTATTAAAAACCACCCCAACCAGCTTGCACAATTCCCTCTCGCTTATGGACAGAGGCGGCATGAGGACTATCACGTTTCCGAGAGGGCGTATGATGACGCCCATCCCTCGCGCCTCCTGAGCCACGCGTATCCCGCGCTTCTCGGTCAGGGGGTACGGCTCACGGGTCTTTTTGTCCCGCACAAGCTCTATGCCGACCATAAAGCCCCTCTGCCTGACCTCGCCAACATGTGGAAGCCGGGCCGTCTTTTCCAGCCTTTCCCTTAGAAGCCCGCTTTTGCCTTCAAGCCTTTCCAGTGTCTTCTCGCTCTCGAACACATCGAGGTTAGCCAAAGCCGCAGCGCAGGCGAGCGGGTTGCCGGTATAGGTATGCCCGTGGAAGAAGGTGCGAAGCTCGCTATATTTGCCCAGGAAGCCCTCGTATATGCGGGCCGTGGTCAACGTGGCTGCGAGCGGCAGGTATCCACCGGTGATGCCCTTGGCGAGGCAGAGGATGTCGGGTGATACGCATTCCTGCGAACAGGCGAACATGCTTCCCGTGCGCCCGAACCCGGTGGCCACCTCGTCCGCTATCATCAATACCCCGTGCGTGTCGCAGTGCTCGCGCACCTTCTTCAGGTACCCATGCGGCTGCGTAATCATGCCAGCCGCGCCCATGACGAGCGGCTCTATCACAAGCCCCGCAAGCTCGCCCTTATGCTCACCCATCAGGCGGCCAAGATCCACAGCGCATGCAAGCCCGCAGTCCGGGTGGGCAAGCCCCATAGGGCAGCGGTAGCAGTATGGCGCGGGGGCCTTTATTGTATCGAAGAGGAGCGGCCTGAACATATCATGGAACAGCTCCATGCCCCCGACGCTGACCGAACCGATTGTATCTCCGTGGTATGCCTCGTGCAGGCATAGGAACTTCGTTTTGCCCGGCTGCCCGTTTTGGCGGTAGTACTGGAATGCCATCTTGATGGCTATCTCGACGGCGGTGGAACCTGAGTCCGAGTAGAAGACCTTCCCGAGCCCCGGGGGTGCGATGCCCACGAGCCGCCTGGCAAGCTCTATCGCGGGCGGGTGCGTCAGGCCGAGCATGGTAGTGTGCGCTACGTCTTTTAACTGCCTGACGATGGCGGAGTCGATCTCACGCTTTTTGTGTCCGTGCACAGTGACCCATAGAGACGACACGCCGTCTATATATTTGTTGCCGCGCAGGTCATAAAGGTAGCTTCCCTTTCCGCGTGCAATGATAAGCGGCTCATCATCCTCCCAGTCCCGCATCTGGGTAAACGGGTGCCATACGTATTGTTTGTCGTCGTCTGCGAGACGGCGGTATATGTCATCGTTGTCGGACATTTTTCCTTCCAATGGTTGTCATTCTGAGCGGAACGAAGAATCTGCTTTTTCTGTAGCTGCCTGAATTAACAGCAGACCCTTCACTTCGTTCAGGGTGACAATATTATAGCTGAGATTGCCGCGTCATCCCGCAAGGCGGGACTCCTCGCAATGACAACCTACGCTTCCACGCTTATACACCCGTCCGTCGCACTTGTCAACCCCCAATACCCGCCCGGTTTACATACTGGCAGGGCGACCCTGTTTTTTTCATTGGAAAACCCTCATCTCCATGATATAATTTGCAATCCACTACCATGCAAAGGTGACGATGATTCAGGACATCAGGCTGCACGGCCAGATAAACGACCGGGTCGAGTATTTCGCGACGGTCGCGGGCCGCGAGATTTCCAACCGCTACTTCCACGAGATGGGCACCCGCGAGGGCAAGCCCTTCGTCCGCTTTTTTTCGTCCGGTAACGAGTTCACCATAGACGCAAACGGCATATCCTACACCGCGAGCGGCGGCAGCTTCTGCGAGTACATGTTCGGCATAGACCTGCCGATAAAGGACCTGGTCAAACAGGAGGTCTTGAACCGCCTCGTGATGTACGGCGCGGTCTACTCGCCCCAGACGGAACGCATCAGCTTCACTAACGAGATGTCCGGCGGCGAGGGCTACGACCGTGTATACTTCACGGGCAACGCCGTCAGCAACTACTACTTCTTCATACACTCGGACCAGAAGGCCCCCACGGGCGCGCGCCAGGAGGCCATGCTCAGGAAGCTGGGCAAATACCTGAAGCACACCGAGAAAGTCGGGAGGGCCGACGACTCGGGGTTGGTGAGGGACATCTTCGGCGAGCTGAGAGAGGACAGGAGCATAATATTCCTGTTCCGGCTGGTAGAGAGGAACCACGAGGAATACTACCGCACCTTCAAGTCGCTCTACTCCAAAAACCGGCTCATAGACGAGGAGGCAACGGCCAAGCTTTCGTCCCTTGCGCAGCTCCTTGAGATAGACCGCTATCAGTTGGAGCGCATACGGCTCGACGTGATGTACAAGCACCCCGACAACAAGCGCATCGTGGACGAGTACAAGGGCATATTGATAGAGTGCTCCCGCAAGGACGTAGTGGACCACCTGGATATGGCGAAGCTCTCGCGGCTCCGCACGCTGAGCATAAGGAACCGCATCCCGTTAAACCTCTTCGACACCCTCGACGAACTGCTCTTGAAGGGCAAGCAGATAAAAGAAGTGGACGAGCCTGAATACATAAGGGAGACCCGTTCGATATTCGAGGGGCTTTTCCTCAAAGGCCACGAGGGCCGGATAAACCACGAGGACATGGTCAAGTTACTTAAGGCCAAGCACCGGGCCATCCTGCACAGGGACAACTCCTTCGAGGAGATTCTGCTTGAGACCTGCCGGGTGACGGACGAGAAGGCTACCGCGTGCGACGACATAAGCATGCTGGAGAACTTCGGGTACATCATCACGTACTTCGACAGGTACGACACCTCCCTTTCCGGAGTGAACCAGATCTCCTTCATGGAGGACGCGGACATATCCGAGGAGCGGCTGAGGAGCATCCTGGGCAACAAGCGCGCGTTCGACGAGCTGTCGCACGGGCTATTCCATGAGCTGTTCATCAAGAGCGTGGTGCAGAACAAGTATATAACAAGCTATGGAAGGCGAAAGGCCACGGCCCTGTACAAGGGCATACTGGACGTGGACGAGGGCAACGCATCCATTAAAGAGGTGGCGGATAGGCTGACCGAGATTATAAAAGAAGAGCACTCCTACACCGCCGTGCACGCATACATGAAGGACAAGATAAAGACCTTCTACAGCGACCTTGCCGACAAGGACTCCCAGGACCAGTTCGTGGCCGAGGTCTGGAAGGAGATGTTGGACGAGAAGCTCGTCCCCCCGGACGCGCCTGAGAAGGTATTCAGGGACGCCGTGATAAACATCCGCAAGGAAGCGTTCTACCTGCACAACCTGCTCCCTGTGATAATTGCGGGCAGCAACGCGAAGCTCCGGGAGGACTTCCTGACCAACTCCGGGCTCGACCGCTTCTACGTGGAGGACCTGGAACGCGACTACTTCGGCAAGAACAACTTAAGCGTGATGCTCCTCGACCGCATAAGGAAAGAAGAGCAGCCGGTAGGCACTGCGGCGGGGTAAAACAGCAAACACACCTTAGCACCCTCTCCCCGCTGTGGGAGAGGGCTGGGGTGAGGGGGATGGAGTAAAACCTTCACCCTCCCCTAATCCCCTCCCATCAAGGGAGGGGTATTTTTGAAAGAGACTACCAGTAATGGACAAGGAACACTCACTGTTAGAGCGGATGTACTCGTCCCACCACAAGGCGGGATCCAGGCTCAGACAGAGCTTCATGGAAGAGCAGAGGGCCGCGCTGTTCCTCTCGTGGATAGGGACGGGCAAGGACATCCTTGACCTGGGCTGCCGGGACGGCACGCTTACGCGACACTTCGTGCCGGGAAACCGCGTTACCGGCGGCGACATAGACGTCGACGCGCTCGACCACGCGAAGGCCGAGCATGGGATAGAGGTGCGCCAGGTGAACTTAAACTCAGAGCTCCCCTTCCCGGACGCATCGTTCGACGTGGTAGTGCTTGCAGAGACCCTCGAACACCTGCCGTACCCGAAGATCACACTGCCTGAGATATACCGCGTTCTCAGGCCTGGCGGGGCGTTCGTAGGCAACGCGCCTATAGCCTATAACCTGAAGAACCGCTACAGGGTCATCCGAGGCAAGAAGCTCGACTACGACCCGACGCACTGCCAGTATTTCTCCATAGACTCCCTGACAGCGCTCCTGGAGGGGTATTTCGAACTGGACGAAATGGTCGCGCTCAAAGGTGGCAGGTGGGCGCGTCTCTCCATGCGGCTCTTCGCGCGTAACGTGGCATTCAGGTGCAGGAAGGCTTAGCGTCATTGCGAGGAGCGCCTTTTGCGACGTGGCAATCTCCTCCGCAACTTCACAACTCATAATACAGGTCTCGCCACCCAGGGTTCATACTGACTACCAGCTTAAATTTGTTTGCCCTCAACCCGGCCTTAATCTGCATGACAATAACGGAAACCAGTGCCGTCTACCTTTCTCATAACTCCCCCAACCCCCTCTTATCTTAAGAGGGGGCCAAATATTTCCCCCTTAGAGTAAGGGGGATTAAGGGGGTTACTTTCCCCAAACACATGCATGCGTTGCGCCCAATAAAAAAACCCGGCCCCTTTTGAGGGCCGGGTTTTGTACAGTCGTTTGACCGTATATTAGAACTTCACAGCCAGCTTGGTCTCCATGCCCCAAGCGGTGTCCGTCTTCAGCTTGCCAGCGACCGCGTTCTCGAAGAGCGCGCCGTTGCCAGCCACGGTGTTCGGGTACTCATACCACGCGCCCGGCACGAACACGCCGCCCCTGAGGTCCAGGGTCAGGTTGTCGTATATCTTGTAGGAAGCGTTCATGTCCACTTCCCAGCCGAGGTCGCGGGACTGGCCCGCAACTGCCTGCGCAGAGGCGTGCAGGTACATTGCGTCGAGGCCGACGGAGAGCTTGTCCATCGGGTTGGCCTTGAGCGCAAGCTTGACGTAGCCGGTGTTGGCAAGGCCGAAGCCGCCGAAGCCGTCGCCGAAGCCGAGGCCGCCGCCCGTGCCGAGCGGGCCCTGGCCTATCTTGTCGTTATACAGGAATGCATAGTTGTACGAGGTCGCGCCGTACGGGCCGACTGAGTATGCGTGGTCCATCGTCTGGAACGTGCCGCCCGAATTCTTGGTCGTGCCGGCGCCGGCAGAGGTTGACGGGTTGTAGAACGCGCTTGCGTCGTCGTTGTCGTTGCCCGTGCCGAATGCCATTTCGAGGCCGGCCTTGAACATCGGGGTCACCTGGTAGTCCGCGCCCAACAGGGCCGCGTATGCGGTGACTTCAGCCGGCTCTACGCCGCCGTTTACCCTTGCAGTGTGTACGAACAGCCAGTCGAACTCACCCCTGTATGAGAGGGGGCCCATCGAGCCGTCCAGGGTCACCATCGTGTTGGTGGCGAACAGGTCGTTGCCTGAACCGAGGGTCAGACCGGGATGGGCAGTCGCGACGCCGCCCATATTGTTGTCGCTCACGTAGCTGAAGTTCACGCCTACGGTGTTGTTCTCCATGAATGTGTAGTTTGCGAGCACCGCATAGATATTGGTGTCGTTATGGCCGTTGCCGAAGGCCGCTGAATCTAACGCAAGGCCGCCGCCCACGCCGGGGAACGTATTGGAGCCGTTATTGCCGCTGATGTAGACGCCCGCGAGCAGAAGCTCAGGGATGGGCTTTGCATAGAGCAGTACGGCGTCGCTGCCCTGACGGTGGGTATCAAGCCAGATGCCGTGGCCGAGGGCCAGGGGCTGGTGACCAACCTTGACGCCGACCGGAAGGCCGGGTACCATGAAGTTGATCCACGCCTGCTTGATGTCGAGCGTGCCGTCCTGATGGCTCAGGTCCTGGCTCAGACCGCCGTTGTTGTTATTAAGCGCAAAACCAGTCTGCCCGCCCCAGGGTATCTCCGTGCCGGTGGTGTCGAGCTCTACGAAGGCTTCGAGGCCCTCGGTTATCTTGGCGTCCACGTTGAGGGTGACCCTCTGCGCCCAGAAGCTCTGGGTCTCGGTCACCTGCGAGCCGTGTGCAGCAAAAACATTCGTCACCCTGCCAGCAGAGCTGTTCAACTGCAGGTTTGACCATACATCGTAACGCACTTCCAACTCGCCGCCGACGGTGACTTCAGCGGAGGCCACGGAGGCCATCGCCATCACCATAAGGCCGGCAAGCACTGCCAGAAAAAGTTTCTTCATCTCTATTCTCCTCCTTATTGAACCCTGCCAGATATGATACTTCTAAACTACACGAGTTTGCAGCGTAGACTACATGGATGATGTTGTGTCTAGAATATCACCCTCCTTTCCGCAGTAGTTAGAATAGGTCTCTATGAAAAACCCTTGCCTTAAATACCTCCTGAAAAAACTATGACGAAGTATACCAGAAAAACCGCCAAATACAAAAAGGACGAAAAACTTTGTGCGAATATAGCATCGGCGATTATTATTGTCAAGATATTTTTATAAAAAAGCACATCCCCCGTAAACCTTAATTATTTGCAAGTACCGTGCCAGATATGCCTTTGCGCGAAGCTATATGCACGGATGCCCGTGCCATGAGGGTTTGCGCGAAGCTGGCCGCGCAGTAACGCGCCGGATGCCCGTCCCAAGGGTATCAATGTGTGTCCATTGGTACACACAACGGGTAGTGGCGTGTGGCAAAAGCGACACAAACGCTTTCATAACTCCCCCATCCCCCTCTTATCTTAAGAGGGGGAAAACTTCCCCCTTAGAGTAAGGGGGATTGAGGGGGTTACTTTCCCGCCTTTACCCTCACCTTCCTGAAGTCCGCCCAGGTGTCCGCAAGCCCCGCACACCACACGGCGAGAGCCAGAAACGGCTGGAGCGCAATGAGCAGCCAGCCTAATGCCTTGAAGAACCATGAGAGCTTGAACCTGTCGAACACCGAAGAGACGACCGCGATGCCCTGGAACATGTATACGAGCGCGAACACGCCCAGCACGTTGCCCGCCGCCTGCCTGAGGACGGGGACCTCCGGTATGAGCAGGAAGCCAGGCACGATGACGCCCCAGACCGCGTGGTCGGGTGCGGCCCAGCGGTTGAGCGGGACGTCCGGCAGGGTTATAACCCCGGCCCTGGCCGCGTGTAGCCTCAGCAGGTAACCGCTCGTGAAGCTCATCACTGCGGACAGGCAGACAAGCAGGGCCGGGAAGTAGTCTACGAGCATGCCCTTCATCAGCCTGAGCGGAGGCATCACCGAGTCTATGTCCGCCTGCGACATCCCCATCTGCTTGTAGAGGTCTACAGACTCCTTGAGCCCGCGCTCGAACGATGCGTTTAGCACCGCGAAGGGGTCTACCCCGGCAAAGAGGAGGTAGGCCACCAGTACCGGGCCCAAAACCACTACGGGCGCGAGAGCGGCCTTCAGCACGGTTAAGTCGAACGCAGCGTCTGCCTTGACCCCATCCGCAAGGAAATAGCTGATGAGGCATACTGCCGCCGCCATAGTTGTGACTACGGGGAACCCGCCTCCGAACACAGTGAAGCCAAGGCATACGGCCACCGCCGCAACAAAGTTGTATAAGCCATACCTGACCCATGAATAAGCGAGCGGGACCGGCATGACGAGTATGAGGAACGGCCCGAAGAGCGGGAGCATGAAGAATGCCGTGAGGAGCAGGAGCGCCAGCACTGCCGGTGCGGCCGGGCCGAGTGTCCTTTTTATTGCGGGTTCTTCTGATGGCATGTTGACCGAATCGCCTCTGACATGTAAATGATGGGCGCATCTTCCTTAGTCGTCACCCCCGTGAAAACGGGGGTCCAGCGTCTTTGAAAGTCACTGGATTCCCGCTTTCGCGGGAATGACAAGTTTGAGCGCGTACCAAAAAAAAGGGCGGACACGGATGTCCGCCCTTGCTTATTTGAGGCTGCTTAGAACCTCTCGCCCACGAAGGGCATGAGGGCGATGTTCCTGGAACGCTTGACCGCCGTCGTCAGCTCACGCTGGTGCTTGGCGCAGTTGCCAGAAATCCTGCGGGGTATTATCTTGCCCCTGTCCGTCACGAAGCCCCTGAGGGTCTTCACGTCCTTGTAGTCTATGAACACTATCTTGTCCGCGCAGAAGCGGCAAAGCTTCTTTCTTTGAAAGCGTCTCTTTTTCTCTACCTGCATTGTCTCCTCCAAGAACCATCTGTCTTTGCGAGCTGGCTGAGATTGCCACGGCCCTCACTACGGGCCTCGCAATGACAGTATAGGTTAAATGTTAAAAGGGGATGTCCCCTTCGTCAACGACCCCACCCATGTCCGGCTCGGAACCGCCGCCCTGCCTCTTCGGCATGAACTGTACCGAGATGGCCACGACCTCGACCTTGCTTCTCTTCTGGCCGTCGTCCGTCTCCCAACGCCTCTGCTGTAGCCTGCCGTCGACGAGCACGCCGCTTCCCTTCGAGAGGTACTGGCCGCAGTTCTCTGCCTGCTTGCCGAAGACGACGATGTCTATGTAGCTGACCTCTTCCTTAAACTCCTCGCCCTGCTTGTACTTCCTGTTGAGCGCGATAGCGAAGTTGGCCACGGCGTTGCCGTTTGGGTTGTACCGGACTTCCGGGTCCCTCGTCAGGTTGCCCATCAAGACGACTTTGTTGAAGCTGACCATGTCCTACTCCCCTGCGACTTCCGCCCCGGCAGCGGGCGCGTCGGTCGCCTGTATCTCGGGGGCGACAGCCCCCTCCGTGGCGACTTCCGTAGCGCCCTCCTCGGCAGCTGCGGCCAGTTCGGCCGGTGTCGGCGCAGGCGGCAGGAGCATCTCTTTTTCCAACCTGACCGTCATGAACTTTATGATGGAGTCGGTCATCTTGAAGTTTCGTTCGAGTTCGGCCACGGTCACCGGGCCGCCCTTGTACTGGTAGAGTATGTACTCGCCCTTCTTCTGCTTGTTCACGGGGTATGCAAGTTTCCTCTTACCCCACTTCTCTACCTTGGTCATCTCGCCGCCGTTTGCGGTTATGACCTCCTGCATCCTCACGTTCACCTTCTCGACGCCTTCTTCCGGCGTGTTCGGGCTGAGGATGTAAATCGTCTCGTAGTCCCTCATGCTCATACTAAGTTTACCTCCTTGTGGATTTTGTAGCCCCCCTTAACCAATAAGGGGAGCAAGGAGCTCGACCCATACGGCCCGATGGCCGAAGTCGTATTAAATACCATGTTACGCTGGAAAAAGCAAGTTAAATGTAAATACGTGCGGAGGTGCAGTTGGCTGAGTCGGCGGAAGACGGCGTTATTTTCGAGTCTTCATTATTCGCAAATTTGCTGGTCGGGTATGGTCAATTGTTACGCTCAAGATGAAGCCTCGAAAATAACGCCATCTTCCGCGCACGCACTATCTATCGTCATTGCGAGGAGCGTCAGCGACGTGGCAATCTACTCCATACTACACGTTAAACTTGAACAATATGCAGTCGCCGTCCTTGACCACGTACTCCTTGCCCTCCTGCCTCAGGACACCCTTCTCCTTCGCAGCGTGCCAGGAACCGGTCGCGACCAGTTCCTCGTATGACACTACCTCCGCGCGGATGAAGCCGCGCTCGAAGTCAGAGTGTATCCTGCCCGCCGCCTGCGGGGCCTTGGCGCCGCCCGCCACCGTCCACGCCTTGACCTCGTCCTCGCCCACCGTGAAGAACGTGACAAGCTCCAACAGCTCGTAGCCCGCGCGTATCAGCCTGTCGAGCCCGGACTCTGCAAGACCGACGGCTTCAAGGAACGCGGGCCTTTCCTCTGGAGACAGGGCGGCAATATCCGACTCCGTCTTGCCGCATATCACGACCACGCCCGCGCCCTCTGAGGCCGCTATCTCGCGCACCTCGGCCACAAGCGGGATGTCGCCACCCATGTCTGACTCGGCTACGTTCGCCGCATAGAGCACAGGCTTCGACGTGAGCAGGAAGGTCAGCTTCAGCATCGCCGCCTCTTCCTCCGTGTACGTCCCCCTCCTGATGGCCTCGCCTTTTTCCAGCATGCCCTTGAGGCGTTCGAGGAATGCAGCCTCTGCGACGGCGGTCTTGTCCCCCCTCGCCTCCTTCTGCTTCTTGAAAAGTTTCTTCTCGACGGCGTCCAGGTCGGCCAGCATAAGCTCGGCCTCGATGACCTCTATGTCGCGCTTAGGGCCGATGGAGCCGTCCACGTGTATCACGTCCGGGTCCTCGAAGCAGCGCACCACGTGTACTATCGCGTCCACCTCTCTGATGTTGCCCAGGAACTTGTTGCCAAGTCCCTCGCCCCTGCTTGCACCCTTCACGAGGCCCGCTATGTCCACAAATTCTATGGCCGTCGGGGTGAGCTTCTTCGGGTGGTACATCTCGTTAAGTTTGACGAGCCTTTTGTCCGGCACCTCGACTATGCCCACGTTGGGGTCTATCGTGGTGAAAGGGTAGTTGGATGCCTGCGCGCCAGCCGAGGAAAGCGCGTTGAATATGGTCGACTTGCCCACGTTAGGCAGGCCTATTATGCCGCAGTTGAAACCCATTTAATGTCCTTTTTATCCAAATTGTAGGGGCCGACCGCAACCTTGCGGCAACGAAGTGGCCGAAGATGGACAAAAGCAGTATCGGCCCTTCCCGGTTTTTGTCATCCTGAGTGAAGCGAAGGATCCACCTTTCATAACTCCCCCTTCCCCCTCTTAACTTAAGAGGGGGACTGAGGCAACCATACGGAGCCGTGGCTCCGAAGATGAACAAAGTGCACCGCGCCTGAGCGGGGCGTTACTGTGGATTCTTCACTTCGTTCAGAATGACAACAAATCAATTTATCAAAAACTACGGCCCCGCCCGGATGGGCGGGGCCGCTGTTATCTTAAGACACGGGGCAAATGAAACTTAACGCCCCATATGCCGCAGACTACAGGTGTATCAGCACGTGGCCGGAGGCCAGCAGGCCGACGATGAGCAGCGCCACGATGTTGATGATCTTGATCATCGGGTTGACTGCCGGGCCGGCGGTGTCCTTGTAGGGGTCGCCGACGGTGTCGCCGGTTACCGCAGCCTTGTGGGCCTCAGAACCCTTGCCGCCGTAGTTGCCGCTCTCGATGTACTTCTTGGCGTTGTCCCACGCGCCGCCGCCGGAGGTCATCGAGATGGCCACGAAGAGGCCGGTCACGATGGAGCCGACGAGCATGCCGCCGACAGCCTGCGGGCCGAGTATGAGGCCGACGACTATCGGGGCCAACACGGGCAGGAGGGCCGGTATCATCATCTCGCGGATGGCTGCCTTGGTGACTATGTCAACCGCGGCTGCGTAGTCCGGCTTGCCGGTGCCTTCCATGATGCCCTTTATCTCGCGGAACTGACGGCGCACTTCTTCGACTATCTCGCCGCCAGCCTTTGCGACTGCCTGCATGGACATCGCGCCGAACAGGTACGGCAGGAGGCCGCCTATAAACAGGCCTACGATAACGAGCGGGTCGTTAAGCTCGAACACCGGCGCGGGCAGGCCGTTGGCCACCATCGCATCGGTCAGCTCCTGGGTGTACGCGGAGAAGAGCACGAGGGCGGCCAGCGCGGCGGAGCCGATGGCGTAGCCCTTGGTGACTGCCTTGGTCGTGTTGCCGACCGCGTCGAGCGGGTCGGTTATGGCGCGCACGGAGTCGGGAAGGTTGGCCATCTCTGCGATGCCGCCCGCGTTGTCCGTTATGGGGCCGTATGCGTCGATCGCCACTATTATGCCGGTCATCGAGAGCATCGAGACGGCGGCCATCGCCACGCCGTAAAGCCCGGCGCAGTGGTAGGCCACCAGTATGCCCATCGATATGACCATTATCGGGGCGGCGGTGGACTTCATCGATACGGCGAGGCCGGTGATGACGTTCGTGCCGTGACCGGTGGTCGAGGCAGCAGCTATGGCCTTGACCGGTGCGTACTCGGTCGAGGTGTAATACTCGGTTATCATGACCATCGCGCCCGTGACGAACAAGCCAACCAGGGAGGAGATGTAGAGGTTGGCCACCGTGTACTGCTCAAGGCCCGGCGTCGTTGCCAGGTCGCCCATGAGGTTGCCGGTGATGAAGTAGAACGCGACCGCCGAGAGCAGGGCCGCCACGACGAGGCCCTTGTAGAGCGCCCTCATGATGCCGCCGTCGCTGCCGACCTTTACGAAGTATGTGCCTATGATCGAGGTGATGATCGATGCGCCGCCCAGGACCAGGGGATATGCGAGGGTCTTGGCTACGACTTCCGGGCCTGCGTCCTTGAACAGGAGCGCGCCCAGGAGCATCGCGGAGACCAGGGTGACCGCATAGGTCTCGAAGAGGTCAGCAGCCATGCCAGCGCAGTCGCCGACGTTGTCGCCGACGTTGTCCGCGATGACGGCCGGGTTCCTCGGGTCGTCCTCGGGTATGCCCGCCTCGACCTTGCCCACCAGGTCGGCGCCGACGTCTGCGCCCTTGGTGAATATGCCGCCGCCGAGACGCGCGAATATGGAGATAAGGCTGCCGCCGAAGCCGAGGCCGATAAGAGGCCTGATGGCGTCAACGCCCGTAAGGCCCATCGGGCCTGAGAGCACTACATAGTAGCCGGTAAGGGTCAGGAGGCCTAAGCCCACGACCAGCATGCCGGTGATTGCGCCGCCCCTGAAGGCGACCTTCATCGCATGGTTGAGGCTCTCGGTCGCGGCCTGGGTCGTCCTGACGTTGGCCCTGACCGATATGCTCATGCCTATGATGCCCGCTGCGGCGGAGCCGAGCGCGCCTATCGCGAAGCCTATCGCAGACTTCATGCCGAGGCCTATCGAGCCGCCTGCGGCTATCACAACAAACAACACCACGCCGACTACTGCGATGGTAGTGTACTGACGCTTCATGTAGGCGCCAGCGCCCTCCTGAATGGCCTTGGATATCTGCTGCATCTTCTCGTTACCCTGGCCAAGCTTCATTATCCAGCCTATGTTGATGACGCCGTAGGCAACGGCGATCGCCCCGCAGACCAGAGCAAATACAAGGTTAGTGTCCATGATTTCCTTTAAATCCTCCTTTTCGATATTAAAAAACCCGACTGAAAAAAACCTGAAGAGAAACTCCCCCCCAGAATCCCCCCTTTCATGAAAATGTCCACTGTTAAGAAAACTGGTTCAGACTGCCTTTTGTGAGCCGCTATTGTACCCTGTAACTGGCGAGGTTTCCAATAAAAAAAACTAATACAGTGATAAGGCCGTCTATGCCTTTGTATCTGCGTTGAAACGGTTCATCGCCTTGCCTGTGCCTTCATGCATTATTGCGAGCACGGCCTCCACCGCCCTTGATACCGTATCCCTGACCGTCTCCAGTTCCTCAGGGGAGAAGGTGGAAAGCACAAACTCGACCGGGTCTCCGCCATCCTGTGGTCTGCCTATGCCCAGCCTGACCCTGACAAACTCGCTCGTCCCCAGTTCCGATATGACGGAGGCCACGCCGTTATGTCCGCCGTCTCCGCCCGACTTCTTTATCCTTATCCTGCCAAGCGGGAGGTCCAGGTCGTCATGCACTACCACCAGTTCTTCCGGCCCTTCGCCCGTGGCCCTCAGTATGGCCGCCACGGATTCCCCGCTTCTGTTCATGTAAGTCTGCGGCCTGGCCAGCAGTATTCCCTCGCCCGCCGCCCTGCCTTTTCCCACGAGCGCCCCGTACGCTACGGACGACGCCTTTACCCTGCATTTTTCCGCGAGGGCCTCTAAGACAGAGAAGCCCAGGTTGTGCCTGGTGCCTGCATACTTCGGGCCGGGGTTGCCAAGGCCTACTATTATTTTCACCTGACTTTGCCCTTACTTGGACTTCGGCTTCTGCTCCTTCGCCTTGGAATCGTCATCCGACTCCTTGGCCTTGGTGGCGACCTCAGGCTCCTTCACCTCGGCAGCGGCCTCGGTCGAGAGCATCTTGTCGAGCTTCTCGGCCGACATAGGCGCTGCGATGGTCACGACAACGTGCTCCGGCTCGGCCAGTACCTTGACGCCCTCCGGGAGCTTCAGCTCCGATACGTGGATTGCGCGGCCTATCTCGAGGTCCAGGGCGTCTACCTTTATCTTCTCCGGTATGTTGGCAGGGAGGCACTCCACCAGCAACTCCCTCGTGAGGAGCTGCAGTATGCCGCCCGCCTTTACGCCCTTTATCTCGCCTGACTTGAGCGAGACCGGCACGGTGACGTGTATGGCCTTGTCCATGGCGACCTCAAGGAGGTCCGCGTGCATGAGCTCGTTGGTCAGCGGGTCCTTCTGCGTCTCACGTATTATGGCCATGCGCTCAGCCCCGCCGTCCGAGAAGCTGACGGACAGAAGCGTCGCCCCGCCCTTGCTCGCGTTCAAGATGCGCACGAACTCCTTGCGGTTTATGGTAAGGGGTATGGAGCCACCCTGTCCGTACATCACGGCGGGGAACCCGCCCGCGCGCCTGATGCTCCTCGCCGGGCCCTTGCCCAGTGTATCTCTCTTCTCAACAGTCAAAGCCATCTTTTCCATCTTATGTACTCCTCCTCGTTAACCAACTCCAAAAATGTAGCTGCCCAATTCATTGGGCGTCGTTGACATTATACAAACAGCGAGCTTACGGACGCCTCCTCGTGTATCCTCTTTATGGCCTCGCCAAGGAGCGGCGCAACCGTAAGGACTTTAAGCTTCGGGCAACGCTTCACCTTGTCGTCTAAGAAGATGGTGTTAGTCACCACCACCTCGTCCAACTCCGAGCTGTTCAGCCTGTCTAACGCAGGGCCTGAGAGCACCGCGTGCGAACATGCGGCTAACACCCTCTTTGCGCCGTGCTTCTTGAGCGCGCCGACCGCCTGGGTTATCGTACCTGCCGTGTCTATCATGTCGTCCAGGAGCAGGGCGTCTCTTCCCTCCACGTCGCCTATCACGTGCATGACCTCGGCCACGTTGGGGGCGCTCCTTCTCTTGTCTATTATAGCGATGCTCGCCCCCAGCCTCTTTCCGAATGCGCGCGCCCTTTCGACGCCGCCCGCGTCAGGGGATACCACGACCGGGTTTTTGAGCTTCTTTTTCTTCAGGTAGTCGAGCATCACCGGCGTGGCGAAGAGGTTGTCCACCGGCACCCCGAAGAAACCCTGTATCTGTCCTGCGTGCAGGTCTATCGTGAGCACCCTGTCCGCACCGGCGGTGGTTATGAGGTCCGCCACAAGCCTCGACGTGATGGGGACCCTCGGCTGCACCTTCCTGTCCTGCCTCGCGTAACCATAATATGGCAGCACTGCGGTGATGCGCCTCGCGGAGGCCCGCTTGCAGGCGTCGATCATTATAAGGAGCTCCATCAGGTGCTCGTTCACCGGGCTCGAAGTCGGCTGGATGACGAATACGTCCGCACCCCTGACGTTTTCGTTTATCTGCACGTTAGTCTCGCCGTCGCTGAACTTCGAGACCGTGATGTCACCGGGCTTCGTGCCCAGGCTCTTTGCTATCTCTTTTGCCAGCGGCCTGTTTGCGTTGCCGCTGAATATCTTCAGCCTGTCCTGCATTTTAGCCCTTCTCGTTATTTATGAACCCTGGCTGGGGCGCCAGGATTCGAACCTGGGAATGGGAGATCCAAATTCTCCTGACTTACCGCTTGTCGACGCCCCAAGAGTCCCACTTTTATAAGCGGCCCGACACGACAGGCGAAGGCCACGACTTTATGGTCCTGGTAGTCAGTACCGTCCAGCCCGGCCTCGATATACGTTTGCAGGCGGCCTCGGCCACTGCCCTGTCGGCGAACACCCCGAATACGGTGGGGCCGCTGCCGGACATGAGCGCACCCTTCGCCCCCTCAGAGATCAGCTGCCCTTTTATCTCGTTTATCTCCGGGTACCTTTCTGCGGTGACCCGTTCGAGGTCGTTATCGAGGCATAAAGCCAAAAGGCCAGCACCATATGCCTGGCCCTCAGACGCGGGAAGTCTAATACTATTGGATATGTTTGTCAACACTAATTTCAAGTTGCCGTACACCCATGCGGTCGAGACCGAGAAACCCGGGTTGACGAGCACAAGCCATGTCTCCTCGGGCGGAAGGGTGGCCGTCAGCACCTCGCCCACGCCCTCGGCCCTTGCGGACGGCCATGAGAGAAAAAATGGGACGTCGGCCCCGAGCGGCCTTCCGGCCTCGCGCAGCAAAGCGTCGGTCAGGCCGAGGCCGAACAGGATGTTCATCCCCCTGAGGACGGCAGCAGCGTCGCTCGACCCGCCGCCGAGGCCCGCAGCGACCGGTATGCGCTTCTCTATATGTATACGCACCCCGGCGCCTTCTCCCGCAAGGCCAAGGAGCGACTCCGCCGCCCTGTAGGCTATGTTGCCCGGGCCGGCAGGGACGTCACCCCTGTCGCACGAGACCTCTATGCCTGACCCCGCCCTCGAAACCGTTACTGTGTCCGAAAGTTCGAGGGCCTGCATGAAGCTGTCCAGGTCGTGGTAGCCGTCCGGCCTCTTCCTCAGCACACGCAAGTAGAAGTTGACCTTGGCCGGGGCCGTTATGGTTACCTTCGTGATATTTTCCATCAGGAGCGGCAGTTTAATGCGGCTTTTGTCAAAAGTCAAGCCAATAAGCATGCTAAACCACTCAACAATACGCTTATTATGAGCGCATGCGCTCAAATATTTACCGCCTTTTTCACGCTGGCAGTTCTTTTCTTCACTATTATCCGCATATTTTCAATATATTTTGGTCATAAACAGGGAAAATTAAAACTTATTAATCTTTGGCCCGATTCTTGCTTATGTATATATTCAGGAAGGGGCCGAAATGTTAAAACGTCTGGTACAAAGACTGTTAGGAAAAAGCGGACTGCGTGACGAGACGCTGCTCGACTGGAGGCAGCAGTACGACGCCGTTTTTCTGAACCTCCCCGTCGGCATCTCGTACCTGACGCCCGACATGCGTTACGTGCGCATAAACCCGTTCCTCGAGCAGATGCTGGGCGTAACCTCAAAAGACGTGGAGGGCCGACACTGCTATGACGTCGTCGGGATGTACAAGGACGACCCGGATAAAAAAGGTCCTGAGAGGATATGCGACGTGTGCGGCGTCGAAAACGCCCTCAAGGCAGGCAAGCCTTACAAGTTCACCCGTCACATCAACGGAGGCCTGGTGGCCGAGAATATGGGCCTGCCCATAAAGAACTTCAAGGGCGACATCATAGGGGCGGTGGAGATAATATTAGACGTGACCGAGCGGGTAAAGATGGAGGAAAGGCTCCAGGAATACGCCACCGGACTTGAAAAGGCGGTGGAGGAGAAGACCCGCGAGCTCCGCAAATCCAAAAGGTTCCTGAACAACATTATAGAGAGCACTGCGGACGCCATATTCACCCTCGACGAAAACGGCCTTATATGCTTCATGAACATGGCTTCCGAGTCGATACTGGGCCACCCGAGGCAGCAGCTTTTCGACAGGCCGCTTATGGACCTTATCCAGCCCTCAGACAAGGTAGCGGTAGCGGACGCCCTTGCCGCGGTCGCCGCCAAGGGGGGGACCATCCACAACCTTAAGGTGACTTTCCTGGCCGCAGACGGCTCGAAGAGACACCACCTGATGAGCGTGGCTGGCCTGGCAGAAGACAACGACAGGAACCGCTACGTAGTGATAACCAAGGACGTGACCAAGGAGATGGACTTAGAGCAGGAGAAAGAGGAGTTTATCACGATGCTCACCCACGACCTTAAGGTCCCGCTTACCTCGATATCCGGCTACACTCAGCTCCTTTTGAGCGGCGAGTTCGGCCATGTAGACGGCGATACGAGGGTGTCCATGGAGGGCATACACGTCAACTGCCAGAAACTGATAGGCCTGGTCAACAACTTCCTGTCCGCCGGGAGGATAGCAAGGAACATGCTGACGCTCGACCCCAAACCCCACAAGGTCGAGCCGCTTATCTTGGAGAGCATAAGGAACATGCAGCCCCAGATAAAGGACAAGGGCATAGTAACCGAGACGCAGTTCGCGCCTAACCTCCCCAAGGCCGTAGTCGACAGGGAGCAGATGGAGCGCGTCATTACGAACATTGTATCGAACGCGATAAAGTACACGCCTACGGGAGGCAAGGTGACGGTCAGGACCTTCCATACTGGCGACGGCTATCTTACCCTGGAGGTTTCGGACACGGGGTTGGGCATACCGGAGTCCGAGATCCCCATGCTGTTCGACAAGTATTACCAGAGCAAAGAGGGTGGCAGGATGGGGGGCACGGGGCTTGGGCTTTATATAGCCAAGAACATCGTGGAGGCGCACCAGGGCAACATCTCCGTGTCGAGCCTCAGGGACAAGGGCACTACGTTCACGATTCGCCTGCCTCAGGTGGTGTGAAAACGCATCCGCAGATATAATAGAAAAGGGGCGGCCCACGATGGACCGCCCCTACTTCGTTTATCTTGTCATAGCCGGGATTGCTTCGCACAGCCTGCCCCGGCAGGTATAAAGCCGGGGCTCGCAATGACAACCGGCCGTTTGTCTATCCGTTCCCGCCCGCATGGACGCCGCTGTCGTTCTCTTTTTTCTCAGCAGGCTTTTTGTCCTTGTCCTCTTTAGGTTTGACCGGCGGCTCGCCGAAACCCGCCTCGCGGTATTTCCTGGCGAGGGCATCGTTGTCCGGGCCGAGCTCTAAGGACTTTTCCCACTGGGCCCGGGCTGCGTCGCTTTTTGCCTGCTTCAGGTATATGTCGCCCAAGTGCTCCCGGAGCACCGGGTCGTCCGCCTCGTAGTCCACCGCCTTCTGGAGTTCCTCGCCCGCCTTGTCGTATATGCCCTTCTTGTAGAATATCCAGCCCAGGCTGTCCAGGTAAAAACCGTTGTCGGGCTTTATCTTAAGCGCCTTCTCGACCAAGTCCTGGGCCTCGTCCAAGTTGACGCCCTTCTCCGCGTAGCTGTAGCCCAGGTAGTTCAGGGCCTCGGCATTTTCCGGGTTCGCGTCTATGGCCTGCTTCATGCACGAGACCATCTTGTCCCAGTCCTTGAGCTTGTCGTAGGTGACCCCCAGGTTAAAGTAGACCTTGTCCTTCTCGGTGGCCAGGTCAAGGGCCTTCTCAAGGTAGCCGACCGCGTCGGTGGCCCTGTCCTTCTGCGTCAGCATTACGCCTGCGTAAAGGTAAAACTCGTAGCTGTCTGAGTGCAGCTTCAGTTCTTCTTTGATGAAGTCGAGCGCTGCGTCCATCCCTTTGGCCTTCTCATAGAGGTAGGCCAGGTGTAGGGCAGCCTCGGTGTTCTTGGGGTCTTTGTCCACCACCATGCGGTACTGGCCGGCCGCGCTCTCATAGTCGCCCTTCTCCTCGTAAACTGCCGCTATGTAGTAACGGGGCTTGGGGTCGTCCGGCCTCACTTTGGCGGCCTTCTCAAAGGCATCCACGGCCTTGTCGTAATTTTTCCTGTCCGCCTGTATAAGCCCTGTAGCCAGTATGGCCTCGTAGTTCTCCGGCTCCTGCTTTATTATGTCCTCGTACTGCCCAATGGCCTCGTCGTAAGATTTCAGGGATATGTATATCTGTGCCAGGCGGCCCCTTATCTCCTGGTTGGTGGGGTATTGCTCCAGTATCTTCTTGTACTGGGTTGCGGCGGCGTTCATGTCCCCTTTAAGCTCGTAGACCGCAGCTATGCTCGTCAGGGCCGCATCGAAGTCCGGCCTTAACTCCGCAGCCTTGGTGAACGCCTCGATGGCGTGGTCGTAGTCCTGCATGTCCGCGTACACCCTGCCCATGTAATACTGGGCCATCATAGTACCGGGCTTTTTCGCCTCGTACTGCTTAAGCAGTTCAATAGCCTTGTCGAATTTCTTCTCGCTGGCGTACAGGGAGCTAAGATACACGTAGGCTTCGTCCTTTACGGGGTCTATCTCCACGACCTTCCTGTATGCTGCCTCCGCCTCGTCCGGCTTGCCGGAGCTGGAATACAGAGCTCCCATGAACATGTACGCCGGCACGTAGGAGGCGTCTTTCCTCACCGCCGCCTCCGCGTAGAGCACGGACTCGTTGAACCTGCCCTGCTTCATGAGCGCCTTGGCCATGGCCACGAGCAGGTATGCGGAGTCCGGGTCGTAGGTCATGGCGGCGGCGTACTCGTTCATGGCGGTCTGGACGTCTCCGCCCTTCTCGCTCAGATAGCCCTGCATGAAGTGCAGGTACGCCTGGTCGACGTGGTGGGGGAGCGCCTTCTGCCCGGCGTTGCCCGGCACGTCGGATGCCCCCTTGCCCGCCATGCCCGCCCCTGCGCACGACGCCAACAAGACGACGAGTGCGGACAGGGCCAGATACTTAAACCAGCCTTGGGTCTTCATGTTGCTTACTTCTTCTCCTGTTCCTTGTCCTTCTTGTCGGGGTCTTCGTCGCCCCCGCCCGCAGACTTCTTGAAGTTCGATATCGCCTTGCCGAGCCCCTCGCCTATCTGGGGCAGCTTGCCCGCCCCGAATATGAGCAGGACTATAAGCAGTATGAGCACAAGCTCCATGAAGCCTATTCTGCCACCAAACATCTTTTCTCCTCCATCTCCTCCGCCCTCGCAAGGTCGGAGGGGGTATTTACGTTCATAAAAGACGCGAGCGACGGGTCGAACAGCCTCATCTCTTCCTCGCCCGCGTACCTTGTGTCGAGCCCTCTAAATATGTCCTGTAGCCTGCCCCCACCCTTCGTCAAGGTAGCCTCCATCGCGCCTAAAGCCGTAGCCCCGTACACACCGAAGAGCGGCTCCGCGTGCGGGCCGACCCTCGGTATGACCAGGTCGTGTCCGCGTCTCAGTCCCGCCAGAAAAGCTGCCAGGGCAGGCTCGATGAAGGGCATGTCGCACCCGGCCACAAAGCAGTAGTCCCGGCCGGACGCCGCAAGGCCGCTGTAGACGCCCGTCAGCGGGCCCCTGACATGCCTGAATTTATCCGCGTCGGGTACCACCCTTGCGCCCAGGCCGTCAAACAAGCCCGGCTCGTTTGCCACAATCAGCATCTCGTCGAACACGCTTGATAGCGCCTTTATTTCGCGCTCGATGATGCTGATGCCGCCGACCTTCAGGAACGCCTTGTTGACGGACATACGCCTGTTCTCGCCGCCAGCAAGTATGACGGCACAGACCATCCCGCCCTCGTAAACGCCCTTCACGCGCATAACCCTTTCAGTATACAAGCCACAAGTCCAATTTACACAAAATACAGGGAAAAGTCAATCACTAACGCCTTCCTTGACTGTCCCGGGATGTTGTGTTATATTTTCTTTGCAGGTCATTAAATCAAGGGGGTATTATAATTGGTGGGTGCCACACCGGAAGTTGCGACCATACTGGTAGTTGACGACGAGGAAAACGCGCGGGAAGGTCTGTCCAAGATCCTTGTCAAGGAGGGTTATTCCGTAGAGACCGCCTCCAACGGCAAGGAGGCTATAGACATAATCAAGCGCCTGGATTTCGACCTTGTCATCACGGACATGAGGATGCCCCTGATGGACGGCTTCGAGGTCCTGCGGGAATTAAAGAAACTGGACAACGAGATTGGCGTCATAATGATTACCGCATACGGCGAGATAGAGTCCTACTTGGAGGCGATGAACCTGGGGGCCTTCGAGTACATCAACAAGCCGGTGCGGGTCAACGAACTGAAACGCGTAATAACCAAGATACTCGAATCCCGCCGAAACAACAAGGCGTAAGCGGCCCCGAACCACACCTTGCCACAGTCCCCTCTTGTAGCTGCCCCATTTATGGGGCGGTGTTGCGTTTATACCACCCTGAACTCCATCTCACGCCCGAGAGCCGCAGCGAGCGCTTTAAAGTCCGCCTCGTAGTCCGGCGCCACCAGTATGTCGAGCAGCCCCTCATCAGGGTCCAGGGTCGTTATAGCGGCAATGCCGTCGTAGGCCTCGAAGATGAAGTTCACGTAGGCTATGTCGGCCTTCCTGGTCTTTACTTTATAGTGCAGCGAGTCCATCTTCATAGAACCCCATAGCCCTGAATTTTTTGTACCTGCCCTCGGTGAGCGCCTCAGGCGACATCTCCATAAGCTCGGCCAGGTGCTTCTTCAGCGCACCCTCAAGGTACTTCGCGGCCAGCATCTTGTCCCTGTGCGCCCCTCCCATCGGCTCGTCCACTATACCGTCTATGACCCCAAGCTTTTTTAAGTCCTGGGCCGTGAGCTTCAGTATCTCCGCCGCCTCCGAGGCCTTCGTGCCGTCCTTCCAGAGTATCGCCGCGCAGCCCTCAGGGGATATGACCGAGTAGACAGAGTGCTCTAACATAAGCACCCTGTTGCCCACGCCGAGCGCGAGCGCGCCGCCGCTCCCGCCCTCTCCCGTCACCACGGAGATTACAGGCACGGTGAGCCTCGACATCTCGTAGAGGTTCTTCGCTATGGCCTCGCTCTGGCCGCGTTCCTCCGCACCTATGCCGGGGAATGCGCCTGCGGTGTCTATGAAGGTGATGACCGGGCGGTGGAACTTCTCGGCCAGCTTCATAAGCCGGAGCGCCTTCCTGTAGCCCTCAGGGTGCGGCATCCCGAAGTTACGCCTTATCTTGTCTTTTGTGCTCCTGCCCTTGTTGTGGCCTATGACCATGACCGGCTTCCCGTCGAACCAGGCCATCCCGCCTATTATGGCCAGGTCGTCCGAGAACCCACGGTCGCCGTGCATCTCTATGAAGTCCCTCATTATAAGACCTATGTAGTCCTCGGCGTAGGGCCTGTCCTGGTGTCTCGCCACGAGCGTCTTCTGCCACGGGGTCAGTCCCGAGTATATGCTCTCCCGCAGTTCCAACGCCTTCCTGGACAGCTTGTCTATGTCGTTCGCCACTTCCCTGTTGCCGCCCGCCGCCATGCGCAGGTCCTCTATCCTTCTCTCTATGTCGGCAAGTGGCTTCTCGAACTCGAGGTAGGCGTAATTCGTCATCGGTCCTCCTATATAAGCGTAACCGCGCCGGTGCCCAGAAGGGCCTCCAGGTCGTACACGAGCCCTTCCGTCGGGCTGACCGCGTGCTCTTTGTCGGCTTTAATCAAAAGCGCGGCCTCACCGTGGCGCGGGGTCGTTATCCTGAGGTACACCGGGGTGCTGCCTTTGTGTCTCAGTATCACCTCCCGGAGCTTTATCAGGTCCTCTGTGGACGCCCCGGTGGCGGAGAGCCTTATGTCCACGCGGCTTGTCATCCTCTCCCTCGCCTCCTGGAGCGAACCTATCTTCAGTGCCTTTATCTTGATGCCCTGCTCCGTCCTGTCCACCGTACCCGTGATAAGCAGCGGCAGGTCTTCCATTATATACCGCTCGGAGCTCTTGAAAAGCTCCGGGAACACCACCACCTCCACAGTCCCTTGCAGGTCCTCTATGTTCAGGTACGCCATGCGGTCGCCCTTTTTGGTGTTGGTGACCTTCCTCGCCCTTACCACACCGATGAGGGTCGTCTCGCGTCCGTCCGGCAGTTCCGAGAGCTCCGCTGTGTTGTTCTGTGCGAAACGGCGCACCTCCGCCTCGTACCTTGCAAGCGGGTGGCCGGTTATATAAAAGCCCAGCGTCTCCTTCTCGTGCGCCAGGAGTTCAGCCTCGTTCCACTCAGGGATGTCGGGATACTCATCGAGCTTGTTTTCTTCGACCGCCCCGGCCATCATGTCGAACATAGAGGTCTGGCCCGCCTCCTTGTCGCGGGCGAGCCTGCCCCCGCCGTCCATCACGCGGTCGACCACCGCTGACAGGCGCGACCGGTACACGCCCGTCGAGTCGAACGCCCCGCACTTGATGAGCCCCTCGACCACGCGTTTGTTTACTTTTCTCAAGTCCACCTTGCTGCTGAAGTCGTAGATTGACGTAAACCTGCCGTCCTTGGCACGCGCCTCCATTATGGACTCTATCGCAGACACCCCCACGTTCTTCACGGCGGCCAGCCCGAACCTTATCCCGTCCTCCGACGCGGAGAAGTTGGCGCTTGACTCGTTCACGTCCGGCGGTAGTATGCCGATGCCCATGCTCCGGCAGTCGGAGATATACTTGACTATCTTGTCCGTGTCGTCCATCTCGGAGGAAAGTAGCGCGGCCATGAACTCCACCGGGTAGCGGGCCTTTAAGTATGCCGTATGGTACGCGATGAGGGCGTATGCCGCTGCGTGCGACTTGTTGAAGCCGTACTCTGCGAACTTTGCCATCAGGTCGAATATCTCCTCGGCCTTTGCCTTCTTCGTGCCGCGCTCGACCGAGCCCTTGACGAAGGCCTCCTTCTGTTTCTCCATCACCTCCGGCTTCTTCTTGCCCATCGCCTTACGGAGCGTGTCCGCCTGCCCCATCGTAAAGCCGGCGAGCCTGCCTGCTATCTGCATGACCTGCTCCTGGTATATTATTACGCCGTAGGTCTCCTTCAGTATTGCCTCGAGCTGCGGGAGGTCGTACCTTATGGGCGTCATACCGCGCTTGCGTTTTATGAAGTCGTCTATCATCCCGCTCCCTAACGGGCCGGGCCTGTAGAGCGCGTTAAGCGCAATGATGTCTTCGAAGCAGGAGGGCTTGAGCCTTATCATTATGTCGCGCATACCGGAGGACTCGAACTGGAACACACCCGACGTGTCGCCCGCCGAGAGGAGCTCGTATACCTTCGGGTCGTCGAGCGGCAAAAGGTCGAGCCGCAGGGCGTCCCCGCCCTCTCCCTGTCCCCGGTTGATGAGCTTCACCGCGTTGTCGATAACAGTGAGGGTACGTAAGCCCAGGAAGTCGAACTTCACAAGCCCTATCTTCTCTATCTCGTCTTTGGCGTACTGCGTTACTATGTCGCCCGCGTTGTCCTTGTAAAGCGGTGTGTAGTCGGTCAGCGGCTCTTTTGATATTACCACCCCGGCGGCGTGCTTGGATGCGTGCCTCGTGAGGCCCTCTAACGACCTGGCCGTATCGAACAACTCGCTTACCTTCGGGTCGGCGTTTATCATCTCCTTTAGCCTCGGCTCCTGGGCCACGGCCTCGTCGAGGGTAATCTTCAGGGTGTCGGGTATAAGCTTGGCTACCTTGTCCACCTCGCCGTACGGGATGTCCAGCACCCTGCCCACGTCCCTTATAACTCCCTTGGCCAGCATCGAGCCGAAGGTTATTATCTGCGAGACATAGTCCTTGCCGTACTTGTCCTTTACGTAGGCTATCACCTCTTCGCGGCGGTCCATGCAGAAGTCTATGTCTATATCCGGCATGGACACCCTCTCCGGGTTCAAGAACCGCTCGAAGAGAAGCCCGTATGGTAGCGGGTCGATGTCCGTGATGCCCAGAGAGTAGGCCACGAGGCTGCCCGCAGCCGAGCCCCTGCCCGGCCCGACCGGTATGCCCTTGTCCCTGGCGTACTTTATGAAGTCCCACACTATCAGGAAATACCCGGGGAAACCCATAGCCTCAATCATCTTGAGTTCGGTCTCGATGCGTTCCCTGTAAGGCACATGGTCAAACGACGCGGCCTCCTGTCCGAGGCTCCTCAGTCTGGTCTCTTTTATCTCGATAAGCCGCTGGTCGAGCCCCTTCCTTGCAATCTCCGCCAGGTACGACTCCCTCGTGTACCCGTCCGGGACGTCGTAGTGGGGGAGGTGGTATTCGTCGAAGGTGAGCTGCAGGTTGCAGCGCTCCGCTATCTTTACCGTGTTGGCAAGGGCCTCCGGCATGAACTCGAACGCGGATGACATCTCGCCCGGTGACTTGAAGTAAAACTCGTCCGTGCTGAACCGCATCCGGGTAGCATCGTTCATGGTCTTGCCGGTCTGTATGCACAAAAGCGCCTCGTGCGCCTTCGCGTCCTTCCGGCCAAAATAATGGCAGTCCGACGTGGCCACGAACGGTATGTGCAGCTCCTCGCCAAGCTCGACCAGCATCTCGTTTACCTTCTTTTGCTCCGGGAGGCCGTTGTCCTGAAGCTCGAAGTAGAAGTTCTCCGGGCCGAGTATCCGCTTGTATTCGAGCGCTGCCTCCCTCGCCTGGTCCTTGTCGCCCGCAAGCAGCCTGTTCGGCACCTCGCCCTTCAGACAGGCCGAAAGCCCTATAAGCCCGCCGGAGTACTGTTCAAGGGCCTCCTTGTCTATCCTCGGCCTGTAGTAAAAACCCTCGGTATACCCGATGCTCACCAGCCGCATGAGGTTCTTGTACCCGTCCTTGTTCCGGGCAAGGAGCACGAGGTGGTATGCCGCCTCGGATGGCCCGCCGTGGGTCTTCTCATGGCGGCTCCCCTTGGCGACGTACATCTCGCAGCCTATGATGGGCTTTATGCCCGCCTTCTCCGCCTTCTGGTAGAACTCGATAGCCCCGAACATGTTGCCGTGGTCGGTGATGGCGAGCGCGGGCATGCCGTACTCGGCGGCCTTCTTTACGATGTCGCTTATCTTGTTCGCCCCGTCGAGCAGGCTATATTGCGTGTGCAGGTGCAGGTGCACAAATCCGGTGTGGTGCATGGCCTACTTTATACCTCATTCGGGCATGAAATACAAGGGCGACGTGGGAGGGAATATATAGCGGCGGTGGCGGTTTAACGCTTAAGTAACCGTCTTTCAAAGGTAAAAGGCTCAAGCCCTATAACCTTTACGCGGCTGAACTCAGGGTGCATCGGGTTCAGTACAAAGTTCCAGCCCCTTCCATAGGGCATGATGGCGGACGGGACTTTGAGGGCGACAGTCCTGCCGTCCTTAACCCACGCCTCTCCTGTCTTGACGGTGGCCGTGCCGAACGGGTAGATATTCCAGGCCCTTTCAAGACGTGAAAGCTCCACGACCTCGACCCCAGCGTCGTCCGGGAGTTCTATCTCCATTAGAACAATACGGTTAGGGACCATGTCAACCGGCTGGTGGACCAGGGTTTCGAGCGCGGCAAGAGGGGCGGATTCCGAGGTATAGACCGCCGGGACTCCCTTAGGCGTCCAGCGCCCTCCGACCAGTCTTGCACCCGCGCCGGTGAGGTCCGCGCCGAACTTCTTCGGGGCGATACGGAACAGGCGCATCAGGCGAATATCCCGTATTCTATCCTGCCAAGCTCGTCTATGACCATCTCCACACCCGCCGAGGTGTCGAGGAGGTCGAAGGGCGTCGTATTTCCCAGCGGCTGGCTCGGATACCTGAGCCACCGGAGGGCCTTCCTCCTGTCGCCGAAAATAGCCAGTGCCCTGTCGTAGACCTTGCATATCTGGACGAGGTGGTCCGATACGTCGAGGGAGAGTATCTCTTCCGGTTTGTAGCGATGGATTGTACGGGGCGATACATGGAGGAACCTGCTGATTTCAGCAGGGCTGACTTCAAGTGCGACGGCCACATGGTCCACTGCCTCTTTCCTGAGCCCTTTCCTGATGGCCTCAACCATATCCAGGGACGAACCCGAAACCTTCAACCCCAATGCCTTGCCGACCGCTGATGTCATGTCCGCCCTCCGTTATTAAACCCTGCGACAATTGTCACATAACTTTTGCCAATTGTCAAGGTAGTTGTGCGTTGCCTATGCGCTATAAACCATCGGCATAGCCCCGCCTGCTTTAGCGTTGACAGCCCGTTTACGCCCGTGCTAAAATCCCTCGATGGCAGAAGACATACGAAGTCAAGGTTTTAAAAGGCTTACGGAGTTCATCAAAAGGCTCGGCCCATGCGCGATAGGGTTTTCGGGCGGGGTGGATTCGAGCCTGGTCGCTGCTGCGGCATACGAGGCCCACGGCAGGAAGGCCCTGGCCGTAACCGTGGTCTCCGAGCTTTTGTCGTGCGCGGAGGAAGAGGACGCGGCCTGGGTCGCAAAGTCCATCGGCGTAAGGCGAGCCACGGTTAAGCTGTCTCTGTTAGACGAGGACGAGGTTGCGAGCAACCCCCCTGAGCGGTGCTACCTCTGCAAAAAGGTCGTGTTCTCCGCCGTCAAGGGGCTTGCGGGGCAGAAGGGCATAACCATTATACTCGACGGGACCAACGCGGACGACGCAAAGACCCACCGGCCCGGCCTGAAGGCACTCAGTGAGGTCGGCGTAGTAAGCCCGCTCGCGAAGCTCAAGGTTACAAAAGAGCAGGTCAGGGCAATGGCGGAGGAACTCGGCCTCCCCAACTACGACAGGCCGTCTTCGCCGTGCCTCGCCACACGCTTCCCTTATGGCACGCGCCTCACGGAGGAAGGGCTAAGGCGTGTGCAGGCGGCGGAGGAGTTCATTCGGGCGCTCGGCTTCCCGGTGCTCAGGGTAAGGGACCACGGGGGCCTTGCAAGGATAGAGGTGGAGGCGGATATGATACCCCGCATCACATCCTCCGGCGTCCACAAAAAAATAGTGGCCAAGCTCGTCTCCCTGGGTTATAATTACGTCTCCCTGGACCTCGCAGGGTTCAGGAGCGGGAGTATGGACGTTAAGAAAAAAACGTGATACGTGGTTCGTAAAAAGCATCAAGCACGTCGTCCCGACCGAAGCGGAGGGAACCACCTTTCATAACTCCCCCATCCCCCTCTTATCTTAAGAGGGGGACTTAAGGGGGCGTTACTGTGGATTCCTCGGCTTCGCTCGGAATGACAACTCAAAGGAGATACATATGCAGACTGTGTTGAACAGGTTATCCTTATTTGTAATGGCCCTCGTCCTTGCCATGTCGCTGTCCGCATGTTCCGATAAGGATCAGCAGCCGACCGGGGGCGGGGACGCAGAGTTGAACCCGATGTACTCCCAGAAGGCGGATATGTTAGAAGCCGCGCTAAGGGAGAACCCCAAGGACTCAACTATCCTCATAAACCTGGGCAACCTCTACTACGACTGGGGCCAGGAGGAGGCGAACACAAAGGGCGCAGCCGCGCAGCCGCTCGGCAAGTGGCAGAAGGCCATAGACTATTACGCGCGAGCGCTCGACATAGACCCCAACAACGTCAACATTCGCGTGGACAGGGCCAACCTGCTGCAGTGGACCGGGCGTGCGGACGAGGCTATAGCGGAGTTCCGAAAGGGCATGTCAATCGACCCGAAGCACCAGCAGGCCCGCGTCAACCTCATACTTGCGCTCGGACAGGAGAAGCAGGACTACAATGGTGCCCTGAAGGAGTACGACGCCCTGCTCAAGGTTGCACCCGAACAGGCCAAAAACGAGTCGTTGAAGGCGGAGGTGGACAGGTTCAAAGAGCTGCTGAAGGGCGTTGGCAAGGTGAACGCGGAAGACTTCAGGCAGACGATGAAGGGGGCCGGGAAATAAGAGCCTTACTATTAATAATACTCGGCGTCACCTTCTACCTGTTCCTAAGCAGGCTTTTAAATTACCTGCTTGCGTCACAGAGAGCACAGGAGAAGCCCGAAAGGGCCGCCCGCACCATAGAGGGCGACGAGATGGTTCAGGACCCCGTATGCAAGGTATACGTGCCGATATCTCGCTCTGTGTCGAGGGATATCGGCGGGGAGACGGTGCACTTCTGCTCGGAGGACTGCGCCCGGAATTACGTCAAGGGGGTCGGGGACGGGGACCATGCGCACCCAGGTTGACAAGGGCAGTATCACGAAAATACTTCTTATACTCGTTACTGTATTTCTTTCCTATTCTAACGCCCTCAAAAACCGTTTCGCGTCCGACGACCTCGAACTTGTAGTCGGGAACCCCGCAGTAAAACACTTATGGAATATACCTCACATCTTCACGTCGGGTTACTGGGACGTCCAGGGGATTACGGGAGGGCTGTACAGGCCCTTCACGATATTTACTTTCCTCGTGGAATACTCCATGGCGGGGCTAAACCCTTTCATATACCACATGGACAACGTCCTCCTGCACGCCCTGTGCTCCATCCTCGTATATTTGATACTGAGGGAGATGCGGGTCGGCAGCGGCGTCCCGTTGCTTGCAGCGCTGCTTTTCGCCGCGCACCCCGTGCACTCGGAGGCGGTGGCATGGGTATCGGGCAGGGCTGAACTCCTCTGGTCGGCCTTCGCGCTTCTGTCTATATTTATTTTTATAAAAGGCGCGGAGAGGGCGGCATACACCACCCTCTCGGTACTCTGTTTTTCCGTGGCCCTGCTGTCAAAGGAGACCGCCGTCGTAGTCCCCTTGTTGTTATGTCTTTACCTCTTCCTTTACACGGGACCAAGGCCCGGGCAAAGCCGCACGGCGCAGCTTGCATCACGGCTCTGGCCGTACCTCCTGGTCTCTGCCGTGTTCCTTGCCGTCAGGGCATGGGTCATCGGCGGGCTTGGCCCGAACATCCATGAGCAAACGCTCTACGGCCTGCAACCCTACGATAGATTTTTGCTGATGAGCAAGGCATTCTCAGGATATATGAAGGCGGGGCTCCTTCCGGTCAACCTAAGTGTCGCATATTTCTTCCCGCCCCCAGGCTCCCTGATAGAGGCGGAGGTACTGTTCCCCATCCTGCTACTGGGCATAATGCTCGCGTTTGCCGGACGTATAATCAGGTGTTCAAGGTCGGCGTTCTTTTGGGTGGCATGGTTTTTCATCACACTACTGCCGGTGTCTAACATCATACCCGTGGGCATCTTGATGTCAGACAGGGCGATTTACATGCCGTCGTTCGGCGTCTGCGTCGCGCTCGGCCTGCTCATCCGGCGAGCCGCCTCGCTCACGGGCCTGCGGGAGGGCCGCGACGGGACGCTAAGTGTGTTAATAGTAGTTCCTGTGGTCGCGCTGCTTGCCTCAGTAACGCTCGGAAGGAACCCCATCTGGCATAACGACGAGAGCTATAAGGTGGAGTACATGCAGGCGCTGGAAGGTTCCATTAGGGCGCACCCCGGCGACCCGGCGCTAAACTGGCTCCTGGCCAGGAAGCTGATACGCTTCAACGATTTCGGGCAAGGGCTCGATGAGGCCTTGGGCAGGGCTGAGCCTGTCCTTGGCCTCGACGACCCGGATATTCGCGCGGCGCGCGCGAAGTCATATGAAAAGCGTTCGATGGACAACGAGGCCCTTGTTGAGATAAAGGAGGCGATAAGGCTTGACCCTCAGCCGGATTACTACGGTTTCGCGGGGGTGCTGCTGACCAGGCTCAAGAAATATGCCGAGGCCGAGGCCATGTTAGACAAGGCGATAGCCATCAACCCCAACAGGGCGGCGTATTATCTTTGGAAGGGTGATATAAGGATGGAGCTTGGCGACGATGAAGGCGCGCTCGGGCTGTTCGAACGGGCCTCCGTCATTGACCCCGACAACGAAGACGCTTATCTGGAACAAGGGATAGTACTGGACTCGAAGCGCCGGTTCGGCGAGGCTATAGAAAAGATCAAGAAGGCCGTCTCGCTAAAGCCCGATGTCCCCGACCTGCATTACTTCCTCGCGACGGCATATATGGACGCGGGCATGCCAGGCGAGGCCAGGAAGGAACTCGTGGAGGCCATAAGGCTGAGGCCCGGCTACCCTGAGGCGTACACGCTGCTGCAGAAGGTCCGTTAGGCTGCGCTTCTTCGGGAAATACGGCAGTCCGCCTTAAATCAGTTGACATTGAAATATTTATATGTCAGTAATTAGTTATAAAATAACCATGAGAGGAGAATTATTATCATGAGCTTCGACAAAGACCTCGCCCGTTTCCCGGAGGCGATAAAGGACGAAGACTACGTCATAGCGACGTACTACCTTGAGACCCCGATGGACCTCTATCAGGCGGCGAACGCATTCGCGGCCGAGCAGTCCACCGGCACCTGGCAGAGGGTCGGCTACGAGACCGACGAGATGCGCGAGGTGCACGGCATAAAGGTTGTCGGCATCTACCCGCTGCCGTATGAGCCTACAGGGCCGAACCTCCCCACCGGCACCAAGATGACCGAGTTCGGGGCCGGCTCGGGCCGCATAAACGCAGGGGTGCTGAGGCTCGCATTCCCGCACATAAACTTCGGGCCGAAGATTCCAAACCTCCTGACAGCGGTCGCGGGCAACTTATACGAGATGGGCGCGTTCACCGCAATCAAGCTCATGGACCTGGAGTTCCCGGACTCATTCTTAAAGGCGTTCACCGGCCCGCGCTTCGGCATTGCAGGCACGAGGAAGATTATAGGCGTATACGACAGGCCGCTGGTCGGGGCGATAATAAAGCCCTGCGTGGGCATATCGCCCAAGCAGATAGCAGAACTTGCGTACCAGGGCGCGAAGGGCGGGCTCGACTTCATCAAGGACGACGAACTCATTGCCGACACCGCGTACAACTCCGTCAAGGCGCGCGTCAAGACCATCGTAAAGGCCCTCAAGAAGGCGGAGGACGAGACCGGCGAGAAGACGATGTACGCATTCAACATCACCGACCGGATGGACAGGATTAAAGACCTCCACGACATAGTGGTCGAGGGCGGCGGCAACTGCGTTATGATAAACGCGGCCACGGCGGGGCTTGAGGCTATGCGCGAGCTTGCGGAGTACACGAAGGTACCCATACACTGCCACAGGGACTTCGCGCCGATGTGGGCGCGCTCCCCGTACCTGGGCATAAGCTTTGCCTGCCTGACCAAGCTCTTCCGGCTCTCCGGAGCGGACCAGACGCACTGCGGGGCAATATCCGGCAAGCTCTACGAGACGGACGAGGAGGTGCTTGGAAACATCAGGGCATGCACGCACGACTTCGTGAACATAGCGCCTTCGACACCGGTGTCGTCCGGCGGGCAGTGGGCGGGCAAGGTACCCATCAACAAGCGGAAGATCGGCCACCTGGACTTTATACACCTGGCAGGCGGCGGGATATACGCCCACCCTGACGGGGCCGAGTCAGGCGCGCGCTCCGTGCGCGAGGCATGGGACGCGACGCTTGCGGGGGTAACGCTTGAGGATTATGCGGAAGAGCACAAGGCGCTTCGCCGCGCTATGGAACATTTCGGGAAACCGGTTTATTAATAGGAGGGTTTTATGGCCGCACAGGAACCGCCGTTGGCCGAGGTATTTGCGCTCGCGTTCAAGTCTCTCAAAAAGAAGGAGCGGGACGCGTTCTTCCAGAGGCTTATCGGTATAAAGGAGTACAGGGAGAGCCTGATAGAGCTTGCCTTGCAGGAGGCCCGCAAAAAAGGCCCGAGGCCGCCGCTTCGGGAACGTCTGGCGGAGAAGAGAAAGAACACGTTCTCATGATAGAATGCGCCTGATAAATCAGGCAACTACAATAAAAGCTTATCCAACAAAAAGGCCGCCCAAACCGGGTGGCCTTTTTGGTTAAGCGGCCGCGCCCTATTTCTCCGCCGGGGTTTCGGGCATGTGAACCGCCAGGCAAGCCGCGTTTCCCTTCATCGCCACATCGCCGGGCGCTACCTCGCCCTCAACGACCACGCCGTTGATATAGTGGTCTCCCACAAACTCGCCCAGCTTTGCCTTGCCGACCTCTTTCGTCTGCATGTAGCGGCCGTAGTACCTGTAGACGGGTACCGTCTCGCCCTTGCAGAAGAGCTTCATGGCCTGCTCGGTCCCTCCGTGGAAGAACATTACTGTCCCACCCTGCGTGGTAACGACTTCCGCCTTTATCTGCGGCTGCACTCCAAGGTCTACCGCCAGGGCCCTTACGGGGTACAATGCGCCCAGCGCAACCAGCCCGACCAGGGCCGCCCCACCCAACACCAGCTTTAATGCTCTCATACAGACCTCCTTCTCCTCCCCTATAGTAGATATTATAACACGGAATTTTGCATCGCGTTACTACATAAATGTATGATTTATAAGACAAAATTGTAGCATCGGGCCGCCATTTCGGATGCGTAGCAGGAACCCAAAAAAGGCCGCCCAAACCGGGCGGCCTTTTTGATTTCAATGCGAGGCGTGTTACTACTTACCCGGTATAAGGGCCTTCCCGGAATCTGAACCGCCGCCGACCGGGCTTATCTTCGCTCCGGATACCTCGTCCATGCTGTTGAACAGCATGAGTGCGCCGCGGTTGACCGACTTGCCGTCCACCTTCGCCGGGTGGCAGAGGTCGCAGAACGCCTGCATTTCCTTGCCGCCCTTGGTGTCCACGCGCAGGTACTTGTAGTTTGTGTTGGACGGGTGCGGGTCATGGCAGGAGACGCAGTCCATCACGCCGTCCCGGAGCAGGCTGTCCGGGACCATCGCCACCTTTTTGTTGACCGGCTTGCCGAACGGGTGGGTGGTGTGCTCTGATATGGGCAGTATGCCCATGCCGCCCTTGTCCGGGTCCGCATGGCAGCCGAGACAGAGCGCCGCCACGGTCTTGGCCGCGTTTGCCATGCCCTGCGGCATAGCCTTCGTGTTCGGAGCCACCTCGAATATAATCGGGCCTTTGGCGTAGTGGACGTTGTGGCAGCCGGTGCACTGCATGCCCTCGTGCGCACCCGCCGCCCAGGACGCGCCCGCGCCGACCAACAGGAACGATACAGTAAGACAAAACTTCTTAAACATAATACAAGCCTCCTTTTCCATGATGGTTGCCTGCGTGTCTGTAAAAGTGTCAAAGAAGGCTACACCAAACGCGGGCTGGGTGTCAAGCAGTTTCCCGCCTTTGGTATTGCATTATTTTACAGACAGGCGTAAAATACCACGAATTATCCCCCCATAAACTTACGCCGGACAAGGCATTGCACGAGAACCTTATAAAAGACCTGCGGCAGGCCCTCCCTGAAGGTGCGGTTTCGACCGCCGAGGAGGACCTCATATGCTACGGCTCGGACGCGACCCGCATCGTGGGCCGCCCGGACGTGGTGGCTAGGCCGCATGACGCCGGGCTTATCGCCGAGGTAATAAAGGCCGCGTCGAAGAACTCTGCGGCAGTATCGCCGAGGGGCGCGGGTACGGGTCTGTCCGGCGGGTGCGTGCCTGTAAAAGGCGGGGTCGTTGTATCCACCGAGCGGCTGAATTCCGTCAAAGACATTGACACCGTGAACCTCATTGCGGTAGTAGAGCCGGGCGTGGTGACGGCAAGGCTCCACGAGGCGGCAGAGGGCCTTGGGCTCTTTTATCCGCCCGACCCGGCGAGCTACAAGGCGTGCACCATCGGCGGCAACATAGCAGAAAACGCAGGCGGGCTCCGGGGACTTAAGTACGGGGTGACGCGTGACTACGTTATGGGGCTGAAGGTTGCGCTCCCTAACGGCGCGGTAATCACCACCGGCTCCAGAACACTTAAGAACGTGACCGGCTACGACCTGACCCGCCTGATGGTGGGCTCGGAGGGCACGCTCGGCATCATACTCGAAGCGACCCTGAAGCTCATCCCGAAGCCGGAGACGAAGGCCGCATTCCTGGCCTCGTTTGCCACGCTGGAGGCGGCGTCCGAGGCGGTGGTTTCCATCATAAAGTCGGGCCTCACCCCGTCCACCCTTGAGGTCATGGACGACGTTACGATAAAGGCGGTCGAGGAGTACCAGCCTTCAGGCAACGACACGAACTGCGGCGCGCTCCTCTTAATCGAGGTGGACGGCTCGGAGCCGGAGGTAAAGAGGCAGGCGGACAGGCTCTCGGACACGCTTTCCGGCGCGGGCGCGCTGAGCATAAGGCGCGCGGCGGACGAGCACGAGCAGGCGGCCCTCTGGAGCGCAAGGCGCGCGGCTTTGACCGCACTTGCGAGGGTGTCCCCGAGCGTGGTGCTTGAGGACGCTACGGTACCCAGGAGCGAAGTTCCCGCGATGGTACGCGCCATAAGGGGCATATCGAAGAAGTACGGCCTTCGTATCGGCACGTTCGGGCACGCGGGCGACGGGAACCTGCACCCCACCATCATCACGGACATGCGCATACCGGAGAACAGGGACAAGGTACATGCTGCCGTGTCCGACATATTCAAGGCCGCGCTCATGCTGGGCGGTACACTTTCCGGCGAGCACGGCATCGGCATTGCCAAGGCGGAGTTCATGGAGGCTGAGGTCGGCAAGGAGGGTCTTGCTGCAATGCGCTCCGTCAAGGACGCCCTCGACCCTAAGGGGATTATGAACCCGGGAAAGATATTCAGGGACTAAATGTCAAAACCGTTAGAAAAATACACCGACATGGTATACAAGTGCATACGCTGCGGTGCGTGCCGCGCCGTATGCCCCACGTTCGGCGAGGAGCTTTGCGAGACGGCGGTCGCCAGAGGGAGGATGGCCCTCATCGAGGCGGTGTTAGAGGGAAAGCTGGAGCTTACCGACTCCCTTGAGAAGATAGTATTCAACTGCGCCATGTGCGGGGCCTGCAAGGCAAGCTGCCCGTCCGGCGTGGACGTGCCCGCCGTCATAGAGGCCGCGAGGGCCGAGCTGGTGCTCCGTAAGGGCAGCGAGCCCATGATGCGCTACCTCGCCAAGCGCTCCCTGAAGGACAAGAAGGCCACGGACAAGGCGTTCGCCCTGATGGCCCTCGGACGCGCCGTGTACGGTCCGCTCGCCGCCACCCCGCTCGGCAGGTACCTGCCTTACCAGTACAGGGACTTCAAGCGAAACTTCCCGAAGATACCGCTGAAGACGCTCGCAAAGAGGATACCCGCACTCTCGCGTGTGGACAAGCCGAAGGGCAGGGTCGCGCTCTACGCCGGGTGCGTCATATACTATGTGTACCCTGAGATAGGAGAGGCTGCGGTAAAGGTATTGAATACGGCGGGCTACGACGTGGTTTTCATAGCCGACGAGGTATGCTGCGGAAAGCCGCTTTTGTCCCTGGGCGAACTGGACGCCGCAAAGGGTCTGGCCGAAAAAAACGTGGCACTGCTGTCCGGGCTGGACGTGGAGCATGTGCTGACTGCATGTCCCACTTGTGCCTTGACTTTGAAAGAGGATTACCCTAAAATTCTCCCTGAGTCAGATGCGGCCAGCGCCCTGGCCGGGAAGGTGGAGGACGTCAACCGCTTCCTCGTCAGGAATACCGACATACTCGACCGGTTGGACAAGTCCGGCATGTCCGTCACGTACCACGACCCCTGTCACCTGAACTTCGGGATGGGCATAAAAGGCGAGCCGAGGGAGCTTATCAAGGCCGCATCGGGAAGCCTCGTGGAGATGTCCGAGCCAGAGCGTTGCTGCGGGTTCGGCGGGAGCTTCAGCTTCCTGAACTATACGCTCTCTGGCAGGATATCCGGCAGGAAGGCTGCAAGCATCATTGCCACAAAAGCGGACGCGCTCGTCACCGCATGCCCCGGCTGCATGATGCACATCTCGGACGCGCTCGGGCAGGCAGGCTCTGATATAAAGACCATGCACACTTTGCAGATACTGGAACGCTCATTAAAAACATAAGGGGGATTTTAGCATGAAGTTCTTCATTGATACCGCCAACATAGCAGAGATCAAGGAGGCGGTCAGCCTCGGCGTGATAGACGGGGTCACTACCAACCCGTCTCTCGTGGCCAGGGAAAAACGCGACTTTAAAGAGCTTATCAGGGAGATTGCATCCATAGTGGACGGGCCCATATCCGCCGAGGCGGTCAGCATGGACGCATCCGGCATGGTTGCCGAGGGCCTCGACCTTGCCGCCATAGACAAGGACAAGATAGTGGTCAAGCTGCCCATGACGAAGGAGGGCCTCAAGGCCTGCAAGCAGCTTACCGGCATGGGCATAAAGACCAACGTGACGCTGGTGTTCTCGCCATCGCAGGCGCTCCTTGCGGCGAAGGCGGGCGCGACATACGTATCCCCGTTCGTTGGCAGGCTTGACGACATATCGCACGTAGGGATGGACATCATCGAGCAGATAGTCACCATCTACGGGAACTACGGGTTTCAGTCAGAGGTCATAGTGGCCTCCATCAGAAACCCCCTGCACGTAGTCGAGGCGGCGATGATGGGCGCGCACGTCGCAACCATACCGTTCTCGGTAATAGAGTCGCTCTGCAAGCACCCCCTGACCGACATCGGCATACAGAAGTTCCTTGCCGACTGGGAGAAAGTTCCGA
>Ga0334722_10000551_pt1 | contig 54016 bp, 31 predicted proteins | sample C3_bottom_MG_FD_207210 | JGI IMG/M metagenome (GOLD analysis project Ga0334722, IMG submission 207210) | Sediment microbial communities from Yellowstone Lake, YNP, Wyoming, USA - C3_bottom | ecosystem: Environmental > Aquatic > Freshwater > Lake > Sediment | place: USA: Wyoming | collected...
GGTAAATACTATAAAATTTAGTCATGCTTTCTATTTCTGAAGTATAAACTTCCACAGAACCTTCAACTTTTTCTTTATAGTATTTACCGTTTTTAACGTATAAAATATCTCCTTCTTGTGTAAGACCTGTGATATCAGAAATATTTACATTTCTATACTCTCCTGTTACTTCATCAACTAATTTTAAAGGTTCTCCAGAATTATCTCCATCAATAGCATTGTCACCTACTTTATCATATAGATCAAAAGCACGTGCATGCATACAACCCATTACTACTTCTGCAGCTTCAGATTCCCATCCGTCTTCTTGTAATAAATCATCTATTTGAGAGTCAGCAATTCTTTTCTCTTGAATTAATGCTAATTTTTCCTCGCTAGATAATTCATCTTTTTCAAGGATTAATTTTTTACCTATTTCAGTAGAAGCAGCGTACATAGGGTATTTATATGAACCATCTTCAAATTGGTGGTCTATATATTGGCCTTCTTTATCTTTGTATTTAGTCCATTGTAAATCTTCTCCTTTATCTTCAAATTCTCCTTTTTCATTTAATTCAGAAACCAATGGGGCGTAGATTGAATAAACAGCCTCAGGATTTTTTTGCCTAGTCATGAAATATTTAGCTTCAAGGCCTATATGTTCTATTTCTGTAGATGAACCATTTTGTAAAGTTTCAATGATAGTTACTGGGTCAGCATCACCTACATGGTTAAATAATTGTTGTTCTGTAATTTCAATCTCATCTAATGTTTCTATATACTCTTCTCTAGATACTTTAATATTTGTACCAGGAATTTTGTATAATTTAATTAAAGAGTGTGCGGGTGCAACAACTAATTCTTGCCCTTTAACTTTAATCTTGTTACATCTTTGGTCTACTACTGCCATAATTGCAGAGTGAGCCATAGAAGCTAATTGTGGTGTTTCTAAAGGGTTTTTAGTTTCTTCAACTAATTCTCTTAATACTACTGAATCTCTATGTTTTAAAGACTCACTAACTAATTCTTTACCATATGCAACAAAAGCTGAACCAGACATTTCTAAAGTCTCTGTATCAAACTTATAAATATTTAATTTAGCTAAAGCATCTGATATGATAGCTGTTTGATCTTCATTAAATATATTGTTTTTTAAAATAGTTTTTAAAGACTCTCTATCTACATCAGAAGGTAATTTTTCATTAGGATTGTTTATAGTAGTTGTTAAAATATCTAAAGATAAATCTTGTATATCTTCCATTATGGAATCAATACCAGATTTAGATAATATTGCCAACGAATCTTTTGTCTCTCCAAATTTAAGTGTACTTCTACCACCAAAAGACATAGCTGAAATCAACTGTGTAGTTAAACTTTTGTGAGATTCTAGCCCAGATGTTTCTGTTGCGTGATCAGATTGTAAAATCTCTCCTGAGTATTCATTGCTGATTTCTGTGAAGATATATGGTTTATCAGTGTTTAATAAATCTTCAGAATTATTAAGACCAATACTACCAGATTTTTGGGCTGACTTAAGAGATAATCTTGATATGTAAGTATTTAAATAAGCTAGGTTACCTTTACTATCTCTCTTTTTGTGAATGAATTCTAATACTTCACGGAAAGCTTTTGGGTTTTTTAATGAACCAGCAGCCATCCATAAGTCATGCATATCATAACACATTTTTTCTTTAAACATCACAGGCTCTTCAAAAGACACTGACGTATTTAAATTCTTAAATATCTTTTGTAATGCTGTTGATTTGTTTAATAGCTCATTTGAAAATAATGGGAATGATGCTCTTTTTTCATATCTTACAACACCAGTTCTAAAATCTCTACTGATCTGAATATCTTTAGTAGCACCACCTTTAGAAACAAAACTAGAAGCAGAACGGCCTAAACCGTAATTTTTCCTTTCGTCTTCTAATGGATGTATAAAAGAAGCACCATCAAATACTTCTGCTTTACTAATACCTAGATCTCCTAATATATTAAAGATACCTTCAACATCTTTAAATAATGCTATTTTACTGGTTTTATTTAAGTATTTACTTTCACTAGTACCATCACTAATTAAGAATCTTTGGTAGCCAGAGTTTGGTATTGCGTTACGTTTACTTTGATCCAACAACATAGAAGATGTAGTACTTTGTAAAGTATACATTCTTAATAAGTGGTTGATTTGTTTCTCAGTATATCGTTTTGTTTTTTCTAATTCTTCTCTAAGCTCTAATAAACTACTGTCTTTAACATCAGATAAATCTCCTTTGAATTGATATAAGTGGCCACCTAACATATCTATTGTTGATCTAGACATTAATTGGTGATCGTAATAATATGCTTTTACAAAATTATTAAACGCCGCAGATAAATTATTACCAAAGCGATCCATCATAATTCTTCGCTCTTCATAAGTTAAAAGAGTTTTTATATCTTTTTCTACAAAGCCAAAGTCTCTTAACTCTCTTCTATAAAGGTTATATTGGTATCTCATGTAGCTTTTTGCACTGTCTTCATTATTCCAAGTCTTGTGCATTTCTACTAAAACATCTTTAATTTTTCCTTGCTTGTTATAATGAAAATTTTCAGTTAATAAAGTAGAAGTTTCAATTAAACCTTTACTTACAGGGTATTTAGTTAAAAAATCATTAATACCAACTAAAGTTGGTTTTACTGCTGCTAAATCTGCTGCTGTATAAGTAACTTCTTCTGGGTTTGTAATCAACCAATTATTTAATTGATTCTTCCAATCAGAAACTATAATTTTCTCTACTTGATTATGGTAATCTTTTTGATAAGAGTATAATTTAAACTCTCCATTAGTCATACCAGCACCAACACTTGTATTTTTTCTTTTATCTAAATCACCTAAGTTTGCAAAACTACCTGAGTACTCACCAGTAATTACACTAGCTTTATCTGACATTGTTGCAAATTGAAATACAACTGTAGAGAAGTTTGTTTTAGCACCTTCTTTCAGGTAAAAGTCTACCATTGCAGAACGTAAGTGCTCTCTAGTTGTAAAGTTTTTATCTGATCTACCGTCTTCCCCAATTTTATTACCATCTTTTCTAAGTAAACGTAATAAACCAAAACCAGATCTAGAAGTGTTTAATAGTACATTGTTTGCAAAAACTGAATCAGATTTTAATTTTCTATACTCATTAAAACTGTGTTCCCAAGCGTCAAAAGTATTTGCTGTACCCGTTTTATGAACAGTATTATTATCTGCATTTACAAATGTTCTAGACTCAGAAGTTGGATATAATTTTTGATCGTAAACACCTATCTTTTGTTTAAATGCAAATAGATGCTTGAAAGGCGGAAAATATAATTCTGCACTAGCTTTCTTTTGAAGTTTAAACTCTGGGCTTAATGAGCTAAATAATGTATTAGGGAATTCTTGAATTAAATCGCTTCTTAAATTATGACTGTTTACTGCAACCATAAATACTAAATTTGCCACTAATTGTGGTAATGAAGTATCGTTTGTTGAAGTATTAACAGAATCGTCGTTATAATATTCTAAAAATCTTTGGTTAATTAATTTGTCTGGGAACTTTAATGATTTTAAAATTCTAGACGCACTATTAATAGAGATTTGTTTTATATTGTCTTGTCCATCGTCAATCAAGTCAACGATTACTCCTGATTTAGGATTAGAAGTATATTTTAATTTTAAAGTTACAACCTCTTTGAAGTTTATTTTAACAGATAAATTAAATACTCCTGGTTCATTTGCCGCCTCAATATTAAATTTGTTTTCTAAGCTACTGTCAATTTGAGTAGGGTCAATATTACTACTAATAATTTTGTTATAAGTAGTTTCTAATAAAGACAATAATTCAAAGTCATCATTAGAATTAGTATAAACATTACCATCTCTAGATGCAACAGTGTTTTTATCGTATAAAGATACTAAGAATGTAGATAAAGAATTTACAGCATCTTCAGTTAAATCTGGTTCATTCATTCTAATGAATGATTTGTGCGATACACCGTTTATCTTGTATATATCCGGTGAATAATATCTGTAGTAAATAGAAGCAAATAAGTTTTTATCGTTACCATTAGGCATTATGTCTAAAGTTCTTTTGATCTCACCTGCTAAATTTGTTCTATCTAAACTAATAAAAATATTAGATAACTTAGTAATATCATTTTTTGTTACAAATGGTTTTTCCTGATCAATAACAAAACTATTATTACCAGTCATTATAAGTCTAGGAGTATTGTATAAGTGTAAGCTAAGTATAGAACTACCTTGATCTAAACCGTTTACTTCTCCGTCATTAATTTCATAACCCTTTCTATGGGAATTAGACTCTAATAATTTAAATATACCATCCTCTAATTGGAATTCTGGTAAAAATTCATAAGCCAATACATCTGCTTCTCTAGATATAATAAAATCGTAGTAAGCATTTTTTAGTAAAGGTTGAGTTACAAATTGATCTAAAGTTACGCTTTTATATAGGTCTAAAGATTCAGCGTTTTGTTTCACTTCATTAAAAAAGTTTTCAGATACACTTACTAAATCAGAATTATATCCACCACCATTAGCTTTAGTATTTACCCATTTAGAGTAAAATTTATGCTTAAAGTATTGTTTAAAGTCAGCATCTAAAGAAGGAAAGTCCTTAAAGTAAACATCATATATTTGACCTAAACTTACTTTCTTTCCTTTAATTTTACTTCTGTAACCGGCTACTAAGTCTAACTCATCACCTAAAATCCTTTCAACATATTGATCCTCTTCTCCATTAGATATTGAAGGTAAATCAACTGTTGTAATAGAAACCTCAGTAGACGATTTTGGGGCAAGATTTGTAGTGTTAGATGATTCTACTAATTTTACTTTACCCTCTAAAATCTGAAATAACGCTTTAGAAAGGTCATTTGATTTTTCAATGTTTTCAGCGTTATCTTCGTCCTCAGTGTTTTCTAGTAAAAATGAAGATAATTCGTTAAAATATGATTCTAATACTATTGGATCTTCTTTAAGCTGGGCTTGAAAACCTTGGCTTAAAGCACCGTCTTTTTTCAACACTTCCTCTAATAAGTTAGAAGCATGCTCACTGATAGAATAAGTATCTAATGAAATACTTAGTCCATCAGGAGCGATATTATTTGTATCTTTAAAATGTTGAAATAATAAGTTTTGTAAAGTATTAACACTGAACGTACATCTCATTTTTGCCATAATTTATTTTATTAACAAGGGGTAAAAAATTTCTCTACTAACTCTGGTTTCATTTGGTTTAAGAACCCAGCTCTAAAGAACTTGTATTGTTTTCTAGGTAAAGAATTATTGATAAAAGCTGTATATAATTCGCTTACATCACGGTCAGAAGATTCTAATATAGCCAAAGTTTGATTTTTAACCTCACGAATTTCTTCAGGTGTAGCATCTAATGTGCTCCACCAAGATGGAAATTGAGATTGTTCTTCTATGATACTATTTTGCTCTTCCACTTTTTGTTTTAATTCTTCTTCTAATTGGGTTGTAATTTTGCCTAATTTTTCTGAGTAGTGACCTTTAATCTCTTCATCACCGAATGAATTTATAAGTTGTTGGGTGTTGCTAATTTTCTCAGCTATCACTTTTTTTAACTCTACAATATCACTAGGTGAATTTAGTCTAGACGAAGATACTATTTCTTTAAGAGAGTTCAAGTGTACATCCTCCATTTGCTCTTTTAAATCTTGATCTGTAATCTCATCAGATAAATTTGATTCTGATGTACCTGCATTCCAATATTCATACATTGCAAGGCCATCAAGACTAGGAAATTCTCCTTCAAATAAAGTAGCTATATATCCTTCTACCTCTACAGCTTTTGGCGCTAAATCAGGGTGTTCAGACATAAAAGTACCAAATATATCTCTTTGTGCATCAAGTTCGTAAGGAAATTTAAGTTCTTCCTCTATGATATTAGGTGTAAAAGATTTTGCAGCTTCTTCTTGTGCAGTATGCTTTCTGATTAATTCTGCTTTAATTAAATCTTTTTTATTTGAATCATTAGTGGCTTGATACTCATGTATAAGTTCCAAATCAGAACCACCTCCAGTTAATACCATATGTATATTCAAAGGCTTGTCAATTACTGAGAGTAGGTAGTCTAAATAATTTACAGTTAAATTATCAAGATGTTCTGAAAGCTCATTTAGTTTAATTGCTAAAGATGCTCTTTCTTCGTCAGAAGTATCATCATAAATAGCAATATCTTCTAGTCTTTTAATGTCGTTTTGACTCTCAGTATAGCCATAGAATTTATTTTGCTTATTACTTATTTCATCAATAAGTAAATCTAAGTCAGATTTAGGGATAAATTCTACGTTTGCTTGAGCTTTTGTAGCTGGTCTTCTTCTACTTCTTTTTTTATCCAAACTAGTTTCTTGGCTTAATTCAGTTTTTGTCTCAGGCACAATTATTATTGGTGTTTCAACAACTACATCTTCTTGTGATTGGCGAATACCTTCTACCATACCTTCCAACAATTGCGCTCTATCTAACACTAATTGAGGTAATTCAAACTCTTTTACTTTTATGCTATAGTAAGGTAAAGAATCTTCAGAGATATTTATTTTTGATTTTGCGAAAAATAAATTTTCTGTACCAGGAATTTTTTCAATACGAGGCCTTGCTACAATACCATTGTTTAAAGTACCTGGCATACAGGACTTAAAGATATTATCTACTAAATTAAACAATGCTTCTCTGTCTTCCATTGTTGTAACTTTTGTTTCAATGTAATCATCAAATAAAGCCAAAAATTGCTCTAAATTGAAATAAGCATTTGGTTTATAGCCTTCAGCAGATTCCATTAAATTTGTACTAACAGGTAAAAATTTAAGTATAAAGTCTAAATGATCAAAGTCTTTTTCTATCTCTGGATATTTATAAACAGTTTTTAATTTTCGATCCATTGCTGTTTTGTAGCTAGGTTCATCTAAACCACTTTCTTCATTTAACTTTAATACTTGCTCTGCTAATACCAATCTAGATTGAAAATCACTATTTTCATCACCTTCAATTAACGCAGATTTTAAGAATTCATTAAAGTTATTTCTTGCACGTTCAGCAAACACGTTAGTTTGCGGCTCCGACAAATGTCTACCATTATAGATTTTTTGTTTAACTTCTATTCCAGTATTATTAAATGTTTTGTAAGTAGCTTGATTAGAATAATCTAACAACCCATTTAATACATCATTATTAGTAGATCCACTAAAGAAGTAATCTTTATTACTTAACAATAATTGAACAAATAAATTAGATAAATCTCTTTGAGTTTTACCAGTGTTTATAATTTCGGTAATATCTTTACTTTCAATAGAAGATTCTTTTACTTGTTGTAACAATTCTCGAGTAAAGAATAATTTATTATCTAGCCTAATAATACCAATACCATTAGCAAAAGTATGATTTAAATCTGGGTGCGTTTTTAAGTTTAAACCCTTTTGTAAAATAGTTCTAACTTCTGCGTCATTATCAAAATTAATTTTGTTACCAAAAGAATATAAAATAAATCCTTCACCTCTAAATGGATTTTCTATTCTAGTCCCATCTGTCTGAGTTATTTTTGTGGCAGTAGAAGTCATAACAGGGCTAAATTGGATATTAGGGTTTTCCGCTCTCAATCTGTTTAATTTATCAAAAGTCAAGTCTTCATTTTGCTGAGCTGGAATAATTGGCCCAGGTGTAATGTGCTCTAGAGATAAAGCAGATCTATCTATAGTAATACTACTTTTAAAATCAAACATACGTTTATAAGCTGCTTTAACATAGTCTGGTAAAGATTCAAATAAGAATCTACCGATTTGAACTGTCACTCCACTGTTATCTGTTGCTGTAATTAAAACATTTTCATCTTCAACTATCTTAACTTCTGCGACTTCACCGTAGGCATCAAGTTTAATTTTTTCTCTTTTAGTTTTGAAGTAAGTAGCTTTGTATTCAAATTTTTCGTTTGAAGTAATTAATCCTACAGCCTTAAGTTGTTTAAGTATATAATCTTCAGTCAATAAATTCTTTCCATTATTAACTTTGTTTCCAAGAGCAATTTCTACATATTCTTTTGCACTAAGAACAATTTGTTCAAATTTTGCTTGAACAGTAAGACTAGAGTCTCTTCTTATTTCATTTTCTAAATAACCTATTAAGTAAGTATCTAAGCCGCTTTCAGTTAATTGATTAATAAATTCTGTTCTAGAAACATTTTCTCTTAACGGCTGGAATAAATTTATTTTACTTACTAATTTTTCTTTGTTAATAGTATTTAGCAAATCTTCATCTATAGATCCGTCATTTTCTACTAGAGCAGTTGCATTATTGAATATTAATTTTTTACTATTTAAGTAAACTGATCTATTCCCAGTTTTAGTAAGAATATCTTCATGTACTAATAATTCATTACCATTAGGAAAAAGGTATAGCATTACTATATTTTTTTGCCCAGAAGATTTGTTAGACAAAAAATTTAATACATTACTTTTTGGTATAGGTGATTTTTCTGAGTATAAATATTCTTCTAGGACATTTTTACCAAAAGTAGTTGGCGTATTTGTACCTTTATCCGTGTAGTTAAAACCATGCATTCTAATGCCTTGTTTGTAAAGAGCTAAAATTTCTTTTATTCTTTCTAAACTAGTTTTAACTTCTTTAAGCTCAGTTAAATATTCATTAGAACCGCTTTCTTTTTCTACAGCTGCAATAAGTTTACTTATAGACTTTTCTTCTTTAGAGTCAAGGTCTTTAATGGCTTCTATTTCTGAAAGTTGTAAAAATTCGCCGTTTAATGCGTTTACAAATTCTGGGCCATATATTTCATTGATCTTATCTAATTGTTCGTCTTCAGATAATTCTCCACCAGATACAGCGTTTCTTGCTTCATTTAGTTTTGAAATGGTGTCTTTTAAAGACTTTAACTCTTCTTCTGATAATGTATCATCTGAAAGTTTATTTTCTAAGCCTTCTACACTATCATTAGTCTCTATTTTTTCGTTAATGATTATAGATTCAGGCTGCGGATTAGTAAGTAATTCTTTTTCTAATTCAGCGTTTTGATCTTCTTCTACTTGTATTTGGGATTTTAAATCTGAAGGAGTAACTTTTTCTTCGATTTCTTTTTTAAAGCCATGCAAAACAGATTCATAAACTAATGCCAATTTTTCAATTAAATCCTTATAATTATCTTGTAAGTAGCTGCTTGCTTCTTCTGGGGTAAAAGTACTTATATCTGGATCCAAAGCATCTGCTAACTCTACTTCTGAAATTATACCACTAAAGTAATATAAGAATGCTCTTAAAGTAGCTTTATCTTCTAAGCCAAAATCTGCAGGTTCTAAGCTATCCCAAAAACTTTCAAGGTATTCTGGTTGTGCTTGAATCAAATTAACAAGCTCATTAAATAATTGTGGGTGTTTATTGTGAAATTCCTCCGTTAAATAAAGTGCTTCTTCTGGTGTAAGTTCAGTAGGGTTATTAACAAACTTAATCATTAAATCTAAAAATTCTAATTTACTTCCACTGGAAATTAATTCTATTCTACTGTTTTCAATTGCAGCATCTTGAACCAATTTTTCTATTACTTCTTGCCCTGTAGGAAATACAATTTCATCATTTTTATGTACAAAGAAAGAATCTACTTTTATATCTTCTTGTAATACAACATCTTTAACTACTTGATTTTCTTTATCAAATATTATTTCTGAGTTTATATTACTAATAGAATTTTTATAAACTAAGCTAGTAGATGTAGCTGAAATAAACTCGCCTAAAACGTCTACTCCACTAACTGTAGAAAATTGAAATTCATCCCCAGCTTGTAAATCTAAAGCAATAATCTTTTCATTGATAGTTTGAGCCCAAGCCTCTTCTAATGCAATTTTTTGTAGTATTGCTTGTCGTTCTGCCTCTACTTGTTCGTCAGTTTCAGAAGCTGCATTTATCTCTTCGATAACTGTAGATATTGCTTCTGGGTTTAATTTAGAGCCTAAGATATTTTCTACAATACTTACTTTTAGATTTTTATACTCTTCTAATAAACTTTTATTTAGTACAGGGTCGGTAATAGTAATGTCACTAACCATTGTAGAACTTAAATCTCTTTGCGACTCATTTACTACGTAAGCAAAGTATTTAGCTCTACCTAAAGTAGTAGCAAGTAATCTAGCTGCTTTAGGTTCTTTTGCTTCTGCATTTTGATCCCAAGATTGTTTGCTGTCACCAATATTTTCTGTTGTAACAATAGCGTAAACATAATCAAATTCTTGTCCCTGAACAGTGTCATGGCTAGATTGTGATATATAGTTCATGTCTAATACAGAGACAGACTCCGGAAAATCATTAATAAGCTGGCCTAATTTAGTGTCTAAAGGTATTGTACCTTTATCCTCTATTCTAGGTAATATTACACCTAAAGTAAATATTTTCCCAGCCACTTTGTTTTTCTCTATCAATTCTCTAACGTTATCAAACATGTCATCATCAAAAGATTCTTCTCTTGATTTTGTTTCTAGTTTAATACCCCCTAAGTAACCAGGGAAATTCTTAATAAAGCCCCAAGTTGATTGTAATTTGTTGATAGAAGAAATTCCTAAAGGTGTATCAGTTTTAGGGTCTCTGTTTAATATTTTCAAACGTATGAAGTTAGTCATACTTTTAATTAAACTTCTATGATTTTCAGTTAATCTTTCTGATCGTAGGAATATATTTCCTGTACCAATATTCTTTATTTTACCAGCATTATCTGTGTAACCATTTTGCGAGTTATCGCCAACTAAAATTAATTTTATAGGTCTTTGTCCAGATTTAGCGCGCTGCTTGTTTATATTATTTACCTTAATTAAAATTTTATTTAAATCAGCTTTTACTGTATCTGCTATTTTAGTAGGTTCAGAATAAACGTCAAACTCTACATAAGTGATTTCATCATATACAATGGTATCTATATTTGCTAATAAATCTGGCTTATCTAATATCTCTATTAATTTTTTAGGTGTCCACTTACCTGCTTTGTCTTTTTCGGAAACTAAGTCTTTGTTTACTAGAGTAACGTTAAAATTAGAAGCTGTTTTTTCTAATACAGCTAATTGTTGCGGTTGATTAGAAGCTATTAAAACATTATTGTTAGCATTTTTTAGTTTCTGGCTTATTCTTAAAGCAGTACCTAATACATATGAAGATTTACCAGAACCTTGAACACCTAAAAGAGCCATTGCGTTATTCAAGCTGTTTTCTTTAGATCCAGGTATTTTTGCAGCTAGTAGTTCAGATATATTAGTTGTTAAGTGAGCAGCTGCTAAAATAATTGCTTGGTCTTGTTTACCTGTTGTTGCAGCATAAAGATCTTTATCTTCTTCGTATAATTCTTTTTGAGCGCTGTAAAAAGCTTGAAAATCAAAATGAACAAAAGTTAATGCCTTAGTATAAGGAAACAAAACATCATCTGTTAGAATTGAGTTTTTACCTCCCATTTTTAATTGCACTTCAAAATTAAAATGGTCTTCTAAAAGTTTAGTCTTAGTATCTGGGTCTAAATTGTAAAGTAAAGATTTAACTTGTTCCATTACTGCAATAGTCTGAGCAATATTTTCTTTATGGAATCTAGCTTCTCCTAATGTTATAGGTAAATCCCTAAAAGGCCTAAAAGCATCAGTAACTAAATCTGGGTTTATACCTTCAAGTGTATCTATTAAAGCCTTTAATATTTCTTCGTTCTCTACAGTCTGATTTAAAAGTCCATCAAAATGAGAATCTATATCTTTTACTAGGTCTAAATTTGATTGTGCTTCACTAGCAATATTATCAACTCTAAATTCTAAATTTTCTAATACTTCTACAGCTTCTTTAATATTATCTAAATTATTAACCAATTCTAAAAATTCAGATTTTTCACTTTCTGTAAATTTATTCTGGTCTTTTTTAGTTAATTCTTTTAGTCTTAAAACAGATATTGGGTTAAAACTAAAAATTCGGTTTAATAAATCACCTTCATACTCCGAATTAGAAAAGTCTTCTAAATAATCTATTTCTAATAAAGCAGTATTCAAAGATCCATGGTTTATATCTTTTGTTAAAGAACCTTGAATTAATTTTGCTTGGGCTAATCTAGATTTAATTTGATGTTGTAAAGAATATACCTTATCAACATTTCTAAATGTGTTTACGGATGACTCTTGGTCTACAGAACTTTCATATTCTGTCTCTAGATCTTCTATTAATTCAACCAAACTTTTTGTGCTGGTTAATTTAAAATGGTCTGCGCTTTCTACATTAGAATTTTTTCTAAAGCCAGAAGTAAGTCTATTAAAAATACTTTTTTTAGCGCCCTCAAAATTTGCTGGTGTTAAAGAATTTAAATAAGCATAAAACTCATCTAAATCGGCTAATTGTGGTATTTCAGCTTTAACTCCTGTTTCTAGTATAGTTCCAGGGATTATTAAAGAAAGGTTATTGACAAATGATGTTAATTCATCATTACTTATTTCCTCTGTGCTGTTTATTAAATCATTTAAATATTCTTCAGTATCAATACCATCATCATTAATTTTACTTAGCATGCTAAATTTGTTGCTTAACGTACTAGTGGCTTCTGTATCTGTTATATAAAATCTACTAAAATTAGTAAAGTCTACTATTTTATTTAAATTAGCTATTCTAGCTTGTTCATAAGCCGGTAAAACAAAAGAGAATATTTTTAAGTAATTTGCTTTTTGTAAATCTGTTTTAAATGATTTATACTCAGCTCTATCTTTTAATTTTTGTTCTAGCCCTTCTCTAGAATAGTTTAATAGTACCTCTGATATTTCATCTATCATCTTAGAACCAAGAATAGGCTCAGCTTCCATACTGTAGATAGCTTCCTTTAGAGATGCTAAAGATTCTTCGCTTACTAAATTTTTATTATCTTTAAGTTCTTTTAAAGTAGCTGCAAATTCTCCAAACTTAATAGAGTTCTTTTTAATCTTATCTACTGTTTCAGAAATTAATTTTTCATTTTTTTCTAAATACTCTTGATTTTTATTATTTATTAATCTATCCATCTTAGATGAAACATTAGTTTCTCTCATTAGATCACTTAAAAAAGAATCACCAAAAAATTCTTTAATTTTAGATAATTGCGGTTCTGCGCTAGAATATTGATCAGTAACAGTACCTTTACCTTGTGCTTGAAAAAAGTATTTTTCAGCTTTGCTACCACCAATAATCTCTTTAATTTCTTTTTGGATTTCTAGTAATTCTTTTGCAGTAGCTTCATCTATACCAGCTGCCCCAGCATAAGCCTTTACTTTAGAAGTTATTTCCTCGTAAGTATCACCTCTATTAATAGTCACTGTATCAGTAGGCCTAGCCTGCTCATCAATATCATTATCGACAATAATACCAGTATATCTTTTAACTAACGAATTTAAGTCTGAAGTTAGTAAGCTATTCTTAACTATTTCTGGATTTTCTTTTTGAAACTTTTCTATAGCTTCTACTGTACCTAAGTTTGAAACAATATTTTTAATTAAATAATATTGTTGAGCTAATATTTCATACAGAGCATCATTCATACTTATAGCTCCTTCACCAGCAGCTTTTACAGGTAAATATGTTTTAGAAATAGGGTCTAATGTTGTAGACAAATTTACGTCTCCTAATTCTCCTTTTTCTTTTTTCTTTTTTAATAAATCTAAGTATTGGTCACCAATACCTTTTTGCACAACATCTACTAAATTATCTTTTAAACTTTGATCTCCGTCTGAAGTACCTAAAATCTTTTTAAACAATTTAGTTTTCATAATAGCTCCACCGACAGCACCTCCTAAAGCAGATTGAATTAAACCAGTACCAAATTCTGACCAGTATCCTTCGTCATACATAGAGCTCATATGGCCTTTTCTACCACCTTCCCCTTCTACATCAAATAATTTTTTAACACCTACAAACAAGTTATTGTAAGCCTCAGTAAATATAAATTCTAGAGATTCTTCTGATGCTTCTTCTAAAGCACCACCAACTAAAGATTGTACTCCAGGAGAGCTACCTAATTTTTTAGAAACACCTACTACTTTATCCATAGGGCCTCCTATATATTTCTTACCTAAAGTATAAAGAGATTTAGATACTTTTATAGGGTTTGCTAGTTTAGCAAGTTGAGCTACACCATTATCAATTATTTTACTTTTTACTTCGTTAGATATACCTTCTTCAGACGCTGATTTTACTGTTTTTTGTGTAATAGATTTTATTGTTTCTTTTTGAGCAGCCATTTCTGATGCTATCATAGAATTTAAAACTTTACCATTTTTAGCAGCATTAAAACCGTTATCTAAAACGTTGATATATTTATTGGCAACTGTCATAGCTACTAAATTACCAAAGTAAATTAAAGATGCTTCTCTAGCAGAGTAACCATTTGCCAATGCATCTTTATAAGCATCATTAGCACCTAATAAAGACATAGTAGCAATAGATCCCATGTTAGCTCCTTTCATAGAAGCAAACTTAATTGCATCATCAGTATAATTTAATAATTTAGTAAATTTACCTGCTTTAGCTAAACCTTTAACGCCTAAGCCTATTGCAGATCCAACTATTTTACCGCTCATTACTTGCATAACTACGTCAGAAACTAAACCAGCAGTCTGATCCCAGTTTCCTAAAAATCCTGCATTTTGGGATGCTTTAGCAAGTGAAATATCATGCATACGATTAGACATTAAACTTTGCTCAAAGTTAGCTAATGCAGCATTGCCCCAAAAAGCTGTAGCAACTGATGCCATTACAGTATTAGGTATACTAGATAAGTCATTTAAATTGTTTACTAAAGATCTTCCTAAGAAATCAAAAGGATCTGCTTTCATGTTGAAGTCTTTGTGGTAAGCATCCCAATAAGATACCGCTTCTTTACCCGCAGATTTTAAATAATCACCTTCACGTACTGCAATATAACCTGGTTTTTTATATTTACCACTTGCCCAATCATTCTCGTCTTGGTAAACCCAACCTATAATCTTTTTTCCTTTTTTGTCTTTGTAACGTGGATTACCAACCATTGCTTTCATACCGGAAACATTTTCATCTCCAGCAAACAATTCATAAATGTCTGAACCAATGTTTAATAAACCTTCTATTGCCCCTTCTGATTCCTCATTTATTGCCTCCTCATATAAATTTCTTTGGGCCTCAGTAGCTTTTCTTTGTTCTTCAGCTGTTAATTTTTTACCAGATAATACTGAAAATGCTAACTCAGGGTCATTAGCGCCTTGAGACTTAACTTCTTGCAAAGTAGGCATTCTTGATTCTGTACCATCTAATTCATAATAAACATTAGAATTAGCTGCGTCAGATCTCTCATCTTGCACACCTACAGTAGTGTGCCCGTAACTTTCCCAAGCCAAATCTGGTCGGTAGTAAGCACCCATTAATTGAACTGAACCAGCACTTTTACTTAATTCTTGTAACTGAGTTCCTGGCATAAATCTACTTGCGCCAGGTGTTAGCATAATTTCAGAGTACGCTCCTTTGTTAAAATTACCCATTCTGAAATTAGAATAATCTTTTAACGCAAAATTTATATCTGCGTCTAAACGTTCTTTATATTTATCGTTATATTCTTGTTTATATTTAGATACTAACTCTTTATCATTCTTATAATCTTGAGCAGATCTAACTGTAAAATTATCTGGTGAATTACTATTTAAAATGTCCGCGTAATTTCCTTTTATAGATCCGTCTAAACGACCATATAACCAGTCTATTTTTTCTTCGTTCATAGTATTAAGTATTATCTTGTTTTAATTTGTTTTGTATCGTATTCAAGTATAGCTCCTATTGGATTAGGGTCTCTATATTTTAAAGATCCTGGTTGTTGTCCAGAAGCATTTGCACCTAGAGGATTATAAGGTATATAAATTGTGTAAGCACCGAAGTGTTCTGGCTTCTTGTCATCATCTATCATATTAGCACCTACTTTTGCATCACCATTACCTAAACCTTGTATAAATCCATCTATATCATCTGTAGAAATTGTGACATCTTTATTCTTTAAATTTTGACCATAAACCTCTGCCGGTTTAGCGTAATTTATTGATTTTGTATGTGTAATACCAGTAGTGACATACATCAAATCTAGTTTATAACCTTTTTTACCAAGCACAGAAGATAGTACTTCTGCTTGCTCATCACCAGTTAAAGTAGATCTTTTTAATTGCTTTTTAACTTTTGCAGTTAATTTGTAAAATTCGTTTTTATCTTCTTGGCTAAAATTTTTCCAACTAGCAACTTCACCTCTTTGATTAACAATTACTCTAGATAATTTTAAATCTTTACCACTTACGTACATCATATTGTCTAAAGTTGTTGCTCCATCTTTGTCGTATGGCATAAACAGAAAACTTCCTGCATTATGCGCGCCACCTTCAATTTTAATTTTAATATCCTTAATTTTCTTACCATTAGCTAACTGTGCACCTTCTAAGTTACCAGCAGTAAATTGGCTTTTAGATAAAATGTTTGCATTTTTCCTCAACTCTTGTTTAGCTTGAGGTACGTCTTTAGTTTGTACTTGTGCCACAATTCTCTCCTCGCCTTTACCTCCTTTTAGTTGAGTAAAGTCAACATCGTTTTGAGCCCAAGTTAAAGTTTCAGCAAATATAGGAGATATATTACTAGTTATAGGGTCTATGGATTGTCCGCCATTATGCTGTAAATTCCAAGTAGATTTGAAATCAAATTTCTCAACTGATTTACTAGTTTTTTCGTATGATTTAAATGCGTCACTTTGAGAGATTAAATATAATTTAATATTTAATTCTGCTTCTTCATCTGTATCTGCTATCTTTACTTCTCCTTTTTCGTCTTTCTTTTCTACTAATACTACTGTTGTTTTCTTAGTTTTTGGATTAACTTGTTTTACGTATTCTCTAGCTGGTTGCTGGTAAGCAAAAGACATAAGTGAAGCCCAAGGCTTCCCTCCATTAGCAGATTTTAAGTTAGTGAATAAAGCCTTAGTTGCAGCATCTAATTGTTCAAAATTTTGCTCAGTAGTTCCGCCTTTTGTGATTTCTTCTACAACTGTTAATGCTTTTTTGTCTAAGAATCCACCTACAGTTGACTCCCCACCAATCTTTGTAGACTTAGTAGCTTCAAGAGCAGGTTTAACGTATTCTTTTACAATATGATTTAAATCCATACCATAAGATAATTTTCTTATGAGGTTGGGGGTTCTTATAAAATGATCATCATTTGCCAATTTATCTTGCATTTCACCAAATGTAAATAAATTAACTTGTTGAGTTTCTGGGTTTAATTTTTTTAAGTCTTCTGGCTTAAAGTATTTATATTCTTGCTTTAAAACTTTTTTTGTTTCTGGATCTAACTCTGTAGACATACCAAAAAATGCCTTTACTTCTGGGTCAAAGTACATAACTCCACTCCCTTGCTGCTTTAACAATTCAGTAGTTTCCTTATCGTATAGTTCTTTGTTATTTTTATTTTCTAATAATTCTGTAGCTGCAAGCATTCTGTATTTTTGAGCTACTTGTTCTATAAGTAAATCATCTGCACCCGTATTTGTCAAATGCTCTATTTGGCCTCTTAAACCAACAAGTTGCCTAGAAGTATGTCTATTTTCATTAGCTAACCCTACACCTTCTAGCTCTTTAAAATCTGACTTTTTATCTTTTTCAGTCTTAGCTTTTTTAGCGTTGATTTTAGTGTATTTCTCATACATAGCAGCCAAATCATTTGGCTTATAAGCTGTATATTGTGGATTGTAATATGCGTAAACTGGTATAGAAGGCATTGAACCTCCCACCTGGAATTTGTTTACACTTTGTTTACGTTTGGATTTAAATAAAAGTGCCATATAAGTTATATATATGGCACAAGATATTAAAATGAAGTCAAAAGGCAAAGTAATATTATAGTATATTACACATTACCAAAATATTTTTTCCTAACAGCTGCATCAGCTTCTTCGTATGCTTTTTTACTTTCTTCTGCGTTACTGTTAAGATCTGTTACATCTGCGTCTGGGTTTTGCATTTTAGCATAAGCCAAATAAGTTTTATCAGTTTTATAAGCGTCAAATTTATTTTTAGTGTCTTCTAATCTAGCAGCAAATTTAAGGTTACTTCTATTATCAATATGTGTACCAATTCCTTGCATAGTGTTTCCTATGAATCCTCCTATAGCTGCGTATCTTCTTTCTTTTTGCTCTTTTAATGCTAAAGCGTTTTTAAGATTTGCATCTTGTATAGAAGCATTATTTCTGTTTGCAAGGTCTATATCTGAGTTTCTATTCATTGCTTCAACAGCATTAAATTGATTCATACCTGCAACCACTCTAGCTCTTTCTTGTCCTCTAAATGCACCTTGTTGTGTAGCCATATTTGCTAACACAGCTTGTTTTTGAGCATTGGCCAAATTAGACCCTATAAGTTGAGCATTAGGATCTGCAGTATTCATGTTAGGGTTTATTTTACTAGCCGCTCTTATTTGATCGTTGGTTAGTAAAGACTGTTCGGCTAACACAGTAGGTGTAGCTTGTTTAGCCGCGTTTTTTTGTATTACTGGTTCTATACGCGCAATAGGTTCTTTAGCTGCTTTTAAAGCCATAGCTAATTGGCCAATATTACCTGCTGTATTAGCAATTAAACCAAGATGAGGGGCAACTTTTCCTGCTACGCCTGATAAGTTAACATTCAATCCTCTTTTTACAATTCCTTGTCTTTCGATATTTAAATTTTCATTAGCAACTTCTGCCACTTTTTGGTTTTGCTCGTTTTGAGCACGCAGACGCATTGCTTTAAAATAATTATCATCATAAAGAGTTTGGCTAAGCCTACTATTACTTGGCATAATAGATTTAGCTATTGTTTTCTTTAAATCAAATTTAGAGTCTAAAGTTAAATTAGGCCTTGTTAAACCTTTTGAAGGAGTAAAATACATTTTACTTTCTGGTAAATACATACTGCTAGAGGTACTTCCTTTATCAAAACTTCCGTTTAACTTATATTGGTCTAAAACATTTGTTTGGAAAGGATTTGCTAAACCAGGGTTAGTTAATTGAACTCCGTTCCCTCCACCTAGCATACTAAAAGATTGATGTTTAGTTACAAGAGCACCACCTTTTTTAAATAACTTAATTGGGCGATTAGTATTTTTACTATCCAATTGTCCTTTAAGATTATTAAATACTATTGGAGAAGGTATAATCTTTGAAGATTTAATCTTTTTTTCAAGTTCCTTTAATTCTTCATTAGTAGCCACCGGGTTTTCCGTAGATAACCAAGTGTGTTGTTTAACTAAAGTAGAATTTGTTAATGGATTACCTCCATTAAAACCACCTAAATATTTATTATAATCAGTAGCATTTTCTGTACTAGAAGAAGTAGATGATGGAGTAAATTTGAAAGGCTTATAAGCAGCAAGATTTTGTAAATTACTTCCTACTTTAGTGTTTTCTCCTTCTTCTTTTTTAACGTCCTCCTTTAAATTAATAGTTTTATAAGGCTTTTCAGCAACCTCTTTATTTACAGCCTCTTCTATAGCTTCTTTAGAAGTGGCGTATTTAGGTATTAATTTAGATACCTCTTTATTAAGGCGATGAGATTGTCTTTCTCCTTTATTGGTATGAAGATTTAACCTAGATTCGTCTGTTTTTAGACCACTATTGGCATTAACTTTACTAGTCTCTTTATTAAAGACTTTGTAAGTTTCTTTAAGAGGATCGTATTTGTAAGTGTCACCAGCAGAATTGCTTTTTTTAAGCTCTTCCATTGCTGCAAAAACTTTCTTCCCTTTACGAGTCATAAAAGAAACACCATCTTTATTAGCTTTAACATAATCTGTATTTTGTAAAAAATCAGATTGCATTTTAGCTATGTCTAATGGGCCTCCAGGTTGGTATCTTGGAATTAAACCCTTCATAAAAATGCTTTTTTAATTAAGCTAAACGACCTCCTTTACGGAACATAGGTGCAGCATAGTTCATACGACCACCATTACGCATTGCTGGAGCTGGTTGTCCTTCTGCTGGAGCGCCTCCTTGTTGTGCAGCCATCATTTCAACCAACATATCACAAATAGCTACAGCTAATTGAGGATCGCGAGATTGAGCATATTGCATCAACATTTCTTCTACGTTAGGTTGTCCGCCTTGAGCTGGTGCAGCTTGTGCTGGTTGACCTTCTGGCATTTGCCCTCCCATTTGGAATCTTGCTACACTGTTAGGTGCGTACATGTTTAAATAATCTTTCATTGTGTTTGAATTTATTATGGTTAATAATATTAATTAAACTTTAATTATAAAGGGTAATTAATCTTTTTTTACGTAGTCTGGCTCTTGTGTGTCATGTATATCTAAAATCTTTAGTATACTTTCTACTAAGCCATCAGTATCGCCTTTTTTAAACTTTGTTATAATTTCTTTAGTATGTTCTTGACTAAAAATTGTAGCTCCTGGTTCAACATTTGCTACTACTTCTCCGTCTGAGTTTAATATTTGTAATTTACCTTCTTCAGGTTTAACATCATCTATTTTAATATCGTAAATTTTTTCACCTACTTTTTCAAATGTACCTCCACGCTTGAACATTTTCACACCTTCAAATTGAGTTTGTAGATTTACAGTTGGATCTATTGTTGCGCCTAAATTTAAACCAAGTCTTTTAACAGTACCATAAGGCACTTCTAAAACCATAGAACAAGGTTTGTTTGCAGTTACACCAAATTTATCTTCTTTTACAAGAGAATCTATTTGTATAATTTTCCAATCTTCATCTAAAAATATGAAATCTAAATCAAAGTTCATATCTCGCATTACCATATGCACTCTTATAGGTTCTTGGAAAACAAACAACATTCCCTTTCTTTTGCCTAATTTAGATAAGCCAGATAAGCCTTGAGCTTGTGTCTCAGGGGTATCAGCTATAGCAATATTAAACTGTTCATCTTTTATATTTAATGGATATAGTTTCATTACGACATCAAATTTGAATAATCATAAGTATTATCTTTTAATTCTGTTTGTAATAAATCAGCAATTTCTAATTTTACCTTTTTATACTCATCAGAATCTTCGTTAGAGCTATTTAATTTTTTACGTAAAGAAGCAAGTACTTCTGTAGCTTTTTTATTCAGCACTAATTCATTTCTCTCAATTTCTGCTACTTTAAATGCTTTACCATCTTTGTCAATTTTAACTACTGGTAAGCCTTTATCACCTTTTACACCTGTCTTGTTAAGCTCATCGTGTGTAGGGCCATCTATAATAACATTTTGTTTTTCAACTTCTAATTGACCACCTCTACGAAATTTAGGTGTGCACCCACATGCGCAAGAAGCAACGTTCTTTTTCATTAATCTAACTCTACCACCTCTTTTATATTCTACAGTTTCTTTTTGCTGCTCACTTAAATACTTTTGTAGTGCATAAACTACTTTAGGGTGTAATTTTGTTTTTGTAGATATTGTTTTTATATCAGCTCCCTCTTCTGACAAAGAATGAACTTCAGCTAAGTACTCTTCTTTTTGGTCATCTTGTAAAGAAGCAAAATCAATAAATTGTTCTTTGCTCTTTTTTAAAGATCCACCTAATTTGAATATTTGAATTGAACTTAAAGTATTTTCAGCAGGCTTAACTTTATTAATAAGCCTTTTAGTTTGTGGTTCAATATACCTACCAGCTAACAATGGCCCGCCTATACGTGCGTTTTGCAGCATTAAGTTTTCTGTATCTTGCATGTATCTTTGATTATTTACTAGATCTTGAGTTCTTCCAGCTAGTATTCTATTTCTTTCTTCAATTTCTTGGTTTTGTTTTGCAACAGCATTTTTCTCGTTTTCTCTTGTTCTAAGTATTTTTTTCTTTTGAATAGAACCTCCTATAGCACCACCAATAGCACCAAGGGCACCTCCGACCGCAGCTCCAACAAGAGTACCAACACCAGGTATTACACTACCTATTGTACTACCCCATGATACACCTTTACCTGCCCATTTTAATGTTTGTGCACCTGTGTAACCTTTTAAATCGTCTCTGGACTCTGCTTTCTTTTGCAAGTGGCCACCATAAATGTCCATACCTGTACCAAGTAGACCTACACCAAGGCTTACACCCGCTGATGCTAAATTTGACATACCACCAGCTCCTTTTGCAGCAGCCTTTCCTACTTCTTTACCAGTTGAAGTAGCTGCAGTAGTTGCACCGGAACCGGCTTTACTTCCAAAATCTACTAATTTCCCTGCTGGTTCTACTGCTGATAAAGCCTTACCTGCACCTTGTCCTGCAATTGTATAAACTGGTGTTGCTACTTTTGGTACTACTATAGCTGCATTAGCCCCAGCATTCCATGTCATTGAGGCAGCACTTTTTGCAACAGCAGCACTGTTTGAAAGAACATTTGAAGTAGTGCCTAACGTATTAGTAATAGCAGTTTCCGTACCTTTACCAGCTACTTTTTTACCAATTTCTGTTGCAACTTTTTGTCCAGCTGCTCCTCCTACACCTTGTATTGCTGCTTGCCCTAATTGTGCTTGTAATTCTGCGGCAGTTGGAGCCTCTCCAAAAGTAGGATTTTTTAATTTTTTAGTAAAGTCAGTTTTTTTATAAGCCTCTGTTACATCATACTTAGAATCTTTATTACCAAATAAAGGGCTTTTAGTAGGATCTTTTAAAGGTCTAGGTTCGTTTTCTTTATTAGATGTGCCTAATAACGGGTTCATGTTAGACAAGAACGCCGGATTATTCATTGGATTAGAATTAGAAAAATTTAGCCTACTGTTTTCCATGGTAATTTTTATTTATCGTTCCATTCTTGCAAAAGGCAATATGTTACTTTTTGTGTCTTAGGTATTAAACCTAGTATAATATTATAATTAACAAGGTTATTGTTTACTTGGCAACCAGCAGACCAATTTCCAATATTCTCTACTATTACTTTAGAGCCTAAATTGTAGTTATTAGCATGGAAATTAATTCCGTAACCAGCGCCTTTAATAGGAGTTCCTATTTCTTCGGATTTACCATCTCTGTCACCATCACGGTAAACTAGAAAATTTCCTACTTGTTTTAAAGCCGGCATTTTACTCATATGTAAACCATATTTCCAAACATCATAGTACCACTCATTTGCTTTTACAACAGCAGCGCCTACATTGTTATACTTTAAAAAACCACCTTTTAATACAGGTGATCCAGGATTAGTAGTTCCGCTAGTAACTTTGATAAATTGGTCTCCCTTGAATAAGTAAAATTTATCATCAAAAATATTTTCTGCATCTTCATTAGATCTAATTCCTACTATCCAATATTCAGTAGGTATAGATTTAAAAGAAGCCAAAGTTTTTACTTTAGCTAAAATATCTTTATCTTCATATGCTCTAACATTGTTCATAATAAATCTTATTTAAATAATAGATATATTGCTATCACTGAAATTTCAGTAGCAACTGCTGCTATTATAATAGCTCTTTTACGTTTAATTTTTTCTCTAAGTTCTTGCAGCTTCATCTTCTCCCCATTTAATTCATTGCTCAGTGAGTCTAAATCTCTACCCTGTATATTAATAATAGAATCTTTAATTACGTAACCTTGTTTAAAAAAGTTATTTAAGGTATCAGAGACATTTATACGCTCATCTAGTATATTTATTAAACTATCTTGAGTTACAATTATCTGTACTGTGTCTTTTTGCAGCTTGGCTGACTTAACTAAAAATTTAAATTCAAGTATTTTTTTATTTAACGAGTCTAAAGTTTTAACAGCTTCTATTTCTTTTTGCGCTAAAATTTTATCTTCCCCTTTTAATTTTTCAATCTCTTTATTTTTATATTTTACAATTACTTTATTATCCTCACGTATAAATACGTAGAATAAAGAACATAATATAAATGTTCCTACTATATAAGTAATTGGGTTATTAAGATTGAATTTCATTAATATCAGTTTTAAGCTTTTTAATAAATCCAAGTAATTCTTTACCTTTTGATATAAAAGATTTATTACCTAATTTTATATTTAATTCGTCTAAACTTTTTAATTCTATATAAACCCATACCATACTTACTGATTTACTAAGTAAGAAGTTTATACCAAACAATTGGCCTTCTAAAATGTATTTGTCCACTAGAAATAAAATTAAAGTTGTTCCTAGGTAAAAGAAAAGTTTAGGTGCAATATTGAATAATTTGCCGCTGCGAAAAGATGATCTTCCTTCTTTTTTAATAGTTACATATATACCAAAAAGGGTGTCTAATAAAGTAACGCTTAATATCAACAAAAGTAACCCTTGAATAGGTAAAAGGAAAGTAAGCATACTTCCGACAAATAGTGTAACTGCAGATTTCATACTGTATAAATTTTTAATTATCTGGTAATGCTTGAACATACCAATATTTTTTTGAAAACTTTAGTAAGAAAATGCAGAAAATGTATAGGGCCGAAGCCCTTTAACTACTCTCCTATAAACCTGTAGAATTGTCCTACGATTAATGGGCCGTAACTATGGCCAACTAAATTTTTCAATAGTACAACATCTTCAGCTTTTAATTCTACTTCGCTTTCAGCTTTATAAATTCCTTCACTTAAAGTGAATCTGTGTACTTTTTCTGTTGGAGGAGTAACTATTCCTTCAACTTCTGTTAATAGAGCGTTTACACAAACATCTTTAATTGTAAGATTTTTAATAACACCACCCTCTGCTGGCATTGTCAATTCTAAACCGTCGATTCTTTTAAAAGAATCATTTACATTTATTTTCATATTTATTATATTTTGTATATGCAAAAGTATAAATATTTATTTAATACTTCCAGTAAATTAGGGATTTGTTTCAAACGCCCAGTCAAAACCCATATTATAGTAATATTCGTATTCAGACGGATCTGTTATATTAGTGTCAAATTTTATATTTAAAGTTTCGTACCTGATTATTTCAAGTACAGATCCTATATACTCTGGTTTAAGTGTCATATTAAAAAGGTCTATTATAGTAATATCTAAAGTAGTTTTCTAAACGTGTTTGTAATGCTTTATCAATATATGCTGGTATCATCATACATGCTGCAAGCTGGGTTCCACTTGTTCCATATACAGCTGCTTTATTGCATAGAGAAATTGATCTTTCAAACATTCTAAATGTGCCATCGTTAAAGTGATCAGCATTTGTAAATGTATTTGTAGTTATATTCTTTTGTTGCTCGACACCATTTACAAATATATCTATAGCTGATGAAGAGCCTACTCTTGCACCAACTGGAAATTGATACCTTTTAGTAATAGGGGATGGTCCGCTACTATCACCGGGGATAGCACCACCATCTATTCTTAATTGTGCTTTAATTGTTAGAATTGACCAGTCATTTAATAAATTTACTCCGGCTGTACCTATAATACTAGTTACTAAACCACTGTTTCCGCCTTTGTAATCAAATGTTATTCTACCAGCTGCGTCTACTTCAATTAATATATCATTTGTGGTTGCTAAAGTTGTACTGTCTCTCCCGTCTAAAATAGTATAAGTTGACCCTTGTTTTCTTCTAATAACAAATATATAAGTGAAACCAGTCCCGCTAACAGAAGGGGAGGTGCTTGCGTAAAAATTAGGAAATGTTGTAATATCAGAAGTTAAATAACGGTTACTTGTATCAGCAAAATTCATATAATTTTTACCACCCAGCCCGTTCAGAACTAATGGTGGTCTATAAGTTGTTCCTGCCGTTTGATCAAAAACATTTTCTACTTTTGCAAGTAATTGGTTAGGTGTATTTTCAACTAGGTTATAACAAGTTTGGATAGTACCACTATTCAATGCAACATTATCTGCATTGATATAAAATACAGGTTTAATTTTGGGGTCGGTTATCATGTTAGGATTTAACATATTGAACCTATCTGCTGTAAAAGCCCCTTGTAAACCAGATTTTATACCAGAATAAAGGCCCTTACTAGCTCCTAATATATACCCGCCTTCTAATCCTCTGTTCATAAATTATGCGTAAGTTTCTCCGTTTACTACTACGTTTGCAAGTTTAGCTGCAGTGATTGCTGCTGCATAATTTAATTTTAAACTCCATCCTTTTGGGATATTTAAATAAGGTGCTCCAGATGCGTCACGTTGTTTAACAAAAGGTGATAATTGTGTATGTGTAAATAAATCTACAGGTACAACCGCATTCGTATTACCAGAGTTTAAAGGTATTGCAATAGTTGTTAATTTCCATGTTGTGAAACCGTCAGAAATTGATAAAACTACGTCTTTTGCAGCAGTATCGTCTGTAAATACTGCCATACCATAAATACGGCGATCATATGTTGCGTCTGCTGTTAATATATCTTTTGCAGTCGTAGTATCCGCAGGTAAAAATTGTGTTACCTTGTTAAAGGGTGCACTTGTAAAAGTTAAAGCTGTTGCCATTTTTATTTAAAATTAAGAGTTATACATTAAAACCATATTTGCAGCATTTATTATATTTTGGCTTACACTACCACCACCCCCTGAATATTGAGGTATGTTTAAAGTACTTCCTACTAATGTTGCTGCGCCACTAGTACCAGTTGTTGTTAAAGTTAATCCAGTTGCAGATCCCCAACTAACATCTCCTAGACCATTAGTTTTTAATACTTGGTTAGGACTACCGTCAGTTAAAGGTAATTTATACGCATTAGAAATTTTTACTCTTCCATCACTATCTAAAAGTAACGAATTAAATAAAGTTGTTGTACCATTTTTACATATTTGAAAAGCTAATTTATTTCCTCTTTGATAGAAAGTTTGATCTTCAGTAGTAACACATGATATACTAGAAAAAAGTTCTGGGTTGGTATCGAATACACCAAATTTACTATAGAAATTTATTTTACCTAAAACATGGTTCTGAAGAGCCTCAATAACAACATTTGGATTTAATGGATCTTCATATTGAAATTGAAATGCTAATTCACTATGTTTAGCATTATTATTAAAAGTTTCAAGAACAAATTTTGTTGCTTTATCATTTCCAGCTGTAGATGAATAAACATTTCCTTTATTTAAAACAATTTGAGTTAGGTCGTTTCCACCCTTAACTGAAAAATAAGCATCATTTGATATAACACTACTATTAATATAATTATTATAACTTATATTTGTTGCACTAGTCCAATGTGCCATTTTTCCTGCAACTCCAGCTCCAGTAATTGAACTACCACCACCGCTAGCAGTAGCCCATGATAATACCCCAAAACCATTAGTAGTTAAAACTTGATTAACAGTTCCGTCTGTATCTGGTAAGGTATATGCGCCACTAATTTTTATTTTACCATCACCGCCTATTAAGAATCTTTCAGTTAAAGACTGGTTAATTCCATTTTTTATAGTTTCTATTTTAAACGCTGTACCAGCATATTGTGCTGTACTAACATTTGCGTGGCTTTCAGTTGCGTAAGTAGAAATTCTTGCAGTATTTCTTTTATACCAAGATGTAGGAAAACCAGTAGTTCTGGCAATATCGCCAAAATAAAATTCTCCTAATATATCATTTGTCGTTACAGTAGCTGGTGCAGCTAATGAGCCACGACCGCGATTAAGGGCTATATATGGTGCTGTAGCTGCAGTGTCACTGTAAAAATTAGAAATAAAGAAAGTCGGATCAGATCCATCTAATTCCATAGTTATACCGCCTATACCCATTGTAGTGTGATAAACACCGTCCACAGCAGATATAGAAACATCTACACCAGGATTAACTACATATTTTAGATAATTGCTATCTGTTAATGTAGTTCCCCATAAAGCTAAATTACCACTAGTGCCTCCTGTAATATTTGCATTTGTAATGTTATACCATTGAGCAAGTCCATCAGCATCTATAGATTTTAAAAATTTACCTGCCGCAGAAGAATCATCTTTTAATTGTATTGCGTAATTTGTAGCTCCTACAGCTTCCGCTTTTATACCTATAGATATTCCACTAAAAGTACCTGCTTTTACATGTAAACCAAGTGAATCTCCATATACTGTTATAGGAAAACCGGGGTCTATAGAGAAGTCTACATAAGACCCAGCATTATAAACCTCAATATATTTACCAACAGATAAATGACCAGCAGAACGAGCATAGTCATTGTTTTTTAAAAAATACTCGCCATATTTTATAGCAGTACTAGAATCTACTATAGTATTAATAAAACGTTCACCATCAAGTGTTGCATTAATACTTATAGTGTAATCTGAAGATGATATAAGAGAATTACCTAATGTTGTAGCACTAATCCATCTAGGTACTGCATTAATTGTGCCGTTAAAACCTAAAGCATTTGCAGCAGTATCATTTTTCCACAAGCCAGTTGCAGAATTGTAGCTTAAAACATTTTTATCCGCAACAGAAGTAATCAACACATTATGTAATTCTTCTAATTCATATCCATTTTGTACTTTAACAAATATTTCACCATTTGTTGCACTTGCTCTTGTAACAATACCTATAAACACCATATGTGCTGGTGCCACAGGTTTATTAGCTAAACCAAATAGTAAGTTACCATTTGTACCTAACCACACAGGATCACCTTCAGTAGCGCCAAATGTATTTAAGCCTGCCTGTAAACCTTCTGTAATTACATTTGCAAGTGTATTTATAGCACCACTAGCGTCTACAAGACCCATAGTTTTACTAGATGTAGCTTCAGTAGCATTAGATGCTTTTGATACTATCATATTAGTACCATTTGCAGAACTAACATATACAGCTTGGCCCTTAGTTAAAGCTACACCATATTTTACAATATGCTTTACTGTAGAGGTACTTCCTGCAACAGCAACATCTGGAGCAAAAACTTCCTCTAGAGCACCAAGACCTATTTCTGGTAGGCCAGTAGTTGGATTAATTCCAGCTCGCCATATATAATACTTTGCTGTATCTGTTGTGTAATAACAAATGTGAGATGGAAAATTGTTTCCAACTGCAGCCAGGTTAGCTACGGTAACTATGTGGAAAGTTGCTGATAACATAATTATTATTGTTTTTATAAATATAGTAGAATTCTTTTTATAGCTAAGGGGGCTTATATAAAAATACCTGTTAAGTCCCTAACTATAGTTGCTCCATAATCATCTGTGTATTTTAGAACAGGGATGTTAGTATAAGAAAAATATACGATAGGGTATGTGCCATAAAGATTAGTTTTTAAAACTGTAACAACTGTATTAGTAGAAAAATCTACTGCATAAGCATGAGTTGCGCTAACTTCTGTAGATGACCAATATATGGACCCAAAACCAGTTGGCGTTGGATTTAAATAGTTAGCAATAATTACTAATTCATCTATAGAAGGCACTGCAATATTTGGCAACTTACTAGTATCTCCGCCAATTAAGGCACTGCAGATTCCTTGTGTTCCTTCATAATGTGCATATTGTTCTATTTTTGCTATTTCTAACGTGTTGTTTAAACCAGAACCTACTGTTGTAGAAGTAACACCTAATAAAATGTCTGTAAACATTGAGAAAGGTCTTGGGTCAGGTGTGACACCAACAGAGCCAAGTATGCTATCTGCAAGAAACCAAAATCTTGAATTTCCACGTATATCTACAGTATCAAATAATAATTCATTTATATAACCTGCCGTAATTAAACTAGTATCTAATTTTACTGTCTTACTAGTTAAGTGAGTGGTCATAGGAGTGATTAATTCTGGTATAGAAGATATCATTAAAAATTGACCTAAATTTTCGTTTTTTATAAGCACATCTACTGTGTTATTTTGAAAGTTATCAGGGATTACTAAATTGTGTATTTCATTTTTAAAGTTATTTCCCGTGATACCACTACCAAATTGGCAATTACTTATTGCGCTTGTAAATATATTTCCGCCTAAATCAGAAGATGTGTTTAATGCAGTAAATTCAAGGCCTTGTTGTACTGCAGGAAGGCCAAAATTTGGCCCAAAATCGCAAGCACTTACAAAAGGCCCAAAATCTGTATATGCTACCATTCCTCTAAAAGTCGAGCCTTCTATTCTTAACCCTTTATTTGAAAGAAAAGTCCCAAAAAAATTGGTATTAGTTATATAATCAATGTTACAAAAAGAAAAATCATAAACTTGGGTAAAATTACAAGTGCTTATTGAGTTAAAATTATTGTCTTTAAACTGAAAATAAGGAGCACCATTACCATCAGGAACCCAACTATAAAATGAAATATTATCTATATTTTTACCATTATTGGATTCTAGAAGTAAAGCTACTGCATCTTGTAAATATAAACCAAAAATTTGAGATATATTGTTTTCTCTGATATTTGCAATAGACAATTTGGAGTTTGTAGTAAAAACATCACTGATGAGGTCCCCAGCATTGCCTCTTATTTCTCCTACACCATATAAATCGGACATACGTTTTACATTATTTAGGCTGATATTACCCTTCCAAAACACATCTTGAAAAACAGAGATTTTATTGTATTTAAATGTAAAAGTTAGACAAACATTATGAATGGTCTCTATAATGTTGCCCACATTTAGTTCTCCTTTAAAAGTGCAAGAAAGAGCGCCTTTAAAATTATTACCTTCAATTACAGGGTAAATATCATTAAATACAATATTTGGCAGTGAGTCAATCATACCATATATTGGACTAATTAAAGGAGTGTCGCTTTCAAATTCAATGCCAATTGTATTATTGCGTACATTGTTAAAGGTAGCATCCCCATTAGTAGGCTTACCCCCAAAAGTATAAAATTCTTCTGTATTTGACATTTTTGTCCAAATACCACTTTCATATACTAGCCAATCGCCAACGGCTACTGTAATATTACCAGATCCAAAATTACGCGTGCCGGCGGTAGTACATACATAGGCATAGTAAAATACTGGGTAATAACTCATATTGTCAGTTAAGCTACGGTTGTTTGTAACTATATTATAGGACATTGGCCCTGTGCTATATTCTTGATATTGATTATATAATGCAATATAACCATATGGAGTAGTGTGCGTAGAGCCTACTTCTCTTGGTTGAAAGTAACGTTTGAATACAACAGCTCTGTGGTCATAACTTGTTTTATTTCCATTTGAGTCAATTCTCTCAGTAATTCTGCCTTTAGTTAAAACATTTTTTACAGCTGTAAAATGACGAAATTTAAATTTTATCCTATCATTAAGAAAACTTTCTTGGTATGCGTCTGGAGAAAATTCTTCAAAGGTTATTGCTTGAACAATTAAAGGTTCTATAGGGCCATACTTTGTAACAATATTGATTGCAGGAAGTGCGGCCCCAGATGAGTCATAATCCGGCTGATCATATATAGTTTGAAAATCTGTTATACGATAATATGCCCCTGGCACTAATTGAGTATTTGACCATAAATCAAGTAAGTCAGCATATAATATATTAGTTACAATATTACCAATACCTCCGTTAGAATCAACAAAGACTTCTTCTAAGAGGTTGTTTCTCCAGATAAAATATTTTTGGTCATCTAAAGTATGATAACATACGTGATTAGGGAAAGAGCTAGGTACATCTGTAACTGTGGCTACTTTTACAATTTGAAAATTTGCGCTGTTTAACATAGTTATAAGTCTTTAATTATTTTTGCTCCGTATTCATCTGTGTATTCTAATTTTATTGCATAATCATATGTTTTAGTAGCTATTGGAATAAAATTAAATGTTAATGTTTTTAATTCAAATGAAGCTACGCCAGTACTAAAATTTATAGCCCATGCACGAGTTGCATCATATTCTGAAGAAGACCAGATTTTTCCAGTTGTTGTTATACCTAAAGCAACACGATTATTATATATTATTTGTAATTCATCTAAAGTTGGTAGCCATAATCTTATCCCTTCATTTACTATTGTATTTTTTTCTGTAACTTTACCAATTGAACGTAAATCAGTTGTAGGTTCATTATAGCTTTCATTTATTAACCTTGTATTATTTGTAATTTGATTAAATCCTCCGTTTGCTGTGCCAATTAAACTAGGGGTTTTTTGCCAAACGTATAAAGTATTATCATCTGAAGGCCTCCTATCAATAAAAAAATTTGTTTTAGTCTGGTTAATTAATTCTGATCTATAGAAGATATATTTAGATAGACTATTGTTTAAGTATTTATTACCGAGAGAATAATTAAATTTATGTGCTTTTTGTAAAGCAAACAATCTTGTTTTGAGTGTTTCGTACAATTCATATTTATTTGTAAAATCAATGCTAGAACTACTAGGGTGAACAGCTAAAAAATTTTCAAAATCATTATTAGTTAAATTATCTCTAAAGATTAAGTAAGATAAATTACCTCTAAAAATATTACCAGCACAATTTCTCCCAAATTTAACCGAGCTACAAGTACCCATAAAAGTATTTCCCGTTGGTTGTATATGTGTGTTCTCTAACCCAATTACTTCGTTAAATTCTAAAAAAGGTTTATCGGCGTAATCACTGCTCCCAAAATTTGCACCAAATTCACAATTGTCTATACCAGGCCCAAAATTGTTATAAGCTGTAAGGCCTTTGAATTTACTAGTACTTAATTGTATACCAGTGTTATTAGCAAAGTGATTAAAAAAATAATTATCATTAATTTCATTAAAGGTATTGTGAGTAAAATCTAAGTCAAATACAGAAATATAACTAAATATATTGCTAGTAAAGCTATTTACATTACTGTCAGTTATACTTAATTTAGTTTCAATAATATTAAACCTAAATATTTGAATTGTTGAAGATCTTATTTCTAAGAAAGGTAAGATAGATGTACTGCCTAATGCAAATTGATTACTAATTTGATTATTTTCAATTGCGCCTATAGTACTATCTTTAATTACTATTTCTCCATTTAAGTCTGCAAGCACCCTTATATTATTGTACGTTATTGGTCCGCCATTTATATTTAAATCTCTAAGTTCTGATATTTTATTACCGTCAAATTGATTTCTACTATTTACATTTATTATTGAGCCAAATTCATTGTTTTGTATTCTACTGCTATAATAATTAATACATGGGCCAGCAATAGAATTATTTTTACTAGAGCTTGGTAAAGTAATATTCATTACATAACCATAAAATTTATTATTTTTAACTAATTCTCCACTATAAATATTTGTTACAATATTTGGCAAATCAAATAAATAATCAATAGCAATTGTTTCATTATTAATAAAATAACTAAAAGTGTCCCCTAAATAATTATGAGCTTGGTCTGGATTTGATAAAGTAAGTGCTAAAAATTCTTGATATGTTTCTCCATTATCACGGTATTCACCAAAATCACCATATTCATCTAAATATCTTTTAAACAATACGTTTCTATGATCAAAGTCAGACTCATTATTAAATTCATCTATTCTTTTAATAATTCTTCCTTTAGTTACTGTGTTAGTAGCTGGAGTTGTAAAATCAAAAATATATTGTATAGTATCATTAGGGTAAGTTTCTTGATATGCGTCCAATGAAAATCTATCGGTAGAAACTGCAGTTATTATTATGGGTTCTATAGGCCCATTTTTTACAGTAGGGTTAGTCTTGGGAGTACCATCAAAATTAAAATCAGGTTGATCATATATTGTTCTAAAATCAGTAATTTTATAATATGCACCAGGGGCTAATGTGCCATTTGTTTGTTTAGTCTTTAGGGCGTTGTATGTTATATTAGTAACTGTACCAGAACTTCCACCAACAATAAAGATTTCCTCCTTTACATTATTCCTCCATATATAGTATTTATCTGTATCTTCTGTATAATAACAAACGTGCGCTGGAAAATTACTAGGCACGTCTGTTAAAGAAGCTACTTTTACTATTTGGAAATTAGCTGAACTAAACATATTATTTTAATTTTCTGTTATATCAATTGTAATATCTGAACCATAAGTATCTGTGTACTGCATCATAAGTTTATTAAATACAGTGTATTCACCAACAACTAAAGCTGGTAAAGGAGTAAATTTATCTACTGATTCAGATAAACCAGTACCAAAATTAAATGCCCACATATTATTACTACCATCTTCAGAAGAAGTAAGGAAAGTTCTAGTCTCAGTGCTAAAAGGGTATAGGGTACCGGAAGCTAAATAAAATTCCTCTGTTTCTTCTTTTGAAAGTATAAATGTTTGAACCCCTAGAGAGATACCCATAAATTTTATTTGACGCATAACATCATTTATAACATATGGGTAGTCTTCTACTATTTTATTTGTATTAACTAAACCTGATACAGAATTATAATTTTTGAGTGTTTTGCTTTTATCTAAAGTAATATTACCTAAAAGGTTATTTGCTTGAAGTTGGCCTCCAACACCACTAGAAAAATATACAAATAATACTGTGTATTTTTTTAACCCGTCAAAAGAATCTTCTTTTTTAAGTAAAATAGATTGAGCTTGAAATCCATTAACATCTTCAAAATTAATGTTATCTCCTACTTCATATTCTCCAATTGGGGCTTGTGGCCTTACACTAATATGAACTGGGAATATTTCTCGTAATTGTGGGTAATCAAATAAATATTGATAATTTGCTGTTATAAATTCCTTTACTAAACTTGCTTCAATTGTGTTATTTCTGAAGTTTGATGGTATAATAATTACAGGAAATACGGCAGTTGTGTTAGTTACAGCTTGTATATTTATATCAAATTTGTTGCCAGTAATAAAGTCGCCAAATTTAACGTTAAACATAGTTTGCAAAATTATATTTCCGCCTCTTTTTACATTTGCTAAGGTGTTATTTATTGCAGACTCTCCATCATCCACTAATAATAAATCAGCTTCGTTGTGAAGATGCGAGCCAAAATAATGGCCAAACTCACACTCAGAAATTAAAGGGCCAAAATCGTTATCTTCTGCATGTTTAAATGTGGAATTATCTATTCTTATACCTTTATTCTTATAAAGGACACTATATGTATTTGATCTAAATTCCATGATATTATTATAAATAAAATAATCACCTGTATTATAACTAAAAGTTGCGCCAGAATTAAAACGAGTATCGCCTATTTTATTAAATAGAAAATCATTAAAATTGTTAGATTGAATTATATTTGGGTTTTCATTGAATGCTTGAACTTGGTTAAAACGAATATAACCAGCACTAGTAGAGGGAATTGCTCCTTCTACGTAACCTAAACCTTCATCAAAAGTTTTTATTTTAATAGCATCTGCAAGTTTTATATCTGACACACACTGCTCTACTTGTATATAAACAGGCAAACCATTACTGTCAATATGTATAGTACCATAACCTAAAACCTTATCTGTACCATCATCGTAAAGATATATATCAGAATAGCTGCCTGAAAACAACGTTCCAAGATTCCAGTCGTAATAACTTGTTATGTTAGTATAAGGGGTTCTAAGGAGATATATAGATGGTTCAGCAAAATCTAACTCTTTAAGGACATTAATATTGTTAGAAATAAAATTAAATTTTAAAACTTTTGGGAAATAAGAATCAGTGTAATAAATTGTTCTAAAGAAATTAATATTGTTATAAAGCATGCTGCCACCAGCAAGCCAAGATTCGTAGCAAAGACCTATGTTGTTAGAATCTATTTCACTAAGACCTAAAAATATACAATCTATAATTTCTTTAAAATTATTATTAGTAAAAGAAAGAGCACAGTTAATATTTACATTTAATGCTTTACCTGATACTGTGTTATTTAAAATATCTCCTTCATGTATAGTAACATTATAAGTAGTATCTAAAAATTTATTATTTTCACAGAAACGTTCATAACTGACTATGTCTAAAATAATATTAGGTAAATCAAATTTGATGCCATCAAAAGCGTCACCTAAATCTCCTTGAGTACCTCTGTAACCATTTAACTCTCCTTGATTTTTTAAAGTTTCCCATACACCATAAATATAATTATTAGAAGCATCTTGCCCTGCAAATATTGTGGATTCATATGAATCTGCACCAGCATATTTAGGGTAATGTGTTCTTATAACGTTACCATTAGCGTAAAACTCAATGTCACCTTGACTATCATCTATATACCTTTTAAAGTATACATGTCTGTGGTCAAAGTCAGTTCTATTATTACGATCATCTATACGTTCATATATACGCCCCTTAGTTTCTGTACCTGATACACGGCAATTATAAACCAATTGGTATTTTAATGTATCTTTCGGCCAATTTTCTTGATAAGCATCACAATGTAAAATACTATTTGTAAGAGCTAAAACTGTTAAAGGCTCTTCTGGGCCCATTTTTACTTCAGGAGAACTGTTATGAGTGTATTCATCAATATAATCTGGTTGATCATATATTGTTTGGTAGTCAGTAATACGATATAAACTACCTTTAATCATAGAACCGGAATTAACTAAGGCTACAAGCTCTTCATGAGTAGTGTCTAAGATTTTAACATCAGGAGTTATAATAGTTCCTAATTCTAAAAAACCAAAAATGATATCCCCATTGATACCTAATTGATCTGTTATTAATTGTGTATTACGTTGAGAAAATAATTTATAAGCATCTGGCCCTTGTCTAACTAACCACATACGAGGATAAAAATCGTCGTTCATGTAAGTTAATCTTTTTAATTCCCAACCCTCTGTTGCACCGTTACCTAACCTAGTAAGCACGTAATCTCCATTTTTTGTTTTATCAGTTTGTTCTTTAACTAATACTTTCATACCTACATAAGGAGTTATACCTTGTAATGTAGGGAAAACTGAGAGAGTGCCGCTAGTTAACTTTGCGTTTTTTGCGGGAAAATAAATACTGTCTCCTGAAGTATAATTTATGTTAATTAAGTTATCTATAGTGTATACGTCAATATCTGTTAACTTTGGCGCAAATGTGGTTTTAACAAAGTTAAAAGTTCTATCAGAATATGTTATACCATTTACAACAATGTTGCTAGGATAAGTGAAAGGTGTAGGTAAAGCTCCAATAGTAGATTCTACCCAAGCATATTCTCTTTCATTTTCTAAAACATATACTTTTAAACCTTCATAATATCTATAAGCGTCTACATCAGTAGGGCCTAGATCTAACAAATCTTCATACGCATTTAAAATAATACGATCGTCTATTGGCGTTTGACTGCCTACTCGCCAGCCTTCTATTAGACTCTTTTTATTCTCTTCGTTATTCATCTTAGTAAACTAATTTAAAGGTATGAGATCCAGATAATGCATTAACAGATTTAAACAATGTTCTATTATTGGCATTGTCTGCTAATTTAACAAATTGGCCGCTAAGAACAACATCTTGTTGAACGTCATCTTCTAAACGTAGTATATTACCGTAAGAATTAGGTATAACTAGTATTATTCTTGCTGATCCTGTTACTGTGATAGTAAAGTAATTTATAACTTGATTTTTAGTTTTTGCAGTCAGTGTTTGAATTACACCATTAGTTAAACCAGACACTGTTATATCTGCATTTGCGTCTGCTAATTGACCTACATAAGATTCAGCTTCAACTAAAACAGTTCTTGATACTGTAATAGGCGCTGCTGTATGTCCTTCAGGGTCTACATAATTAACAACAAGTCGGTAACTATAAGATCCTGGTATTGAAGGAGGCGTATTATCAAGGCCTGCAACAGTCAACCCTGAACCAGTAGTAAGAACATTATTGTCTTGATCTAAAATTTGCCATTGAATATTTGTATTGTCATAAGGCACAATAGTTGAGCCAAAGTTAATACCACCTGGCACAGTAGCACTTGTATAAGCAGAAGGTGTAGCCGTCAATGAAAAAGCTGGTGGGGCGTAAGTTAATACTCCGTCTGCACTAAAAGCCTTATTTAAAATTGTTTGTAATTGTTTTGCGCTAATCATGATATTAAGATATTTTAGTTAAACGGATAGAAGAAGTGTCTTTTTCAAGCGTCATCCCAGCAAAAGAAAAGTTATTTACTAATTCAGGGCAAGATAAAACAAAACCATAACCTTTTATAGTGCCTCCTGCGTTTGGTTTAACACGTGTTCTTATCGCTAATTGCAAGTAGCTTGTAGCAGAATCACTAGCATTGTTGTAGTTGCTTGACATAGCTATTACTGAGGAGTTTGGCGGTATAAAATTTATTGAAGTAACAGGAATTAAACCAACTGTAGTTTCATACAAACTTAATATAATAGGTTGATTGAGTAAGGATGTTTTTCGAAAATTTAATACACACTCAATTTCGTAAATATCTGCTGTTGTAGCATATTTTGGTTTAAATGTAAAGTAGTCATTAACCGCGCCTAAAGCGTTGAACTCCATAAATGAATTTAATTCTCCTATAGCTGTGTTTAATTGCATAGGAATACTTTTAAACATTGAGTTGCTATCACCTTCTAAGTTAGTAGTATATTGGAATGTTTTATATTGTACACTGTATAAATTTTTCTTGTCTTCAATTTTTACCCAAGATGTTTGTAAAATTGCAGAGCTATTTGCAGGCAATAACCATATACCAAAATTAACTGGTCTATCTACGTTATTACCAGCTGTACTATAATTTAAATTTACATGCCTATCTACATTGGAGTAAATAGCCATGCCTGGTATTGTTATTAAAAAACTAGGTATATTATTAGCAGTTGCAGCTGCGTATAAATCTGTAAGAGTTTGTGTAGTCCAAGTTGCATTTATTTGACCTACAGCATTTGGTGCTAAAGATAAGATACTAGTTGCCTCATCAAATTGCAAACGTGTATTTTGGTCAAATGTAATCTTTTGTTGTTTAGTTTCATTTAATATTCTTCCTTGTCTAGAGGATAATGCTCTGTTTACATTATCAGAAGTTAAATTATCATCTACTTGAAGTGTTAATACTTGATTTGCCCAGTCTTGCGCTCTAACAAATTGCACAGCTCCTTTTTGAACTGCCGCAGTACCTTCTTGTTTTAACCATAGCATCTCGTTTCCAACAGTTCTACCTTCAATAGTCATATCTTGACCATCCTCTAAAACTATGGCACCATTATTTGCAGCACTATATTCAGTATGTTTAAAGATTATTTTTTGACCAGTTTTTACATAAAACATTATTTCATCTCCAGCAGGAAAATTTAATATTGTTTGAAATGTAGCTTCTGTACCGCCAGAAACTTCTATTTTTACCCCATCACATTTTGCAATTTCTGGTGTACAAAGAGACAAATCTAATTGTGTTGTTGTAGGGGTAACTATAATTGTACCTAATGCTAGGGAATCATTTGTTTGTTTTACCCATACTAAAGTAGTACCATTATTTTCTACACGATAGTAAGCTTTTTCAGATTTTACATAAACCTGTGCTCCTTCAAATAACCAAGAGGCTGGTAAATTAGGGTCAAGTAAGTTAGAGTATAATTGTACTGAATCTAACCTAGCATCTAAAGCAGCTGCTCTTTTTAAAGAAAAGTTATTTTGAGTTTCTATTGACATAATATTAGAAATTTAATGTAAATACTTTTGGTGCTGTGGCACTAGCAATAATTTGAGTATCCCAATTTAATTGGTAGTATTTAAAACCACTTAAAGTTGCAAGAGTAAAATCACCAATCGGTATAATATTTTGATTAGGATCTACTACATAGTTTAAAGTTTTATTTGACGGTAATACAATATATAATCTACCAATAATTGTATCAGCAGTAAAAGTTATTGTTTTATTGTCTAACGCTTGTGACAGAAGGCCGTTAACTGAAGGATTTACAGCTGCTGCTTTTATACCAAAATAAAATGGTGCTACAGCAGTGATTATAAAACTTGCTGTTAAAGGAATGTCTACATCTCCAGCCTTTTCTAACACTACATTAGATGTAACAATAAAAGTGCCGCCAACGGATCCAACCACAACAGTAATTGACCCGCTTGTAATATCCGAACTAGAAGGAGGAGTACTTGCTCCCGGCGCAGATATAGTGTGGCTATTACTCTTCACTGTATAACCGCTAGGTATACCGGTTACTTGAGAAGTAAACACTACAGAGGAATTGCTGTTAGGCGTTAAACTTGTTATATTTTGGCTATTTGTTAATGTTATCTTAGCACCTGTAATAGAAGTACTACCTCCACCAGATGCAAAATTAGAATCTTTTAAGATTAATTCTGAGATAACTAAATCGTAAATATTTTTTTCCATGTTAATTAAAAGAATATAAAAATGAAGAAATTATGGTTTGTACAGTAACATAGTCATAACCTTCATACGTTAGTTTTATTTTTATTGCCTTATCTCTTATTCTAGACTTTTGTCTACCATGGTCAACCTCTACATAAAGCTCATCCTCTATGTATTCTACATTTTGTTTTATTATACCAAAATTGATTGCAGAAAACGTAATTGGAGCAGGTAAATTGCCTTGTATAATGATACCATTTTCGTCTTTAACTTTATTGTAAAAAACATTATTAAATCCTACTGGTATATCAAGTATATAAGTTTTACCATCAGATCCTAAAAACCATGCACCAAGTAATCTAGTTGCTTCTTCTCCACTGACATAATCTTTAAATTTAACCATTAAATTATTAGATGCTGAGTCCACAGTAAATTGTATTTTTGTTATGTCGACAAATTCTTTTCTTTGGTGCACTAATTGTGTGTAAGAATTATTTTCCACGGAACCATTTTCGTAGCTCATGTCTCCTTCAATAAGAGTATATTCTATAGAACTAGGGAATACTTTATTAGAAACAATAGTTAAATTTTGTAATAACTTTTGAGCACTAGGCTTATCTACTAAAATAAATTCAAAAATAAATTTCTTTTGTTCACCATAGAAATTACAATAAGGTACTTTCTTAGAAAAGTGTTGCCATAATTTATTGGAGTTTTTTAATGCATTAAATGAGTATAATTTATTTTGTAAATTAAAAGCCCATAAAGGATTCCATGATAATTTAGACACCCATTTTTGCAAAGTTTCGTTCCAATATACAGTACCAATTTCGTTAGTTGTTTTTACTATACTTTTGCTATCTAAAGGCGGAGCTCCAGGATCAGTAGATTTACTATTACGTATGTAATCTATTGTTATTTTGTTTTGTAAATCAAAATTAAAGTAAGAAAACATAACATGGTTTAGCTCTCTGTCATAATTTGCTTTTACAAAATTTAACGCAGTTGATTTTTCATCGGCTGGTAAATACAAACCTAGCAATCTTTCTTTAAATTCTTTAATTATTGATTGTACAGCAAAATCACTTATAATAGTTACGCCATCTTTATTAGCCCTCCAAATTTTATTTTTTCTTAAATCACAACCGTATATAGCTTGATCTGTTTTTACAATACTAAATTGTTGATCACTACCATATTCTGTAGATAGTATTTGCATTTTAGGGGCAAGTACTTGAGCGTTGTCAATAAATACACCACCATCCTGCTCAGAAACCATTGTTCTTTGGTTTACAGGGATAATACCTACGCCTTGTTCAAATACACAATAAACATCGTTATTATGGGCAATTAATTTTATAATTTGGCCTAATTGTTTATTATAATCTCGGAAGTTTAAACCAGTAAAATCTAAATAACCATTAGTAAAACTACCTGAAACTGATGGAGCAGATACCATTACACGGTTTGTAAAGTTTGTATTGAATGCCGGAGATCTATCATTTAATGATGCAAATACTTTGTCATGGAAATTGTCATTATAACCAAAATTATAAGCTGTAGATTCTTTTTGCTTAGATGCTCTAAGTTTATCAATATTACCTTCTAGAGGGTAAAATGTTCTTGCATTATTATATAAAACAATTTCACTGGCGTAAGAATCATCTCTAACTCTTAATGAAACATTGTAATTATTTTGTGTCACAATAGGCATTACAAACCCGTTAGGCATGAGCCCAGCCGATTGATTAAAGTCAAGATATAACCTTGGATTAGTTGCCGTTTCAATACTAGGTATACCTCTAGGCATCATTATACGTTTATATACGTGATTAATATAACAATCACCTGAATTAAAATAAACTATAGGAGATGGAGTACTACCAAAGATATCAAGTTCATTACCCCAAGATTTACGAGCGGTTACAGCAAAATAAACATCAGTATTAGAACCTACTTGATATTTACTTATCCAATTATCTGTTGTTAAGTTACCATTAGGGGAATTATACACCCTTACTAGAGATGCTAAATTAAATCCGTCTGTTTGTATTCGTTGTTTATACCTTTGAAGCATATCACTTGCTGCAGTACCAGCATAATTATTAACTGTATTAACATCATTTCTCAGTGGGGCAAAGACATTATAGTTTACTGGTTCTGTTTGTTCAACATCAGAGTAAGATTTTACCCCTATGTACTCTGAGTATTGATGTATAGAAGTAAAAAAATCTCCTGCTGTGCCTGATCCCGTGCTAACTAAATCTGCGCCATTTCCTTGCGTTACTCCTCCTGAACCTGTGTAAAACCAATTTCCTCTTGCAACAGAAGTTGCGTAATATACGTTTCTATCTTCTATAGCTGAAAATTGCTGTTTGCTATAAGCGTCGGTGTTATGGCTTATATATTTAAAACTATACTTAATTTCTTTCTTCTCCCAGCCTATTGTTTCTGGATCCGATGGATTACTAAGCCACCCAAAATTTGTCTTTATAGGATCAAGGTTTAATATTTTGATAGGTGTTGCGGCAGTAACGTCGGCCGGATCTCCATCTACAAAAGTAGAAGAGCCAATTTTCAAGTCAAATTTATAAATGTAAATCTTAAGATCATCGTACCCACCGTCAGTTGAGTCGTTTGCTTCGTGTTTGATTGGTAATTGTACCTGTCCTAGATTACCTGTGTCATTTACACCTTCATTTAAAAATGGAAAAGTTGCATTACTTTGCAGAGTAATTCTTGCTTTTACATCAGAATCTATATTTGTAACTGTTTGAGTTATAGCTATAACTGAGTTATTAGGGAAAACTTTTATCTTAAGGGTAAGAACTGCATTTTCTTGATCGCTCCAGTCGTCACTAGCCTGAGCATTAAACATAACATTAACAATTCTAACCACCCAAATTTGATATCCTACAGCAGCACTATCAAAGGTTACTTGAATTTTAGTGTTTTTTGTTGAACTGGCATTTTCTTGAACAGGGTCATTAGTACTACTTGGGTACTGATACATCCAGAGCCCCGGCCCACTACTGGCTGAAGTTAATTTTTTTTGTGTCCCTGATACATCGCTATTTGCCTTTATCCAATTATTTGGAACGTCTGGGTAAGAGGCAAGTATACCTTTTTGGCTACCATCAAAAATAGTGTTCATCATAGCAGGGTCTGCTAATTGATCTGCTGGGTAAAAAGCCCAGTATTGTTCTTTTACTTTCTCATCATCTTTTTGAACTACTTCTCCTTGCAAAGAATAAGGCTTATGTACATTAACAGTACCATTACCGTCTGAAACAATTTCTGTTATACGACCTGGTGCTGGGATTATTTTAAATGGTATTGGTATATCTTTATTGTAGGTACCAATTCTTCTATCTATATCTTGTATATGAATTTGATCTAATTCATTTGTCCATACTGCGTTAGCAGTATCTGTGTTATATCTACCAGTAGGTGATATTTTTTGAGGAATAGGTACTTGGGTTGTGTTAGTCATGTAGCCTTCAACTAAACAATCTCTATCTCGCTCTTTACGTACAATTATATAACCTTTAGTATATTTCTTTAAATTGTTTACATCAGCTGTGTTTAGAGAATTAAAGTCTAAACCTAACGATTTTACTTTAGTTGTGTTTGCAGCAAAATTACCTGAAACACCTGAGCCATTAACTAATAGTTCTCTGTTTCTATAAGTTCTAAATACACCTAAAGAATTTTCATTACCATTAAAAAATGTTGAAGTTAAATTTGCTCCGGTGTATGTATTATTACCATAAAAATTATCATGACCTCTAACAGTAAAAGCTGGGCTAAGAGAATAATCATTTAAAATATACACTATACCTATTTCATAAGTTTCGCCAGACCAATAACCAAGTTCATTGTAAACATTTTGTGGCCTAGCATACCCTTCTCCTAATCCTTTTATCTTTAAAGGAATATCGTTCCTTTCTTTAATTCTAATTTTTGTAGAAGCGTTTTTTAACGGAGTATAAATATCTGTATTAAAACTTAAATTGCCCAACAATAATCTATCATCAAACTGAGTTATAGTTCTGACAGAGTAAATATTAGAATAATTAATATTTAATTTATCAGCATTGTAAGGCGTGATATTTTCATTTCCAAATATTGTTAGGTTAATACTAGTCGCAGCAGCAGGTATATCGTAAATATTTTGTATTTCGTAAGTTGTTGTTACTGGAGTTGTTAAGTCATTACCCTTAGAAAAATATACTTTTACCCCAGAGAATTTTTTATCTAAATTAGATAATCGAAAAGTTACTGCTTTACCTGTATTTTCTGATGGCAAAGCTCCATAATTATCAAAAGACATAACTACTAGTCTTGACTCTTCAATAACATCAGACAAAGTTCCATCAGTATCTATATATCTGAAGTAAAAACGGTAACCTCCACCTCTATGATGGCCTCCTGGGCCTACCTCTAAAAATTCTAAAGTTGTTATAGTATCTGCAGTACGTAATAATTTTGTTGCAGTAAATCTATAATCTGAATATGTGTTAGTATCTTTTCCTTGGCGGCGATTTGCAAGTTGTGCTCTTTTACCCCCATCTAAAACTTTAAACCTACTATTGATTAACCTAATTGGATTGTAATTATCAGTAATTATTATATTTACTGAATCATCATAAGATGGTTGGATTTCAATTTCTGCGAGTCTATCAGATAACAAATTAAAGTTTGCACTATTAAAATCAGATCTGTAATAAATGTCAGAGTTAATGTCATTAGCATTTAAGGGTGGGGTTGCGCCTGGATTACATTCAGTAATTGGTAAAAAATTTTTTAGAGGAGAATATTTTGGTAAAATATCTACTGTGATAGTTGTTAAAGAACCGTTCATTGCATTCCAATCTGGGCTAGGAAAAGTTCCTAATTCCGCAGAAACAAATGAACCATCTGGGTTAAATTTGGCGGATAATATATAAGCAATATTATTAAATACAGTTACAGAAACAGGTCTATACCCATCTTTTAGCGCAGAGAAATCTTCATTCCCCCTCATATTTTGTAATATAAGTTGGTTTTCACCCTCTGTAGTCAATGCTGCATTAATAGCATTAACCATTACATTATTTTTAGTGTTTACTGAATGCGCATCTGCATTTAGTTCAGTAAATAAATTAAACGAAGAATTTTTCATGTTTCTCTTTATGTGCTTTGTTTATCCTATTCTTGACAACTGTGGTCATAATTTCATCATGAAATTTACCAAGTGGCCTAAAGAATCTAACTTCTCCTTCAGAATCCAATATTCTAATTTCTTCTCCCTCTTTCAAATGCCAAAGCACTTTACTAAAGCAATCTAAAATCATAAGTCGTAATGACTGTGGTTTAATATACGGAAATTCTTCATAAATATAGGGTAAAAAGTAATTTATACCTCTTGGCCTATTAGAGAACTTTTGCCCGGTATTTGCATGCAATATTGCAGCTTTATACATTTCTTTTGTTATGTATATTTTGATAGGCTTTTTATTTAAGTAAGGGCTGAAATCGAAACAAACGTACGGTATTTTATAGTCAGTTTGTATTAGATCCATGTAAGGAATCTTATTATGTTTAGCCTTACTTTTGACAATTTTGTCATCTAGCCAACCCATATAGATTTTAGACTTACTTTGACTAGGCCAATTGAAGCTACATTTACCAGTAGCTACTTCCCATAATATTAATTTGATTGTATATGTAAAAATTTTACGTACTAAGGCAGAATTGCACTGAGTATGGTAGATTTCTCTAAGTTTGCCTTTAGGGGCGTTGTCTGTTTTTAATAAAAATTTTTTTGCAAATGCTCTGTCGTTTGGTAAAACATCTTTCAAACTGAGCATTAAAGTGGTGTCATAATAGGGCAGGCTTCTTGTTTGAAACATTATTGAATTGCTTTATAACCAGTATTATATACTTTTCTGTCATGTCTAGTCTTAGCACTAAAGATACGATTCCATTGATTTTGAGATACGTATTCTGGTATTTTAGCTGCTGCCATTAAACGACTAGCTTCTGGCTTGATATAAGCAAGAATACCAGATGCAGCAGGATCACGCATAAACACTTGTTTTTGTGTATATAAAAATGCTAACTGTGCAGCCATTGCTTCAGCTTCTTTTCTATGTAAAATGGGGTTGTTTTGTTCATCTACTAAAACACCTCTGTAGATAATAAATGCTTTAGTACCTGCTTGTTCTTTAGTAAAGTAAACAGTTCTGCCATGTAACTCATATGGCAAATATATACCTGTAGGGTGTAAATTGCTAGCCTGAGGCACGTATACTCTACGTAAAGATTCATTAGAAATTATATCTGCAAGAAAGGCATTTGGTGAAACATGGGTATTACTAGAATAAACAACTAAGTCTTCTTGTTTCATTAATAAGTTTTCATCTGTAGAAATAGCTTCTATAAATTCACAATTACATGGTAATTCAATTTTTAAATCATCACCAATAGTAAAATGGAATTGGTGTATACCAGTTGCTATATTACCTATTGCTCTAAATATGTTGTATGCACGCTCTCCGTAATCATCTTCATGCATGTCAATATCATAAAGATCTTTTAAAAGAAACTTAGGATACATAAAATCGTAGAAAGGAGATGTTGTTTGTTCTTGTGCCATGTTTATTATTTTGAAAATTTTATAATTACCATAATTTAGTACAAGCTAAATGTCTAGCTGTTCCTGGTTTAGCTGTGCTACATTTATGCCTAGCTTTAAATGCTTTTCTTTTTGAGTCTACGTTATTTACGTAGCGATCGTCACCAGCATGCACTAATTTCTTTTTACCGTCCACACAATACAGTTTCATAATCTTCTTATGTTTTCTTGTAGATCTACGTGTTTCTCCACAACTCATAGACTCTTTTACTGAACCGCCCTTCTTGTATAATAGTATCATGCCAAGCCTGCCATTTCGTTATCTAATAATCTTAAAGACTCTGGGCTTTCCCCAAATGCTTTTAATTTGTCTAACCAAGTTTGCAATTTTCCGATCTCTTCTATTTGCTCAGATAAGAATTTAGCTGCTAATTGGTATAACATATGATCTGCGTTTTTCATTGCACAAGCAGCCAGTTCTTTACATTGTCTAGTAATTTCTACTTCATGCTCATACGATAAGCGAATAATTTCAGGGAAACTAGCAAATTCAGGTTTTAAATAAGGCATTTCGCGTAATTCAGGTTGGATACCTAGATCTAGTAAATAATTTTTTGCCCAATCTGCATGAACTTCTTCTTCATGCCCATATTTATGCCACAATGCACCTGCACCTGTATAGCCTTTATTATTTAAAAACATATACATGTTATGATATAAACGAGCAGATTTCTCTTCTTCGTTTACTCTAAAGTTTAGTATGTCAACGCATTCCTGATTTATTAAACCATTTTTTATAGCATTGTTTTCGCTGTTAGTAATTATTTTTTCTAAAGCCATGATTATTTAATATTATCAGATTGGATATTTGGTTGTAATTCAGCATTCATTTGTCTGTAGTATCTAATATACTTTTCAGTAACAGCATCTAATATTGCCATCTGCATATGTGCTGGTGCAGCATACTCTCTGTCTATATATTCAGGATCGAATGGTATAACAGATGAAGGATGGCTAAACATAGCTCTTAAAGATACAAACTTTAATGGATTGAATTTACCTAAATTAAAAAAATATAAAGTATTCATACCATTTGCATTTATAGTAGTATCTACCCATACAAACGGTTTATTTGCAGTTCTAATACGTACTCTATGATTTAGTATGTCTGAAGTATCGTAGTATACTGGAAATTTTTCTTGCTTATTTGTCAAACCTAAAAATTCTATTGCAGAATCATCAGGTGTAGCTAGTAAAACAGGTACTTCTAAAGCTGGCACTTCGTCATTGGAATGTCTAAATGCATCACATTTAGATGAGTAAGCAAGACTTGTGCATTTAAGCTCTAAATTTTCTAAAGATTGTAATAAATATTTAGTGTTTAATTTGGCAGTCATGCTATACTTGTTAACAAAGTCTGCGCGCACTAAATCTATTTCATCAAATAATTGATCATTGCTAATAGATTGATTTGAAATATTACCTGACAAACCATCATATATACGATTTTTTATAGCAGAAGTTAATTCGTTTGCTGTCATTTTATAGCTTTTAAGTTTTAAAAGATATGTAAATTTTTTTAAATTACCAGTAAATAAAAAACCCCGCCGGGTTAGGCAGGGTTGATTTACTATTTAAAGTAATATTATACTTGTCCTGTAGTAGTATTCGCAATAAGGTTAGCTACAGTGTTTGTAGTTCCACCATTACTAACAAATAATGCAGATTCAAGTTCTTTTGCTCTATCAGCTACAATAGCTGCAGGAGTGTAAAGAGTAGCATTCAAGCTAGCAAGAGCAGTAGCACGCAATAAAGCAATAGCTGCTAATTTAGCAATAGCACTATCTGTAGCAATACAAGTAGCCTCGTTTAAGAAAACTACGAAGTCGTGACTAGCAGCTAATGGATTAACATCTGCAGCAGTTGTAGAAAGGTTTTCTGTGTAGTTTACAGCAGCTGTAAAGTATACAGCAGTATAAGCACCACGAAGATCTACTTGAGTCTCTGCAGTATCAACACCGTATACATTAGATGTAATAGGTGTATTCATACGGATAGATTCCTCTAAGAATTTACCTAAACCTTCACCTTCAAATCCAACAGCGTTTCCAGCAACACCAGAAACTTTTGCCAAAATGCTAAATGGTTGAATTCCAATACCTGAATTAGTTCTACGAATAGATACAGATCTTACAGTGATAGCTTCATAATTACTAGCAACAACAGTTTTAATACTTGTAGCCGCAGTACCATTAGCAACTGCTACTTGGAAAAAACCTTTAGAAAAAGTAGCAACATAGTTATTGTAACCTGTAACAATAGCATTTCTAATATCCGCAGGTGCAATCCCTGCTAAAGGAGCAGTTGTGAAAACCATAGGTTTAGTTCCGCCTAATCTATCTTGTACGAACAAAGTAGAATCGTAACGAGTAGTGTCCATAGCAATAACTACTTCAATAGCATCTCCAATTGCAAAAGCAGGACTACCAGGAGCGGCCAATGGAGCAACTACTGTAAAATCTTGTACTTCAGCTGTAGCTGGACGAGAACGACGAACTTTGATGTCTGTAAGTGCGGCAAGATCAAAATGACCAAAACCCTCAATTAAAAGTTTGTCCGTTGCTGTAATAGCTGCCGAAGTAGCTCTTTCTGTTCCTCCTGCAGCAGGAAAAACTTTTACGCTAGAAGGTTGGTTAAGGACCCTCTGTTTGTCTGATAATGTAAACATTTGTTTTTAAGTTTGTGTAAAGCTTATACCAGTATAGCCGTACGGTTTATAATAAATGGAGCTGGTATCCCCAAAACGTTGTAATATTAATAATATACTTTTTAAACCCCAGGGAATTATGGTATACTTTGATTTACAGGTATATTAGTTTGTACTCTAGGGTCACTAGAGTTCTCTAATATTAATTTCACTACCCTTTTTAAAATCTCATTACAAACGTATTCTGGGAATTCTAAAACTTGAGAAGTATCGTTAGGTATATTAATTTGTGGGTCAGTAAGTATTATTGCAATTGGTTTTTTCAAATAGTCTATAGTAATTGTTTTTATACCATATTTCTTTGCATCCCCAAAATAATAAGCAAAACTAATACCGGGTTGCGCATCATTAAAATCGCTAAAATCGTGATAAACACGATCAACATCTGGTTTTAAATAAGAATTAGTTATAATAGCAGCTCCAGTTGTTGCTGATAATTTTTTAGCGGGTACAAAATAGTTATAGCCTGCAGGTGCACATTTAGTAGGAAATTTTGTAAAAGTATTTACATGTGTTCCAACCATATGCCAATAATTACCTGGCGCAAGAAATTTAACATAGTCTGAATTATATCTCTTACCCGCAATTATAGCAACGCCAATATTAGGAGTATCTTCATAATGCCCTTGAGTATTATTATCAAGCACAAAAGTTTTAGAAGTAATAAGCGCTGTTAAATCATCAGTAACTTGTTGTGATGTCTGAAATCTATTATATCGTTCATTTATATATTCTTGTACCCCCTTATTCATGAAATACAAGTAATCTTCTAAATGAAGCGAAGGAGCTTTAGCTTTCCTTAACTCCATTAAGATATTCTCATAAGCTCCTTTCGACGTCATAAATATTATTTATTGTTTAATTCTTCTTTAATTTTTCTAGCCGCATTAGCTTTTTCTAAAGGAGTTAAAGCTCTTTCTTCTTTTGCTTCTACTGCTGGTGCATCTTGAATTTTTGCTTGAAAATAATCTGGGTTAACTTCACGTTCTAATAACATTAAGATGTCCTCATTACTTTGTAAATAAGCAATTGCAGATTCATCAGAAATACCTAGAATTGTAGTACCATAAGTAATTACATTATCGCGAGGGTCAACTTTAATTAATCCCATTTTCTTACCTTTCAAGAATAGTAAGTGGATTTTCATAGCTTTATCTCTGTAAATTCTAAAGATTTTTTCTGGGGACTTTTCAGCTGTTTCCAATAAAAAATCTTTAATAACAGATGGACGTTCACCTTCCATATCCATATTTAACAATAAAGCACGATTAACATAATTTGTAGCTGGATCTTCTAAAACTAATTTTACTGCATCATGTCTTTTTTCAATAGTACGAGTTCTCATTTCAGATTCTCTACCTTCAATATGCACATAAAATAATGCTTTAGAAGCTTGAGCATCTGCAAAAGACATAGCTACTTGTGGGCAACATTTTACCCAGTCCCAGTTAATACGGTCTACATCATTATTTAAATCAAAAATAACTCCATCTTTCAATGTAATTTTTGTATTTAAATGCGATTTTTCTGCAGCAGTTTCACCTACCACTACGTAATACTCTTTCTCTTTTTTCTGCTCTTCTGAAAGCCTTTCAACTCCAGCCCACCATTTCAACTTACTGTCAAATGCAGGTTGAATAATTTGTTTAGTTGTTTTATAAACAGCTTTAATTTCAATAACGCGGTCAGCTATAGTACCGTTTTCTAGTTGTTCAATTGTTGTTTCCATATTTACTTATTTTAATATTGGCAAATTTTGAAAAATATTATTTATTTTTCAGGTTAAAAAAAAAGCACCGGCGGTTACCGATGCTTCTCTATAAAAAGATTATAGATTATGCTGCAAGAGATTCTTGGATAATGAATGATCTGTAAGGATTGAATACTACAACTCCTGAGTATCCTAATAAGTGGTATTCAGAACCAGCAACTGAAGTAGCAACTTCACCTGAAGCAGTTCCAGATACACCTCCCATACCTACTAAAGTACCAGAAATCATTTCTGACCCTTGTAAAGTAAACATAGCTACGTTAGGACGTCCTGAAGATAAATCAGCTCCTGTATCTAAGAAGATACCGTAACCTCCTTCTGGATATTCTTGAGAAAGAACCCTGTCTGGCATGAAAGTAATTGTATTACCTTGGAAAGTGTAGCTATCAAATTCAGCACCTAAACTAACTTTACCGTTAGCAGCTTTAGAATAGAAATATGCAGCATTCGCTGGAGATAAGAATTTCAAGTCAGAACGCATTAATTTACCAATTTGGTCGTAGAAACGCTCATTACAAATTACTGCGTAAATGTTACCTGTAGGAGTTTCTGATTTCTCTCTCATTGCAGCCAATACATCGTCAAATACGTCTAAAGTCAACAAAGAGTAAGCAAATTTATCACAGTATCTTTCGATTTGTGCAATAACACCATCTCCCATTGGGATGTCACGTCCGTGATCATCTTGATCTAAACAACGACCATTAACATCGTAGTTAGTTTCAGAGAAAAGACAGTTTTGCTCACGAGAGATTAAGAAAGTATCTAAACATTCTTTTTCTTTCTTGTTCATTTTGAAATATGCGTTTGCATCTTTTTCGTTTTTACCCATTTGTAAGTAAACTTCTTCATGCAATGCGAAGTCAGATGACCAAGAAACAGAAGATCTTTGACGTGACAAGTAGTTACGGTGAGTCTCTGTGTTAGAAATGAATTTAGAGTAACCTCTTTCAGACAATTCTGGGTGGTAGTTAGAACGGTAACGAGTGTCTTTACCAGCAGCTGCGTAAGTAGTGCTAATTTTTTTAGTGTAGTCATTACCAACTAATACTACTTTATACTCCCAACGAGATTGAGCTAACTTTTTTGGTGGAGCAACAACGAATAATTGTTGTTTGTTTTCTAACGTAAAAGTGTCGTTTTTATCATAATAACGCTCAGCCAAAACAATAGACTCTACGTTTTTATTTTGTCCTTCACCTGTAATAGCACCTACGATTTTTACTTTTTTGATAAAGTTTACATCAATAGTCCACTCAATAACCATAGAATTAATAGGAACAAAAGAGTTACTATCTTTTTTAGGGTTGTAATATACGTTTTTCAACGCATCTGTTAAAGTTGACAATGCCAAGTTTTTGTACATTGTTACTACAGTACCTAATTTGTGAGGTTTTGTCCCCAACAAAGTACCGAAATTTTGTACCGTTTTAGTGTCTCCTAAATGTTGGACAACGGTCGCTCTGTCTACTACTTTCATTTGCTTTTGTTTTGTGGAAGGTAGTGCCTCCCTTGTTATTAATTAAAAATATTTTAATACCCCGATATAGAAAAAACTTTTTTAACCTATCAGGGTACTTTTATTAAATTTAGTCGTTGTGTAAATCATCAACGTCAATAATTTTCGTTTTTCTCATTGAAGGATCATCTTGATTTGAAGAGGAATTATCATTATTTGATGATCTCATACCACCTATTGGATTAGGCGATAAACCATTTAATGCTTCACTCTTTGCGTTTTGATAAACTTTTGCAATTTCATTCTTATAAAATTTCTCAAGTTGGTCAAAGATTTTTTCTCCGTTTTTGTATAACCAAGCCGCTTTAAATAATCTTTCTGGATCAGAAAAAACTTCTTCCATAAAAAGAGAATCACCATGCTCGTTTACTTCTAAGATGTCGTGCAAGATAGTATTTTTATCTTCGTTAGAAATTTCAAAACCAGCAATATCTTTAATATTACTAACTGCTGTTGCAATTTCTGATCTCTCTTCTTCTAATTCTTGTATATACTGTTGCTCCTCTTGTTGTCTAATTTGGTTGGTTGCAGTTGTTTGCTCGTTTACATATTGATCACGTATACGTGCAGCATTTTTATTATACAACTTACTTTCTTTTTGGCGCGCTAATTCACTAGCAAGATCTTCCTCAGTAGCTTCTGGATCAGAATCTTGTAACCATTTTAATGTAATTGCATCATCATCCATATTAGAAAAGTCTGTTGCAGATGCATTATTAAAAGCTAAAATTTGTTGTACTCTTGCTTGAGCCAATTCTTCAATAGACTCATTAATAGGTTTGTTTTGGCTACGTGTCCAATTTAAAAGCTCTACTTCTTGCTCATCTAAACCATATTGTTCAGCAATATCTGGAGCGGTAGTAGTAGATAGGTCAGCTAAAATATTATATTTTTCAACTTCGCTTAGTTCATTGAAATGTTTAGATTCACCATCTTCAAATTCAATCATACCACCTAAAATACCGTATTGAGATAAAAATTGCTCAATAGCAGGTGCATCTTCTGTAGGTACATAGTCTCCTAAATTAGGTCTAATCTCTGAACCGTCTGGGTCTGCTGGGGGAGTATCAATTGGTGCTGGATCTGCATCTATAGGTGCTGGATCATTAGGGTCGTTAGGATCAGCTGGTGCTGCTTCTACTGGCGCTTGGTTGTTGTCTAGATCATCATGTAGATCATCGAGGCTTCTTACTTCTTCTGACATATTAACTTATTTTATATTATTATTGGGCAAATATAGAAAAGATTTTTAAAATTAATCGGTACTAATTATTAGTACTATCGCTTTCTACACGTAAATATACTTTATT
>Ga0334722_10000552_pt1 | contig 53965 bp, 55 predicted proteins | sample C3_bottom_MG_FD_207210 | JGI IMG/M metagenome (GOLD analysis project Ga0334722, IMG submission 207210) | Sediment microbial communities from Yellowstone Lake, YNP, Wyoming, USA - C3_bottom | ecosystem: Environmental > Aquatic > Freshwater > Lake > Sediment | place: USA: Wyoming | collected...
CGCGCCCCTTTGCCCACAAGCTCCACAGCCTGTAATCATCTTAAAGAAATTCCAAAAAACAAACATACAAGGGGAGGCGCCCCGAAGGTCTCGATCCCCCTTGAGGGGAAAGTCCCCTTGGGGGATATCCCCTCGTTTTGTTACAGACTCTCAGCCGCCTGCAATCGGCGGCCAGATGGCCAGTTCATCGTTTGCCGCAAGCACGTGGACGGCGCGCGCCTGCGGCGGAATATAGATTCCGTTGACCAGCACCAGATGAACCAGCTTGGGCGGCAGCTTGTGGCTGTCGATGACGCCCTGCACGGTGGCGCCGTCCGGCACGTTCAGCGGCAATTCGTTGCCCTTGCGCTTTTTGCCGTCCGCTTCGGGCGGAAGGTGGTCGCCGAGCATGGCATACAATTTAAGTGTGATGCGCATGACGAGGTTTCGTCTCATTCGTTCAACGCGTTGGTCGGCAAGGATGGCCCGGTTGCAATTTTCAGCGCGGCTGGCGCAGCATCGCAGTGCCTTTACTTTCCCCGGTGCTACGCCGTCTTCAGCCCCCTGGCGGATTGCAACTGCGCCGTCGCGAGATAGGCTTCCATCAGCGCGAGAGGATTCTGCAGCAGCCGGTCCTTCCAGCGGCCAAGCCTGGTGCGCGACTGGATCAAGCCGCGCAACACGCCGACGTGCTCGGTCAGGCCGACGCAGTTGGCGCCGACGAGAACGTCGCCGTCAAATTCCAGGCGCAGGAAGCGGTAGTTGTCCGCATCCGACGCTTGCGCATGTTCCCCGCCGGGCACGCCCTGCCATTCACCAAACGACGATGAGACGAGACCGAGCGTGTCGAGGACGTTGATCTGCGTAACGCAGCGCAGAACCAGCTTTTTCCCCGCCATGTTTGTCCCGGCGCAAATGGCCTCATCGGCGGCGCTCGGTTGAATCGCGCTGACGACGTGCTTGCCGGACACGAGATCCAGGGTTTCGGAGCAGTCGCCGGCCGCGTAAATGCCCGGCACATTGGTCTGCAGGTACTCATCGGTCAGAACGCCGTGCGCGCAGGCGACGCCGGAGCCCTGCAGGAATCCGATATTGGGCTTGACGCCCGTGGCGGAGATCACGAGATCGACATCGACTGTTGCGCCATTGCTCAAGCGCACGCTGAGCGCATTTCCGTTCTTCTGAATTGCTTCTACGCGGCAGGAGGTATACACCTTCACCCCCTTGCTTTCCACCCAGCGCTTGATCATGCCACCCGCGCCCTCGCCCATCATGCGCGGCACCATGCGATCGCCCATCTCGACCACGCTAAGTGCGACGCCACAGTTGACCAGCGCCTCCATGATGATGCAGCCGATGAAGCCTGCGCCCATTTGCAGCACCCGCGCGCCCGGTTTGGCGAGCGCCATGATCTTGCGCGAGTCCGCCAGAGTCCAGCAGGGGTGCACCCCGGGCAAATCCATGCCTTCAATAGGTGGCCTGACCGGGCTCGATCCGGTGGCGATCAGCAAGCGGTCGAATGCGAGCGTGGTGCCGTCATCGAGCAGGATCACGCGTTTGCCGGTGTCCACCGATTTCGCCCGGCCCGTGTGCTGCGTGATCTTTTGCGCGGCAAAATGGTCGCGGCCCTTGCGCAGGTAAGTGCCGTTCTCGTCGATTTCGCCAGAGAGCAGATAGGGTATCGCCATACGCGAATAAGGCGGCTCCGTTTCGTCCCCGACGAGGGTGATTTCGTCCCGCGGCGCGTGCTTGCGTATGGTCTCGGCTGCAATCACGCCAGCAGGCCCGTTGCCCAGGATCACGTGTTTCATGGCTACGCCTCCTTAACGAAAATCAAAAGTTCACATCCGCAGTGTCGGCGTCCGGCGGCAATCGCGGCCGGTCGCATCCCCGCTTCGCAGGGCGGCCGATGAGGCGGAGCAGGGGCCCCATCTGCAAGATGGGGATGCGACCCGATTTCGGACGCATAGGGCCGCCGGCCGCCCTCGGCCGCCTCCGGTGTCAGATCCCCGGCTCGCGCCGGGGCCCCTCTTCCGCCCTTCGGCGGCCCCTGCTCCCTGCTCATGCCGCCCTCCAGGAAAAAAAGGGCGATTCCTCTGGGAACCGCCCTAGTTCAACAATTCAACCCCAAGGAAAACTGCAGCCTTATAGTCCCAGCCGCGCCTTGGTCTCCTTCGTCGGACGGCCTTCCGGGTCCCAGCCGCGCACCTTGTAGTATTCCGGCAGCATCTTGTCCAGGCCGTTGACCAAGCCTTTCGCCGGGCCGGTCTTCGCGGGCTCGGTCAAGAGCCGCTTGGGCAGGGTATCGTCCTTGTTGGTAAAGCCGGCGCGGTTGTTGAATTCGCGTTCCAGGTTCCACACGCGCTCGCCGATCTTGCCCAGTTCTTCCAGCGTGAATTCCTCGGAACAGGCGGCGGCGAGTTGCGGCTGCAGGTCGGCGAGCGTCCAGGCGAACGTGGTGAATACGCACACGCCGGACGAATCGAACACCGCCGTCGCATCCTGAAAGGCTTTGACCAGGTCGGCCTTGCCCTCGGTGACCAGAGGATCGGTCTTGACCGGTATGCCCAGCACTTCTGAAGCCACGGTGTAGCCGCGCAAGTGGCAGGCGCCGCGGTTTGCTGTGGCATAGGCGAGCCCCATGCCCTGGATGCCGCGCGAGTCGTAGGCGGGGAATTCCTGGCCTTTGACGCTCATCGACAGATCGGGGTGGCCGTACTTCGCAGTGAGCCGCTTCGAGCCCTGAGCAATCTCCTTGCCGAAGCCTTCGCCCTTGGCGGTGATTTCCACAAAATGGACCAGGGCTTCGGCGGAACCGAACTTCGCGTCGATGCCGAGCTGCTCCTTGGAGAGCACACCCATGTCGTAGAGTTCCATCACCGCGCCGATGGTGGCGCCAAACGAGATCGGGTCCATCCCCTGTTCATTGCAGATGAAGTTGGCGTAGGTCAGCGCCTCCAAATCGTTGACGCCATTGGCCGCGCCCAGCGCCCAGGCGGCCTCGTATTCCAGCCCGCCGGATGCGCCGAAATACTGCGGCTTGTTGACCACGCTGAAATGCTTTTCGTCGATCTTGGAAATGCGCCCGCAGGCGATGGTGCAGCCGAAGCAGGCCTGGTTGGTCACCAGGTTGGCCTTGCCGTCGGACTTGCGCGGCTCATGCATCGCCTCCGCGGATATGTCCTTCGCGCCCTCGAACTGTACGTCGCGATGATTGCGCGTCGGCAGCGCGCCTATGGTGTTGATCACGTTCATCAGCACCTGGGTGCCATAGGTGGGCAGTCCCTGGCCGGTGACGGCGTGATCGTGCAGCACTTTTTTCGCTGCCGTGGTCGCCTGCATGAACGCCTTGAAATCGCGTATGTTGCCCACGCCCTTGGTGCCGCGCACCGCGATCGCCTTCAGATTCTTGCTGCCCATCACCGTGCCGACGCCGGAGCGCCCCGCGGCGCGATGCAGGTCGTTTACCACCGCTGCATACAGGCAGCCCGTTTCCCCCGCGCGCCCGATGCTGCTCACGCGCATCTGCGGTTCCTGGTGCTTGGCCTTGATCGCAGGCTCCGTCTCCCACACCGACTTGCCCCAGATGAATGCGGCGTCGTGCAGTTCGGCCTTGTCGTCTTCGATCACGAGGTACACCGGCTTCGCCGACTTGCCCTCGAAAATGATCATGTCCCAGCCGGCCATCCTCAGCTCGGCGCCCCAGTAGCCGCCCGAGTTGGAGCAGGCGATCGCGCCGGTGAGCGCGCCCTTGGTGATCACCGAATAGCGTCCGCCGGTGGAGGCCATGGTTCCGGTCAGCGGGCCCGTGGCCCAGATGATCTTGTTCGCAGGAGAAAGCGGATCGACCTTAGCATCCACTTCCTCGACGAAGTACTTTGTAGCAAGACCGCGCTGGCCGATGTAGTCGCGCGCCCATTGCATGTTGAGCGGCTCGGACTTGCAGGTGCCAGCGGTAAGGTTGACGCGCAGTATTTTTCCAGCCCATGCCATGATCGTTCTCCTTAAGCAGAAGCTTGGTTATTGAGTTTGCCGGCCCACTGTTTCATGCGATCAAGACCGGTCCAGTCGGCATCGATGTAGGTAATTGCGCCAGTGGGACAGGCCGTAGCGCAGGCCGGATCGCCGCCGCACAGGTCGCACTTCTGCACCTTGCCGGTATCCTGGACGTAATTGACGGTGCCGAACGGGCAGGCGATGGTGCACACCTTGCAGCCCACACACACGTCCTCCATCACCACCTTCGCGCCCGTGGCCGCGTCGAGCATGATCGCTTCGACCGGGCAGGCATGCAGGCACCAGGCCTCGGCGCACTGGGTACAGGTGTAGGGCACCTTCCTGCCGGCCTCGTGAAAATCGAACACCTTGATGCGCGACTTGGCGGTATTGAAGATGCCGTAGTTCTCGTAACTGCAGGCCATCTCGCACTGCAAACAACCCGTGCATTTGTCGGGATTGATGTGTAGTGATTTCTGCATCGCTCTCTCCTTAGATACTGAGGGTAACGCTACGTTGTCAACCTGGGCTCGCTCGCCGCAGCGGTGTCACGAGGCGCCGCACATACATTGCATATATGCAGGCGCCTTCATATTAGATAAAAATGCCTGATAACGAAAGTAGTAAATTTATCCCTGCGGGAAAACACCTATTCGTTCGATGTTGCAGCGCGGCAAAGAATGCTCGCCGGCTACTACGGTCAAGGCTTAGTGGTACATTCGCTGCGTCGTCGATTCTCCTCCACAACTACCGCGAAAGCGAGGCATATGAAAATCATCGTCATCGGCACCGGCATCATGGGCACGGGCATCGTCGCAGGACTGATCGCCCAGCGCGTCCCCGCAGTGTTTCTCGGACGCGACCCGGCGCGCTGCGCCAGAGCGCTGCAGAACGCAACGCGGCTCGCGGCAGGGCTAGTCGCCGATGCCGGGGCCGACGCGGCGCCGGTCGAGACTGGTCTCATCGGCTCCTGGCGCGCCTGGGACGACGCCACCATCGTGATCGAGAACCTCACCGAGGACCTCGTCCTGAAACAAGCGCTGTTTCGCGACCTGGATGCGCGCGTGCCGGCGCATATTCCGCTGGGCTCGAACAGTTCGAGCTTTGGCATCTCGAAGATCGCCGCCGGGCTGCCTACGCGCAGGCGCATGTTCGGCACGCATTACTTCATGCCGGCCGAGATCGTGCCCCTGGTCGAGGTGGTGCTGGGCGCGGACTCCGATCCCGTGCTCGGACAAAAAGTGTGCGAACTGTTCACCGCATTGAACAAGAAACCGGTGCTGGTCAAGCAAGACATCACCGGATTTCTCGCCAACCGCATGCAGCACGCCTTGATACGCGAGGCACTGTCGCTGATCGATGCCGGCATCGCTTCGCCCGAAGACGTGGATCTGGCGGTGCGCTACAGCTTCGGTTTTCGCTTTGCCGCCGCCGGCCCGATCCTGCAAAAGGAAATCTCAGGCTGGGACACGACGCTGCGTGCGGGAACCGAAATCTACCCGACGCTTTCGAACACCGCGACCGTGCCCGCGTGCCTGGCGAAGAACGTGGCCCAGGGCAAGATCGGCATGAAATCGGGCGAAGGCTTCCTCAAATGGACGCCGGAGACGGCGCAGGCGGCAAGGGCCGAGTACGAGCGCACGCTCAAGGCGGCGTTCGCGTTGCTCTAAATGCCCGGCGACGCGGGCGCCGTAGCCCGGAATCCCAGGCCCCTTCTGGTTCTTCACCCGGTGTGCGCGCAGGCATGGCGCGCGTACGTGTGCACCGGCTGACGATGATCACCAGCTCGCGCTCTCCGGCGATGCTCCCGGCGGCGCGAATCTCGCCTTGATGCACCAGCCGGCTGACAATCCGACTCTCCGTCGCAGGACGAAAACCCGCGTGGCGGGCGACTTCCGCTGGCGTGTACATATGGCGGACACGCGTCTCGCGTATCGCCGCATCGCGATGCGCTCTTCTCTCTACGTTTGCGACCGACAGCAGACTCGCCAAGGCAGGCCGATGGACCCACCAACCCTGCGCGCACGGGGTTGAGGACGATATAGCGCGCAGGCTCGGTCAGGATTGGTCGAGAAGCCGCCGTACATGCTGCTTCAGAGACGGGAGTTCCAGCACAACAACGTTCCAGACTACATCGAGTTTCACGCTGAAGTAGCCGTGAATAAGTTTGTCCCGGGTTCCTGCTATATCACGCCACGAGACCATCGTTTCCCGCGCTTTCAATTCGCCACTGAGGTTCCTGACCGCCTCGCCTACAATTTCGAGTTGCCGAATGACCGCACTCTGGACCATCTCATCGCCGAAGAACGCCGCCCGGCCGCCGGCGGTGAAACGCTCGATCCGCGCAATAGCCTGAAGAACGTGATCAAGATAAAGTTTGTCGCGCTCGCTCACAGCGGGCGGGCTTCGGCAAGGATGCGGGCCTTGAGCTTCGGATGAAGCTCCTCCTCAGTACATAGGTCAACCTTCACGCCGAGCGCTTCCTGCATATCCAGCTGCAGTCCGACATATTGGAAGAGCGAGATGTCGGGACCGATATCTACCAGCAGATCAATATCGCTGCCTTCCTTGTCCACCCCGTTTGCCACCGAGCCGAACACGCGCAAGTTGCTCGCACCGTGGGCCGCGGCGATGGCCAAGATCCTTTCTCGCTGAGTGGCAAGGGCTTCGGAGGGACGCATGGGGGCCATTTTCGCAGGTTTCGGCGCGAAGCGCCTGCATCCGGGCTGCAGCTTCAGGATACTTTAATCTTGGGCAACGGGGTCAGACAATGGGTAGAGTAGACCCAGCACGTCGAAAAACATCACCCGGTCATTGTCTTCGAAAAGAATATCCTCGCGCGCATTGCCGCGCAAGGTGAGGTGATAAGGGGCGCCAGGGTACCCAATTCGAAGTGGCCGGGACAGGCTGGAACAACGCGCCGACGATCGGCCGAATGACTTGCGTTAATGCAAGACCTGTTCCCTTCGTTGTTCGTTGGGATGGCTTGCGTCACATCAAGACCGGAGTCCTTCGTGCCCCGCGATTCCATTTTTGTCAAAACCGCGCGCCGATCGCCAGGCGCGTCATGTCGCTGTTGTTGTAGTTGACCTTGGGGTCCCAGGCGAGACGGACGAACCAGGGTTCGCGGTCATAGGTGAGGGCGATGCCGTTTGCCTTGAACGTTTGCGAATCAGGGTCCGCATCGCTGCGGCCGCCGCGGCTGAACAGGTCGACGGTCCAGCGCGAGCGTACCCCGGTTTTTTGGCGCAGCACGAAATGGGTGACGCGCTGTCCGGTTCCTAGCCGGTCGTCGCGCACTTGGAAAAGCGTAAACGCGGTACCCTCATCGGGTCTCCAGCCGGCGCCGATCAGGACCGAGTCGTTCGGGTCGAAATTGAGGTTGTAGTAAGGCCTGCGATTGGTTCGTCCCAGTCCGAGCAGCCCCACGTAGGAGCCCATCGTCGCTGCGCTTGTTTCGAGCGTGACACTTGCGCCGCCGAAGCCCTGCGAGGCGTACTGGCCCGAGGCGATGACGCGCCCCATGGGCACAGCGAACTGACGCTCGTAACCGGCGCGCGTCTGCTGGAATTCGGCCCCGCGCCGGTACTGCCCGATCCAGAAGGTATCGTTTTCGCGATTGCCGCGCAGGTTCAGGTCGAGCGCCGAATGGCCGGCGGTCTCGCGATAGACGCTTGGGGTGAGCTTCCAGGCGAAACCGCGGTCCGGCCCAAGCGGGCTATTCGGCTCGACATCGGCGCGATCTTCGATGGCGAGCGCCGCAGCTGGAAGGAAAATCAGCGACCAGGCCGCAACGATACGGCGAAGAGCAAATTGGCCAAGCTTGCAGCGGAATTTTCGCAAAGGACGGTAACTTCTCGAAGTCATCGGGTTAGCGCGCATTATCCGCAATCCAGGCGGCATCGGGGCGAAAACGCTCGCGCTTTGCGACCGGGTGCACGCAAGAAGAAAGTAGTACGATCCCCGCATAGAGCGCGCATCGGTTCGCACTGACAGGAGGGCATGCGATGGAGTTTGTCAAAGTAGGCTTTCCGACCAGCAGATTCGTCTACATCGATGGCGAACAGAGCGGGCGCACCAACGAAGTGCTGCGCGTCGAAGCGGGCACGCACTTGTTCGACCTCGGCAAATTCGCGAATTACGAGCCGGCGTCGCAGGAGCTTGCCGTGGAGGGGACTACGGTACTGAAGCCCCTGGAGGTGGCCTTCGTCAGGAAGGAGCAATGACGATGGCGCCGATCGCCAGGATATTCGCGCTGGTCGCTGCCGGCCTGCTCGCGAGCGCCTGCGCCAGCTTTCCGCAGAATCCGCCGCTGGCCAAGTACGATCCGTCCGCCGGTTATCGGTTCGAGCTGCTGGAACCGGGCGGCAACAGCGACAGCCTGTTCGTCGTTCTGGCGTTCTCCGGCGGCGGCACCCGGGCGGCCGCCTTGTCCTACGGCGTGCTGGAAGCCTTGCGCGACACCCGCATCGAATGGAACGGCGGCAAGATGTCGCTGCTGGACGAGGTCGACGTTATTTCATCGATATCCGGCGGCAGCTTTCCGGCCGCGTATTACGCTTTGTACGGAACGCGCATCTTCGACGAGTTCCCGGACCGCTTCCTGTACCGGCCGATCGAGACCGAACTGATCAGGATGGCCTTGTCTCCTGCCGGACTGTGGAAGCTCGCGGGGCAGAGTTTCGGGCGCAGCGACCTGGCGGCCGAGTTCTACGAGCGTGAGGTATTCGGCGCCGCGACCTATGCGGACATCGTCGCGCAGCGCCGCCGGCCGTTTGTGATCCTGAATGCGACCGACATGACCTTGGGCTCACAGTTTTCTTTCACCCAGGACCAGTTCGATCTCCTGTGCTCGGACTTGTCCGGTGTTTCCGTGGGGCGGGCCGCGGCCGCGTCGTCGGCGTTTCCGGGCCTGCTCACGGCGCTCACCTTCAGGAACTACGCCGGTGGTTGCGACTACCGCCAGCCGCAGTGGGTGGACAGCGCGCTCAAGGACCGCAAGTCGCGCGCCAATGTCGGCCGTACCGCGCGCGCCGAGCGCCGCCTGTCGTATGCCGCAAGCGCCGAGTCCCGGCGCAGCTTCATCCATCTGATCGACGGCGGCGTCGCGGACAACATCGGACTGCGCGAGCCGCTTGCCGCCATCGCGAACCTGAACAATTCGTGGAGCGTGCTGCGCCTGATCAATCTGGACAAGGTGAACAAACTCGCGGTGATCGTGGTGAACGCCGCCACCGATCCGGCGAACCCGCGCGACGCCACCCCGAAGGTGCCGGGGCTGGTCGATACCGTGACCGCAGCCGCCAATGTGCCGCTCAACAATTACAGCCTGGATACCCTCGATCTGCTGCGGCGCACGGTGGACGAATTCAACGAATCCGAGCGGCTGATAGCCGGCTGCAAGGAACTGGCCGCCGGCCGGGGAACGCAATGCGCGCTCGATATCGCGGCGCCGCGCCGCATCGAATTCTTTCCGATCGAAGTCGCATTCGAATATATCGAGGACGCCAAGGAGCGCAACCGGTTCAAGAATCTGCCGACCACGTTCGAATTGCCGCGCGCAACCGTCGACAGCTTGCGCGAAGTCGCGCGCAAACTGCTCGGCGAGGACCCCAACTTCAGGAAACTGGTGCAGACGCTGCGCGGATGCCTCGCAAGCGCTGCTCAGAGTTGCTGAGGCCTTATTCCGAAACCGGCACCTGCACCGGCATGCCCAGCACGGCTTCGAAGCGCGCGGCATAGGCCGGCCAAACCTCCGGGTTGACGAGGCGCGGCGGTCGGCCGCCCTTCAGCGTGCCGACGATCTGCTCGGCGGCGATCGCCGCCATGTTGCGGCGCGCTTCGTGGGTGACGCCTGCGGTATGAAAGCTGGCGACGACATTGTCGAGTTTCAGCAGCGGATGATCCAGCGGCGGAGGCTCGCGGTCCCAAACGTCCAAGCCGGCACCGGCGAGCTGTCCGGACTGCAGCGCTTGCAGCAATGCCGCTTCATCGTGGATGCCGCCGCGCGCCGTGGTGATGAACAGCGCGCCGCGCTTCATTCGCCGTAACGCCTGCGCGCCTATCATGCCCAGCGTGTCTTTGGCGCGCGGGCAGTGCAGCGAAACGACATCGGAGCGTGCCAGCAGATCGTCGAGCGCTGCCGACGTGGCGCCGCGGCGCGCAATCTCTTCTTCGGTCAGGTACGGGTCGGTGGCCAGGACCGTCATGCCGAAGGCATGGGCCAGGTGTGCGACGCGGGTGCCGGTATGGCCGATGCCGATGATGCCGAGCACCTTGCCACCGATTTCATGGCCCATCACGTCTTCGCGCGTAAAGCCCTGCTCGCGTCGCAAGCGCTGGTCGCATTCGACGATCCGCCTCGACAGCGCGAGCATCAGGCCGAAGGCGTGCTCGGCAACCGAGTTGGCGTTGCCGCCGGCCTGATTCACCACTGCGACCCCGGCCTGGGTGCAGGCGGCGACATCGACTGTGTCGTAGCCGGCGCCGGAGGACGACACGCACAGCAGTGAAGGGCAGCGCCGCAGCAGTTCGGCGCCGACGAACCACAGCCGCGGCAGCTCATCCTTCGCCGCCGACACGTGGTAGAGATGCGAGCGCCCGAGCGCGCTCCAACCCGCGTTTTCGGGACCGGATTTGGCGCAGACCGTGAGTTCGATATCGGACTCGCGCCGCAGGCGCTCGTCAAACGCGGGATTCGTCGGCAGGTCGAAGCGGACCACTTGTTTGCGCTGCGCGGACATAAACGCCTTTCTCGTGTCGCGCCCTCATGCGGCAGGCATGGATGCGGCGCGCGGGTTATCGGATTCGGGCGATTATACCGATCCCGGTCGCGCGCACTGCGGTGAAGTTCGGAACCACGTAACACGGATTGCCAGGCGCCGCCGTGCTCGCGGCCGCTGCGGCTACTGCAACGGGGTTGCGGCGCGACTGAACTGCGAGCGTGCGCCCGCTTTCACCGGCTCCAGGTCGCGCGCAGCAAATTGTCTTCCTTGTTGTAATGCAATTCGAGCTCGCCCTTGTACGCGTGGTACAGCGCCTGCGCCAGGCCGCGCGCAAGATGGGCGTCGGTGGTGGTGACGCTCACGCCCTCGGCGCTGACGACAATGCCCATGATCCGCTGCAGCGGGTGTTCCGCCTTCTCTTTCGCCTCGTGATTTCGCATCAGGTGCAGGATCTCGTCGCGGTGTCCGCCCAGGAATGCGCCTTTCAGCGTCAAGAATCCGGCGGGAAAGCTGTCATGGATGCGGCGGCACGCCGGACACCTCTCCGCGTGCGCCGCAGCCGGCGCGGTGCCCCAGATCCAGCGGCCACTTTGAAATACCGCGCCGCAATCGGGACAGCGCGTCGGCTCAGGCAGCTTGCGCCCAGCCTTGTAGCTGTCGTGCATCAGTTCCGGGAGCAACCGGTCCCTGGCGATCGGCTGGAATTCTCGGCGATGATTTTTCATGATGGTCCTCTCGTCGCTGTGGGTTCAGAGGCGCCCTGCGGCTTCACGGGCTCAGGGTCAAGGGCTCAGAGCTTGGGCTCAGCCACGTGCGCAAGTTTCGAAACCTGGATCTTGGTCAGTGTCACGATCTGTAGCTGCTCGCCGCGATGCGTCCGGGAACCTGGCCCCAGTGTGCGACGCCGGGTGGCCGCGAGCTTGATTTTGCGCAATGTAGTGCCGAATTCTGCATCGCGCGCGGCGCCGCAAGTAATCAGCAACTCCCGATCGAACGGGTCGGTTACCGGCAAGGCGCGGCTGCGATCGGCGCGCACCTGCAGCGTATCGTTCTGAATCAGAAAGCGCCAGGGCTGCGCATTATGGCCGGAGGGCGCGAGCTGCGCCTGTTGATTGAGCAGCTGGGCGCGATCGCCGTCGACCTTGGCTTGATAGACCGAGGGATCGATTTCCGCAAGAAGCTGCCCCGCCTTGACCACGGCGCCGACGTCCACCAGCAGCTTTTTCAGTTGCCCCGAGACCTGGGTGCCGACGTCCACGAATTCCTTCGGCTGCAGCGTGCCGGTCGCAGTGACCGTGTCCTCCAGATTGCCGCGCGTGACTACCGCAGTCAGCAGCGTCGCGGCCGAACTGTCCTTGGCATACCAGGTTTGCCACGCATAATAGCCGCCCGCCGCAAGCAGTGCGCACGCGGCGGCGATGACGAGGGCCGGTCGGATCAGGCGCGACGCGGACGAAGGCGCTGCGCTGCCGGTGGACACATCATTCTTTGAACTCACTGGAGGCGTCGCTACATCTGCGGCCATGACCTGCTATCCCTTCGCTCCGTGACGATCGCACCGGCCGCAGGGGCCGGCCTGGGAGCGCACGCTCAATGTCGCGCAAGCAGGGAAATCGTCCATTGAGAATTGTCAAATTGAACGACAAAACCGCCGGCGCCAAGTGAGCGCGCAATACGCGGCCTGGTTCTCGTGCCAGTGGCCGGCCACCGTCGCTCGCGCAGCGGTGGTCCGGCGCTGACAATCGCCGTCATGCAACTTTCAACTCCAGAGAAAGAAATAATAGGCGCCAGGAGGAGCCTTCTCCGTGCGCTGGCGTACATAGATGAGCCTGCGCCGCCGGCGGGGACGTGAAAGGCGGTCAGGTGCAATTGAGTCGAGGCAAGCCGTGGCCACGCAGCGCTGCCGCGAAACGAGCCGTTCGTACCCTCGCCAGCCTGGCGCGGCGGTCCGCACGCAGTCCGGTTGCCGCTAGCGTTTGCCCAGTTCGGCCACGTCTCCCTTGATCTGGGTCGATTTGCCGCGAAACAGCGCCACCAGTTCGCCATTCTGGTTGTCGACGCGGATGTCGTAGACGCCGTTGCGGCCCTCCAGCCCCTGTTCACCGCCGCTGGCCGTGAGCACGTCGCCGACGAAGGCCGGTCGCATGTATTCGATGAGGCAGGTGACCGCCACGGCGTTCTTGTTGTGGCTGTTGCAGGCGTAGGCGAAGGTGGCGTCGGCAAGCGTGTAGATGAGCCCGCCGTGGCAGGTGTTGTGGACGTTCGCCATGTCCGCGCGGACCGCCATCTGCATACGCGCCGTGCCCGGTCCTACGCCGAGAAGCTCGATCCCTAATGCGTGCGCGGCGCGATCGCGCGGGTAAAGTGCCGCGGCGGCAGCGTCGGCAAGTTGTTGCGGTGTCTTGTGCATGTTCGATGCGGAATCCGGAAGCGCAGCGATGCAGACGGAAAAATGAGGTTTCAGAGGATACACCAAGCGCAGTAAAATGGGCGCTTTGCCGCGGACGACACGCTCATGGTCAAAGTCTATTCGATCGACGGCCTTACCCCCGTGGTTCATCCCGATGCCTATGTTCATCCGAGCGCCGTATTGATCGGCGACGTGCACGTGGGCCCGGGCGTGTACATCGGTCCTGGGGCCAGCCTGCGCGGCGATTTCGGGCGCCTGGTGATCGAGGCCGGCGCCAACATTCAGGACGGCTGCATCGTGCACGGTTTTCCCGAGTCGGATACGGTGATCGAAGCCGACGGCCACATCGGCCATGGCGCCATCATTCACAGCGCGCGCATCTGCCGCAATGCCCTGGTCGGCATGGGCGCCGTGGTCAACGACAACGCGGTGATCGGCGAGTCGGCCTTCGTCGCCGCGATGGCCTTCGTCAAGGCGGGAATGCAGGTGCCGCCGCGCACTCTGGTCGCAGGCATCCCGGCAAGAGTGACGCGCGATCTGAGCGCCGGCGAATTGGCATGGAAAGTGGATGCGACCCAGGCCTACCAGAACCTCGCACGCAGGAGCCTGGCAAGCCTGCGCGAAACGGTGGCACTGACCGAAGCGGAGTCGGACCGCAAGCGCTTCGCCCTGTCGGAAGTGCTGCCGCTGGCAGACTGGAAAGTCAAGAAAACCGGCGCCTGAGGACCCCGAAGACAGCTGCGCGCGTCGCCATGAGCCATCCTTCCGTAGCCGAAATCAACGCCGGGTTCGCCGCGCGCCTGCGCGCGGGGGAGACCCTGCTCGGCGCCATCATCGCGCTGCCTTGTGCGGAGGCGGCCGAGATGTTTTCGCGCGCCGGGTTCGACTGGCTCATCGTCGACACCGAGCACTCGCCGATGGAACCTCTGGTCGCGCAAGCCCTGCTGCAGGCGGCGCGCTGCCCCTGCCTGGTACGGGTGCCCGTGGGCGAGGAGGCGGTGATCAAGAAGGTGCTCGACCTGGGCGCGGCCGGCGTGGTCGTACCGCAGGTGAACACCGCGGCCGATGCCGAACGCATGGTGCGCTACTGCAAATATCCGCCGCTGGGCAGCCGCGGCGCGGGCATCGCGCGCGCGCACGGCTACGGCCTGGATTTTCAGCAATACGTAGCCGGCGCCAACGACAATATCATCGTCATGCTGCAGATCGAGCATATCGACGCGGTGCGCAACATCGAGGCCATCGTGCGCGTTCCCGGGGTGGATGCGGTGATGATCGGGCCCTACGACCTGTCCGGCACCATGGGCAAGCCGGGCCGGGTGAACGATCCGGAGGTCGAGCAGGCGATGGAGGTCGTGCGCGTCGCCTGTGCGGCGGTGGGCATGAAACTCGGCATTTTCGCCGCCACTGCGGAAGGCATGAAGCCCTACATCCAAAAAGGCTACACCCTGCCGATCGCCGGCATGGATTTGATGCTGCTCTCTGCCGCGGCGCGCGCGATGGTGCAGGCGCTGAAGTAAGTTCAATTTATCGCGATCAACTTTTTTCGTCCGCTTCTGGGAGTGCATATGTCATACGAGAATATTCTGGTTGAAACCCGCGGCCGCGTCGGCCTGATCACGCTGAACCGTCCCAAGGCGCTCAACGCGCTCAACGACGCACTGATGGACGAACTCGGGTCCGCGCTGGCGAAATTCGACGCCGACGACAACATCGGCTGCATGATTATCACCGGCAGCGAGAAGGCGTTCGCCGCCGGCGCCGACATCGGCGCCATGAAGGACTGGAGTTACATGGATGTGTACAAGAGCGAGTACATCACGCGCAATTGGGAGCGCATCCGCACCGTGAGGAAACCGGTGATTGCGGCGGTCGCCGGTTTCGCCCTCGGCGGCGGCTGCGAATTGTCCATGATGTGCGATTTCACCATCGCCGCCGAAACCGCAAAATTCGGCCAGCCCGAAATCAAGCTCGGCATCATTCCCGGCGCCGGCGGCACGCAGCGCCTGCCGCGCGCAGTATCGAAAGCGAAGGCCATGGACATGGTGCTGACCGGGCGCATGATGGACGCCGCCGAAGCCGAGCGCGCCGGGCTGGCGTCGCGCGTGGTGCCGGCGGACAAGCTGCTCGACGAAGCGCTGGCGGCCGCAAACCAGATCTGCGAATACTCGCTGCCGGTGTTGATGGCGGCCAAGGAATCGGTCAACCGCGCCTACGAAAGCACGCTCAACGAGGGCGTGCTGTTCGAGCGGCGCATATTCCACTCGCTATTCGCCACCGAGGACCAGAAGGAGGGCATGGCGGCCTTTATCGAAAAGCGCAAGCCGAAATTCGTGCATAAGTGAGCCGGGTTCCGCCACGGCGGGCGGGCGGCGCCGTGCCGCCGGGGTGTGACCTACATTCATGAACCCGGTCGACAAGCCGATCGCGCGCGAGTGGCTTATCCTGCTCATACTCTCCGGCGTACAGATCAGCCACATCCTGGACTTCATGATCCTGATGCCGCTCGGGCCGCAGTTCATGCGCATGTTCGCCATCGGCCCGACGCAATTCGGCTTTCTGGTATCGGTCTATACCTTCAGTTCGGCCGCCGTCGGTTTTGCGGCCGCTTTCTTTATCGATCGCTTCGATCGCAAGAAAGCGCTGCTGCTTCTGTATGCCTGTTTCGCGGCGACGACCTTGCTCGCGGCTTCCTCGCAAAGCTATCTGACGCTGCTCGCGGCACGGGCGCTGGCCGGCGCCTTCGGCGGCGTGCTGTCGGCAATCGTGTTCGCCATCGTCAGCGATCTCATTCCGGAAAGCCGCCGCGGCGCCGCGCTGGGCGTGGTGATGTCGGCGTTCTCGATCGCCGCGACTGCGGGCGTTCCGATCAGCCTCTATCTGGCCAACCATTTCACCTGGCGGGCACCGTTCTATTTTCTTGCCTGCCTGTGCGTTACGGTGTGGAGCGGCGTTTTTTGGCTGCTGCCGCGCATGCGCGGCCACTTGCGCGCGGCGCGCGCGCGACATCCGCTGGAGCAGGCGCGGGCCGTGTTTCGCGACGCCAATCACCACAAGGTGTTCCTGTTTTCGGCGATGCTGTTTTTTTCGGGCTTTGCCGTCATTCCGTTCATCAGCCCCTACATGGTGTCCAACGTCGGCGTGGCGGAAACTAGGCTGCCGCTGTTGTACCTGATCGGCGGCGTGTGCACCCTGATCGTGGTGCGCTTCGTCGGCCGCCTCACCGACCTGCACGGCAAGCACCGCATGTTCACCCTGGTTGCCGGCTTCTCGGCGCTGGCCATTCTCATCCTCACCCATCTGCCGCGGGTGCCGTTGCCCTTCGCAATTGTGGCCTCGGCGTTTCTGATGGCCATGCTGTCGGGGCGCTTTGTGCCGGCGATGGCGCTGATCACCTCCAGCGTGACGCCGCGCCTGCGCGGCAGCTTTATGAGTTTCAACTCGTCCATCCAGGGGTTCGCCGCCGGCGCCGCCTCGTTCGGCGCGAGCCTGCTGATCGGCAAGGACGCCGCGGGCGAGTTGACCCACTACGGGACGGTGGGCATCCTGGCCGTCATCGCAACGTTGGCCAGCATTTACCTTGCGCGCCGCATCCTTCCGGCCAAAGCGGTGCCGGGATGAGGGCGCGGCCGGCGCAACGATCGCCGCTTTTTTCGACGGCGGTTTATGATGGCGGCTGTTTCAAAAACTAGACTAACAACCATAGCTGTATCCGAGGAGGACGCCCACATGGAAAAAATCTGGCTCAAGCACTATCCGGCCGGCGTGCCCGCCGACATCGATCCGAACAAATACCAGTCGATTCGCGATTTGTTCGAGGAGAGCGTAGCCAGCTTCGGCAAGCGTCCGGCTTACTACTGCATGGGCGCCGAAATCACGTTTGCCGAGCTCGATCGCATGTCGAAGGCGTTCGGCGCATGGCTGCAGGCGCAAGGGCTGCAGAAAGGCGATCGCGTGGCGCTGATGATGCCGAACGTGCTGCAGTATCCGGTCGCGCTGTTCGGCGTTCTGCGCGCGGGCATGGTCGTGGTGAATGTCAACCCACTTTACACCCCGCGCGAACTGGAGCATCAGTTGCAGGATTCCGGCGCGAAGGCGATCGTGATTCTGGAGAACTTCGCCCATACGCTGGAGCAGGTGATCGCCAGGACGCCGGTGAAGCAAGTGGTGGTCGCGGCGATGGGCGACATGCTGGGAATGGCGAAGGGCGCGCTGGTCAATTTCGTGGTGCGCAACGTGAAGAAGATGGTGCCGGCATTCCAGTTCGACCACGCCATACGCTTCAACGCCGTGCTGGCCGCGGCCTCGGGCATGACGCTGGCGCACGTGGAAATCAAGCCCGAGGATATCGCCTTTCTGCAGTACACGGGCGGCACCACCGGCGTCTCCAAGGGCGCGATGCTGCTCAACCGCAACATCACCGCCAACCTCACCCAGGTCGATGCCTGGCTCGACCCGTTCCTGAGCGAAGAAGACCGCAGGCACTACATCATCATCACCGCGCTGCCTCTGTACCACATCTTTTCGCTGACGGTGAACTGCCTGATGATGCTCAAGATTGGCGGCAAGAACGTGCTCATCGTGAATCCGCGCGACATGCCCGGATTCGTGAAAGAACTGGCCAAACACAAGTACACCACCATCACCGGGGTCAACACCCTGTTCAACGGTTTGATGCACACCCCGGGTTTCGACAAACTCGATTTCAGCGCGCTGCGGATTTCCAACGGCGGCGGCATGGCGGTGCAAAAAGCGGTGGCGGAACGATGGAAGGCGATTACCGGCGTCACCCTGACCGAAGGTTATGGCCTCACTGAAACGTCACCGGTCGCCACCACCAATCCGCCGGATCTGAAGGAATACAACGGTTCCATCGGCCTGCCGGTGCCGTCGACCGAAATCTCGATTCGCGACGATGCCGGCAACGAATTGCCGCTCGGTGAGCCGGGGGAGATCTGCATTCGCGGACCGCAGGTCATGGCCGGCTACTGGCAGCGCCCGGAAGAAACGGCCAAGGTCATGACCGCCGACGGCTACTTTCGCAGCGGCGACGTCGGCATCATGGACGAGAACGGGCACACGCGCATCGTCGATCGCAAGAAGGACATGATCCTGGTGTCCGGGTTCAACGTCTATCCGAACGAGGTCGAAGGGGTGGTCATGATGCACCCGGGCGTGCTCGAGTGCGCCGCCGTGGGTGTACCGGACGAGCATTCGAGCGAAGCGGTGAAGCTGTTCGTGGTGAAGAAGGATCCCGAGCTGTCGGAGAAGGATTTGCGCAAGCATTGCCATGAAAACCTGACCGGCTACAAGTGCCCGAAGCACATCGAGTTTCGGTCCGAATTGCCGAAGACCAACGTCGGCAAGATCCTACGCCGCGCATTGCGCGATGAAAAAGCGGCCTAAGAACGCGGTTCGTACGCTGGTCCGCGAACGGACTTCAGTAGGCCCAGTAGGGCCCCGTCCCATGCAGTGTGCTGGCGCCGTCGATGGCCACGAAAACGGTGCGCCCGAAAAAGAACGGCATGCCCCAATCGAAGGCTCTACTGCGGCGAGTGAGGCTGCCGCCGACGGAGGCCGCCCTGACGGCGGGGTCGAGCGCCTGCAGATTCTCGACCGTAAAGTTGACCGTGCCGGTGGCGGCGCGGTCGGCAGAGGTATTCACGGCGCTCAGGAAAAGCGTCGCGGGCGGGCAGTAAAATCCGAACGAACTGGAACACCTGGGGATGGTGTTGTCGGAAAAAAATAGGCCGTTCGAGCCGCTGTCCAGGAAACTCGACGTCAGCGACACGCCTTTATAGGTGGTGGTGAAGTTGCCGCTGCTGTTTGCCGCATAGACGGTTGCGGTGCCGATGGTGTTATTGGCTTGGGTATCGATGCCGAAGATGAGGGCGCCGGTGAGCGTCGTTGCGCCGCCTGCGGGAACCGCGGGCATGGCGAGGACGACGCCGTTGTTGTCGCTGGCGAAGGCGGCGACCGGGTTCGCCACCTGATTGGCAAGCGGCATTGCCGTGCCAGCGCAACCGGACGCGGTGCATTCATAATAGGTTCCGGGCACGACCTGCGTTGCGCAGCTTGCGCCGCAATCCTGGTTGAACAGGCCGACGCCAAGTATGCCGTTCGCGCCCAATGCCGCCACCGAGCCGAGGTTGCCGCCGGAGCTGCTGCAAGAGGACGGGATGCGCGTGAACGCGGCACCGGTGTCGCCGACCCATTGCACGGGCAGGGATGGCGCGGTCATTCCCGCGATCTTCACATCGGCGCGGCGTACCGAACCCCAGAGATAGCCGCTGAAGAACTGCGCGCATTCGCCCGCCGGGTTGCCGCCGGCGCCGGTGACGGCGGGCAATGCCAGGGCCGGATCGAGCACCCCCGGGGCGATGATGCGCAGGCCGTAGGATCCAGTGTCGACCAACAGGTGATCGACGGTCTGGCACGTCGATGTGCCGGGCCGGCACACAGTGACGCTTACGAAGGGCACGTTGATGATGTTGTTGGCGCCGGCGGGGCCGCTGTCGATAAATACCAGGGCGACGTTGCGGGCGATATTCGTTGTGCCCAAGGTCACCGACCCGCTCGCACTGCCGCCCGCACCGGTGCAGGTAAGGCTGTAAGTGTAGGTGCCGGCGATCGCTTGCGTCACCACGATGCTGCCGCTGGTGCTCCGGCCGCCGCTCCAGGCATCCGAGGCGGTGCATGCCGTGGCGTTGGTAGTGGACCAGGTGAGCGTGGAAGCTAGCCCTGCCGTGACGCTCGCCGGAGCAAGGGACATGCTGACGGTCGGCAACGGCGTCGCGGCCGCGTTGGCGACGACCACCGCGCTGCGCGCGGCTTCGTTGCAGGTGAGGGTGTAGGTGAACGTGCCCGCGGCCGGAGGCGTGACCTGGCGTGTACCCGAAAGCGGCTCGGCACCGCTCCAGTCGCCGCTTGCCTGGCATGCCGAGGCATTGGAGCTGGACCAAGTCAGCGTCGTCGATTGGCCCGCGGTCAGCACGCTCGGGTTGGCGCCGATGCTGACGATGACCGGATTGTTCGCTGCGGCGGCGGCGGGATTGCTGGCGGAAGAAGTCGGGCTCGCACCAGCGGAAGAGGTTTCGCCGCCACCACCGCCACCGCCGCCGCAAGCGGCGAGCAGCAGGGATGCCGCGACGACGGCGATCTGCAGCCAAGCGCGTGCGCGCAGCGGGTGGTATCGGGGGCCTGCGTGCGCTTCGATCGGCATATCAACGCAGGTCGTTGTCGCTAAAACCGACGGGAAATAGCGTCGGGATCCAGGCGCTGCCTTCGAAGGCGCGCATATGGCCGCTGGAATGGATGACGACTTCGGGATCGCTTACGCTTAGGTGCGAACGGCCTGCTCTCGGCATTTTGGCCGATTCGGCCACCAGCGTGTCGAAGTATTTCCCCAGCAACGCTTTCAAGTCCGGCAGGAAAGGTCCTTCCCAGGTGAGGGCAAACACGACGCCGTTGTCCGCGACGTATTCGCGCACGATGGTGCCCGTTGCCAGCGTCGTTTCCCGCGTGACATAGTGAGAACCCGCGGGCGTCGTGCCGGATACGACTGTCGTGCTTTCCGCGTCGAACGGCTCCGGGGAGCCACCGAGCGTCGCCTGGCTTACGCCGGCGTAGATCAGCAGCAGAAGCAGAAACGGCGCCTTGGCGACATTCAATGAAAGTACTCCTTCCAGGAGGTCTACCGTCCTGTCGTTCCAATAAGAACAGTTGAATCCAGAAAAAATTCCCTGCAGAAGATGAAAAAAGTTGCTGCAAACGCGCAAGCTCGAGTATCGGTAATTACCCCAATTGATCGCAGATCGGATTCGCAAGAAGATACTGGTCCACCAACGCAGCATTCCCCGGCTATCGCGGTTTCCTGGCTAGAGGCGGTAACCGCGGCGGCTGTCTTAAGCAAGTCTCGACTTAATAAGGTCCTGGCTTTCCCATGCAAGGGCTCGAAGGGTGACGCGATAATCTTTGAACGCCCGGAGCGCGGGAAAGCGCTGCGCTCGGGGAAGCGAAGCACAGGAACTGTCTTGACCGCGATGCCGTTCTCGTCCGCAAACCACGCTGCAATGGTGCAGGGTCTGAGCGCAGCAGCCCTGCTGCTTACAGCGGCCTGCACCATCGCGCCGATGCAGCCGGAGCTTGGGCCCCGCCCCGCCGCGCTGATTCCGTGCGTCCATTGGTTTGAGCAGTTGGACGCGACGATAGATCGGGCAGGTGTTCGCGATGCCGGTGCCCATCGCGTCCCGGGATTTCCCTATCTTCGCGTCGACCGCTTCTCCGCCTCGCTCGCGGAGCAGTCCAAGGGCGGTGCGCAGGCCTTCGATGCGTGGATCGCTCGTCTGGAGGAATTGGATGCAACGTCGCGCGACTATGAGATCCGCAACCTGCCGCAAGGCGTTTTCCCTATCGCCGGCATTGGCGACCAGACCCAGGCCAGGACCTATAGCCGCGACTGTGCGGCCAAGCTCGCCCGCGACGATTTCGGCAGCGCGGCGCGGCGGGATCTTGTTGTAGCCCGGGCGACGGTCCCCGACAATTATTCGGATCGGAATCGACTGTTCGGCCTCTACCCGATTGCGAGTATTCCTTTTTCGAAGGGTGTGCAAAAATGGCAGCACGAAACAGCCGAGATGTTCCGCAAAGCCAATGCGGAGCCGTCCGCTGGCGTTGTGCGTTACCAAGCGCTCGCCAAACCGGTAAGCCCGGAGCAGCTTGCAGGCGTTTTTTCGCACCTGAAGACGGACGCGATTGGAATTCCGCAATTTACCGATGAACAGCGCGAGTTGCTGTTCCAGGCATACGCTCCGGTATTCGAGATCGAAACGGGCGCCAGTTACGACCAATTCGGTCCGCTGTTATGGCGCAACGGCCCCGCGCCCGAAGTCGATCTCACACGACCGGTAGTCTATCGACGCCTGGCGTTTACGCGCTTTCACGGGAAAGTCCTGGCGCAGTTCGTGTACACGATCTGGTTTTCAGAGCGTCCTTCCAGCGCAACAGCAGATCTTCTCTCGGGCAGATTGGATGGAGTCGTTTTCAGAGTGACCGTGGGAACCGACGGCGCGCCGCTCGTGTACGACAGCATGCACGCGTGCGGCTGTTACCACTTATTCTTCCCCACTTCGCGGGTTCATCTTTTGCCTGCTCCAGACCCCGCCGTCGAATGGGCTTTCGTGCCGGCGACGTTGCCGGCGCTGCTGCCACCGCAGAGCGTCGTCGTACGTATTGCCAGCGGCACGCACTACGTTGTCGATGTCCGCCAGGCAGGCGATGTGGTCGCGACCATCTATCAATTCGCCGCCGCCGACGACCTGCGCGCGCTGCCCGCAGAGGGCTACGGAACGCGCAGTGCTTTCGGTCCCGACGGCATCGTGCCCGGCACCGAGCGCGGCGAGCGCTATGTGTTCTGGCCCATGGGAATCGAGAACGCGGGTGCCATGCGCCAATGGGGAACCCATGCAACCGCGTTCATCGGGCGACGCCATTTCGACGACGCGGACTTAATCGAGCGCAGGTTCGAGGTTCTCCCTGAAGCGCGGGCGGAATTGCCGCAGCCGAATTGACCCGCGTTGATCGCTGTTGCGGCCGCTCGCACCGCGTTGTCATTCGGTTTCGAGGATGATATCGTCGTTGCCGCTATGCCATGCGGCAGCCGCGTCGGCGAGCTTGGCGGGTCGCGCGCTGGTTGCGGCGGTTTCGGTGTCAAATAAGGGGCATAAGCGGAATATTTACACTTACGGCAGCCTGCCGGATCTCGATCCGGCGTTCACCTGAAACAGGAGGAAGCGATGGAAAACGTGCAACGCAGGGAATTTCTGAGGCGCGCGGGCAGCGTGATGCTTGCGGCAGGAATGAGCGCAGGTGCGGCACAGGTGTTTGCGCAATCCAAGATAAAACTCGGGGCGAAAGATGCGCTGATCGTGGTCGACGTGCAAAACTGTTTCGTTCCCGGCGGCAGCCTGGCGGTGGCGAAGGGCGACGAGATCGTCCCGCTCATCAATACCCTGGCTAAGAGCTTCCAGAATGTGGTGCTGACACAGGACTGGCATACACCCGGACATGTCTCGTTCGCCAGTTCGCACGCCGGGAAGAAGCCCTTCGATGCGGTGAAGCTGGGCTATGGCGATCAAATCCTGTGGCCCGATCACTGCGTGCAGGGCACCGAAGGCGCCAACCTGCACAAGGACCTCGCCATTCCGACGGCGCAGCTCATCATCCGCAAGGGTTACCACAAGGACGTGGACAGCTACTCGGCGTTCATGGAGGCGGATCGCAAGACTAAAACCGGGCTCGAAGCCTACCTTAAGGCGCGCGGCATCAACAGTGTCTACGTATGCGGATTGGCGACCGATTTTTGCGTCGCCTGGACCGCGCTCGACGCCCGCAAATCCGGTTTTGCGGCCACGGTGATCGAGGATGCATGTCGCGGCATCGATGCCCAGGGATCGCTCGCCGCCGCCTGGGACAACATGAAGAAGGCCGGCGTCAAGCGGATCCAGTCCGGAGCCATCGTTTAGAAACCGCTGCAACATGAATTCTGCAACGCGACCATGCAGGGGAGCATGAGGGGGGCTATCCCTTCGTGCTCCCGGGACGCGGAGGGGCGACTACTTTCGGCGATGTAGCGCGGCGTTCAGCGACGACCTTGCCCACGCAATAACGCGCTCGCAAAGGATTGCGTGTTCGATTCCATCAGGCGGCACGACCGCGCCCGCCGCCGAACGAGGGCTCGAGGTAAGTCTGGCGGAAATAATCGCGGAACGCTTTCATGGTCGGCGTCAATTCCACGCCTTTTTTCCAGGCCAGGCCCACGTTCATCGTCGGCACGGAATCTTTGAGATTGATGGTCTCGATGCGCTTGCCCTCCAGTGACCAGGGGCGGTAGACCATGTCCGACAAAATTGCCACGCCCCAACCGTTGGCCACCATGCTGCGCACCGCCTCCACCGACGACGTGCGCAGGCGGATATTGGGCTGAAACGATGTTCTTCCCCAATAGCGCAGTGCCGTTTGCGCCGCCTCGTCGACCGTAAGCATGATGTAAGGCTCTTTCGCCACCTCGGCCAGCGTGACTTCGGGCAGGTCGAGCAGCGGGTGCTTGGCGGACACCCACAGCCTGCGCGCCGAACCGAAGAAGGTTTCGCTCGCGAGTTCCGGACTCACGAGGTTGGACGTCAGCACCACCGCCATGTCGAAGCGGTTGCTGATGAGTCCTTCCTCGATGGTCTCGCGATTGAGTTCGTAGACATTGACAGCGATCTGCGGGTAGATCTGTGAGAATCGCTGCAGGTGGTGCGGGAGAAAGTATCCCACCACCGTATAGGTGGTCGCCAGGCTCAATGCGCCGGCCTCCATGCTCTGCGCGGTCGCCGCGCGCATCGCCTCGTCCACGGTTGACAGTATGCTGTAGGCGTGGCCCAGAAACCTGCGCCCGGTATCCGTCAGTTCCATGCCGGAGTGCGTGCGCGCGAACAAACCCGCCCCGATGTTTGCTTCGATTTCCTTGATGGCGATGGTGACGGCAGATTGCGAGATATTGAGCTGCATCGCCGCCTGCGACACCCGCCCCAATTCGGCCGTGGCGACAAAATACTTCAGTTGGCGAATCGAGAGCGACATTTGAGAAACGCTGCTTTATTTAATAGTAATGACTTGGATATATACTATATTTTATATAGCACAGGACCGATACAGGCAATGCATTGTTTATATGAGAATGATGGCATAAGGAGGGATTGTGATCAATCTGAAAATACAATATTGGCATATGCGATAAAAATACTTTTCTATTTGTGCTGTTTCATTTCTAATTTGCCCACGACTGGGGTGGGGTGATTCAGGGCCTTCGACATGGTGCGCCGGTAGAGAACCTGCGGTAGGCTAGGCGCTATCGCGCTGGCCTTTCCGACATCCGGGCACATCCAGTTCCATCTGAATGGGGCATAGAACATATGGCATTGGCGATCAACTGCGACATGGGCGAGGCGTTCGGCCTCTATCACTGCGGCGATGACGAAGGAATCATGCCGTACATTACCCTGGCCAACGTCGCCTGCGGTTTTCACGCGTCGGATCCTGTCGTGATGCGCAAGACCGTGCGTTTGGCCAAAAAGAACGCGGTCAAGGTTGGCGCCCATCCGTCGTTTCCCGATCTGCAGGGCTTTGGCCGGCGCGAGATCAAGATGACCCGAGATGAATTGTCTGCCTGCATTATCTATCAGGTCGGTGCACTCAAGGCATTTCTGGATGCGGAGGGAATGCCGCTGAGCCACATCAAGCCGCACGGAGCGCTGTACGGCGTAGCTGCCCGCGACGACCAGGTGGCGCACGCGGTGTGCGACGCTGCCGAAATATTCGGTGTGCCGCTGCTGGGGATGGCGGGAACCCGGCACGAGGCCGTGTACACCGAACGCGGCATTCCATTTCTCGCCGAGTACTACACCGACCTTGACTACGATGCAGATGGGACCCTCATCATCACTCGCGAACATCAGGCCAAGGACCCCGCTGAAGTAGCCAAGCGCGTCCTTCGCGTAATCAAGGAAGGCAAGGCGAGCGCAATCAACGGCCAGGACATTCCGATGCGCGCGGACTGCATCTGCGTGCACTCCGACACGCCAGGTGCGGTGGAACTGGCGCAGATCGTGCGCAAGGTGCTCGCGCCTTTCATGGACGGCAGCGCCGCGCCAGTTGCCGCCCGCTGAGCCAACCCGACATTCATCAAAGGAGTTGTTTATGGCCCGCCACGAAATTCTGTCGCCGCTTCCCGGCATCTTCTATCGCAAGCCGAGCCCGGACGCCGAGCCTTTTGTGAAGGAGGGCGACACGGTAAAGGTGGGCGACACCATCGGTTTTGTCGAGGTGATGAAGCAGTTCAGCGAGATTCCCGCCGACGCCACAGGGAAGGCGGTGCGTTTTCTTATCGACAACGAGGGTGCCGTCGAGCCCGGCCAGCCAGTCCTGCTGATAGAGACTGCCTGAGTCCGCATGGCCCGACCGATACGCAGACTGCTGGTCGCAAACCGCGGGGAAATCGCGGTGCGGATCATGCGCGCGGCCCATGAGCTCGGTATCGAAACCGTCGCCGTCCACAGTGAAGCCGATCGCGACAGCCTGCACGTACGGATGGCGGACGTCGTGGTGCCGATCGGGCCGCCGCAGGCGGCAAAGAGCTATTTGAATACCGAAGCACTGCTGCGTGCGGCGGCCGATTCCATCGCCGACGCGGTGCACCCCGGGTACGGATTTCTTTCGGAGAATGCAGCGTTCGCCGAGGCCGTCGAGAAGGCCGGACTGACCTTCGTCGGCCCAACCCCGGAGGCGATACGCATCATGGGCAACAAGTCCCTGGCGCGCGCAACGGCGGAGCGCGCCGGCGTGGCCACGGTCCCGGGCAGCGACGGTATCGTCGGATCGATCGACGAGGCGGTCGCCATCGCCGGAGACATCGGCTATCCGGTCATGATCAAAGCCTCCGCGGGGGGCGGCGGACGCGGCATCCGCGTCGCGCACGATGCAGAAGAACTGCGCAAGCAGATGAGCCTGGCCCAAGCCGAGGCCCAGGCCGCTTTTGGCGACAAGAGCGTCTACCTGGAGCGTTTCATCCTCCATGCGCGGCACGTGGAAGTGCAAGTACTGGGCGACGGCCGCGACGTGGTCCACTGCTATGAGCGCGAGTGCTCACTGCAGCGCCGGCGTCAGAAGGTAATTGAAGAGGCACCGTCGCCGGCGCTGTCAGCCGAGACGCGCGAACGGCTTTGCGCATCCGCGGTACGTCTTGCCAAGTCGGTGGGCTACCGTGGAGCCGGCACCGTGGAGTATCTCTATGACGACGACTCCGGCGAGTTCTTCTTCATCGAAATGAACACGCGCATCCAGGTCGAACATCCGGTGACCGAAATGGTCACCGGCATCGACCTGGTGCGAAGCATGATCCGCATTGCCGCCGGCGAGCCGCTGCGCTTGAGGCAGAGCGACATCCAACTTCGCGGCGCCGCGATCGAGTGTCGCATCAACGCGGAGGATCCGGACCGCAACTTCATGCCCAGCCCCGGAAGGGTGTCGGAGATCGTCCTGCCCGGAGGGCCGGGGGTACGCGTCGATACCATGCTCTATTCCGGCTGCGAGGTCCCGCCTTATTACGACTCGCTGCTGGCCAAGCTCATCGTGCACGCGGAGGATCGGCCTGCGGCGATTTCGCGCATGCGGCGCGCGCTGAAAGAGCTGCGCATCGAAGGTGTCAGCACCACGCGTGCGCTGCATCTGACGCTGCTGGAGGACGCCCGCTTTCATGCGGCCGACTTCGATACCAATTCCCTGGAAAGGTGGCTGGCTGTCCGCCCGCCGATGTCAACCCCAAACGTGGCACAAAAGGAGCGCATATGACCGTAGGAACAGCCCGCTACAGCTTTGGAGCAGACGAGCACATTTTCGTCGAACTCTCCGAGGAAATGTCGCTGGAAGCCTTCTTCAAGGGTCTGGCTATCACCACCGCCCTGACGAAAAAGAAGGTGCCTGGGGTTTCGGAGATTTGCCCGGCGAACGCGTCCTACCAGGTCAAGTTCGATCCCGACCTGACGCATCCGAACGAGATGATGAAGATTTTGCAGCAGCTGGAGCGCGACGTCGGCAGCTCGGACGTAGAGCTTGCGACGCGCATCATCGAGATCCCGGTGTTCTACAACGACCCCTGGACGAACGAGACGCTGATGCGCTTTCGCGAGCGGCACCAGGACCCGAAATCCAACGACATCGAGTACGCGGCACGCGTGAACAACTACAAGTCGGTCGATGATTTCGTCGCCGCGCACAGCGGCTCGCCGTGGTTCGTGTCCATGGTCGGCTTCGTGGCAGGGCTGCCGTTCCTGTTCCAGCTGGTGGAGCGCGCGAAGCAGATCGAAGTGCCGAAGTACCTTCGTCCGCGCACCGATACGCCCAAACTGACGATCGGCCACGGCGGCTGTTTCAGTTGCGTCTACTCCGTGCGCGGTGCAGGCGGATATCAGATGTTCGGTATTACCCCGGCGCCGATCTTCGATCCGGCCCAGGGTTTGCCCTACCTCAAGAGCTTCATGTGCCTGTTCCGTCCGGGGGATATCGTGAAGTTCAAGCCGATCGGCCGGGAGGCCTATGACGCGGCGCTGAAGCAGGTCGAGGCGGGTTCGTTCGATCTGCGCATTCGGCCCGTCGGGTTTTCGCTGAAAAAATACCTGAGCGACCCCGCTGGATACAATCACAAGATCGAGGAGGTCCTCTATGGCAATTAAGATCCTGAAATCCGGCCTGGCGACCACGGTGCAAGACGCCGGTCGCGAGGGCTACTACAACGTCGGCATCCCCCTCTCAGGAGCGCTCGATCAGTACTCCTTCCGCGCCGCCAATCTCCTGCTCGGCAACGACGAGAATGCGGCGGTGCTCGAGTGCACCCTGCTGGGGCCGGAACTTGAATTCCAGCGCGACGCCGTGATCGCCGTGACCGGCGCCGAAATGACGCCGAAACTCAATGGTGTGCCGGCGCCGCGCAACGAGGCGATCGCGGTAAAGGCCGGCACCGTGGTGTCGTTCGATTTCATGCGCACCGGGGCGCGCGCTTATGTCGCCGCGGCCGGCGGCATCGACGTGCCTATGGTCCTCGGCAGCCGCTCCACCTACGGATTGGGCGCCTTCGGCGGGTTCCAGGGGCGAAAGCTTCAGGCCGGGGACGTGCTCGCGATCGGCGCGCCGGCGCCTGGCGCCAAAGCGGGCCGGCGCGTTCCGGAAGAATTGGTCACGGCGCTGCCCAAGGAGTTGCAACTGCGGGTGGTGCCCGGCCTGTATTACCATCGACTCACCGACGAATCAGCCGCCTCGTTTTTCGAGGACACCTGGACCGTGGCGCCGGAAGCCGATCGCATCGGCTACCGCTACAAGCAGGGACGCCCGCTCACGTTTCGCGACCGCAAGCAGCCCTTCGGCGCGGGTTCAGATCCCTCCAACATCGTCGATGCCGGTTATCCCTATGGGTCGATTCAGGTGCCCGGCGGCCTGGAACCCATCATCCTGCACCGCGACGCCGTTTCGGGTGGTGGGTATGCCATGATCGGCACCATCATCAGCGCGGACATGGACAAGATCGCCCAGATGCAGCCGAATAACCGGGCAAAGTTCGTGAAAGTAGATCTCGACGCCGCCATGGCCGCTCGTGCGGACCAAAAGCGGCGACTGCAGCGCCTGCGCGCGGCCCTGGCTTGAAGTGCGATGCGCGCGCCATCTGTCTTTTCCACCATGCACCACAATAAGGAGCGTTTCATGCAAACAAATTTCGTGAAAACCGCAGCTACCCTCAGCGCTGCCGTGGCGCTGTTGGGCCTCGCCAGCGCGGCCAGTGCTGCCGACTGGTTCCCGTACCCTGCTGAAGCGGTGGATCCGCCATTTGCCGCCACCGGCAAAGCGAAGCCGGTGGATTACGTGCCGCTGCCCAAGGCGAGCAAGAAGTGGGACATCTGCGTCTCGTTCCCGCACATGAAGGACGCGTACTGGATGGGCGTCGATTACGGCGTCGTCGAAGAAGCGAAACGCCAGGGCGTGAAAATGCAGCTGGTCGAGGCCGGAGGCTACACCAACCTGGCGAAGCAGATCTCCCAGATCGAGGACTGCGTAGCGCGCGGCGCCAATGCGGTCGTGATCGGCGCCATCTCTGCGGACGGACTGAACGGCCTGATCAAGACCGTCGCCGCGAAGAAGATTCCGGTGATCGACGTGATCAACGGCATCAACTCGCCCGACATCTCGGCCAAGTCCCTGGTGTCCTTTTACACCATGGGCTTCTCGGCCGGCGAGTACCTGGCGAAGAAGCACCCGGCGGGCGGCAAGTCGGCCAAGGTCGGTTGGTTTCCCGGTCCGGCCGGCGCGGGCTGGGTCGAAGCGGCGCACAAGGGCTTCATGGAAGCGACCAAGAACAGCAGCCTGGTCATCCTCGACCCGAAATACGGTGACACCGGCAAGGAAGCGCAGTCGAAACTGGTCGAAGACGTGCTTCAGGCCAACCCCGATATCGCCTACATCGCCGGTACGGCCGTGACCGCCGAAGCCGCGGTGGGAATCGTGCGCTCGCGCAAACTGGACAAGAAGGTGCAGCTCCTGTCCTTCTATCTGACTCCGGGCGTCTACGAAGGCATCCAGAAGGGGCGCATCATGGCCTCGCCCGCCGACTCCATGGTGGTCCAGGGGCGCGTCGCAATCGACCAGGCCGTACGCCTGCTCGAGGGCAAGGACCTCGTGAAGCATGTGGGTCCGAAGATTTTTGTCGTCGACAAAGACAACATCAAGACGACAAAACGTGAGACCGTGCTCGCGCCGGCCAGCTTCAAGGCGCAGTTCGCGGTCAAATAAGCGGCGCTAACCTTGAGCCGCCGGGGACGTCGCAACGCGCTCCCGGCGGCGCGAATGTTACTACCCGGCCGTCTCCGGCCGGGTACATCCCGAACCTGGATATCTCCATGCCGGTACCGCACGTTCCGCTGCTCGAAACCCGCGGGCTGACCAAGCATTACCCGGGGGTCCAGGCGCTGGAACAAGTCGACTTCGTGCTTGAACGCGGCGACGTACACGTACTGTTCGGTGAAAACGGTGCCGGCAAGTCGACCCTGATTTCACTGCTGTCGGGCGCGCAGCCGCCGACGGCCGGCACCATCCTGTTCGAGGGGCGCGAGCTTGAGTTGCGCTCGGTGCGCGATGCGCGCGCTCTTGGGATCAGCGGCGTGTTCCAGGAGTTCTCTCTGGTGCCGACGCTGAGCGTCTCCGAAAATCTGTTTCTCGGTGACGAGCCGACGCGACACGGCTTCGTGAACCGGCGCGCCCTGCGCGCGCGTGCCCAGGAGTTGCTGCGGGATCTCCAGTTCGACCTCGACCCGGATCGCACCGTCGCCCTGCTCACGCGCGCCGAGCAGCAAATGGTGGAAATTGCCAAAGGTTTCCGCGGCAAGCTCTCGGTGTTGATCCTCGACGAGCCGACTGCCTCGCTGACGGACACGGAGACCGAAAGGCTGTTCCTGTTGGTGAAGCGCCTCAAGGAGAGCGGCGCCGGCGTCATCTACATCACCCACCGGATGCAGGAAATCGTGCGCGTCGGCGACCGCGTCACGGTGCTGCGCGACGGACATAAGATCGGCACCGTCGATGCAAAAACCACGCCCGAAGACCGGCTGATCGAGATGATGACGGGGCGCGCCATCTCGGAGATTTATCCGAGCATCGAGTCCAAACCCGGCGAAATGCTGCTCGAAGTGAACAACGTGTCCACGGCCACGGGGGTGCACGACGCGTCGATGTACGTCAGGCGCGGCGAAGTGGTCGGCCTCGCCGGGCTCATGGGCTCCGGGAAATCGGAGCTGATACGCGCGGTGTTCGGCGTCGGCCGCATCACCGCCGGTTCAGTCCGGTTCAAGGGGCCGGAAGTCACGCGCTCGAGTTCCGGCGCTCTGTTGCGCGGCGGCATGTTCTACCTGCCTCCTGATCGCAAAGGCGAAGGACTCATTCTTGCGTTCACCTCGATGGCCAACGTGGCGTTGCCCGTGCTGCGCTCCAAGCTGCGCGGCTTCCTAGGGCTGCTCTCGCATGCGGCGCGCGATTTGCTGACGCATCGTGCCGCCCGTCACGTCGAATTGGCGGAGTCCAACGTCAAGCGCGCGGTCGCTCTGCTATCCGGCGGAAACCAGCAGAAGGTGCTGTTCGCCAAGGGCCTTGCGCTGGATGTGGACCTGTACCTGCTCGACGAGCCCACGGTGGGGGTCGATGTCGGCACGCGCAGCTCGCTCTACCTGCTGATCAAGCGGCTGTGCGAATCGGGAGCCGGCGTGGTGGTGATATCCTCCGACCTTCCCGAGGTACTGCATCTGGCTCACCGCGTCTACGTCATGCGCCGCGGCGCGATTGCCGGCGAACTGCACGGCGGGCAGATCAACGAAACCAACGTTCTCAACCTGTTCTTCGGCCGCGAAGCCGAGGCTGCGTGAAGGAGTAGACATTCGGATGGAAAGCGCGCAAAAACAACGCAGCCACTTCGTCAGGGGGCTGTTCCTTCAGCTCGGCGTGCTGCCGGTGTTGCTGCTGGCGGCGGTCATCATTTTTTCGCTGTTGTCGGACCAGTTTCTGACGGATCAGAATGTCGTCAATCTGTTGCGCCAGTCGGTGTACCTGATCCTGGTTTCGCTGGGGCAGATGCTCGCGCTCGTCACCGGCGGCTTCGACCTTTCGGTGGGCACCATCCTCGCGATCAGTTCGGTGGTTTCGGCGATGGTAATGAGCACTATGATCGCCTCCAACCCGGAAGCGGTGTGGATGGCGATCGTCGTCGGCTCGCTGTGCGGCATCCTCGCGGGCACGGCCATCGGCCTGATCAACGGCGCCGGCATCGCTTTTCTCGGCGTGTCGCCGTTCATCATGACGCTCGGCATCCAGTCCGTGGGCTTCGGCCTGGCGCTGTACCTGACCGGGGGTGTCCCAGTCTCCGGGTTGCCTTCGGAGTTTGGTGAGACGCTCGGTTTTGGTTCGGCGTTTGGCATTCCCATCCCGGTGCTCGTGACGCTGGTCTGCATCGCATTTTTCTACGTTCTAATGAGCCGGACCGCGATGGGCAATCACCTGCTCGCCGTGGGCGGCAACGCCAAGGCTGCGGCCCTGTCGGGCGTGAACGTGAAGCTGTCGCTGCTGGTCGCCTACCTCCTGTGCGCGCTTGCCTGCTCGGTCAGCGGCATCCTGCTCACCGCGCGCCTGGAGAGCGGAGAATCGAATATCGGCGGCACCGTGGCGCTCGAGTCGATTGCGGCCTGCGTCATCGCCGGAGTGAGTTTGCGTGGCGGCATCGGCCGGGTGGAGAATGTCGTGCTGGGCGCGATCTTCATCGGTCTGGTGCAAAATGGCATGAACCTGGCGAGCGTGGGTTCATATCTTCAAATGGTGGTGCTGGGCATACTGCTCATCGTCGCGGTGGTCAGCGATCAGGTGCGCTACCGAATAATCGCAGGAGAGTCGAGATGGAGCTGAAAAAAACTGGCAATTCGAATGCAAGCATTGAGCAACGTCGACAGGCCGCGACCATACGCGGCGTGGGTGTGCTGGCGCAATTTTTCGTGGAGCGCGCCGAGAATGCGGAACTCTGGGACGTGGAAGGGCGGCGCTTCATCGATTTCGCAGGCGGCATCGCGGTGCAAAATGTAGGTCATCGACATCCCAAGGTGATCGCGGCGGTAAAGCGGCAGCTCGACGCCTTTGTCCATACCTGCTATCAGGTGGTGCCCTACGAAAGCTACGTGGCGCTCGCCGAGAAGCTCAACGCACTCGCGCCGATCTCCGGTCCGAAGAAGACGGCTTTCTTTTCCACCGGCGCCGAGGCGATCGAGAACGTCGTCAAGATCGCACGCGTCGCCACCGGACGCAGCGGCGTCATCGCATTCACGGGCGCCTTTCACGGCCGCACGATGATGGCCTCGGCGCTTACCGGAAAAGTGGTTCCGTACAAGCTTGGTTTCGGCCCGTTCCCGCCCGAGATCTACCACGCACCGTTCCCCTGCCGCGGCGTGAGCGTGGACGCCGCGATCCGCGGTCTGCAGCAGCTGTTCAAAGCCGACATCGAACCGAAGCGCGTCGCTGCAATCATCATCGAGCCGGTTCAGGGCGAGGGCGGCTTTTACGTGGCGCCGTTCGAATTTCTGCGCGCGCTGCGCAAGATCTGCGACGAGCACGGCATCCTGCTGGTCGCCGACGAAATTCAGACAGGCTGCGGGCGCACCGGCACTTGGTTTGCGATGGAGCAAGCCGGGGTCGAACCCGACCTGATGACCATCGGCAAGAGCCTTGCCGCCGGTTTCCCGCTCTCCGCCGTGACCGGCAAAGCGGCCATCATGGACGCGCCGAACCCGGGAGGCTTGGGCGGGACTTACGCGGGCAACCCGATCGCCATCGCGGCCGCGCATGCCGTCCTGGATATCATGGTCGAAGACAAGCTGCTCGAGCGCTCGCGTGCGCTGGGCGAGAAACTGCGCAATCGGCTCAACGCGCAGCGCGCGAAGATCCCGCAGATTGCCGACGTGCGCGGGCTGGGCAGCATGGTGGCGGCGGAATTTGCCAAACCAGGTAGTTCCGCCGACGCTGCCGCGGCCGACGCCGATTTCACCAAACGCGTTCAAGACGAAGCGATCAAGCGCGGTCTCGCGCTTCTGACCTGCGGCGTGGACGCGAACGTGATCCGCTTCCTCTATCCGCTCACCATCCCGGACGCGATGTTCGACGAAGCCATCGGCATCATCGAACAAAGCCTGGGCGCTGCGGCCGCCGCGCAATAGGCCGGCCTGGAACTGCAGCCGAGCGTCTGCGGACGACGGCTGCTAGCGTGACACGCCAGGCGGCGGAGGCGGCGGACTCCCGGGAGGCGGTGGCGGCGGCGCGGATACGTCGGCGGGCGCTGGCGGCGGACCGGCCGTGCGCATCTGCCCCGGCGTCAGCTGTCCCGAAACCGGTACGCGATCGCCTTTCGCATACATGCATTGAACGTACGCGTTGTCGTAGCGCTTCTGCGAACCGTAACCGGAACTCTGGCCGGCACCCGCGCCGGCAGCGCTGCCTGCCAGTAAGCCCACCCCGGCGCCGACCGCCGCGCCCTGATGCCCGCCCATCGCCGCGCCGGCCAAGGCGCCGACCGTGGTGCCGACGGCGGCACTCTTCATTCCGCTTTCTATGGCAGTGTCGTTGGCTGTCGTGCCCCCGATCTGGACCAGCGCGTATTGCCTGCAATCGGCATCGTCACCGCGGAATTGATCGAAACTCTTGCCAGTCCCGGGCAGGGCCATAACGCTGGGTCCGGTCGGTATGGTGGTGCACGCGGCCAGCGTCAGCAGTGCCACTAGGGATGAAATGCGCAGGAACTTGCTCATGATCGAATGCTCCTGGATATTAGCGCGTTGTCGGCTGCGCCGGCACGCGTTGCCAGCCGCCTGGACATTCCGCTACGTAGGGGTAATAGGACTTGGACGCGGCGCAGTAGAACCAGTCTCCCTGGGCCGGCGTCGCCTGGGCTGCGCTTTGCTCGATATATACCGGCGGTGCGGAGTACACGACCGACGCCGGCGGATAGTAATAGTTCGGTGGGTAGTACGGAGCGTAATACGGATAGTACGTCGGTCCATACAAAGGAACGCCGAAATACAGGCCGAAGTGCGCGCCGCCACCGTGACCGCGGTGGTCCGCGAACGCCGCGCCGCTCGCCGCAATTCCAAACAACACCAGGACGAAAACCGCAACTGCCTTGTGCCAGATCTTCATGATCGGATCCTCCAATAGCTCTCCACGCTCTCAGGTTAGCAAGTTCGTGCGACGAAAGGGTAATCAATTGTTTCAAGATGTAAGCGTAGGACGGAATCGCCCTGGTGCGAAAGCCGGCAGGGCAACGGTTACAATTTTTCGATGGATTGTCCGCAACAGCGGTACTAGAATTTTGGCATGAACATCGGTTTCATCGGCGGGCAAGCATTGGCAATCTCCGTGTGCCGGGCGGCAGGCGCCGCGGCTGCGCGGCGGCTGGCGCCGGTCCGCGCACGATGCAGCTTGATTGCGCTGCTACCCGCCCTGATCTTGATTGCCGCTCCTGCGATCGCCCGGGGTGACATTTACAAGTGGACCGACGAGCAGGGTAGAACCAATCTTTCCAATGTTCTTCCGGCAACGCCTGGTAAGGCAAAGGACATTGAATTGGTGCTGAAGGAAACCAAACCTGCCGTGATCCCGCAACACCTAGCGACACCCACGGAGCAGGCATTGCTGTCGCGGATTGAAAATCTGGAGCGCGAATTGCAATCCCGGCGATATTCGACCCAGGCACCGGGAACGCCGCCACCGGCGGACTATAGGATCGCGTCGACACCGTCGCCGCCACCTCCGTCACCGGCCTATTACGACAGCGGATACGACGGCAGCTACATCAGCTCTTACCCGATCTACCAATATCCCGTCGCACGATCGTACGCGTATGTCGTCTACCCCACGAGGGTCTTCGTAAGCCGGCCGGCGTTCGTGGTTCGGCATAGCGGGGGGTCTCACTTTTCCCGCGGTGGTGGCGGCCATAGAGGCAGGCGATAGGGAAATCGGGAGCGGATCAACGTTTCCAATAGCGGAACTCTGGGTGAGGCTTAGGTTTTGAAGATGTTGTTCCGCCCCGGATTTCGCCGCATGCTAACCCTTGCCGAATTCGCCTCGACCGTGCATTGACTGCCCGTGCATCGGCCGACGATGCCGATTCAGCACCACGTCCGCCACTTTCTGCTGCTCGGGTGACAGCGCAGCATAAAGGGGCTTCTGTACCGCCAGCAGTTGGTTGAGACGCGTAACCGCCTCAGCATGGAATGTCTGCGCTTTTTCGAGACGTTCGATCGCATTGGGCGGCTGCTGCCTGGAATGCCCATGTTCAGCGGATGGTCTCGCGTTGCGCCGTTGATCCATATCCTGCGCATTCTTGCGCACCAGATTGGCATAGGCCTCCCACTGCGATTGCTGTGCATCCGTTATTTTCAATGCTGTCTTGACATAAGCCAGGCGCGCTTCCACACGCTCGCTTGGCCTGGAAAAAGGACGGTCCGAAAAGTGATGTGCATGACCTGACGTGGCGGCAGGGTTCATGTTCGGAGCGGTTTGAGCGACTGCCATCGAAGCGGTGATTGCAGCAATAGCAACGCAAACCAATGTCTTGGCGAGCATATTATTCATTGTATCCTCCAGAGTTGACGACTAAGTCGAACAGATGATTCGGATGCGGCGGCTTGAACTGGATCGAACCAGGCCGCTAGCGCGCAGACGCCTGCGCCGGCACGCGCTGCCAGCCGGCGGGACAATCCGCCACATACGGGTAATAGCTCCCCGATGCCGCGCAGTAGTACCAGTCCCCTTGAGCCTGCATCGGCGCTGTTGGCACCGGGGCTACGCGCCGTTCGACGAATACCGGTGCCGAGGAAAATGCCATTGCCGGCGCTGGATAGACATAGGCCTGCGCCGGATATACGTAGGCGGGGGCAGGATAGATGTAGGTGGGATACGCGGAAATGGGCGCCGGATAATAGCTGGGCGCGTAAAGCGGAACCCCGATGGAAATTCCGAAGCGCACGCCGCCGCCGGACCCATGGCCGTGTCCGCGATCGTGGTGTTCGGCCAGTGCCGATCCGCTCATCAATGCTGCGAACAAGACCAGGACCGAAATTCCGATCGCCTTGGGGACGGATCTCATGATTTGTTGCTCCAGTCGCTACGCAGATCCTCAGGCTACCAAGTTCGGGCGACAAAAGCGGTAAAGAATTGTTTCAATATGTAACGCCAGTCCGATCACGCTGCGGGGAAACCCGGCGCCGCGCCGACGGCGCGGCGCCGGGTATCGATGCCGGGTTCTGGCGCGTCAGCCGCCCGCAAGTTCCCTGCGCACGATGGCCGCGCCTGCGGCAAGGGCTTTCAACTTGCCCCGCGCCACTTCGCGCGGCAGCGGCACCATGCCGCAGTTGGTGCAGGGAAAAAGCCGTTCCGGCGCAACGTGGTCGAGCGCCGCCCGAAGCGTCTGCGCCACCTTTGCTGGCGTCTCGATTTCCTCGCTGGCGACGTCGATGGCGCCGACCATGATGTCCTTGCCCCGAAGCAGGCCGATCAGCTCCAGCGGCACTCTGGAATTGGCGCACTCGAGCGACACCTGGTCGATCTTCGATTTGGCCAGCAGCGGAAACGTCGATTCGTACTGGCGCCATTCCGAACCGAGGGTCTTCTTCCAGTCGTTGTTGGCCTTGATGCCGTAGCCGTAGCAGATGTGCACCGCGGTCTTGCATTTGAGTCCGGCCGCGGCGATCTCCAGCGTATCGATACCCCAGTCGCGCACCTCATCCATGAACACGTTGAACGCCGGTTCGTCGAACTGGATCACGTTCACGCCCAAAGCCTCGATCTCGCGCGCCTCCGCGTTGAGGATGCGGGCGAACTCCCGCGCCAGTTTTTCCCGGCTCTTGTAGTAGCCGTCGTAGAGCGTGTCCACCATAGTCATCGGGCCGGGGAGTGTGAATTTCACCGGCCTGTCGGTCTCCGCTCTCAGGAATCTGGCGTGTTCGGCAAATATCGAGCGCGGGCGCGCTACCGGACCGATTACCATCGGCACCTCGGCGTCATAGCGGTCGCGGATGCGCACCGTCTTCTTGTTCTGGAAATCGACGCCGTCCAGATTCTCGATCAGGGTAGTGACGAAATGCCGTCGCGTCTGCTCGCCGTCGCTGACGATGTCGATCCCCGCCGACTCCTGGTCGCGCAGTACCAGGCGTACCGCGTCGCGCAGACCCTCGGCGAGGGCGTCGCCTTCGAGCAGCCAGGGCGCCCAGAGTTTTTCCGGTTCCGCCAGCCAGGCCGGTTTGGGCAGGCTGCCGACGATGGTGGTTTTCAGGATAGCGTGGCTCATGCGATTTCTCCGTTGCTGACCGAAACTGAAAGTATGCACGAGGGCGGGCCGTTTGTTTTCAGGGCACGGGAATAAATCCCGGTCGACACCGGTATTGCAGGTATGCGGTGTCTGCTGCATCAACCCCTTTGCCATGGAGGTCGCAATGAACCAGATCAATCGCCGGGATTTTCTGAAACTGGCCGGGATCGGCGGCGCGGTGTACATGTCGGGTGTCGCCGGCTGCTCGACCATGGGCGCCGCGACGGCGCAACAGGACTTCTATTTCGTGCAACTGTCTGACACCCATTGGGGATTCAACGGCCCCGTCGTGAATCCGGACGCCAGGGGCACTTTGCCCAAGGCCGTGGCTTCGGTGAACGCGCTGCAAACCCAGCCCGATTTCATCATGTTTACCGGCGATCTGACGCACACCACTGACGATCCGCAAGAGCGGCGCCGACGCCTGGCTGAATTCAAGCGCATCGTCGGCGAACTGAAAAACCCGAACGTGCGCTTCATGCCGGGAGAACACGACGCGTCTCTCGATCGAGGCCAGGCCTGGTCCGAATTCTTCGGCGAAACGCACTACAGCTTCGACCACAAGGGCGTGCATTTCATCGTCATCGACAACGTGTCCGACCCGGCCGGGCGCATCGGCGAGCCGCAGCTTGCCTGGCTGAAGGCGAACCTGGAAGCGCAGGACAAGGACGCGCGCATCGCCGTCTTCACCCACCGGCCGCTGTTCGACCTGTATCCCCAGTGGGATTGGGCCACCCGCGACGGCGCCAAGGCGATGGAATTGCTCATGCCTTATCGCAATGTCACGGTGTTCTACGGGCACATCCATCAGGAACACCACCACACCACCGGGCACATTGCGCATCATTCGGCAAAATCGCTGATCTTTCCTCTGCCTGCGCCGGGTTCTACGCCCAAGCGCGAACCGATTCGCTGGGATCCGGCCGCGCCCTACCGTGGCCTGGGTTATCGGGAAGTGGACGCGACGCTGGAGCCGGGACGCTATGTGATCGCGGAGTATCCGGTCCGGGCGGCGTAGTCATGGACCTGCAACGACGCTGCTTGCTGGCGGCGGCTGCGGCTGTGACATTCACGGCGGCATCATTCGCCGCCCGCGTTGCCGCGCAGCCGGCGGAGAGGGTAATCCGCATTACCGCCCGCAAATTCGCGTTCCTGCCCGGCGACCTCACGCTGCAACGAGGGGTTCCGGTGGTGCTCGAATTCGTCGCGCCGGAAGTCGTGATGGGGTTCAGCGCGCCGAATTTCGATGCGCGTACCGACATCGTTCCGGGGCAGGTGGCGCGAGTGCGCCTGGTGCCGCAGCGGATTGGCCGATTCGAATTCCTGTGCGATGTCTTCTGCGGCGACGGCCATGAAGGGATGCACGGAACGGTCAACGTCGTCGCCTGAATGCGGCGCGCCGGGCCATGGGCCGAACCCGTGTCGCAGCGCGGGTCCGAACTCGATGCAGGGCAAGATGGATTTCTGGGTGTTCGACGCGACATGATGGCGCGCAACCGCAACGAATGGAGGGAATTTGGCGGCTGAGTCCACCCGTCGGCGTTTCGACCGGATTTGCATGCCGCATCTGGATGCCGCGTACAACCTGGCGCGCTGGCTCACGCGCAATGAGCACGACGCCGAGGATGTGGTGCAGGAAGCGTATTTGCGCGCGTTCCGCTTTTTCGGCGGTTTCCACGGCAGCGAAGGCCGTGCCTGGCTGCTCACCATCGTGCGCCATACCTGCTACGCTTGGCTGGAAAAGAACCGGCCCGCCGAAGTCACGACCGATTTTAACCAAGCGTCGCCCACCGGGGACAGGACGGGATTTGATCCTGACACGATCGCCGCCGAGGGCGGTAATCCCGAGACAAACGCGCTGCAGAATGCGTACCGGCACATTCTCGATCAGGCCATCGCGGCCCTGCCGCTGGGATTCCGGGAAGTGCTGATCCTGCGCGAACTGGAGGATTTGTCTTATCGGGAGATCGCAAAGGTCGTCGATGTACCGGTGGGCACGGTGATGTCGCGCCTCGCGCGGGCGCGCCAGCTGCTGCGGCAGTCGGCGTCGTTGCGCGCCATGAGTGGCCTGCCGGCGACGGAGGTAAAGAAATGATCTGCAGGGACGCACTGGGCTTGGTCCACGGCTATATCGATTGCGAGCTCGACCTGATCAAGAACCTGGAGATCGAACAGCATCTGGACGCATGCCCGTCGTGCAAGGTGCAGTACGACCATTTGCGCGAGCTCGGCTCCGACATCCGCGCTCATGCCATGCGCCATGCTGCGCCTCCGGCCTTACGCACGCGCATCGTCGCGAGTCTGCTGCGCGATTACCGGTCTGGATTGGGTATCGACAGTTTGGGCTGGGGACGGATGGCCATCGCGCTGTGCTGTTTCACTTTGCTCGGTTTGGCATTCGGTGTCGCGCTGGTGCCGACCGGCACCGAACAGCGCCTCTCGCGCGAGGTCGTAGCCGGCCATGTGCGCTCGCTGATGGCCGATCATTTGATGGACATCGCCTCGTCCGATCGACACACGGTGAAGCCGTGGATTGCCGGCAAACTCGAATTTTCGCCGCCGGTGCAGGACTTGGCGGCGCAGGGGTATGCGCTCGCCGGCGGTAGGCTGGACTATCTGGCCGAGCGCAGCGTGATGGCGCTCGTCTACCGGCGGCGCGCGCACGTGATCAATCTATTTGTCTGGCCCGACACGGCCGCGGCCGATACGCCGCTGCGCGCCGATTCGCACCGCGGCTACAACCTGGTGCACTTCAGCCGCGCGGGCATGGTGTTCTGGGCGGTCTCGGACCTCGGTGCGGATGAACTGATGGTCTTTTCCTCGCTGCTTTAGCACCCCGCCCCCGGTCGAAGCGACGCTTGGCTCTCAACTGAGCATGGCGCGCGCGGCGCCAGCCGCCCGTTTTCGACTAAGATGGAGGAAATTCTGCGAGGAGACGCAATGAGCAAGACCGTGGACTACTATTTTTCGCCGATTTCACCCTGGACTTACCTGGGTCACGCGCGTTTTGCCGACATGGCGAAGCGCTACGGCGCCAGTATCAATGTGAAACCGGTCGATTTCGGCAAGATATTTCCGGTCTCGGGCGGTTTGCCGCTCGCCAAGCGCGCGCCGCAGCGCCAAGCGTATCGCATGGTGGAGCTCAAACGCTTCCGCGACTTTCTCAAACTTCCGCTCAAGCTGCAGCCGAAGTTTTTCCCCGCCGCGGCCGATCTCGCGGCGCAATTCGTCCTCGCCGCCGGGCGCAAAGGAGGCAGCGATGCGGCAATGCGGCTCGCGGGTGCACTGCTGCGCGCGTGCTGGGCGGAGGAACGCAATATCGCCGACCCCGAAACCTTGAGTGCGATCTGCAAGGAACAGGGCATGAACGCCGAGCCACTGGCGGTCGCGGCGCAGTCGGAGGCGGTGAAAGCCGAGTACCAGGCCGTTACCGAGGAAGCCGTGGCGCGTAATGTGTTCGGCGCCCCCAGCTACGTCATCGACGGCGAAATCTTCTGGGGCCAGGACCGGCTGGAATTCGTCGAGCGCGCGCTTGCCGGATAGTGCATTGCCCCGCGCCGACTGGCCGTCCTAGTGCTGGAAGCCGTAGAGCAGATCCGCCGGTGTTCTATTGATTCCTCGTTTCACCACGCCATGGCAGCGATTCACGCCGATGCCGTACGCAATATCGGCGGGCCGCTCGATGTCCCAGAGCGCGAAGTCGGCGATTTTCCCGGCTTCGAGCGTGCCCGCCTCCTGCGCGAGACCCAGCGCGCGCGCCGCTACCCGAGTCGCGCCAGCCAGCGCCTCCTCTGGCGTCAGCCGGAACAGGGTGCACGCCATGTTCAGCGCAAGCAGCAGTGAGTTCATCGGCGAGCTGCCCGGATTGCAATCGGTGGCGACAGCCATCGCGACCCCGTGGCGGCGCAGCGCTTCGACCGGTGGCACGCGGGTTTCGCGTAGAAAGTAGAACGCGCCGGGCAGGAGCACCGCCACGGTGCCGGCCCGCGCCAGCGCGAGGACGTCTTCCTCGTCGGCGTATTCGAGGTGGTCGGCCGAGAGTGCGCGGTAGCGCGCGGCGAGTCGTGCTCCGCCTTGGTTGGAGAGCTGTTCCGCGTGCAGCTTTAGCGGCAGGCCGAGCTTTTCCGCCGCTTGGAATACGCGCTCGGTCTGCGACGCATTGAATGCAATTTGTTCGCAGAATGCGTCCACCGCATCGGCGAGCCCGGCGTGCGCAATTTCCGGCAACATGCGATCGCAGATTTCCGCGATGTACGCATCCGGTCGGCCTTCGAATTCCGGCGGCAGCGCATGCGCACCGAGAAAGGTGGCGCGCACGGTTACGGGTAGTCTTTCCCCCAGCGCGCGCGCGACCCGCAGCATTTTCGCTTCCGTGCCGGTCTCGAGACCATAGCCGGATTTGATCTCGATCGTCGTCACGCCCTCGGCTGCGAGCGCTTTCAGGCGCGGTGTCGAAGCATCGAGCAGAGCCGCCTCGGAGGCGGCGCGCGTGGCGGCGACGGTCGAACGTATTCCGCCGCCGGCGGCGGCGATTTCTTCGTATGTGGCGCCGTTGAGTCGGCGTTCGAACTCGATGGCGCGACTGCCGGCGTAGACGAGATGCGTGTGACAGTCGATCAGCCCCGGCGTGATCCAGCGCCCGCCCGCGTCGTGCTCCCGCGTAGCGCTGCCGATCAGCCCCAGCGGCAAGTCTTTGCGTGCGCCAGCCCACGCGATCCGACCGGCGCTCACCGCAATGGCCCCGTTCTCGATAGCGCCATAGGCTGTGCCCGGGACCATGCTTGCGAGCCTGGCGTTGATCCAGAGATCGTCCGCGCTATGCATGGCGCCGCCTCATGCCAACATCGGCAGGTCGAGTCCTTTTTCCTGCGCACAGCGGATCGCGATTTCGTAGCCGGCATCAGCGTGGCGCATCACGCCGGTCGCCGGATCGTTCCAGAGCACGCGCGCAATCCGCTTCGCCGCCGCCGCCGTGCCGTCGGCGACGATCACCAGGCCGGCGTGTTGCGAATAGCCCATGCCGACGCCGCCGCCGTGGTGAAACGAAACCCAAGTGGCACCGCTCGCGCAATTGAGCAGGGCGTTCAATACGGCCCAGTCGGACACCGCGTCCGAGCCGTCGCGCATCGCTTCGGTCTCACGGTTCGGGCTCGCAACCGAGCCCGCATCGAGGTGGTCGCGGCCGATTACAATCGGGGCTTTCAATTCGCCGGTCCGCACCATTTCATTGAAGGCGAGGCCCGCGCGGTGGCGCTCGCCGAGACCGATCCAGCAGATGCGTGCCGGCAGGCCTTGGAAGTGGATGCGCTGGCTGGCCATGTCGAGCCAGCGGTTGAGCATCATGTCCTGCGGAAACAGCTCGCGCATCTTGACATCGGTTCTTGCGATGTCCTCGGGGTCGCCCGAAAGCGCGACCCAGCGAAACGGCCCCTTGCCGCGGCAGAACAGCGGTCGCACGTAAGCAGGCACGAAGCCGGGGTAGTCGAAGGCGTCTTTGACGCCGACGTTCTTCGCTTCCTGGCGGATATTGTTGCCGTAGTCCACGCACGGTATGCCCATCGCTTTGAAGCCCAGGATCGCGCGCACGTGGTTGGCGATCGCCTCGCGCGCGGAAATCGCCACTTCTTCCGGGTCCTGTTTTCGCAACGTGCGCCAGTGCTCCAGAGACCAGTGTTCGGGCAGGTAGCCGTTCGCCGGATCGTGCGCGGAAGTCTGATCGGTTACGAGGGCCGGTCGGAACCGGGAATTCTGCGCGCGCCGCAGCAGCTGGGGCACCAGTTCGGCGGCATTGCCGAGCAATCCCACCGAAACCGGACCCTTGGTCTGCGCCAGTATCTGCATGGCCTCGTCGATCGACGCGGCCTTCTTGTCCAGGTATCCGGTCTGCAGGCGCATTTCGATTCGCGTCGGGTCGCATTCGATCGCCAGCATCGACGCGCCCGCCATGGTCGCGGCGAGCGGCTGCGCGCCCCCCATTCCGCCCAGTCCCGCAGTCAGTATCCATTTACCCGACCAGTCGCCGCCATAGTGTTGCCGCCCGGCCTCGGCAAAGGTTTCGTAAGTACCCTGCACAATGCCCTGGCTGCCGATGTAGATCCAGGAGCCGGCAGTCATTTGTCCATACATCATCAGGCCCTTGCGGTCGAGCTCGTTGAAGTGCTCCCAGGTCGCCCAATGCGGGACGAGGTTGGAATTGGCGATCAGCACCCGCGGTGCGTTGGCATGGGTGCGGAACACGCCGACTGGTTTGCCGGACTGGATCAGGAGACTTTCGTCGCGCTTCAATCGTTTGAGCGCAGCGACGATCGCATCGAAACACTCCCAATTCCTCGCCGCCTTGCCGATGCCGCCGTAGACCACGAGCTCTTCCGGCCGTTCGGCCACTTCCGGGTCGAGATTGTTCATCAGCATGCGCAGCGGGGCTTCGGTAAGCCAGCTCTTCGCCGAAAGCTTGGGGCCGCGCGCGGCGCGGATGATGCGGGGCGCGTTCATATGAGCCTCACGATGTGTGTGTAAGGGGTAAGGCGGATGCGTGCAGAGGAGCGCCGAGCTCGGCTGACGCGGTGCGCGTTTGAGCGCGCAGCATCGTTCCGAAGCGCTTCAGGTCCTGCTCGCTGATGCGAAACGAAGGTGCGGTGATGCTGAAGGCGGCTACGATCTCTCCGCTCGCATCGTACAGCGGCGCCGCCACCGCGGTGACGCCCACTTCGAGCGTGTCGCGGCGCACGACATAGCCCTGCGCGCCCGTTTTCCCGGCCAATGCCTGGCCGGTCGCGGTCTTATCCATCGGCAGCAACAGTCCGAGCCAGGTTGCGTGGTGCACCGGGTTGTCGCTGACTACCTGGCGCAGATAGATGGCATTTTTTGCATCCGCGCGTACCGCGAGATTGGCGGTCTCGCCGGAGGCTTCGGACAGGTGCCTGAGGTGCGGCTCGGACAGTTCGTAAATATTTGTCGCCTTGAGTGCCGTCAGTCCGACCTGCAGCAGACGGATGCCCGGCGTGTATTGCCCGCCGGATTCGCGTCGCACGAAGCCGGTCTGCTCCAGCGTCGCGAGTATGCGCGCGGCGGTGCTGACCGCAAGGCCGACCTTGCGCGCCAGCGCCGACAGCGTGCGCGTTTGCGGCGCGCCGTCGAGCACTGCAAGCAGGTCGAAAGCGCGTTGAATGGCGCGGACCGGCAGCCGGTCTGCGGCAGGCCGCGCATGCGCTTTTGGCCTGGACGTTGGAAGGGGGGCTTGCTTTTTTGCCATAGAATGGAATACTATACCGTCTAGCGGTAAATTGCAACCAAGCGCCGAAAGCGCCAAAGGAGATCCCATGAAGTATTCGAGCAAACTTCTTGCAGCAGCCTGCCTCGCCGCAATGCTTGCCACGTCGGCGATGGCGCAGAACATCAAGATCGGGTTCCACGCGCCCCTCACGGGTTTTGCCGCATCCGACGGCAAGACAGCGCTGCAGGGCGCCGAGCTTGCGGTCGAGCAGGTCAACGCCGCGGGCGGCATCAATGGCCGCAAACTCGAACTGGTGGTGCAGGACGACCAGGCCAAGCCCGACCAGGCGGTGCCGCTTGCCAACAAGTACATCGGCGAGGGTCTCAAGGTCGTCATCTCCGGCAGCTATTCGGGCCCGACGCGCGCCGCTGCGGGCGTGTTCCAGAACGCGAAAATCCCGTATATCTCGGCCTATGCCATCCACCCGGATATCACGCGCGCGGGCAACTACGTGTTCCGCACCTCCTTCATGGGCGACGTACAGGGCCGGGTGGCGCCCAAGCTGATCAGCGAACAGCTGAAAAAGCAGAAAGTGACGCTGCTCACGCTCAACAACGAGTTCGGTCAAGCTCTTGCCGTAGGCTTCAAGGAGGCGGCACCGAAGTTCGGCGTGCAGATACTGAGCGAGTACACCTACGCGATGGGCGACCGGCAGTTCGGCTCGATCGTGGCGAGCGTGAAGAGGGATAACCCCGAGGTCCTCTACGTGACCGGCTACTTTTTCAACGCCGGCCCGCTGGTGGCGCAACTGCGCGCGAGCGGCGTCAACGCGATCATCGTCGGCACCGAGGGGATAGACACGCATAACTTCATCACCATCGCCAAAGACGCGGCAGAGGGCGTGATCATTACCACCTCGCTCGATCGCGACACCAAGCTGCCGGAGATGCGCCAGTTCATCGACGACTACGAAAAACGCTTCAACGTGGGTGCCGAGATGGTCGCGGCGAGCACGCATACTGCCGTGAACGTTGTTGCCGCGGCCATGCGCAAAGTTGGGGCGGACGACCCGGCGAAGCTGCGCGATGCCATAGCGGCGACCAAAGACCTGCCCGTGGCCACCGGGAAGATCTCCTTCAACTCGCTCGGCGAGGTGTACAAGGCGGCGCAGATACAGATCATCAAGGGAGGGAAATTCCACTTCTATTCAGTGATCGACGATCCGGTCTTCCTCGCTCCGCCGACGAAGTAACAACGCCGCGCACGGGCCGGGACCAAAGGCATGTACTACGCCGAGCTGTTGCTGGTCGGGCTGGTGTGGGGCTGCACCTATGCGCTGATGGCGCTCGGCCTCACCCTGGTCTACGGCTTGCTGCGCATACTGCACGTGGCGCAGGCGACGGTGTTCACACTCGGGGCGTATGTCGGACTTCTGGTCGCCAATTACAGTGGCAGCCTGGCCCTGGCGTTTGCCGCGGCGGCGCTGGCGGCCGGGGCGCTCGGCCCGCTTATCTACCGCCTGATCTACCAGCCGATCCTCGAGAAGCCGCCCTCGGTCGCGCTGGTGGCGTCGATTGGCGTGTTAATCGCGATGGAGGACGGTTTCCGCCTGATCTTCGGGCCCTATGGCCTGTCGTTTACGCATAACAGCTGGTTCACGACCCCGGTTTCTTTCGCCGGCTTGACCCTGAATCTGGTGCAGGTCTGGATCGTGTTGGCAGCGGTGCTGCTCCTCACCGCTTTCGCGGTGTTTGCCTCGCGCACGCGCGCTGGCGTGGCGTGGCGTGCAACCGTATCGGATCCGGCGATCGCGGAGAGCTTCGGCGTGGGCGTGATCGGGGTGCGCTATCTGAATTTTCTGATCGCTTCGATCCTCGCGGGCGTGGCCGGCGTGCTGGTGGGCCTGCTCAACAATCTAGTCGAACCGGGGATGGGCGGCCTGATCAGCTACAAGGGTCTGGCGATCATCGTTCTAGGGGGGCTGGGCAATGTTCCGGGAACGCTGGTGGCGAGCCTGCTGCTCGGCGTGTTAGAGAGCTTCGGCACGGTGCTCCTGGACAAGGTGATGGACCGCGATGCAATTTCGTTCTTGTTCCTCACTCTGATCCTCATGGTTCGGCCGCAGGGCCTGCTCGGCAAGGCGCGCTGAGCATGGACTACTATCTCTCGGTCGCCACCTTCGCCGCGCTCAATGTGATTCTCGCCCTGGGACTCAATCTGATCAGCGGCTTCTGCGGTCAGGTCAGTCTAGGGCATGCGGCGTTTTACGGTTTAGGTGCCTACGCGGCGGCTCTGTGTTCGGTCGCCGGGCTGCCGTTTCCGATTGCGCTACTCGCGGGTGTCCTGGCGGCAGGCGCCTTCGGCATCCTCGCCGGCTTTGCCGCATTACGCGTGCGCGAGGACTTTCTGGCCATCGTCACCATGGGCGTCGGTTTCCTGTTCATCGGCATCGTGCGCAAGCAGCAATGGCTGGGGGCGGAAATGGGCATCGCCAAGATTCCGTCGCCGCTCGATAAATGGGGCTATGCTGCGCTGGCCATCGGCGCAGCCGTGGGAATGCTGCTGCTCAGCCTGCACGTGCGCCGCAGCTGGATGGGGCGCGCGTTTGACGCCGTGGCGCAGGACGAGGACGCGGCGCGCTCCATCGGCATCGACGTCGCCGGCTACAAGATAGCGGCATTTTTTATCGGTACCGCGGCGGCGGGTTTGGCCGGCGGAATCTATGCCCACATGGCGCAGCTCGTCGTGCCCGACGCGTTCAATTTCATCCAGTCGATCACCGTACTGGCGATGGTCGTGATCGGCGGTGTCGGCTCGACGCTCGGCGTGGTGACCGGGGCGGTGCTGCTGACGCTCATGCCGGAAATGTTCCGCTTCATCAACGACTACAAGCTGCTTGCCTACGGCGTATTGCTGCTTGCGGTAATGCGCTTCAGTCCCGACGGCCTGGCAGGGTTGCTGAGCCGGCTCCTGCGCCGGGGTTCGGCATGATGCTCGAAGGCAGAAACCTCGCCATCGCATTCGGCGGCGTGCATGCCGTGGCCGGCGTGGATCTGCGCGTCGCGCAGGGCGAACTGGTGGGCCTGATCGGACCAAACGGCGCGGGTAAGACGACCTTGCTGCGCCTGCTCACCGGCGTACTGACGCCCGACTCGGGAAGCGTCCAATTCGAAGGGCGCGACGTTACGCGCATGCCGATTCATCGCCGGGCCCAGCTCGGTATCGTCCTCACGCACCAGATCGTGCGGCCCTTCCGCGATATGACGCTGCTCGACAACGTCATGGTCGCCGCGGCCGCAAACCTGACGCGGCGTCCGTGGCGGGCGATGGTGTCGCTCGACGCGCAGCCGGCGCGCGAGCGCGCGAGGGCATTGCTGGCGCGGGTCGGCATCGCCGATGGCGCCGACAGGATCGCGCGCAGCTCGCCCCTGGGTTACCTCAAGCGTATGCAGGTGGCACGCGCGCTGGCGCTGGACCCGCGATTGCTGCTGCTCGACGAACCGCTGGCGGGGCTGAACTATGCCGAGGCGGCGCGCTTTGCCGACCTGATCGCAGAACTCAACGCCGATGGCGTCACCATCGTGCTGATCGAGCATAACCTGGGTGAGGTAACGCGCACCGTGCGCCGGCTTGTCGTGCTGCATAACGGCGCCGTTCTCGCCGAGGGCGTGCCACGCGATGTGATGGAGCGCCTAGATGTGCGCGACGCCTACCTCGGGGTGGGGGCGGCGCATGCTTGAACTCACGGATTTCGCCTGCGGCTACGGGCTGGTGCAGGCGGTCGAGGGGCTCGACCTGTCGGTTCCCGCCGGGAAGATCACTGCCCTTCTGGGACCGAACGGCGCCGGAAAGACTTCGACCATCATGGCGATCGCCGGGCACGTCGAGGTGCAGCGCGGGCGGGTGAAATTCGAGAATGAAGACCTGACCCATCTTGCGCCCGCCGAACGCACGCGCCGCGGCATCGCGCTCGCGCCCGAGGGCCGGCGCATCTTTCCGGATCTTAGCGTTGCCGAGAACCTTATCGTCGGCGGCTATACCCAGTCTGTGGCCGACGCACGGCACACGGAAGAGTCGGTACTCGCGCTGTTTCCGCGGCTGCGGGACCGCTACCGCCAGCGGGCCGGCCTGCTCTCAGGCGGCGAGCAACAGATGCTGGCGATCGGGCGCGCGCTGATGGCGCGGCCCCGGCTTTTGATGATCGACGAGCTTTCGCTTGGTTTGATGCCGGCGATGGTGGATCTGTGTGTCAAGGCGCTGCTCGACCTGAAGCAGCGCGGCATCGCGGTGTTGCTGGTAGAGCAGAACACGCTTCGGGCGCTTGCCGTGGCCGATCGCGTGGTGGTGCTGGTGGCGGGCCGCAAGGCCTACGAGGCCGATGGCGAACAGGCGCGGCGCGATCCCGCCCTAGTGGATTCATTTCTCGGACTGGACGCGGTTGGCGGGAGAGAAACGCTCAAGCGGTAGCAAACGGACCCAAGAGCCCGGAGAGATCTTTCCGCGCCCGGCGCGCGGGAAACGAACGCCGGGACGTCGACGGGGATGTCCATTTCAAACTTGGAGAGAGGCACATGACAAGCAAACCCGAAATTCTGTACAGCGTGAAGGCTCAGGGCGGCAAGACACTGCGGTGCAAGGGCTGGAAGCAGGAGTCCATCCTGCGCATGCTGGAGAACAACATGGAGAACGCCGAGCGCCCCGAGGATCTGGTGATCTACGGCGGCATCGGCAAATGTGCGCGCAACTGGGAGTCCTATCACGCCATCGTGAAGTCCTTGAAGGAAATCGACAACGACGAAACGCTCGTGGTCCAGTCGGGCATGCCGGTCGCGATCTTCCGCACCAACACTCTGGCACCCCGGGTGGTCATGGCGACCACCAATATCATGAAGGCGACATGGCCCATCTTTTACGACCTTCAGGATAAGAACCTCACCATGTTTGCCCAATATACCGCGGCGCCGTGGGAGTACATCGGGACCCAGGGTGTGATTCAGGGAACCTTCGAAACCCTGGGTTCGATCGCCCGTCTGCACTTCAAGGGCTCCCTGGTTGGCCGCATCCTGCTGACCGCAGGCATGGGCGGCATGGGCGGCAACCAGACCCGGGCCATGAGCATGTACGGCGGCGTGTGCATCTGCGCCGACGTGGACGAGGCCGTGATCCGGCGCCGCCTCGAAGTCGGCTATTGCGACAAGATGACGTCGAGTTTCGACGAAGCCGTCGTCTGGGCCCGCAATGCGGCGAGGGAGGGCAAGCCGCTGGGTATCGCCCTGGTGGGCAATGCCGGCGACGTGCTGCAGCGCGCGCTGGACACTGGCTTCTCCCCCGACATCATCACCGACATGACGCCGGCGCACGATCCGATGACCTATGTGCCCACCGGTATGACGGTGGAGGCGGCGCGAGCCTTGCGCCAGTCCGATCGTACCGGCTACCTCGCACTTGCACGCAAATCCATGGTCCGCCATCTCGGCCTGATGAACACCTTCCTCGACAAAGGAATTCAGGTGTTCGAGTACGGCAACAGTCTGCGCAAGGAAGCGCGCGACGCCGGCATGCCAGAGTCCGAGGCGATGCGCATCCCGGGCTTTGTGGCGGCGTACATCCGGCCCCTGTTCTGCGAGGGACGCGGCCCGTTCCGTTGGACCTGCCTGTCGCGCGATGCGGAAGACCTGAAAAAGCTCGATGACCTCGTGCTCGAGATGTTCGCTAGCGACGAATTGGTGACCCGCTGGATCAAACTTGCGCGCAAGCATATCCCGATCGAAGGGCTGCCGGCGCGCATCTGCTATCTCGGCTTCGGACAACGCAAGGCTTTCGGCCTGCGGGTGAATGAGCTGATCAAGCAGGGCGTCCTATCGGGCCCGGTGGCATTCTCGCGCGACAATCTGGACTCCGGATCCATCGTCAATCCAACCTTCGAGTCCGAGAAGATGAAGGACGGCAGCGACCTGATCTCCGACTGGCCGTATCTGAATGCGCTGCTGAATGTCGCGGCGGGTGCCGATCTGGTGGCGATCCAGTCAAACTATTCGATGGGCGAGGCCGTGCACACCGGGGTCACCATGATCGCAGACGGCAGCGCCGAAGCAGAGGTTCGCCTCGCCGCCTGTCTTACCACGGATTCGGGCATCGGTGTCGTGCGCCATGCGCAGGCCGGCTACGATATCGCGCGCAACACGGCTGCCGAGCGCTTCGAACGCGAAGAGGTCAAGGTGCCGCTGTGGTGGTCGCCGCACGTAACCTTCGGCCCAGGCAATGTCAGCTAGCGTGCAGAAAGGGAAGGTTCGCGCTTCGGTGCTCGTGACCGGCGCGGCCCAGGTGCTTAGCTGTGCCGCGGGCGCGCCGGATCTCGTCGGGCGGATCGAGAACGGGGTGGTTGCGATCGACGGCAATCGCATCCTAGCAGTCGGCACCGCCGCCGAGGTCGAAAGGGCGGTGGATACCGCTTCGGCGCAGGTCGTCGACGCGGGAGGCGGCATCGTCGTGCCCGGATTCGTCGACTGCCATACGCATCTGGTGTTCGCCGGCTCGCGCGTGGCCGAATACGCGGGGCGCGTGCACGGTGAGAGCACAGCGTCGCTGAAGGCGCGCGGCGTTGCTGTCGGCATTACCGCCACTGCGCGGATGTTGCGCGGCGCCAGTACCGAAGAACTCCTCGCGCAGGCGCACGAGCGTCTGCGGCATATGCTTGCCTGCGGGACCACGACGGTCGAGGCGAAGTCCGGCTACGGCCTGTCAACGGCGCAGGAACTGCGCATGCTGGAGATCAATGCGTCGCTCGCGCGAATGCAGCCGGTGGAGGTCGTCAGCACGCTGCTCGGCGCGCACGAGTTTCCCGAGGATCGCAGCCGCGAAGATTATCTGCGCGACATCATCGAGGAGATGGTTCCCGAAGCCGCCCGCCGCGGCCTTGCCGAATTCAACGACGTCTACTGCGATGACGGCTACTACAGCGTCGAGGAATCACGCCGTGTGCTCGAAGCGGGCATCAGCCGGGGATTGCGGGCAAAGATCCACACCGATGCCTATTCGCACATTGGCGGTTCTCCGCTCGCCGCCGAACTGCGTGCCGTCTCGGCGGACCACTTGAACTACGCGAGCGATGAAGACCTGGTGCGTCTGCGCGAGGCCGGCGTGGTGGGGGTGGTGATGCCGGCGCTCGATTTCGCCGTCGCGCACGTGAAACCGGTGCGGGGGCGGCGCATGCTCGAATTGGGCATGGAAGTGGCGCTGGCGACTGACATGTGCCCGGGGTGCTGGCTCGAATCGATGTCTTTCGTGATTCAGCTTGCCTGCCGGCAGTACGGCTTCAGCCCGGCGCAGGCGCTGCGGGCCGCCACCTTGGGCGCTGCGCGCGCATTGGCCAGGGGCGAGCGCGTCGGCTCGCTCGAGCCCGGCAAGCAGGCGGATCTTGCGATCTTCGGCGTGCCATCGTTCGAAGATCTGGCTTATCGCCTGGGTCGGGGGCGCGCCCGACTGGTGCTCAAGGCAGGCAAGGTGGTTTTCGCAGATACCGGAGCATGACGATGACGCAGTCCAGATATGCAGTACTCGAAAAGATATTGGAAACACGGGACGTCACAGTCGGCGGCGGCTCGGCCTCAGCCATTGCGGGCGCCATGGCAGCCGGTCTGGTCGGAATGGTGGCAAGGCTTTCGACGAAGAAGGACTACGGCATGCCGGCCGAAGAGCATCAGGCCATTGCCGATGAGTGCGACGTTCTGGCTGCGGCGCTGATGAAAGGCGCGGACGAGGACATGGCTGCATTTGCGAAGATCAAGGCCGCCTATGCCCTTCCGAAGGCAACGGATGAAGAGAAGCGCGCAAGGAGCGAAGCTATCGAAGCGGCAGGCATCGCCGCCGCGACGACGCCGCTGGAGAACGCTCTGAAGAATCGCAGAGTGTTTGAACTCGGCCGCACGATCAAGCACAAGTCCAATCCGAATGCCGGGTCTGACGTCGAGATCGGCATCGGACTTGCCCGGCTGGGGATTTCCGGGTGCGTGCTGAATATCGAAGCCAACTTGCCGTTGATCAAGAACGCCGACGTGCTCGAAAGATTCAAGGGCGACATTCTCGCCTTGTCCAGCGTCGTCGACGAAAAGTGATGCACATCAGGAGGGTATGATCAAATGAAGGTACTGCTTGCGGAAGTCAACGTC
>Ga0334722_10000553_pt1 | contig 53954 bp, 39 predicted proteins | sample C3_bottom_MG_FD_207210 | JGI IMG/M metagenome (GOLD analysis project Ga0334722, IMG submission 207210) | Sediment microbial communities from Yellowstone Lake, YNP, Wyoming, USA - C3_bottom | ecosystem: Environmental > Aquatic > Freshwater > Lake > Sediment | place: USA: Wyoming | collected...
CATGGCCGAGATCACGGCGGCGTCTCAAGAGCAGAGCGCGGGGATCGAGCAGGTGAACACGGCGATCACGCAGATGGACGAGGTGACGCAGCAGAACGCGGCCCTGGTGGAACAAGCCGCAGCGGCGGCCGAGAGCATGGAAGAGCAGGCGGGCAACCTCGCGCAGGCGGTGGCGATCTTCAAACTCACGCAACAGGCGGGACACACCGCAGCGGCCAGGCCGGCCGGACTGCCCGCGCCGCGCAAGCCGGCGACCATCCATCAGCATCCTTCGGCTGCGGCGACGGCGAAGCCCAAGCCTGCCAAAGCCTCGGGCGGAGAAGAGTGGACGGAGTTCTAAGGGGACCTCGGGCAATCGTCATTCCGTGTCCCCTTCGAGGATAAACGAGGCGAGGAATCTGCTCGTGCATAAAGCAAAGCAGATACCTCGGTCTTCGCCCCGAAGGTTTCGATCCTGCTTGAGGGGCGTGTTCCCTTGGCGGACGGCCTAGGAACGACAGGAAGCTTTGAAATGGCCTCCAAATGGCCTCTAAACCGACATTGGCAGGAGATAAATCATGACGCAAGCAATCCAGACCCCGGCAGGCAACGTAACGGCTCCGCCGCAAGCAGCAGTTGCCAACAAACAGGCAAACGAGTTTCTCACTTTCACCCTCGGACACGAAGAGTACGGGGTGGAAATCCTCAAGGTGCAGGAAATCCGCAGTTACGAAGCACCGACGACCATCGCCAATGCGCCCGAGTTCTTGAAGGGCGTGGTCAATCTGCGCGGGGTGATCGTGCCCATCGTCGACATGCGCATCAAATTCGGCCTGGGCAAGGCCGAGTACAACCAGTTCACCGTAGTGATCATCCTGAACGTCGCCCACCGGGTAGTGGGCATGGTGGTCGACAGCGTGTCCGACGTGCTGCAGCTCTCGGCCGAGCAAATCCGTGAAGCGCCGCAGTTCGGCTCCAGTCTGGATACCGAATACATCACCGGGCTCGGTACGGTGGATGCGCGCATGCTGATTCTGATCGACATCGAAAAGCTGATGACCTCCAGCGACATGGCGCTCACCGATCAAGCCGTGCACTAAGCGTGCCGCTTACGTTCGTTGACATCGCCCTGCAGCCCGCTTTTCCGGAGACTTCAGGACGGTTCGCAAGCGGTACGAGAAGGCCAACGGAGCCGCATTAGAGTAGCCAAGGCGGATTGCATGAAGACAAGTACCATTTCGCAGTTTCTGGCCGCTACGACCATAGCACTTGGCTTTCCCGCCTTCGCCGCCGAAGAGGCCGCGCCCGGCTATGCCGAGGATACACTGAGCGGAGACTGGAACGGCCTGCGCAGCGACTGGTATCGGCGTGGGCTGGCCGTCGACCTAGGTTACAAGTGGGACCTGCTGCGCGTCACTCGAGGCGGTTTGCAATCCGGTGGCCGGCCGATCGGGCATTTCGACGTACGCTTGGCAGCCGACCTGGAGAAACTCGCCGGCTGGAAGGATGCAACAGCTTTCGTCAACTTCATTTACGACGGCGGCGGCAAGACCAACCGAGATTATCTCGGCAGCCAGCTCAGCATTTCCAACATTGAGGTGCCGGTGAGCACCACCCGCTTCTTCCAGGTCTGGATGGAACAGTCGTTCGCCGACGGAAATGCGTCCGTGCTTGCCGGCCTCTACCCGATCGACACCGAATTCCAGGCGGTCGAATCGGCCGGCCTGTTCGTACAGCCGCCCTACGGCGCCGCGCCGGACCTCGCGCTGACGCGCGGCCCTTCGATCTTCAATAACCCGGCTTTAGGCTTGCGCGCAAAATGGAAGTCGAAGGACCTGGGCCTCTACGCCATGGGTGCAGTGCTAGACGGCATCCCCGGCGACCCCGACCGGCCGCAAGGCACCCACATTCGCTTCCAACGCGGCGACGGCAGCATGCAAATCGCCGAGATCGGCTACCGCCCGCCCGTGGTTCCCGCCGTGCCCGGGGCCGAGCCGCAGGAAACCTTCAACAAATATGCTCTGGGCTACTGGCGTTACACAACGAAGGTAAGCGACCTGGTACAGGTCGACGCCAACGGCGATCCCGAACGGCGCCGCAGCAATGGCTGGTACGCGCTGGCAGAACGCACGCTGCTGCGCTGGGGTGCAGGCAACCAGACTACAGGCAACCTCACGGCCTTCGTCCGCTTCGGCGCCACCGACGGCGACTCCGCGGCGATCAGGCAGTTCTATAACGCCGGCGTGCGCGTGCGCGGGCTGTTGCCGGGCCGGGACGAAGACGTGTTTGGCCTCGCGCATACGCGCGGTGGCATTGGCGACAAGTTCCGCGCGAGCCAGGCGCTTGCCGGCATCGAGACGACGACGGCGGAATCCGCCACGGAACTCACCTACCGCGTTCAGGCCAGCAAGTGGCTTGCGGTGCAGCCGGTAATTCAGTGGTATCGCAATCCCGGCGCCACCAGCGCCACGCCGAATGCCACGGTGGTCGGCGCGCGGGTGGAACTCGCATTGTAGCCGGGGGGGGGAGACGGCCCAGCTCTCGATATCAGCCGGGCCTGATGAAGACCGAGCTGCGCGGATCGGTAGCGGTTCGGTCAGAAATCCGGGCGCATGGATTGCTAACAGGCTGTTGAAAAGCGCTTACCGCTGCCTGAGATTGCGCGTTCTGACGCGTTCGCTCAGAGGCAACTGGTTTTCAGCAGCCTCTGATTTGGGAATTTTAAAGGAGGCGTGTCCCCTTATTCGACACCCTGCTAACAACGTATCCGCGCCATACGGCAGTAGCAGGTGCTGGCCGGCCGCAGCCCGGAACAACTTGCATTGGTTTGCGTCGCCGACAGTTCGCTCTTGCCGCGCGATTGTTCGGCGCTAGCACAACCTGCCAGGACCGTCAGGCTTACCGCCGCTACCAAAACTCGCAACGTCATCATCACCCATCCTCGTTCATGGTGTCAGTCAACAAATTACCGGCCTGCACTCCCGACTGCTTTCGAATTGAGAAGCGCCGCGAACACCTCACGCGAGGTGAATACGCGATCGGGCAAATGCAGCGCCGGCATTATATCCATGTGCCTGGGCAATTCAATATGATCGTAAACCCCCATTGTTGGCGGGTTTAGCCCGCCTATCAAACTTACACGCGCTCGATCTCGCAATAGTCACTGTAATAATCGTCCTAAATCACATCGCAAGGCATTCCTACAAGCGATTGCTCCGGTGCAGGCAGGCAATAAAGACGACGCGAGGCGAATGCTCGACACTGAGTTCGAGGACGAGCCACGGCAAACGATTCAGCGGCTCTACGCCATGCGCGGCGTGGCGCTACAGCAGCAGGCACAGAAGCGCGGAGAGCGAAGCGCGACGGCCGGGCAGACGGCAGAGCCGCGGCCAAGACCGGCTGCCGAGCGGAAATCCGCGACTATCCTGCACCATCCCGCCGCCAGGGCGGGCACGGTGAAAGTTACAGGATCGGCTACCGCTGGCCGCGACTAAAAGGATGACTCAAAGCTTCAGCGCGTGAACCCCGGGATCGGCTTGAAGAAATTCCGCGTCTCGAATATGGCTGCGGCAAGGCGCTTGCCGCCCGCACGCAGGCTGCGCTTGAGCACGAAGTCGAACAGCAGCGGGTTGTACTCGCGCAGCCCCTGCAACAACGGCGCCGAATTTCTGTCGATATAACCCTGCTCCACCATGTAGTTCACCGAATAGAGGGGAAACACACCCGGCAGAGGATAGTCCGAGCCGTTCAGGAGGCGCGGGTGCCAATCCTCGCGCTCGATCACGCGCCTGAGTGCCGGACCGGCGCGCGCCGTCTGGGTCATGGCCGAAATGTCGCCGTATAGCCTGCCGACGTAGCGCGGCTCATCCATCATGCGTGCGAACAGCTCGAAGCTGCCCGTGGCGGCTCCGCGCTCGTCGCGGTCGATTTCGAAATGGTCGCCCATCGAGGCGCAGTGAGCGACAACCACGCGCACGCCGTGATCGAGCGCGCGCCGCAGGCGCAAGGGGTTGCCCCACTCCTGCATATCGGTCCCGGCCAGCGCCCGTTCCAGGCCCGCATGCGTGATGAGCGGAACATCGAGCCGCGCCAGCGCCGCATAAAACGGATCGCACAGTTTCGATGCGGGGTCTATGCCCATGGCCGAGGGCAGCCACTTCAACGCTCGCGCGCCCGCGCTCACCGCCGCCTGCAGGCGCTCGACGCAATCGCGGCGATACGGATGCACCGACGCCGCCCATTCGAAACACTGCGGATGGCGTCGTGCCACTGCAGCGGCATACTGGTTGGAAATATAGAGGCTGGTCTGCTCCCAGGCCTCCGCCCCCTGCTCGTTGACGCTCGCGTCGAGTGCTAGCAGCAGCAGCTTCACGCCGGGCCGCATGCCGTCGCAGAGTTCGCGCATGCGCTGGACATAGCTGATGTCTACTTCGCCCGGCACATCGCGCACGCAGCCCGCGTTCATGAAGAACCGCCGCTGCACGTAGGACCGCGGATTGAGCCTGCCCTGCGTGGAAGGTTCGGGATAAATGCCGCTGCCGGAAGCGCCGGTGCCTGAGTCGCCATTGCCCACGAGGTGGCAATGGACATCCCACACCTTGGCCGGATCTACGCCGTCCCAGGCGGCGCGCACCAGTTCATGTTGTGCCAGCGCGTCTGGCAGTGGGCTGCGGCAGGGATTGATGAAGCCCTGATCGGGCCAGTAGCGCCATGCGGCAATGCCGCCCGCACCCAGGCAAAGCCCGGCGCCGGCAGCGAGCAATTTTCGACGGCTAAGAATTACGTTGGCGAGTCCTTGATGTAGCCTTTGAGCATGCGGTTCTCGAACGCCTGCTCTTCCAGCACCGCCCGGGCCACGTCGTGAAACGAGAGTACACCGACTAGGGTGTCGCCCTCGGTAACCGGCATGTAACGAATGTGGTACTCCAGCATCACGCTGCGCAGTTCGTCCACTTCGACAACGGGGGCCATAGTCCTCGGGTTTTTCACCATGATGGCGTCGACGCGCATGCCCTGGATCGAACCTTTGTTCTGGTGCAGCGCCTGCAGGACTTCGCGGAACGTGAGCATGCCTACCATGCGGCCCTGGTTCATCACCACCAGAGAACCGATGTCCCTCTTGTCCATGACGCTTACCGCCTCGCTCACCATGCCGTCGGGCGCGATGGTTACCAGCAGGTTGCCTTTTATTCGGAGAATGTCGCGTAGCTGCATGTTGCCCTCCTTCTGAGTTAGGCGAGCCCCAGTGTAGACGAAGAGACAGGTGTCTGCCACCCCGGAAAAAAAGCCGGGAAGAAAAGCGAGACCGCAGGCAGTGCTGTGCCACGCGTCCTGCCATCCGAGTTTATACTGACCGCACTCAACAAAGGATGCAATCGATGTCGACTATCATCCTGCGCCGAATCGCCCATCTGCTCGTCGCCTGTTCGATGTTCACCTGCGCATCGGGCGCCGGCGCGCAAACCGTCTACCCCAGCCGCCCGATCACCATCATCGTCGGATTCTCCGCCGGCGGCACCACCGACATCATCACGCGGCTGATTTCGGACGAACTCAGGAAGGGCTTGGGCCAGGCGGTCGTTATCGACAACAAGCCCGGTGCCGCAGGCAACATCGGCGCCGATATCGTGGCGAAGGCCAGGCCCGATGGCCACACCCTGCTGATGGGCTCGGTCGGCCCGCTGGCGATCAACGCCAGCCTGTACAAGCGCATGCCCTACGACAACCTGAAGGACCTGACGCCGATCACCCTGGTCGCGCATGTGCCCAACATGCTGGTGGTCAATCCGCGCACCGTGCCCGCGCAAAGCTTTCAGGAATTCGTCGCGCTGGTGAAAGCGAATCCTGGCAAGTACTTCTACGCCTCCACCGGCAGCGGCACCTCGTCGCATTTGTCGGGTGTGCTGCTCAATCTGCAAGCCGGCCTGGATCTCACGCATGTCCCGTACAAGGGCGCGGTGGCCCTGAACGACGTGCTCTCGGGCGAATCGGTGCAATGCATGTTCGCCACCATCCCGTCGGCGATACAGCTGGTGCGCAGCGGCAAGTTGCGCGCGCTGGCGGTCACCAGCATGCAGCGCTCAGGCGGCGTGCCCGAGGTGCCCACCGTCGCCGAATCCGGCTTTCCCGGCTTCGACGCCTCGTCCTGGTTCGGACTGGTCGGCCCGGCAGGCCTGCCGCGCGAGATCGCGCAGAGAATTCAGACCGAGGTCGCGCGCATCCTCAAGGATCCCGTCCTGCGCGAGAAGTTCATCCAGCAGGGCGCCGATCCGGTAGCCAGCACGCCGGACGAGTTCGGCCAATATATGAAAGAGGAAACCGCCAAGTGGGCAAAGATCGTCAAGGCTTCCGGCGCGCAGGCGGATTGACATGCACGTCGTCGAACGCTTCGCCGAATTCGCCCAGGCCTTTCGCACGCAGCCGATTCCTGCCGAGGTCCTGCATCACGCCAAGCGCGCAGTGATCGACTGGCATGCGGCGCTGCTGCCGGGCGCGGCGACGGCGCCGGCGACGCTGTTGGAAAAGGCGCTCGCCGAAAACATCGACCGCGGTATGGCGACACTCGCGCGCGGGCGCAAGGCCACGGCGAGGACCGCTGCACTGATCAATGCCACCGCCGCGCACACCATGGAGGTGGACGACATCTATCGCGATGCGATCTACCATCCGGGCGCGCCGACCGTCGCCGCAGCTCTGGCGGTGGCCCAAGAGTGCGGCGCCAATGGCGAACGTTTTCTGCGCGGGGTCATCGTCGGCTATGAAATATCCACGCGCATCGGCGCCGCCATGGGGCGCGCGCATTATCGCTATTGGCACAACACCGGCACCATCGGCAGCTTCGGTGCGGCGGCGGCGGCGGCGGCGATCTACGGGCTGGATGCCAAGCGCTTTGCGCATGCGCTCGCCACCGTCGCCACCTTTGCCGCGGGCCTGCAACAGGCCTTTCGCATGGATTCGATGTCCAAGCCCCTGCACGCCGGTCACGCCGCGGAAGCCGGTGTGCTCGCGGCGCTCGCGGCGCGCGAAGGCGTCACTGGTTCGGCCGACGTGCTCGAGGGCGCATCGGGTTTCGGCCGCGCGATGGGCGACGGCCCCGACTGGAACGGGGCGCTGGCCACCCTGGGCGCAGAGTTTCATATCACACAGATGACCTTCAAGAACCACGCCTGCTGCGGCCACACTTTCGCCGCCATCGACGGCGCGCTGGAGTTGCAGCGCACACTGAGGGTGAGCGCAGACGACATCGCGCGCGTCACGGTCGGCACCTATCGCCCGGCGCTCGAAGTCGCAGGTTACGAGCACCCGGGCACGCCGGCCGAGGCGCGCTTCAGCCTTAAGTACGTGGTCGCCACTGCACTCACTCACGGCAGCGTGCGCCTCGCCGCGTTCGAGCCCGAGCGCATGGCCGATTCAGCCACCCGCGCGCTGATGCAGAAAATTGAACTCGCGGTCGACGCCGAACTTGACGCGCGCTTTCCCGGACAGCGCGCCGCGCGCATCGCCATCGAAACCCGGGACGGACGGCGCGGCGCGTACCTGCAAGCGACGCGCAAGGGCGATCCCGACATGCCCCTGAGCGATAGCGAACTGGAGGACAAGTTCCTCGAGTTGGCCACGCCTGTGCTCGGCGATGCCGCAGCGCGCGCGTTGGTGGCGCGGCTGTGGACGCTGGAGCGCGCCGCGGCCGTCTAGCTTTGCGGCACGCGTTGACGCGGCACTAGTGCCGTGTGCGGTTGCGTGGCAGCGCGCACTTTCACCGCAACCTTTCCATCGTCATCGTTGGCTACAGCCGCCACCAGCGCGGCCGCTCTAGCATCGCGCGCGCGAAAAAAACGCCCCTCTGATTTCAATACCAGATTCGATCCATTTGTGCACGCGGCATAAATAGTAATATGGATCAATATGTTATCGAATTAAGATTTGCAAATGCAAAGAAGGCTGTCGCACTGGTAAATGACAATCATTTCTTGATTTTGGAGAAAACCTTGGCTACCATCGGGTTGCAGCGAGCGCAGCTTGGATGACAAATGCGCCCGGCGCCGTTTGGACATCGAATGCAATCACACCGTCTTCAATGGGAGTGCCATGATGAGATTCGAATTGAGATTCAAACGGATTCGCTTTGCGCTTACTGCTGCGATCATCTGTACGCTGGCCGGTTGCGGCGGCAGTAACGGCGGTAACGACACCGCGCCTGCGGCTGTAGGCGCGGGAACCGGCGGTACGGGTACCGGCGCTACCGGTGCAACGGCGGCTCCGGGTGTCGCCATTCCCACTGGCTTGGCCCCGATCACGCTAACCGCGGCGACGCCCGCTGCCACGTTTGCTGCGCTCGCGCCCACGGTAGCGGCTGTCAGCGTTACCATCGCCAGCCCCCCTAGAGTCACATTCTCGCTTACCGACGCCGTCGGCAACGCGATCATCGGGTTAGGGAGCAAATCGCAAAGCGCGACCGCCACGGTCGCCACCTATCCCAATCTGGCTTTCTCCTTGGCTAAACTGATACCGGGCACAGGCACCGCCCCGAGCAGGTGGGTGACCTACATCGTAACCACGGTCCCGACCAAAAATGCAACGACCGGCGCCATTACTGCCTCGGTCCCGAGCAAGCCCGTCACCGACAATACCGGTACCTTGGTGGACAATGGCAATGGCACGTACACCTACACCTTCTTCCGCGACATCACCAAAATCAAAGATCAGGTTGCGGCAGCCGCCGAGACCGCTACCAACAAGAATGCGGATCTGGATGATCTGACCTATGATCCCACGCTGGTCCATCGCTTGACGATCCAGATTTCAGGCAACGCCCCCGGCACTGGTACCAACACCCCCGACGCCGTCCAGGTGACCCCCGGCGTCCCGATGTCAAATCCCCTGAACGTCATCTATGACTTCATTCCGGCCACCGGCGCAGCGGTCACAGCATCCGGACGCGACATCGCGTCGACGCAAAAATGCAACGACTGCCACCAGAATCTCGGCGGCTTTCCCGAAGTGTCACCGGGTGACGACGCCAGATTCCACGGCGGCAATCGCAACAAGGTAGAGTACTGCGTGGTCTGCCATACCAATCAGCTCAAGTACGGCCATGCCGAAGCCGTGGTCGATGCGAAAGGCAATTACGACGGCAAGGATACTTTCAAGATCAACGGCCTGTCGGCTGCGGCTCTGCCCTCGCACATCCACAAGATCCACATGAGCGAGGGATTGACCAAGACCGGCTACAAGGTAGGAAGCATCGTTTATGAAACCGCCTGCAAATTTCCGCAGGACGTAAGGAATTGCACCAAGTGCCATGACGGTTCGGCAACCTCGACCGCCAAGACCGCGCAGGGCGACAACTGGAAGAACGTGCCCAACCGTGTGGCCTGCGGTGCCTGCCATGACGGCATTAACTTTCTTACCGGTCAAGGTATAACGTTAGCGGATGCCAATCGCGTCAAGGCTGGTCTGTCTACCCGGGACTTTGCCGGGCACATCGGCGGTGCCAAAGCGAACGACTCCCTGTGCGCCGAGTGCCATACCGCGGACACCATTGCCGTAAATCACATCCCGGTGACACCGCCGAGCGCAACCAATGCGCTCCTTACCGTCGCGCAGGGCGGCGACCCCACGAACGCCAACACCAATGCGGCTGCCATTGCGTCGAACCGGGATCGCCTGCCCGCAGGCGCGATCAAAGTCAGCTACGAAATCCAAAGCGTCTCGAGAAATGCGAGCAAGAATCCGCTGATGGTGTTCCGGATGCTGCAAGACGGGGTGGCAGTACCGTTCAATATCTTTGCGACCGCGGCAGTCAATCCCAAGACCGGACAAAAGGAAATTTGGGACAATTTCATGGGCGCACCGAGCGTATATTTTGTCTGGGCCCAAAAGCAGGACGGAATCGCCACTCCTGCTGACTTCAATGCGTCAACCTCGGGCTATCTGAGAAGCCTGTGGAACGGCCTCTCCAGCGGCGCTGGTTCGGTAAAGGGCACCCTTACGGGACCTGGCTCCGGCGGCTTCTACACCGCGACGCTTACTGGCGTAACGGTTCCGGACGGCGCGGTCATGCTTACGGGAGGATTGGGTTATTCGTACAGCGTGTTTAACACGCTGCCGCTAACGCAGACGAATCTCTCGGACTTCCCGGTAACGGCATCGACCGTGGCAGTCGGAACCGGAGCAAGTCCAGCTCCGGTTGCCGATGCAGGCAAGCTCACTCCGGGTATGCCCAATGCGTCCGGCGGTCTGATTGTCATCACGCCCGATGCGCAGTTGGTCGCTTCCAACGGTGCGGGTAACGGCGGTACCGCTGGTGCTTATACGGCGCGCCGGCCGATCATCGAAGATGCGCGCTGCAACAAGTGTCACCTGGAGCTCGGCACCTTCACCGAAGACGCGTTCCACGCCGGACAGCGGAACGACGGGTCGACCTGCTCATGGTGCCACAATCCAAACCGGACCAGTTCCGGTTGGTCAGCGGACTCTGCCTATTTCGTGCACGCGATCCATGCGGCTGCCAAACGCAATCAGACGGGCAAAGACGACCCCACACTCGACTTCACCTGGCATGCGTCGTCCACCTCAGACGGCTTCTGGAAGATCGGCTATCCGGGTATTTTGAACAATTGTGAAACCTGCCATATACCCGGTACCTATGACTTCAGCGCGCCGGCGTCGGCCGCTGCCCAGCCCAATCGCCTGTACCGAACCGTGGCCACCGGCATACTCAATAGTACCGTCGGCACAGTTACGGCTGGATGCACCGTTACGCCGATAAACGATTGCAAGGCCACGGCTCTCAGCGTATTCGCGCTGTCCAGGGACTCTAACCTAGTCACGGACAACATAAAAGACTATGGCAAGGGCTATAGCGTCAGCACTGCCGGTGTGGCGACTGAAGCTGCGACCACGACCTTGGTGATGTCGCCGATTGCGACGGTATGCTACGCCTGCCACAACGCTACTTTGGCGAAATCCCATATGGCGAGTAACGGTGCTTCGTTCTACCAACCGCGCAGCACCGCTCTCGTTGTGCCCGAGCAGTGCACGCTTTGCCACAATCCGGGCAGAGTGGCAGACATCAAGACCATGCATGCGAAATAGCCTGGTCGATGTTCGCTAGGAATTGCCGCTGGAGCGCGGCGCGCGCGGTGCGCCATGCTCCAGCAATAGCAGGTAGGGGAAGAGGGGGCTGCTGTTACGGATCGCCAGACTGCGCGAGCGCTTTTACCTGATCCTAACCTGCCACGACCATAGCCGCTATGTCGCCGGCCGGTTCACCAGCACGATCCCCGCGCCCACCAGCAGCGCGGCGCCGATGAAGACCGCCGAAAGCGGTTCGGAAAGAAAGATCACGCCGAAGATGACGCCGAACATCGGAGTGAGGAAGGAAAACACCGACAAGCGGCCGGCCAGATAGCGCGTCAGCAGCCAGAACCAAGCGAGATAGCTGACGAAAGCGACGATCACGCTTTGATAGACGAGGCTCGCCACCACTGCGGGCGTGAGCGCGCTCACGCCGCGTTCGCCGACGCTGAGCGACACCAAGGGCAGCGCGAGCGCCGAAACGCCGAGCTGGTAGAACAAAGTCTTCGCCGCGCTGGCCGAGGTAAGCTTGGTCGCTCGCACCAAGATCGTGGTTGCGGCCCATAACGCTGCCGCGATCACGCCGAAAGCGTCGCCAATGAAGGTCGAGCCGCTCGCCGTGCTGAAGCCGTCTGCGAAAGCCAGCGCCACGCCCAGGAATGCGAGCCCGACGCCGCACCACTGGCTCGCGTTCAGGCGCTCGCCGGGAACGAACCACTGCAGCCCGAGCGCGGTGAGGCAGGGAGCGAGATAAATGAACACCACCATGCGCGAGGCGGCGGTATAGGCCAGGCCGGCGTAGAGAAATACGAACTCGGCCGCGAACAGTGCGCCCGCCGCGATGCCCGCGGCAAGCGTGCCGTCGCGCCCGAACAATGCGATGCGGCGCAGCTGCGCCCACACGAGCAGAAGAATTGTAGCGACGATGGAACGCAATCCCGCCTGCATGATGGGGGAAATCCCAGCGGCGGCGATTTTGATGGCGATCTGGTTGAAACCCCAGGTCATGCAGATCACCGCCATCATGGCCACCGCCGGCGCATCGACGGGTTTGCGCGCGCAAGACACGGCCTCGAACTGTGTTAGACGCGCCGGCCGCCGGCGCTCATGCGGTGATTGTCAGCAGACTCTAAAACTTGTACTTCATCGACACCCGGACCACGCTGACCTTATAGTGCGGCGCCTGATCGCCGAAGCCGAGGAAGTTCGGAATGGTGCCGGGGTTGACGCCTTCGAGCATCCAGTTCTTGGCGTCATAGCGCTCGAACCAGTAGCCCGCGTTCACGGTCAGATTTTCTTTCATGCGGTAGGCCGCATACAGCTTGATGCTATCGAGCGTCGTCGCAAGATTCGGAAACGCGGGGGCCGGCGCGCCCGCGGCAACCGTGACTTCGCCACGCGAGTGCGACCTGCCGTAATCGGCGCCGACATCGAGTTTGTCCTTGATCGCTGCGTGTTTCACGCCGAAGCCGAAGAAATCTATCGTATCCTTGTTCTCCCCGGTCCAATCCGGTGTCGTGAACGCCTGGCTGCCGGCCTGTTTCGATTTGATAACTTCGCGGTTGGCGAACAGGTGCGCGCTGGTCTTCTGCGTGAACAGCACCGAGACGTCGCCGTTCACGTTGAAGGACGAGCCGCTCGTCAGCCCAATCATCGAATCGGTGTAATTGTCCTTGGAACTGTCGATTCCGAGCCCGATGTTGACGTTTTCCCGGGCGGCGAAATCCGCGCGCACGCCCGCGGTGTCCCGCTTGCGGCTGGCCATATTGTATTTTCGCATCAGCGGATTCTCGAGGGGCGTCACGCCGACGGCCGCGACATAGCCCGAGTTCTTGCGCGCCGCGTGCGCGAGTTTGAGCGACAGGTCGACCTTTTCCACAAAGCCGGAACTAACCTTGCCCCAAGCCGTTTCCTCGGTGGTGTGCTCGGCCTCCTGGAAGGTGCGCTTTTGTGCATCGTTGTCGTAGCCGATCGAGGCCCGCGTCTTGGCCGTGGCCCTGTAATCCGCACTCAGGCTCAATTTATCCTGTTTGAAGCCGTAGGGCATGTTCGATCGCGGCACGCCGACGAACAAATCGGTCGCCACCGAAGGATAGACCCCCTGCGGTGTGCGGTTGTCGCGATCGTTCTGCGTATAACCTGCGTTCAACCTGACCTTGTTGGTCACCGCCGAAGTGAGTTTCAGGTTAACGTTTCGCGTGTCGGCGCGGCCGTTCAGCGAAGACCCTGGCAGAGCGCCCACGGCGAGGCCGGGCGTCAGTGTCGACGCGAGGAAACCCTCGTTCTGCGACATGCGGCCAAACGCGACATCGGCAGTGGCGCGCGTGCGCTCGTTGATTTGAAAACCGGTCGAGGCAATAAACTGGTGGAATTGGTTGTTCGGCGCCAGTGCAAGCTGTCCGGCACCTGTAACGGGAAGCGCCGGCCCAGTGAACGGACTCTGCCAGCTCAGAACTTCGTTGTCGTTGCGAAAGGTCGAACCGTAATAGGCGAGCTTCGCTTGCCATCTACTGCCAGTATACGAGGCGGAAGCATCCAGTTGATCGGTCTCGTAACTCACCGGCTCGACCAGGTTCGCCGCATTGACAAAGAATGCGCCGGCGGTACGCTTGGTTCCATCGCGCGTCTCATGCCGGACATTGACTGCATACTCCCATTCGCTGGTCCGATACCAGGAACCGCCTACGCCCAGCGTCTTGCGCTGCGTTCCGAGTTCGACCTGCTGCAAAGAGCCCATCGTTGCCGTCGTCGCTGCCGGATAGCCTGCAGGCAAAGTCAGCGATGCGCCGCCGACGCCGCCAAATGGCGTTTGCGCGGTATCGGAGAGTATGTGGGGAATCTGGTCGTACTTGAGCAACAGCTTGTATTTACCCTGCTGCCCGCCTTCGGCGTTCAGCGAGCGCGCGTCGAGGCCGATGTTGTTCGCGTTGAAATTCCAGTATGCACCGTCCTTGCCGCGATAGCGCGCATCGCCGTCGCCGATGAAATACGCGCCTTTCTTGTTGAGCCCGTTGTACTCGCCGAATTTCGCCGACTGGTTCGACACCGCGCCCGCGCCGACGTCGAATGACCCGCTGGTTCCTTGCTCGAACTTGCAGGACTCGCATTTCCACTCCGAGGTGTCGACGGTACCCTTGGCCGCGCCGGCGGCGTTGTCTGCCGCGCCAGCCGCACTCGACAGGGCCGACAGCACGCTGAGCAATAACAGCCGATTCGTTGTTTTCATGTTCTTGTCCCGTTTTGGTTCCGGCATCACGCGTTTTCCATTTAGTCTCGTCACTAACGCTCGCAACTTGTTGCGCGCCGATCAGCTAGGCGCTTGCCTACCGGATCGGCAGCAGCAGGTGCCGGCTATCGCATCAGTTTGACTCCAGAGGGATGATTCGACCCGTGAACCTGTGAATGGCAATTGGCGCAGCTGCCGGCGAGGAGAAACGCCTGGCCGCCGCCGGCACCGCCCGGCAGCGAAGCGCCGGTGCGCGCTACTGAAGGGTGACCGGCCACGGAATGGCATTGCTGGCAAAGCAAGGGCGGGGTCTTCTTCAGCAGCGACTGATGCACCGATCCGTGCGGCGAGTGGCACAGAGTGCAATCTTCGGCCACCGGGGCGTGTTCCCACAGGAACGGCCCGCGCTTTTCCGCATGGCAGCTGTAGCAGGTCTGGTTCAGGGTCTGTTTGACCAGCAGCGCGCCAGCGTTCGATCCGTGCGGGTTATGGCACTGGCTGCACGTGAGCAGCCCCTGGCGCACAGGATGCGCAGACGGACGGCTAAAATCCGCGCGCTGCTTGCGGTGGCAGGTGTAGCAAACTTCTGGCTGCGTCTTCGTCGCAAGGACCGGGTCGCGCTCGGCGTGGATTTTGTGGCAATTGGTGCAGGCGAGATTGTTGGTTTCGTGCATGCTGGAAATCCAACCAGTGCGCGCATTGCCCTTGTGGCACTCCATGCAGTATTTGTTCCGCTCCGCCGGCGGCAGGAAAGACGTGGCCTTGAAACTGTTGATGCCGTCCGGACCGCCCCCGGCTTCGGCGTGCTTTTTGCCCGGACCGTGACAAGCCTCGCATTGCAACCCGGCAGAGCCCGAATGTGCCGCGGCAAATGGCGCGCGCTTGTCGCCGCGGTTCCCATGCTTGGTCTTGAAAATTGCCAGCACCGGAAACTCGCTCGCCTCGTGACACATGAGACAGGTGTCGGCGCCTTTTTCGGTGTATTCCGTGCCCATGCTGGGAGGCGCAGCGGGAGGTTCGGCCGCGGCGGGTGCGGGAGCTGCGGCGGCCGCAGCCGCCGGGGCCGCCGCTTGAGCCGCAACGCCTGCACTGAACGCCAAGCCCGACGACAGCAGCAGTTCGGCTAGCAATATTCTCGTTAGGTTCATCGTTGTCTGCCCGTTAGCCATGGTTCTTGTCGATTCCATCCCTCAAATCCGTTTCCTTCAACCACCGGCTCTACTGCACGCGGTGCACCGTCTTCACGTCGAACACCCGTCCCGACCCGTGACAAAAACTGCAATTCTCCTCGGCGGCCGCACTAATAGCCGCCTGCGTCACCGAGAACAGCCCGCCGTTGAAGGCATCCTGCATATGGATCTTCGTCGCCGCACCATCGTGACACGAGGAGCATACCGCCGCTGTCGGCGAGGTTCTCAGATTGTCGGCGGTGAGCGTTGCCGAAGCGCCGGTGTTGGTGGTGGTTCCCAGGATCTTGCTCGCCGTCGGTGTGGCCCAGATTCCCGTCAACAGATACGAGGTGGGGGTGTGACAGGTAGTGCAGTTGCTCAGCCTTCCGGGGAAGACGACGCTGCTGAAATCATTCGCCCTGGCGCCGAATCCGTAAATCGTGATTCCGACCTGGCGGAACCCATTAGGCGCTTTACCTGCGTGGATGCCGTGGATCATGGTCTTGAAGTCGATTGCCTCTTCTCCCGCGGCTCCCGCAGCGATACGCTGGGTGCGATCGGTCGCGTTCGGATTGTGGCAAACCGCGCATACACCGGGTTCGTTGTTGCGGTTGTTGCCGTGCGCGCTCAGCACGCCGTGGCACACATTGCACTTGGCAACGTCCACCACCACCCGCCGCGCCGTCGCCGTGGCATCGGTGATCGCGAAATCCTTGAACACGCTGGTGACCGGCAGCCTGTCGGTGAACTTCCCGGCGATGGTGACATCGCCTGCCGGATGCCCTTCCATTAAAGCCCGCAGCGTGCCTTTCTGCGCTGCGGGAACGGCGACCGTCGATGTGACGGTATAGGTTCCCGCAGTTGCGCCGGCGGTGACCGTCGCATTGTTCAGCAGATTGACGCTCACCGGCTGGCCGTAGTTCTCTCCGCTGCTGTCATTGCCGAAGTCCGAGGTGCTCCACCCGAGTTTCACGGTCAGCGTGCTGGGACCGCCGGCGGCGAATCCCAGGAACGGCTTGTCCGCCTTGATGTCGTACGGCTTGTTCGCATTGGTCGGATCAGTGACGGAGAAGGTGATCACCGGAGTCGCGCCCGCCGTGGTCGGCGTCACGCTGATGATGTTGTACTGGAACTTGGCCGCCGCTTGCGCGGCCCGCGCCGGGAAGTTGTGCGCGAGGGCAACATCCTTGTTGTCGGTGAACTTTCCTGCGGCGTGACACAGGGCGCAGCTGCTGCTGTCGGTCATGACACCGCCCGAATGCGCCTTGGTCTGATACGGTTTGGCCACATCCGCCTTAGTGCTGAAATAGACGTCGTCGTGGCAGGAACCGCAAGCCTCGATGCTCGGCTGTATTTTCCAGTTGTCGCCCTGCGTGGTGGCGATTGCCGAACCGGCGGTGCCGTCGTGGCATTTGGTGCAACTGCGCACATCCTGCGGGAACGCGACTTTGGAAAAGTCCTTGCCGGCAACCACGTAAGGCGTGCCGGCGAGCACGCTGGGCAGGGCGGCGCCGTCCTTGTTGTAATGAATCTTGTGAATCATCGCCTTGAAATCCACCGCTACGTTGGGTATGCCCGCAACCCAGGTGCCCGGGTTGTGGCAGGTGACGCACAATCTGACCTCGACGCCGCTCGTGTGCGCCACAAACTGCGTATGGCACTGCGCGCAGGTCGCGCTGGCGACGATCTCGCGCTTCGCACCGAGGCCGCTGTTCGGCACGAAATCCAGCACCCCGGCAGACTTGGGATACAGGGGATTGGCCTGCTCGATCGTGACCCGATGCGTGACGCCGGGGTCATAGCCAATATCGAGCGCCTTGCCGTTGGCGTCGGTGCACGGCACCGGGCAGATGCCATTCTTGATATCGGTCGCAAACGTGTACGTATAGACACCGTTTCCGCGGTTCACCAGCGTGCCAAAAACATAACCCGCGGTAGCGGTCTTGATTTCCTGAGCACCTTGCACCGCGCCCGCATTAGGCCGATTAATGTAGTTCTGCCAGCTGCTCGGACCGCCATCCGACGAGCGCATGAGTTTGGCGATATTGAAGCGCAGATCGGTGTCGACAAGGCCGGTCATGCCGATGCCGTCCTGATTGGTCACCGTGAAATTCACCACCGGCGGGCTGTTGATGGTGACCGCAGTGATGGTCATGCTCAGGGCAGTGGAAGCAGCCAAAGTCCCCGTTCCAGGAGCGATTACAGGCGCTGCCGCGCTCCCGCCGGCACTGCTGGCATCGCCGGAACCGGTTTGGCCAGTACAGCCCACTAGCGCGAGAGCCAGCAAACCCGCCGCCAAGACATCGAGAAAGTTGCCGCCACTGTGGGTGGTCGAGACATTCTGCCTCCCACCGTTGGGAGCAAAGTCGATCCGGCGAAACGACGATCGATACTCGTTCATCACTACCCCTTTACTCGAGGACCTGCGGGTCCTCCGCTTGAAAAAACGCGCGTCGCCATCTACCCTCGGGAACCGCGCACTGTCTCATGTCCCTCGGGCAATCCGAGGATGCTCGTGCCGCCAATCTCAGGACGCACCGTCAAGACCCGTTGGGTGTTTGCAGGCCGTAGCCGCTGCACGGCAAATAAAAATCGTTCCCGATCATAAATCAGATATGCCGCGCTTGCAAATCAGGATCAGCCTGCGCTCCACGTTCTGCTGACATATAAAATGCTTTTTAGGTCAAGCTACAATAGCACTATCTTAAAGTATTTTAAAGCACTTTGCAGGATCAATAATTTGGCCGCATCCGGACGGGAACCACCGGCCCGTTATGGAGCCGATGAGTTCCTGCCCTAGCCTCTACTTCGCCAGCTTGGCTTTTGCCTCTGGCTTTTGCTTGGCGATAACCAGTGTCTTGAGGCCGGCGTAGACCTCTTCGGAAACGATATTACGGGTTACAAGATGGGCCTTGGTCAGGTAAGGTCGCCCGGCAACGATCTTCTCGGCCAACTCGGCGGTAATGCCAGGCAGCCTCGTCGCCAGTTCCTTCGGGCTGGCGCTGTTGATATCCACGAGCTTGACTTTGGCGGGCGCCCCGGCCTTCTTCGCCTTTGCGGCGCCGGAGTTGGCCTTGGACTCGCCGGCGGCTTTCGCTTCCGCGCTCGGCGCCGCTTTGGTTTCGGCCGCAGCCGCGAAGCTCGTGCATAACAACAGGGATGCCGCTAGCAGCGCGCTTTGGATGATGGTGCTGTGTTTCATGAAATAGCTCCTCAATATGCCGGGAAGGTAACGTAGCCGCGACCAGACCCGGTATGACAGGGTTCGCACACCTGCATGCTATCAAAAAAACAACCCGGAAGCGTTGCCGCCGCCGGGTTGCATTTACTTCGGTTGCTTCTGCGAAGGCACGGCGAACCGTGCCTAGGCTTGTTACCGTAACCGAATGTCAGTCACTTTACCTTCGCCTTGTGGTAGAGGCTGAGCGCATTGACTTTGCCGGTACCGTGGCAGGTCATGCAGGCTTCGGATTTCGCCGTTCCGGTATAGCGAGCTTCATAGACCGCTGCACCGCCCGAGGTCTTCATGTGCGCCAGTGCCGAGGTGCTGTCATGGCAACCCATGCAAGCGTTGGCGATTGGCGTGTTGACCAAGGTGCCCGGCTGTGCGGGTATGATTTCGCCTCCCGCCGCTGCAACGTGCCTCGCGACTGCCACCCCTGTCGTTGCATTATATGCGCTAGCAGTACTCGTCCCCTCCGCTACGACGCTGAAGCCAGAGCCATAATTGGTGCCGTGGCCAGCCGTGCCGGCGGTGCCCATCTTGTTGTTGGTCCAGTCCCAGGCATTGGGAACAGCCGTCGCATTGTAGGCAATGGCGGTAGTCTGCGCGTCGACCCAGGGCGATGTCGTGTACGAAGCGGACGGCGCCGCCGCAGCTGTGCCGGTGGCGGCGCAGCTGCTAGGAGCGGTCTTATTGAACGTACCGGTCGCCACCGTGATCTTAAGCATCCTGGCGATCAGCGAGTCGGTGTACTGGCTCGCGGTTAGGTCGTGCGTGCCGGCGTTATGGCAGGTTTCGCACAGTTGCAGCACGCCGGGGTAGCCAACCTGGCTGTAGTTGGCAGTGGCGGAGACCGCGTGCCACGTGTAAGGATTGCTGCGCTTGCTCGCGCCGTGGATGCCGTGGATGAATTGCCTGGCGTCCGCCGAGTAGCCGCTGCTCGTCCGGTTTGCATTGTGGCAGATCGCGCAAGCGTTGGCGTCGTTGCGGGCGCCGCCGTGGAATTCCGGCTCGGTGCCGAGTTGATCGTGGCAGGCGTTGCACTTGGCGGTAGATACGATTTCGCGGCGCTTATCCGTAGACGACAGGGGTACCATCTTCAACATCGCCTTCACGACCTTTCCGCCGGAAGCTGAGGTGTTCGGCGTAACCGTGACATTGGCTGGCACATACGTCGTCACGCCCTTCATCACCTTCTGGGTAAAGGTACCGATCATCGCGCCGGTAACCATTACAGCAGATGTCGGCACGGCTATCGGCGCGGCATAGTTCGTGTCCGCGGTTGCGGCTGCAATCAGCGCAGCGATAGACGTTGACGTTCTCGTGCTGTACGTTGCGGAAGCGCTGCTCTTGCTCGTGTACGTGGGCGGGCCGGTAAGGGTGGCGGTAAAGTAGCCACTGCTATCGGGGCCGGTGATGGTTCCCGCCTTGGGATAACCGGAGGCGACCAACAGGCTCGCCAGCGAGGCGCTCTGGTAGTTGTTGAAGTCGGCCGGCGCGGTGATGCCGTCCTGCGGCACGGCATACGCCACATAGAACGTCGGGCCACCCGCAAATCCGGCAATCGGCTCGTAGGCTGGGTCAATCGCGGCTAGACCGATGTTTGAAACTTTGTAGGTATCTTTACAAGTGTCGATGCTCGACAGATTGCCCACGTTGCTTACGACCGTCGGTACCGCGAACGACGTGACCGCCGCCCCGTCCTTGGTGATCTTGAACGTGAATACCGGCTGGCGGCTCGCGTTGAGGGTGATGCTCTTCAGATCATAGGAGATCGCCGACATGCCGCTCTTGACCGTCGGATTATGGTCGGTCGCGACATAGCCGTAGTGATACAGGGGTATGGTCGCCGAGTCGTGGCAGTTCGTGCATTTGGTATCGTCCGGCCTGGCACCGCCGCCGTGGCCGGATGCCGTCGTCCCATACGCCTTGCCCGCGGCCAGGTCCGTTGCCGCATCGGCCTTGGTGTAGCCTGTGCCCTTGGCGAAGTCGATGCCGTCATGGCAGGAGCCGCAGGCACTGACGGTCGGAACACTCTTCCAGTTGTCGGCTTGCGCGGCAGCTTTGTTGTCGTGGCACTTGGTGCAATTCGTGATTTCCTGCGGGAATGCCGTACCGGAAACCTCTTTGGTCGTGGCATCGGTCTTACGGAAAGTCAGTCCGGCGACAAAATAGTCTTTGGTCAAGACATTCTTTCCGCCGTGCAGCTTGTGGATCATGTTCTTGAAATCGATCGGGTTGTTGCTGTTGTAGTCGGTGCTGCCCGGATTGTGGCAAACCACGCAATACGCGGGATCGACGCGACCGCTACTGTGCACCGCCAGCTTGCTGTGGCATTCGTTGCAGGTGCCCATGTCCACCACTTTCCTCGAGGCGTCGAGCGACTTGCCATCGGCGGTCTTGGTCGGGGTCACCGAACCGTCGGCGTTGATCACGAAATCGATGTAGGGATTGACCACCACTTTCGTGCCGGCATCGGTATAGCACATCTGGGCGGCGAGGCGATGGATCGTCTTGCCATCCTTGGCGGCCAGTTTGCCGTTGTTGGCGATCTTATTCGTAAACGCGGGGTTGGTACTGGTGGCGGCGGTAGAGGCAACATTCTTACCGGCAACCGCGTCCGCGAACAGCAGTTCTTTCGTCACATCGGTCGCGAAACGGTAGGTGTAGTAGCCGCCCGTCGTGTTTTCTTCCAGGATGCCGACGACGCGCGTCGTCGGATCGGCAAGGGCGGTGCTCGGATTGGCGATGACCGTGGAGGCGTTGTATGCCGAGGGTTTCGGATCGGTCGTGCCCTCAATTACCGCATACTTGGTGGACGGCGTCGTCGTGTTCGCTTCCAATCTCTTGCGCGAGATCAGACTTTGCCAAGCGCCCGCGGTGCTGTCGAACTTGGCGATAGCGAACGTCATATTATTGGCGCTGCAATTTGCGTCGGCGGTCACGTCGGCCGCCGAGGCGGGCGCCAGCTTCAGGCCGGACACGAACTTGCCGGTCGAATCGATGACGGTGAAGTTGACGACGGGGGGGCTATTGATCGTTATCGGCGCTGCGCCCGCGGTCACGATCAGGCCGAACGCCTGATTCGGATTGGCCGCGGTATTAGCCGTCGTAGCACCGGCGGCAGTCGCTGCGGTCAGCACCGCCGTGCCTACCGGGGCTGCGGTAGTAGCCGTAGTGGCGGGAGTAGTGGTAGTGGTACCGGTACCGGTAGTGGTCGTAGCAGCAGGAACCCCACCATCCCCGCCGGCACTGCCACCGCATCCAGCCAGTGCAACTGCGAGCAAGCCCGCCGCAGCGCCTAAGCTGATCCAATGATACGCAGATCGTTTCTTGCTCATCTGGTCAGAACACTTCACTGTAACCCCCTTCACACGTAGTTAATTGCATCGAAATCAGCTTCACGGCAAGCAATGGAACACAAATTTCGCCCCCTCCCCGCGCGTATGCTACGCAAATTACGCCCTTATCTCGGTTTTTGTTTGACCTAGATCAAACGGACCACATATTCCATTCCTTGCATAAGGTTATTAATCCATTCGCTCACTTTATCGCCTGGGACACATCGAGAGTAACGGCGAGGAGGTGGATACCAATGCATTGTCCAGACGCGAGATTAGGCGGGCGATATCTGTGAGCAAAGATGGGGCACCTCCAAAGCATCTCTCGCCGCAATAGCCTGTCCGAGCGCGCCCTGCGTGACGCATTAAAGAAAAACCCGGAAGCGTCGCCACCTCCGGGTTATCTTTTGGCGCTTTGCCGGGTACGGCGAACCGTCCTCGGCCTTATTACAGCGACCCGATGTCGGTCGCCCTATTTTGCATGCATGACCTTGATGTCCTGCTCCTTGCCGGAACCATGGCAGACCATGCAGGCCTCAGTCGTCGTAAAGGTCATGGTGGAAGCCGTGCCGACGGCCGGACGCGTGGCGACGGACGCAACTTTCGAGAACAGTGCGTAGACCGAGCCCCCGTTCACCTTCATGTGCGAGACGGCCGCAGAACCGTCATGGCAGCCGAAGCAGGCAGCCGCGATCGGCGAGGTCACGAGATTGTCGGCGGTATAGTCAATCTGCCCTTTGCCCAAGGACGTCACCCAAGGCGAAAGGCCGACGGACGCGATACCGGTGGGGTTAGTCGTACTATCGTTCAGCATGTTGCCCTTTGCGTCCGTGGTCCAGAGCAGGTTGGCCAGGGCATCGCTGCTGGTCTTGGCGGTGAAGTCGTAGGTGCCGCTAATGTGGCACTGTTCGCAATTCTTCAGCACGCCCGGATAGGTGACTTTCTTGAACCCGTCCGGATTGGCGGTGGTGGCTTCGTAGGTGAACGCCTGGTTCCGCTTGGCCGATCCGTGAATCGAGTGCACCAGATTCTTGATGCCCACGTTCCAGCCGCCACCAAAACTGTAAGTCTTGCCGACGTGGCCGGTCGCCATATTGGCGTTATGGCAGAAAGCGCAACCCTCGCCGTTGTTGCGCGCGCCGCTGTGGAAGGACGGGCCCACGCCCAGTTGCGCGTGACAGTTGTTGCACTTGACGTTGCTGACGATCTGGCGGCGGGGGTTGTAACCGTCGGCGAGCTTCATCACGAACTGCGGCTCGCGCAAGCGGATCCCCTTCGGATATTTCGCGAGACCCAACTGCACAAAGCCGTTATAGTTGATGCCGACCGCTCCTGTCACCATGGTCGCGGCGTCAGGGATGATGTAGCTCAGGGTGGCGGTGTAATAGCCGCTGGCGTCGGGACCGGTCTGGGAATTTCCGCTCTTGCCATCGCGAAGATCGGTGATCGTAGCGTAGAGGCTGGTGGAGGAATTCCAGTCGGCCGGCGACTTGATGCCGTCCTGGGTCGTGGCGTAGGCCACAAACACGTAGGGCGCGCCGTCGACGTTATCGATCAAGTAGCCGGTCTTGTTCAGGGTGACCGGTGCTCCGTCTTTCAGAATGCGATAGACGACATTGACTTTCTTGGCGCCGGAGGCACCGGTGACGGTGACCTGCTTGATCTCGTAGTCGATCTTATACACACCGGCCGGCAGATTCATCTGGGCTGCAACTGGGATTGATGGCCCCTGCCCGGAGGCGAAGCCTTTGGTGGGCGTGTCTGTTGCGGTATTCAAAGGATAGCCGCCGCGGCCGTTCGCGCCCGTGGGATCGACGGTGACATGGTAGAGCGGGATCGTCTGCGCGTCGTGGCAGTTCGCGCACTTGCTGTCGTCCGCCCTAGCGCCGCCGCCGTGACCGGAGACCGTCGTGCCAAGCGCTTTTCCGGCCGCCACATCCCCTTCCGCATCGGCGATGGTCGGGCCAGTACCCTTGGCAAAATCGATTCCGGCATGGCAGGTCGCGCATGCAGCGCGGCTGGGCACGTTCTTCCAGTTGTCGCCCTGCGCGGCCAGTTGCTTGCCCGCGGAGTCTTTCTTGGCGCCGTCGTGGCACTTGACGCAATTGGTCAGGGGCTGCGGATACGTGACCTCGGAGAAGTCGGCCATCGTGTCGGCATAACCCCAGACGGCGTAGCTTACGTTGAACAGCTCTTTCAACTTCTCGCCTGCATGGATCTTGTGGATCATGGTCCTGAAATCCAGATTGTTGCCGCTGTTGGCATCGGTCAGACCGGCGTTATGGCAGACGACGCAGGAATTCGTATCGACGGCATTGCCGCCGTGCAGCCCAAGCGCGGAATGGCACTCATTGCAGCTGCTGATGTCGACCACTTTGCGCGTCTTCGTGCTGTCGGTGACGGCTACGGCATTGCCGTTGGCGTCGACGGTGAAGTCGAAGTAGGGATTGGCGTACACCGTCTTGCCTGCCTTATTCTTATAGTTCAACCACATCGTGACTCGATGCGTGGCCTTGGCATCGAACTCCACGCCATTGGTCTTGGTCTTGTCCTTGATGTCGGTCGTGAACGTGTATGTGTAGTAGCCGGCGTCGCTATAAGCCAGCTGGGAAGCGCCTGCTGCCGGGTCGTATATGGATTGCGAGGCAGTGGTCAGCGCCGCCTTCCCGCCCGGGCCGACCGTAGACTTGGCCGTCTCGGTGCGACTGACGTAGCTGACCCACTGGTCGGGTGCCCCGTTGGTGCCCGGAACCAGCTTGGACAGGACGACACGCGCATTAGAGGTGGTCAAGCCTTTTACCACGGCACCGTCGGAAATGACCGTGAAACTGACCTTCGGCGGACTGTTGATGGACACCGGCGGGACGCCGGCAGCGGCCACAACCGCGAACGCACCGCTGGCATTCGTCGCCGTGTCGTTGGCGGCAACTGCCGTGGCCGTGGTAATGGCGGCAGCAGCGACAGCAGGAGTAGCGACGGTGGCGGTGCCAGCGCCGGTAGCAGTAGTAGTCGTGGTCGTGGTCGTGGTCGCGTCGCCAGCGGAAGGAGTCGCGCCATCACCACCGGCACTTCCACCGCAACCAGACAATGCGACGGCGAGCACGCTCGCCGCCGCAATGCCGACCCAACGATAGGAAAATCCGTTCTTCGTCGTTCCCTCAGTACACTTCACGGTATAGCTCCCTTTTTAGCATCAAAATTAAGAACATCAAAACCTTGGAAGCGGGGAGCGCTTGAACAACATCAAAGCTGCCCCCTCGATTGTTTGGGGAGCAATGTAGGCTTATGCCTACAAATTTGTTTGATAAAAGTCAAAGTGGCGTTCCCGCGCGCGGCAACTAATTGACCTGGATCAAAGAAACTCTTCCCGAACAGCTGATATGGCGAATACGGCCCGCGACACGTGGCTGCGGACCGCACTGCGGCGGTTTAATCATGCCGGCAGCGATCGCGGCGCCAGATCAGGGGCGATCTAGACAATTATCAGCAACGCGGCCACCGAACCCTTGGGACTGCGCCGGTCCTGCCCCCGATTTTGCAACGCCATGACGCTGACGGAGCGTTCAGCGGGCAAACTCGCTTTGCGAAAGTCCGATGTGCTCGTGCACGAACTTAGTCGAGCACGGTTTCGACGTCACGAAGAAGGGTCGAAGTCGGATGTTCGATCACGCTGCACACAAGCTGGCGGTCGACGAAATCGTGGGCGTAGACAAGCACGTTGCGAAAAGCGACGATCTGGCGGCAGTCATCGACGCGCACCGCAGTTTGCGCATCATGCTGTGGGAGGCGCTTGATTGCCTCGCCGATAATCTCAGCGTTTCGCGCGATGGCCTGGCGCTGCAGGCGCTCGGCACCGTAGTTTGCCAGGCTCTTGCTCTTCCTCGCCTCGCGGATGAAGGCGGCGGTGCGAATGGCCTCAAGAAACTTTCGCGACTGGTGCTGCAAAGACGGTTTGGCGCGTCCTGTTTGCCGATTCAATAGAGCAGGCGTTTTCAACGTGCCGATCTCCTCCTTGCGCACGCCATAGCGGCAGCACAAGGCTGAAATTTTCGCAAGTTGTGGATCAACGAGGATAGGCGTGGCGAACTGTGTCAAAATTTGGCCACCAACGCCTCGTTGACGGCTATCCGCGAAACGCCTTGGTATGCGGTCAGGAAGCCAACACAGTCACCTGCGTCCGCCTCAGCAGTTTCCTGAAATCGGCGTCGAAAGTGAATAGGTGTTCGCCCAACTGAATTACTGCAGCCGCAAGCCACACGTCCGGAACATCATTGGCTATCAGATTCTTCTCGATGCAGAGTTGGCGCAGCATTGCCACTCGGTCCCAAGAGCAGGCATTTCGACACCCGGTACGGCAAAAAGCGCATCCAGGAACCCCACGGCGTCCTCTATCGGCGTGGGATGCTTGAATATCTTCGAGTTCGTGACCAGACGCAAGAAACTGGCGACCACCAAGGGCATCAGCTTCAGATTCGCACCATCCGCGCAAGCGGCCACTGCTTCGTCCAGGCATGCATAGGCTGTCTTGTGGTGTGGATGATCGCTGCGGGATGCCGCAATCCACACTAACACTACGCGATTGGCTTCAGCGATTGTTCGGAGTCAAGTGCCCCGCTTACAACCGCTTCAGCCCCAATTGGTCGCGTATCGCCTGCGCCGGATAATGGAACGGAATCGGCCCTTCGGGTTCGGCGTGCAGGAACTGGTGCAGCACCGGGTCGCTGGAGGCGAGCATTTCGTCCGGAGTGCCTTCTCCGGCGACCACGCCGTCAGCGATCACATAGAGATAGTCGACCACCTTGAGCGACTCGCTCACATCGTAGGTGACGATGACGGAGGTGGTCCCGAGGGCGTCGTTCAGCCGCCGGATCAGGTCGGCGATGACGTTGAGCGATATCGGGTCGAGGCCGGCGAACGGCTCGTCGTACATCGCCAGCATCGGATCGTGGACGATGGCGCGGGCGAGCGCCACGCGGCGCGCCATGCCGCCGGAGAGTTCGCTCGGCTTCAAGTCCCGTGCGCCGCGCAGCCCGACCACGTGCAGCTTCATCAGGATGAGCGAGCGCAGCAGCTCCTCGGGCAGGTCCGAGTTTTCGCGCAACGGAAACGCGATGTTCTCGTACACCGACAAGTCGGTGAACAAGCCCCCCGCCTGAAACATCATCCCCATCTTGCGCCGCAGCTGGTACAGGCTGTCGGTGTCGAGTTCGTGCACCAATTGGCCGGCGACCCGCACCGTGCCCGAAGCCGGCGTCTCCTGCCCGCCGATCAGGCGCAGCAGCGTCGACTTGCCGCAGCCGCTCGCCCCGAGTATGGCCACCACCTTGCCGCGCGGGATCTTGAGATTCAGCCCCTTCAAGATTGCGCGCTCGCCATAATTGAACTTGACGTCGGTAATCTCGACTAAGTTGTCGGTGGGGGCGGTCATCGCGGTCCGTTGCTTGTGGCTCGTGGTTCGTGGTCCGCTTGATTTTACACGGCTTTCCGGCCACACGATGTCCTGCGTGTCCGCGCTGCCAGCCGCGCATGCCGAGCGGGCCGCATTGCATCGTGTCCGGGTTGCAAACGAGAGAGGAGAAGCACATGAATAGGCGCAGCGTGGTGAAATGGATGGCAGCAGTGCCGCTAGCGGGGTTGTCCGGGGCGTGGTTGATGCGACCCGCGTTTGCAAAAGGAGAAAAAGCCGTGGAAGAACTGCAAAAGAACTGGAAAGCACTGCTCGCCGCAAGCGCGGACGTTGCGAGCAGCGCGGAGCCGCTGAAGCTGCCCGACGCGGAATGGAAGAAGCGCCTGCCGCGGGAGGCCTATGACGTGCTGCGCAAGGAAGGCACGGAACGCGCCGGTTCGAGCCCGCTCGACCGCGAAAAACGGCCCGGCGTGTTCGCGTGCGCCGGCTGTGGACTGCCGCTATTCAGCTCGGCGATGAAATTCGACAGCGGCACCGGCTGGCCCAGCTTCTTTACCACTATACCCGGCAGCATCGGCACCAGCCGCGACTTCAAACTGATCTACCCGCGCACCGAGTACCACTGCGCGCGCTGCGGCGGGCACCAGGGCCACCTGTTCGACGACGGCCCGGAGCCGACCGGCCAGCGCTACTGCAATAACGGCGTGGCGCTGCGCTTCATCCCCATGACCGGCTGAACCTGGCAGCAGCCGGTGCCGGGTACCGTACAATGGCCGCATGGGGCAAATGGACAACGACAGCGACCAGGGCGCGCCTTACGCCGGACTCACGCCCGATTGCGTGCTCGACGCGCTGGACAGCATAGGATTGCGCGGCGACGGGCGCCTGCTGGGCCTGAACAGCTACGAAAACCGGGTGTATCAAATCTGGCTGGAGGACGGCGCGGGTCTGTCCGTCGGGCCTGATTCGGCGGCGGCGCGAGCCTCGGATCGCGTGCCATCCATCGTGGTCGCGAAATTCTACCGCCCCGGGCGCTGGAGCGACGAGCAGATACTGGAAGAGCATGGCTTCGTGAGCGAACTGGCGGAGCGCGAGCTTCCGGTAGTCGCGCCGCTGGCGCCAGGCGGAAACACCCTGCACGAATTCAGTGGCTATCGCTTCGCCGCCTATCCCAAGCACGGCGGCCGCGCGCCTGAGCTCGAACACCGCGACACCCTGGAATGGATGGGCCGCTTCATCGGGCGCATACACGCGGTGGGCGCGCTCAGCGCGTTTCGCGCGCGGCCGACGCTGGACCTGGCGAGCTTCGGCGTCGAGCCGCGCGACTATCTGCTCGCCCACGGCTTCATTCCGGCCGATCTCGCCCCGGCCTGGACCAGCGTCGTGGCGCAAGCGCTCGCGGGCGTGAGCCGCTGCTATGAGCGCGCGGGGACAGTGCGCAACCTGCGCCTGCACGGCGACTGCCATGCCGGCAACGTGCTCTGGACCGATGGTGCCGAGGCGCGCGGCCCGCATTTCGTCGACTTCGACGATGCGCGCATGGGACCGGCGGTGCAGGATCTGTGGATGCTGCTCTCCGGCGATCGCGCCGCCATGGTGCGCCAGCTCGCCGACGTGCTCGCCGGCTACGAGGATTTTCACGAGTTCGATGCGCGCGAGCTGCATCTGGTGGAAGCCCTGCGCACGCTGCGCCTGGTCCATTATTCGGCCTGGATCGCGCGCCGTTGGGACGACCCCGCCTTCCCCGCCGCCTTTCCCTGGTTCAACACGCAGCGCTACTGGCAGGACCGGATTCTAGAGTTGCGCGAACAGATCGCGCTCATGGATGAGCCGCCGTTATGGCAGGGTTGAGCCCAAACTCACATGGGGGATTTAAAAGGGGGCGTGCCCCCTTGTTCCACTCCGGCGCAAGATCGAATTCTAGAGTTGCGCGAACAGATCGCGCTGATGGACGAGCCGCCGCTGTGGCAAGGCTGAGCCGGTCGCCGCGTGAACGTTACGGATAGAGCCCGCGCAAATGCCGCGCCTCGAGCATGCGTCTGCAGGCGACAGTGAATGCGGCGGTGCGCAACGTCACCTTTGCCGCACTTGCCGCTTCCCACAGCGTGCTGAAGGCGTCGTTCATGATCTTGTCCAGGCGCCCGTTGACCTCGTCTTCGGTCCAGAAGTAACTGGAGAGGTCCTGCACCCACTCGAAGTAGCTGACGGTGACGCCGCCCGCGTTGGCGATCACGTCCGGGACCACCAAAATACCGCTGGCGCTCAGGATGTCGTCGGCTTCGGGCGTGGTCGGGCCGTTGGCACCCTCGATCAGCACACGGGTGCGGATCCTGCCGGCATTGGCTGCGGTGATCTGCTGCTCCAGCGCGGCCGGAATCAGGAACTCCGACTCGATCTCCCAAAACGCTTCGTTCGGAATCATGGACGCCCCGGCGAATTCTGCGAGCGGCCGGCGGGCGTCCTGGTGCGCGGCAAGTTTGATCACGTCGATCCCGCCGGGATTGTGCACGCTTCCCTCGATCGTTTGCAACGCGATCACTTTCGCCCCGGCTGCGCGAAAGCAGCGCGCGGCGGCGTTCCCCACGTTGCCAAAACCCTGGATGCACACGCGCGCGCCATCGATCGGCAATCCGATCTTCGCCGCCGCGGCGCGGCCGCAGACGAATACGCCGCGCCCGGTCGCGTCGCGGCGTCCGCGGCTTCCGCCCAGCGCCAAAGGCTTGCCGGTCACTACCGCGGTCGAAGTCGCGCCGTGCATGACGGAGTAGGTGTCCATCATCCACGCCATGATTTTTTCGTTGGTATTGACGTCGGGCGCGGGAATGTCCTTGTTGGGGCCGATGACGATGCCGATCTCGCTGGTGTAGCGCCGCGTCAGGTGCTCCAGTTCCCGTTCGGACAGCTTGCGCGGATCCACGCGCACCCCGCCCTTGGCGCCGCCGAACGGCACGCCGATCACGGCATTCTTCACGCTCATCCAGCCCGCGAGCGCCATCACCTCGGATAGACAGACGTCCTGATGGAAGCGCACGCCGCCCTTGCCCGGACCGCGCGACGTATTGTGCTGCACGCGATAACCTTCAAAGTGGGCAACCGCACCGTCGTCCATTCGGATCGGCACATCGACGATCAGGATGCGTTTGGGGCGCTTGAGCGTTTCGACCAGATAGGCAAGCTCGCCGAGCGCGGAGGTCGCGCGTTCGACCTGTTGCAGGAACACGCCCCAGGGACCTACGCCCGCCGGCTCCAGATAGGAGGGCAACGCATGCTGCATCTGCGGCGGGCGCGGCGCGTTCAAGGCTCAGACCTCCGGCGCTGCAAGCGCGATCTGCCGGCGCAGTTCGCGGTAGCGCGGTTCGAAATTCTCGCCGAACAGCGGGTCGGCGCCCACCGGGATCGCCGCCACGACCGCCTGCCAGTCCTGCGGCGTCAGCAATGCTTCCGCGCGCGGCACGATATCCCGATCTTCCAGCGCGAGGTGGCGGCGATAATACACCAGGTAAGTCGCTGCCGCAGCCTCGACCCTTGCGCGCTCGATCACCACGTCATCGACGACCTGTTGCAAATACACCAGCAGATCGGTGCCGGCAGCGGCGATCACCCGGTGTTCCTGAAGCAACTGGTCGATCAGCGGCTTCAGCTTGGGATCGTGCTGGGCGAGGCGCGCGAACGCGACGTCCTCGCGCGGATGATGAAAACGATCGGGGAAAAAGCGCATATAGCTGACAATATCGAGCATCAGCTCGTAGTTCGGCCCGTCATCGGCATGAAAGGCAACCACTTGCCGCTCCAGTAGATCGAGCAGCCGGGCAAAATGTTTGTGCTCGGCATGCCACATGGCAATCGTATCGGACATGCTTCCTCCAGCGCGATCAGGGTGTGCAGACGTTTTAAAGAAGCTCTGATTAGGGCTATCCCGCAATGAGAGCTTCCTCTGATTTGGGGGATACAAAGGGGCCAGGTGGGAAAGGAAGGGCCCCACCCCTTCCTTAGGCCCCCTTTTTCCACAAAACGCTAGCGGCCGCCGGAACCGCCTCCGCCACCACCGCCGCTGCCGCCGCCGCCACTGCGACCACCGGTCCGCCCCATCGTCCTGCGGCCACGATTCCTGGGAATGTTATGCGCTTTATCCGGCCGCGGCTGCTGCCGGTCCCGCGGACGGGCGTTATTGGGCATGGCACGCGGACCCTTGGCGCCACCCATCGCCTGCACCCGTTTGATTTCGTTCGCTACCGCTTCGACATTGAGCGCAGACACCGAATCGGGGCCATTTTGCTGCAGCGCTTCTTTTTCCTGCGCCAGAAGTTCGTGCAGTTTGCGCAACGCCTCGCTGCACGACACCGCCAAGCCGGACTCCTGTTCGGTTCCCTGCCGATGCATCTCGATGGCGGCGATGCCATCGGTCACTTCGTCACTTGCCATTCGTGTGGCCATACCGGTCCCTCTCTGTGTTTTCTTTTGTGGTCGCGATCCAGTCGTCGCGCTCAAGCGCTGCCGCGGCACCCGCTGCCGGCTTGCTTCTCGCGCGGCTCGGGCCGCGCCCTGTGCGGCCTGACGCCGCTGCAGAACTCTGCGTCCGGGCTGCGCGCCCGCGCGCTGCGCCGGCCACCGGGCCGGCTCGAAGGGGTTGGCCGCGCACGGCCGACTGCACGCCCCACCGACGAATCATACTATAAAGGTACGCTTGTCCGCGCCGGCGCATTTGATCAAGGTCAAGCCTCGCTCTATTGGGCGCGAGGCAGCGCGCCAGTAGGCTACACCGTGATTACCAGCTTCTGGTACAGGCCGCCATAATAGGTTTCCTTGCGTATCTGTTCCGGCTTCACGCTCTCGGGCAGCCATTGCCGCAACTCGTGCCGCCGCCGGCTGCTCGTGCAGCAGGAAGAACAGTATGGCCTGATCGTAGCTGGCATCCTCGAAGCCGAGGGCGGTCGAGTCGTACCGATGCAAACTCACGGGCGCCGAAAGCGGAAGCTTCTGTCGCAGATTGCGCAGTTGTATCGGCAGTACATCGACGATCGCCAGCGATCCGCCCGGCGCCACGCGCCGGGCGAGGTGCTCGGTAAAATTTCCATAGACGCACGCGACCTGCAGCGTGCGGCCGCGGACTTCGCCCCCGAGTTCCGCCAGGGCCGCGTCGCGCAGCCTGGCGAAGTTGCCCCATAAGATCAGGTTCACCAGCCACTGCCGCTCAAAGAAGCTGACGGCATTCGGATGTACGTAAGCCCACCAGTACGTCTCCTGCAGATAGCTTGGAATCGCCTGCGGCGGCAGCGGTTCGAGCGCTTTCTGCTGCCCTTCGTAGTTCATGCATCTCGCCTTTTATTTTTTCTTCGTCCGGCATCGACGGAGAACCGAAAACACGCTGCCTGCGCAATGGGCGAGGCGCTGAATTCGGACCCGGCATTGAATCGATGCGCGTTCGCAGGCCGCAATATGCCACATCCGGCAATTGCGCATAGCCATGCCATGCACGTGGTTTTGCCGCAGTTCGTCACGACGGTGGCGAAGGCTTGATCTTTCTCAATCGGGGCGCGCGCGTTCGGTGTAGCTTGGGCCTATAACCCGTTGCAAAATGAATTTTGCAACGACCGATTTAGGGGAGTATGAGGGGAGGCGTCCCCTCATATTGAAACAGATCCCTAGAGCATTCCCTTTTTCTGGAGCGTTTCCTTGCACACGCGCAGCGCGCCGGTTACGCCGCAGGCGACCGCCACCGGGGACCAAAACCTGGACCGGCTGATCGCGTCGCTGCGCGCGCCGGGCTGCTATCCGCACGCGGTGGGCGAGGTCGAAGTGCTGCAAACCCACATTTCCTGCGTCCTGCTCGCCGGCGACTACGCCTACAAGATCAAGAAACCGGTCGATTTTGGCTTTCTGGATTTCCGCACCCTTGCCGCGCGCCGGCGCTATTGCGAAGAGGAATTGCGCCTCAACCGCCGCACCGCGCCCGGGCTCTATCTGGATGTGATTTCCATCGGCGGCTGCGTCTCGGCGCCGGTACTCGGCGGCGGAACCGCCATCGAATACGCGCTCAGGATGAAGCGCTTCGAACAGGATGCCCTGCTCGACCGCATGGCGCGGCAAGGCGAACTCTCGCCGCAACACGTCGACGCCCTGGCATCGGGGATCGCGCGGTTTCACGCCGGCATAGAGCGCGCCGGCGCCGATAGCGTATTCGGTTCCGCGGGACATATCCTCGCGCAGGCGGTGCAGAACTTCGACCAGATGCGCGCCTTGATCAGCACGAAAGCGGAGCTCGCGCTGCTGGCGCGCTTGCGCGACTGGACGCTGGTCGCGCATGCGTCGCTCGCCTCAGCGTTCGACGCGCGCAAGCGCGCGGGCTGGGTACGCGAATGCCACGGCGACCTGCACCTTGGGAACATCGCGCTGCTCGCGGGCGTGCCGACGCCTTTCGACGGCATTGAATTCAGCGCAGACCTGCGCTGGATCGACGTCATGAACGAAGTCGCGTTCCTGATCATGGATCTCATCGATCACCGCCTGCCGCGGCTCGCATGGCGGTTCCTGAATGCCTACCTGGAACTCAGCGGCGACTATGCCGGCATGCGTGTGCAGCGCTTTTACCTCGTCTATCGCGCGCTGGTGCGCGCCAAGGTGGCGTGCATGCGCGCGCATCAACCCGGCTTGGCGCTGCGCTTGAAGAGCGAGCTCGAACATGAATACCGCAGACATCTCACCTTGGCCGAACGCCTGGCCGCTCCCGCTCACGCGGCGCTGCTGATCATGCACGGACTGTCGGGATCGGGAAAGACCACCGTCGCCCAAGGCTTGGCCGAAGCGCTGGGCGCGGTGCGCCTGCGCTCGGACGTGGAGCGAAAGCGCCTGCACGGGTTGGCAAAGCTCGAGCGCTCGGCGTCGGCGCTCGATGCGCTCTTGTACACGCCGCGCGCCAGCGAGCGTACCTACACGCACCTGGCCGGACTCGCGCGCGAGGTGCTGGCGACAGGCTATCCGGTCATCGTCGATGCGGCGTTCCTGAAACGATCGCAGCGCGAGTGCTTTGCCGAACTCGCGCGCGGCGCCGGCGCCCGCTTTCTCATCGTGGCGTGCTCGGCGTCGCCGGCTGCGCTGCGCGCGCGCGTGGCGCGGCGCGAGCGCGCCGCCGACGACGCATCCGAAGCCGGACTGGAAGTGCTGGCGCAGCAGTTCTCGACCCAGGAACCACTGGCCGCGGACGAAACCGGAAACGCGCTGACCCTAGACGCGGAACGCAGCACCGGCCCCGCCGAAGCCGCAGCCGTGGCGCTGCGCCTGGGGCTGGAAACCCCATGAGGCAATAGGGACGGCATCTCCAGGCAATTTGCCGTGGGACCGTACGCGCCCGGCGCAGGCTACAATGCTGGCGTCGAATCACACCAGGATCGGCGCACAGGCAGGGCGAACGCGGCTAGCGCGGTGCCTGAGGCTACCTCCGTGAGTTTCGCACGAACGCAATCGCATGAAACAAATAACATGAACGACAGCTCGCCCGAGCGGCGCAGACGGCCGAAGTTCAGCGCGCTGTTGCGCGTGCTGCTGCCATCGCTGTTTACGCTGGTTCTAATCGCGCTGCTGGTGGTGACGATGTTTTTCACCGACTTCGACTGGCAGTGGGTCACCTTCCTCACGGGCATTCTGTTCGCCTCGGTATTGTCGCTGGTCAGCGCCACCTGGAAGAGCAGTTGGCGCATGGCGCGGCGCACTGCCGAGGCAGCCCATTTCCGGCAACGACTCAGCGCCGAAGTCGAGCAGCACCGCGGTGCGCGCGAGCAACTGGAGCGCGAACTCGCGCTGCACCAACAGGATCGCACGCGCCTCGGCCGCGAAATCGAAGCACACCGGATCGATGCCGCGGCAAAGCTCAGTGCCGAAAATCTGCTCGCCATGTTGACGCTGCATCTGCAGGACATCGCCTTCTTTGTCGATCGCGACCAACGCTATCGCTTTCACACCAAACGCTTCTCCACCTGGACCGGGGTGCCATCCAACAAAATCGCCGGCAGCGCTTTCGAAGCCGCCTTGCCGCCGCGCGCTGCCGAGGCGCTGCGGCCGAAGTTGCTCGATGCCCTCGACGGACGCGCCGGCCGCGCAGAATTGGTGTTGACGCCGCACGCAGGCGGCGAACGGCGCGCTCAGGTGGACTATGTGCCACTGCGCGACGCCAATGGCCAAGTGAGCGGGGCCTTGATACTGATTCAGGAAGACCAGGCGGCGGTCGCAGCGGTGGTCGCAGCAGCGGCCGCAGCGGCGCCGCCGGAAATCGACCTTGCCGTCGCGGATGAACCGGGGCGCCACGCGACCGAGTTCATCGTCGCCGACGAAAGCGGCAATGCCGTGTACCTGAGTTCGCTCACGGAAGAACTGAGCGGCTGGGGCAATCCGCGCGAGCGCATCCGCCAGGCGATCGAGAACAACGGCTTCGACCTGTATTCCCAGGACATCGTGGCGCTGCGCCCCGGGGCGAACCCCCAGCTCATGTATGAATTGCTGATCCGCATGCACGACGAGGAGCAGCATCTGGTGCCGCCGGGCACTTTTCTGCCGATCGCTGAGCGCTCCGGAATGATGCCCGACATCGACCGATTTGTGGTCCGGAAGGCCGTCGCCGCGCGCGTCGCGGCAGGTCTCGCCCCGGACGCCGCCTCCTACCCGGTACTGTGCATCAATCTGGCGCGCAACAGCATCGAGGACCCGTCCTTCCCCGAATTCGTCGCGCGCACGCTGCAGGAAAACGGGGTGCCCGGCGCGGCTTTGTGCTTCGAGATCGCCGACAGCGATGCCATCGCCTGCCTGTCGCACGCCTCCCGCCTCGCCTATGAACTCAAGCCGCTGGGATGCCGCTTCAGCCTCGATGGTTTCGGCCGCCTCGGCGTCGGCTTCGACCACATCAAGACGATGCCGCTGGATTTCCTCAAAATCGACGGCGGCATCATCTTGCAGATCGAGCGCCTCCCTGAGGCGCTCGCCAAGGTTCGCGCCATTCAGAGGGTGTGCAAGGTGATCGGCATCCGCACCGTCGCTGAGATGGTGGAGAGCGACGACAGCCTGGAGAAATTGCGCGCCGTCGAGGTCGATTACGCCCAGGGTTTCGGCATCGCCAAGCCGCACCCTTTTTGAAACCCCGAGCAGTACGCAAACCGGTGCACAATCCGAATTTTCGAGACGAAGGAAGAACGCCCCCATGGACCTGCCCAACTACGCCACGCTGAAGACCGAAATCGCCGCGCCGCATGTGCTGCTGGTGACCTTGAACCGCCCGGAGATCGCGAACGCGCTCAACACCCAGATGGGCCGCGACTTCCTCGACCTGTGGACGCGCCTGACCGAAGACTCGGGCGATGTGCGCTGCGTCGTCCTCACCGGCGCCGGCGAGCGAGTCTTTTGCGCCGGCGCCGATCTGAAGGAGCGCAACGGTATGACGCGCGAGCAATGGCAGCGCCAGCACGAGTTGTTCGAGCGCCATTACTGGGCGCTCGCGGATCTGCCCGTGCCGATCATCGCCGCCGTCAATGGGCACGCCTATGCCGGGGGCTTCGAAGCGGTGCTGAGCTGCGACTTCGCGTATGCAGTGAGCAGCGCGCGCTTCGCGCTCACCGAAGTCACCCTGGGCATCATGCCTGGCGCCGGCGGCACGCAGAACCTTCCGCGCGCGGTGGGTGAGCGCCGCGCCAAAGAAATCATCATGACCGCCCGCCCGTTCAGCGCGCAGCAAGCCTATGACTGGGGCATACTCAACGAAGTGTGCGAGCCGGGCGAACTCATGCCCAAGGTATTCGCGACCGCGGCCGCCATCGCCGGTAACGCGCCGCTGTCGATCCGCCAAGTAAAGAAGTCGGTGCGCTACGGGATGCAGATGGAACTGAAGACCGCCTACCGCTTCGAGGTGGAGGCCTACAACCACCTGGTGGAGACCGAAGACCGTTACGAAGGGATCAAGGCGTTCAATGAAAAACGCAAGCCCGTATTCAAGGGAAAATAGCTTGAGGAGGATGCATGCTGAAAAGATTGGTGTTCGTATTTGCTGCGCTGTCGACGACGCTACTCGGGTTCCCGGCGTTCACGCAGGATTTTCCCAACCGACCGGTCAGGATCGTCGTTCCCTGGCCGCCCGGCGGCAACGTCGACATCACCGCGCGCACCATTCAGCCCGCGCTCACCGAGGCGCTCGGGCAGCAGGTGATCGTCGATAACCGGCCGGGCGCGGGCGGCACCATAGGCACCGCCGCCGTGACGAAGTCGCCCGCCGACGGCTACACGCTGCTGCTCGGATCGAGCGGGACCGTGACTTCCGGCGCCGCCGTGTTCAAGAATCTCAGTTATGACCCGCTCAAGGACCTGGTGCCTGTCGGACCGATCCAGTACGTCGCCATGGTGCTCTCGGCAGCGCCAAAAACGCCGGTGTCCAACTTCAAGGAATACCTTGCCTACGCCCGGGCCAAGCCCGGGCAGGTGAGCATCGCCTCCGCCGGCAACGGCTCGTCCAACCATCTCGCGCTCGAGCTGATGATGCACCAGGCGAAGCTGAATCTGGTGCACATACCCTACAAGGGCAGCGGTCCGGCGATCAATGACCTGCTCGGCAGCCAGGTCGAGAGCATGATGGACCAGATGACCGCATCGATAGAGCACATCCGCAACGGACGCATCAAACCGCTGGGGGTTACCTCGAAAATCCGCTCGCCCCTGCTGCCGGACGTACCGACCCTGGACGAGCAGGGCCTCCCCGGCTACGAAGCGGGCACGTTCACCGGAATATTCGCGCCTGCCGGCACCCCGCAGGCTGTGCTGGACAAGCTCCACGCCGCCCTGACCAAGGCGCTCGCCAACGAAACCGTGCGCGCGCGCTATCGCTCGATCGGCGGCGAGGTGATGAGCATGAGCCAGGCCGAATTCGCCGCCTTCGTGCGCGCCGACTACGAGAAGTGGCGCCAGATCGCGCGCGACGGCAACATCGTCATCGAATAGCGGCATGAGCAGGAGCAGGGGCCCCATGCAATGGGGATGCGACCGGCCGCGATTGCCGCCGGCCGCCGACAGTGGCTAAGCTCGAATTATTTCAAACGAACGGAGGCGGCGGCAAGAGCAGGGAGCAGGGGCCCCGTGCAATGGGGATGCGACCGGCCGCGATTGCCGCCGGCCGCCGACAGTGGCTAAGCTCGAATTATTTCAAACGAACGGAGGCGGCGGCATGCACAACGAGCACAAAGTCGCGGACGTGCTGGCGCCGGACGCAAAACTGCGTGCGCCCAGGCGTGCGCTGCCGCGCGGCACCGTGGATTGCCACGCGCATATCTTCGACCGCTTCGAGCGCTATGCGCTCGCGCCCGGGCGCAAGTACTCGCCGCCGCTGTGTGCGCGTGAAGCCTGGCTGGCGCTGCATGCGGCACTGGGCGTCGATCGCGGCGTGCAGGTGCACGGCAGCCCGTATGGTTTCGACAATTCCATTACCCTGGATTTTCTGGCCGAACACCGCGGGCGTTTTCTCGGCGTCGCCGCCATCAGCCCGGATGTGGGCGAGGCGGAGTTGCGGCGCCTCGATGCGGGCGGCTTTCGCGCCGCGCGTTTGATGGACCAGTTCGCCACCGGCGCCACCACGCGCGACCTGGAAGCGATCGCGCGCCGCATCGCGCCTTACGGCTGGCACCTGGAAATCAACATCGCCCGTGCCAGCGACTGGGTCGAACTCGAGCCGCGCCTGCGCCGCTGCCCAGTGCCGCTGGTATTCGATCACCTCGGGCGCGCGCGCGGCGGCGAAGGCGTGGATTCGGACGGATTCAAGGTGATCCGCCGACTGCTCGCCGAGCGCGACGACTGCTGGACCAAGATTTCCAGCTGGTACCGGCTGTCCGACGCCGGACCACCGCTCTACGCGGACATGCGTCCGCTGGTGCGGGCCCTGCTTGCCGACCGGCCCGACCGCTGCGTCTGGGGCACAAATTGGCCGCATCCGGGTTTGCATGACTTCATGCCTAACGACACCGACCTCGTCGACCTGCTGGAGAGCTGGCTACCGAATGATGCGCTGCGCGAGCCGCTATTCGCGAGCAACGCGGCGAAACTCTATCGCTTCGAGGATCGATGAGCCGTTCGCCGCGATCGCCGCTCGGCTGGCTGCTCCTGTTCACGCTGGCGCTGCCGGGGGCACTGCTGGCGCAGAGCTACCCGGCCAAGCCGATCCGGCTGGTAGTCGGATTCACCCCGGGAGGCGGCGTCGACATCAATGCGCGCTTGCTTGCGGCAAAGTTGTCGGAGTATCTGGGCCAGCCGGTAATCGTCGAAAACCGCCCCGGCGCCGGCACCAACATCGCCAACGAATTCGTCGCCAAAGCAGCACCCGACGGCTATACGCTGCTGATGAGCACCGCCACCGTCGCCATCAACATGGCGCTGTACAAGAAGCTCAACTATGACACGTTGCGCGATTTCGCCGCCGTGTCCCTGTTCTCGGCCAGCCCCAATGTGCTGGTGGTCAACGCCGCGGTACCGGTCACCAGCGTGGCGCAGTTGGTCGCGCTCGCGCGCGAGCGGCCCGGTGCGCTCAACTATTCCTCCGCCGGCAGCGGCACGACCCAGCACCTGTCGGGCGAACTGTTCAAGACGCGCACCGGGACCGACGTCGTTCACGTCCCCTACAAGGGCTCGGCGCCGGCGCTCACCGCACTGATCGCCGCCAACGTCGAACTCTCCTTCGCCAACATCCCGGCGATCCATCAGCACGTCAAATCGGGACGGCTGCGTCCGCTCGCCTCGACCGGGCCGAAGCGCAGCGAACTCATGCCGGACGTGCCGACGATGAAGGAGGCGGGCGTCGATATGGAGGTGGTGGTCTGGTACGGCGTGCTCGCGCCGGCGGCGACGCCGCCCGAGATCGTCAACAAACTGGCGGACCTGATCGCCCGCGCCGCTCACGCCGCCGATGTCAGGCAGCGCCTGCTCGAGCAGGGCGCCGAGCCCGTGGGCAATACGCCGGATGAGTTCTCGCGCCAGCTGCGCGCCGAAGTCGCGACCTGGGCCGAGGTGGTCAAGTCCTCCGGCGCGAAAGCCGACGAATAAGAACGGCAGCAAAAGTCATTTTGCTGCCGACCGATTTAGTGGAGCAGGAGAGGAGAAATCCCATCATTTTGTGCTAAAGGGCTCCAGTCCGAAGCGCGCGCACCTCAACTGCGCGCAACAGCGACGAACGCTTCCGCCGGAAGCGGATTGCCGGCGAGATAGCCCTGGAATTCGTTGCAGCCGTGACCGCGCAGGAATTCGAGCTGTTCCTGCCGTTCCACGCCCTCGGCCAGCGCTGTGAGCTTCAGCGTTTTCGCCAGGTTGATGATCGCGATCGCGATGGCGCGCTCATCGGCATCGGTGCCCAGGTCGTCGATGAAGGAGCGGTCGATCTTGAGCTTGTCGATCGGCAGCCGCTGCAAATAGGAGAGCGATGAATAGCCGGTGCCGAAATCGTCGATCGCGATCTTGACTCCGAGCGCGCGCAAACCGGAAAGCGCCTCGCCGACGATCTTATCGTCCATCAGCATGCTCTCGGTCAGTTCCAGCTCCAGGAAGCGTCCTTCGAGACCGGTCTCCTCCAGCACCCGTTTCACGTCGGCCAGCAGTTGCCCACGCCGAAACTGGGCCGCAGACACGTTGACCGCGACCGGCAGCGCCGCAAACCCTGCGGCTTGCCACGCCTTGTTCTGGCGGCAGGCTTCGCGCAGCACGTACTGGCCGATTTCGTCGATCAGGCCGTGCGTTTCGGCGAATTCGATGAATTCGGACGGGCCGGCGAGCCCGCGCTGCGGATGGCGCCAGCGCAGCAGCGCCTCGATGCCGACCAAGCGCAGGTCGGCGACGCTGCGTTGCGGCTGGTAGAACACCTCGAATTCCGAGCGCTGCAGCGCTTCGCGCAGCCTCGCCTCCCGCGCCAGCGTATCGGCGGCGGCGTCCGCTGCGCCGCGCGCGTAGAACGCACGATGGCCGCGACCCTGCTGCTTGGCGCCGTGCATCGCCACTTCCGCGTGCCGGATCAGGTCCTCGGCTGTGTCGCCGTCGCGCGGAAACACGCTGATGCCGATGCTGGCACTGGCGCAGAGTTCCCGGCCTTCGAGGCCGATCGGCGCGGATATGGACTGGATCAACTTGTCGGCAACGAGCGCGGCGTCTTCGGGCGTGGCGCAATCGGCCAGGATCACCAGAAATTCATCGCTGCCCAGGCGCGACACCTTGTCCGCCTCGCGCAGCACAGCCTTGATGCGCGAGGCTACCTGTTTCAACAAGGCATCACCGGAGTGATGGCCCAGCGTATCGTTCACGGTCTTGAAATCGTCCAGGTCGAGGAACAGGACCGCCGCCAGCGTGCCGTGGCGCCGCGCCAGCGCGAGGATGGTGGCGAGCCGCTCGGTCAGATAGGCGCGGTTGGGCAGGCCGGTCAGCATGTCGTGGTGCGCCAGGTACTGGATGCGCGCTTCGGCGTGCTTGCGCGCGGAGATGTCGCGCAACACCCCCAGGCGGTACGTCTTGCCGTCGAGTTCCAGCGTCTTGCCCACCAACTCCACCGCCACGGTGTATCCGTTCTTGTGCAGCACCTCGGTTTCGCAGGGGTCTTCGCGCTCGGCGCGCATATAGTCGCCCACCTCCTCGCGCCAGCGCGGCGGCACGTATACGAGCGCACTGCGGCCGATCAGATCCTCGCGCGCATAGCCGGTCATCGCCAGCAACGCCTCATTGACATCGGTGAGCTTGCCGTCCTGGTAGAAGAAAATCCCCTCGTTGGTCGCAGCGGCGAATTTGCGCATGCGCTCGGCGCTGTCGGCGATTTGATGTCGGCCGATGTCGGTGCTCACTGCCTTGCCTGCCGCCGCCGCGGTGACCAATGCGCGCTCACAGCCAGGGCTTGAGCCATCCCAGCCCGGCGCTGGTCCCGCCTTTGGGCCGGTACTCGCAGCCGACCCAGCCGGCGTAGCCGAGTTCGTCCAGCAGCCGGAACAGATACGGATAGTTGATCTCGCCGGTATCGGGCTCGTGGCGCTCGGGCACGCCCGCAATCTGCACATGGCCGATGCCGGCGAGGTATTTGCGGAGCTTCATCGCCAGGTCGCCTTCGACGATCTGGCAGTGATAGAAGTCCATCTGCACCTTGAGATTGGGCGCCCCGACTTCGGCGCAGATGGTGTGCGCCTCGTCCTGCCGGTTCAGGAAAAACCCCGGAATGTCGCGCGTGTTGATCGGCTCTATCACCACGGTGACGCCGGCCGTGGCTGCCTGTTTCGCCGCGTAGTCCAGATTGCGCACATAGGTCGCACGGTGCAGGGCGCGGTCCTCTCCCGGGCGGATCAAACCTGCCATCAGGTGCACGCGCTGGTTGCCGAGCACGCGCGCATACTCGAGCGCAGTCGCAACGCCGCGCCTGAATTCGTCTTCGCGTCCGGGGAGCGAGGCCACGCCGCGCTCGCCCGCGTCCCAATTACCCGGCGGCCCGTTGAACAACGCCTGGGCAAGACCGTGCTGATTCAGGCGCGTGCGGATTTCCGCCGCCGCATGCGCATAGGGAAACAGAAACTCGACGCCGCTGAAACCGTCCTTGGAAGCGGCGCCGAAGCGATCGAGGAAATCGTGTTCCTGATACATCATCGATAGATTGGCGGCAAATTTAGGCATGGCGCTGATACCTTTCGGTAAATGGATGGATTCAGCCGGCTGGGTTGCGGCTGCGGATGTCGGCAAGCTGCGCGGGCACGAACGTCTTCATCACTGGTCCAATTGCGCAAGCGATTTCACAAAGAAATCAGGCGTGCCGAAATTACCCGACTTGAGCGCAAGCAGGATGGGGCGCGCGCCCGCGGTTGCGGTCCAGGGCACCCCGGGGTCGATCTGCGGCCCGATCTTGAGCGCCGATACCCCCAGCGCCTGCACTACCGCGCCCGCAGTCTCGCCGCCGGCCACCACCAGCCGCGTCACACCGGCTGCGACCAGGCCTTGGGCGATGCGCGCGAGCGCCTGTTCGACCAGGGTTCCTGCCTCGGCCACGCCGAGCTTTGCCTGCACCGCCTTCACCGCATCGGGTGCCGCCGTCGCGTAGAACAATACCGGACCTGCGGCCAATTGCGGCACGGCGAGCCGCAGCGCATCGGCCGCAGCGTCGGCGCCGCCGGCGATGGCCAGCGGGTCGATGCGTAGGGCGACGCGCCCCGAAGCCAGCCAGTGCGCCACCTGCGCATTGGTCGCCTGGGAGCACGAACCGGAGATCACCGCGGATAGCCCTGGAACCTGCGGCAGTTCCGCGGCGTTGGCGCGCGGCGGCAGCAGTCCTGCGCGGCGGAAATTGTCCGGCAGGCCGATCGCGACTCCGGATCCGGCGGTGATCAACGGATGTCCGGCGCAGGCCGCAGCGATCGCATGCAGGTCGTCATCGTTGATCGCATCGACCACGGCGAGGCGCACGCCTTCGGCTTCCAGCGCCGCAAACCGCGCGCGTATTGCCGGCTCGCCCGCGGCCACCGCAGGCCAGGCGACGAGGCCGACCTTGCCGCGCGCCTGCGCCTGCAGCACGCGCACCAGGTTCGCGTCCGTCATCGGCGTCAGCGGGTGATTGCGCATACTCGACTCGGACAGCGGCAGCTCGCCAACGAACAGGTTGCCCATGTAGAGGGTACGCGCATTGGTCGGGAACGCCGGGCAGGCGATCGCGAACTTGGCGCCGAGCGCCTGCATCAGCGCCTCGGCCACCGGTCCGATATTACCTGCGGCCGTGGAATCGAAGGTCGAGCAGTATTTGAAATAGAACTGGCGGCAGCCGGCGCGCTCGAGCCACGCGAGCGCGGCGAGCGACTGCGTCACCGCGTCGGCGGCGGCGACGGTGCGCGACTTCAGCGCCACCACCACCGCATCCACGTCCTCGTCCAGACGCGCTGCGGGCACGCCTATGGTCTGGACGGTGCGCATGCCGCTGCGCACCAGGTTGTTGGCGAGATCGGTGGCGCCGGTAAAATCGTCGGCGATGCAGCCGAGCAGCATCATTCAGCCCTTCTTGCGCGGCAGTTCTATGCCCGGAAAATTCTTGACCACCGCCGAATCGTCTTCGCCGCCGTGTCCGGCCGCCGCGGCGGCGAGGAACATCTGATGCGCGGTCGCCGTCAGCGGCAGCGGAAACGCCGACTTTTTCGCCGTGTCGAGGACGATGCCCAGATCTTTGACGAAGATATTGACCGACGACAGCGGCGTGTAGTCGCCCGCCAGAATGTGGGGTACCCGATTCTGAAACATCCAGGACGAACCGGCGCTGTTCGAAATGACTTCGTACAGCACCGCCGGATCGGCGCCTGCGCGCAGGCCCATTGCCATCGCTTCGGCCGCGGCCGCGATATGCACTCCGGCCAGCAGCTGGTTGATCATTTTCACCTTGGAGCCCGCGCCGGGCGCATCGCCCAAGCGATAGACTTTCTGCGCGATGGCCTTGAACACGTCTTCGACCTTGGCGAAGTCTGCCGGGCTGCCTGCAGCCATCACCGTCAACTCGCCGCTCGCGGCCTTGGCCGCGCCGCCCGACACCGGCGCATCGATCATGCCGATGCCCTTCGCCGCCAGCCTGGCCGCCATCGACGCGGCGAACTCGGGCGCGACGGTGGCGCTCGCGATGACCACGGTCCCCGGCCGCATTGCCGCCGCCACCCCGCCCTCGCCTAGCAGCACCGCTTCCACCTGCTCGGCGTTCACCACCAGGATCAGCACCACCTCGCACGCCGCCCCCATCTCCGCGGGCGTGGCGCAGGCGATGCCGCCTTCGGCCGAAAATGCGCGCAGCACCTCGGATCGCACGTCGCAGGCGTGAGTGCGAAAACCCGCGCGCAACAAAGATCTCGCAACACCCAGACCCATCGCGCCAAGGCCGATTACGCCGACGTTCTTGGACATGCTCCACTCCTCCCTGGTCGCAGGCGGCGGCCTAAAACGACGCCCCCTCTGTTGCTGAGATACGATGTTGCGCGGACGAGAAACCGTCCGCGCGCATCGTCAACTGCGTGCGGATGAAAAGCACATCCGCACGCAATTGACGATCTTGAATAAAAACCCGCGGTTGTCTTGCCTTTGTCCATAACCGCGTTTTCTGCGCGGATGCGCTTTTCATCCGCGCAGAAAACGCGGTTGGCGCGCGCCGCGCGCAAATCCACTGGCAATCGCTTGACGCTGCATAAAGCCACCCCGCCTACTTGGCGAGCCTCGCATTGGCAAGCTCCAGACGGTCGACGAGGTTGCGCACCAGCGCACGGGTGAGCTGCAGTTGCGCTCCCAGGCTCATCTTGGCGAGCGCCTCCGGCTCGAATTCTGCGAGCAGAATATTCGTCATCGACTCGACCGTCGCATGCCGCGGCATCTCGCCGCCGCGGATGTAAGCCATTTCGCCGAAGCTCTCGCCCTCGCCGATGGTGTTGAGCAGATGGCCTTCGAGCGTAACCTTGACCTGTCCCTGGGCGAGAAAGAAGAAGCTCTTCCCGGGCTCGTTCTCACGGATAATTGCCTGCTTTGCCGCGACCCGTCCCCAGCCCCCAGCATGCGCCAATTCCCACAACTCGGCGTCCGACAGGTTCGCCAGCATCTCCACGCGCTTCAGCGCGACGAACTTCTCGCTGTCCATGATGGCATCGGGCGGCAGCACGAGCTTGCCGACGTTGGAGAGTTCGAGCGCAAACTCGGCCCAGGTTTCGTAGCGGAACTGCGGCTTTTTGCCCAGCGCGCGCAACACGACGCGGTCGATCTCCTTTGGCAGCCCGGCGCGCAGGCTGCTCGGCGGAACCGGCTCCTGGTGCAGGATTTTCTCGACCAGCATTTCCAGGCTGTCGGCGGTGAACGGCCTCTGCCCGGTCAACAGTTCGTACAGCACCACACCCAGGCAGTACATATCGCTGTGGTGCGTGAGCGGCGCCTCCTCGATCTGCTCCGGCGACATGTAAAAGGGTGAGCCGATGCTGGCCGTCTGAACGGAGTGCGCCTTGCGCAGCAGCGCGGCACCGAAGTCGGCGATCTTCACGTCCGTCCCCTGCGCGATCATGATGTTCGCCGGTTTGATGTCGCGGTGGACGATGCCTTCATTGAACGCGTAGGCGAGCGCGCCGCAGCACTTGAAGCCGATCTGCAGCACGTCTGCGACCGGAAGCAGCGTGTCGGCGCTGACATGTTGCGACAGGTCGCCGCCCGAGACCACATCCATGGCGATGTGGCCCGAGTCCTCCTGGACCACCGCATCCAGAATGCCGACGATATGGGGATGTTTGAGCTTGCCCGCGAGCGAGGCCTCGTTCAGAAACTGCGAGCGGTACACCGAACCGAATTCGGGGTCCTTGAACACCTCGGGCTCGATCACCTTCAGAGCGACTTCGCGGCCGGAAAAGGTGTCCACGGCAAGATAGACCGTCCCGGTCGCGCCCTTGCCGAGCTGCCTGCGGATGTCGTACTTGCCGATCTGAAGGCTCAGATCCAGTTCGAAGGGTTGTTCCATATCAGGGATGGCGCACTAGGCACGATTCATCATCAGCATGGCGCCATTCTAACCTTTGCCATCCTCATTGGGGTAAGCGCGATATCGCCCAATGGCGCTTCGGTTCGACTCTACAATTTGACGCAAACGTTGCGCAATTCGGTATAGAACTCGAGCGAGTGCACGCCGCCCTCGCGGCCTATGCCCGATTGTTTCGCGCCACCGAAAGGCGTGCGCAAGTCGCGCAGGAACCAGCAATTGACCCAGCTGATGCCGACATCGATGTTCGCCGCGACGCGATGCGCACGCGCGAGCTTGGTGGTCCAGATGGTGGTGGCGAGCCCGTATTGCGTGTCGTTGGCGAGCCGCACCGCCTCCTCTTCGCTGTCGAACGGCCGGACGTGGCAGCAGGGTCCGAAGATTTCCTCGCGCACCACGGCGGAATTCTCCGGCAATCCGGTCCAGATGGTCGGCTCGACCCAGCAGCCGTTGCTGAGTTCGCCTTCCATTTTCGGGATGCCGCCGCCGGTGACCACGGTCGCGCCCTCTTTGCGCGCCTGCTCGTAGTAGGACAGCACCTTGTTCCTGTGCTCGGGGCTGATCAGCGGTCCAAGGCCGGTTTTCGCGTCCTCCGGGCGGCCGGGCTTGAGGCTCTCGGCCTTCGCCTTCAGCGCGGCGACGAAGCGCTCGAATATCGGCCGTTCGACATAGATGCGCTCGGTGCCCAGGCACACCTGGCCGCAGTTGGCGAACACTGCCCGGCCCATGCCTTCCACCGCGGCTTCGAAATCGCAGTCGGCGAACACCAGCCCGGCGTTCTTGCCGCCGAGCTCGAACGACACCGGCCGCACGCGATCGGCCACCGCCTTCATGATCGCGGCGCCGGTGCGCGTCTCGCCGGTGAAGGTAACGGCGTCGATGCCCGCATGGCGGGTGAGCAATTCTCCCGCCGAACCCGGCCCGAAGCCGTGAACCACGTTGTAGACGCCCTTCGGCACGCCGACCGCATTCATTACCTCGCCCAGCAGCGTCGCCGTACTCGGGGTCTCTTCCGAGGGCTTCACCACCACGGTATTGCCGCAGGCGAGCGCCGGACCCACCTTCCAGGCCATCAACAGCAGCGGCAGGTTCCACGGCGCGATCACCGCGATCACGCCCTTGGGCACGCGCATGGCGTAATTGATGGCGCCTTTGCCGTCGGGCGTGGCCATCTGGAAGAATTCGCCCGGCACGTTCTTCACCACATCGGCAAATATCTTGAAGTTGGCGGCGCCGCGCGGGATGTCGATGTGCCGCGCGAGGCTCGCCGGCTTGCCGGTGTCGGCCACCTCGGCCTCCAGAAACGCATCGAAGCGCCGGTTGATCTCGTTCGCGACGGCATAGAGCAACTCGGTGCGTTCGGCCATCTCGAGCGCACCCCAGGGCCCGGCGAGAGCGGCACGGGCAGCGCGCACCGCCGCATCCACCTCGACCTCGCCCGCCTCTGAAACGCGTCCCAGCAGGCGGCCGTCCACGGGCGAACGGTTGTCGAACGTCTTGCCCGAGCTTGCGGCGACGAACTCGCCGCCGATGAAATTGAGTATGTGCGCCGGCGGCTTCGAATTCTGGTTCACGCTCTGCTCCTCCTCGTGCACTATGCTAGCATCCGAGCGCCAAACCTACATGCCGGGCGCCAATTTCGGAATTTCGAAAATGACTGCCGAATTAGGCGGGCATGAGGGATACTTCCCCTCACTTTCAAATAAGCTACAGAAGGAGGATCACCCATGTTCGGCAGAAGAAGACTGCTGCAAGCCGCGCTCTGCGCGTCGGCCGCCGCCCTGACGCCGGCGCTGATCAGCAGCGCACAGGCACAAACCTACCCGTCGAAGTCGATCCGCATGATCGTGCCCTTCCCCCCTGGCGGCACGACGGACATCATCGCGCGCCTGGTGGCGCAGCGCATGACCGAAACCATGGGGCAGCCGGTCGTGGTGGAGAACCGCGCCGGTGCCGGCGGCTCGATCGGCGCCGATGTGGTGGCCAAGGCGGCGCCTGACGGCTACACCATCCTGATGCACAACATCACCTTTCCGCTGGCCTCCGCCGCGCTTGCGCTCGCCAACCGCGCGCCCTATAACATCGACACCGACTTCGCCGGCATTTCGATCGCCGCCAACGTGCCGCTGATCATCACCGCCAACCCCAGCGTGCCGGCCAGCAACTTGCGCGAATTCGTCGCGCTGCTGCAGAAGGACCCCGGCCTGAAGTACAACTACGGCTCCACCGGACCGGGCTCCTACATGCACATCGTCGGCGAGGTGATCAAACGCGACGCGAAAATCGACATGACCCACATTCCGCTGAAGGGCGCGGCGCCGCTGAAGCAGGAACTGCTCGCCGGGCGGCTGCAGCTCGGCGGCGACCAGCTTTCCTCGTCCCTGGGCGACGTGCGCAAGGGTACGCTGAAAGCGTTCGCGACCAACTCGGCGCAGCGCATCGCCGCCCTGCCGGATGTGCCTACGGTGCGCGAAATGGGCTTTCCGCGGCTGGAGGCCGAAGGCTGGAACGGGCTGTTCGCCCCGGCGAAGACACCGAAGGAAATCATCGATCGGCTCGCGCGCGAGACTGCGGCAGCCGTGCGCAACCCCGAGGTCCTGAAGCGCTTCGCCGATATCGCGGCCGATCCGGTGGGCTCCTCGCCGGCGGAGCAGGACGCAATGCTAAAAAAACAGGTCGCGCAGTTCCGGCCGATCATTCAGGAACTGGGGGTGACGCTGGATTAGCGGCCGCGCGCCGATTCGATCAACCACAAGTAAAGGAATTGCGAATGTCCGGTGTAGCTCTGATTACCGGGTCCGGCCGCGGCATCGGCGCGGCGACCGCAAAGCTCGCGGCCAGGCGCGGCTATTCGGTTTGCGTGAACTATTTGAAGAACGAGGCGCGCGCCGACGAAGTCGTGGCTGCAATCCGCTCAGGCGGCGGCCGCGCCATCATGGTGCAGGCGGACACCGCGAACGAGGACGAGGTGCAGAAGCTGTTCGAGCGCGTCGATCTCGAACTCGGGCCGATCACCGCGCTCGTCAACAACGCCGGCATCACCGGACGCGCCGGCCGCCTCGACGCCTTCGATGCCGGCGCGATCCGGCGCGTCCTCGACGTAAATGTGGTCGGCGCCATCCTCTGCTCGCAGCAGGCGGTGAAACGCATGTCGACCAAAAACGGCGGCGCGGGCGGTGCCATCGTCAACGTGTCCTCGCGCGCCGCCGAGCTGGGCGGCGCCGGCCAGTGGATCCCGTACGCCGCGGCCAAGGGCGCGATCAACAGCTTCACCATCGGCCTGGCGAAGGAAGTTGCCGCCGAGGGGATCCGCGTCAATGCCGTAAGCCCCGGATTGATCAGCACTGAAATTCACGCCGAGGCGGGCCTGGTCGACCGGCTGCAGACGGCGCCTGCCATGATCCCGATGGGGCGCATCGGCACCGCGGAGGAATGCGCGGAAGCGATTCTGTGGCTGATGTCCAACGAAGCCGCCTACATGATAGGCAGCATCCTGACGCTGTCGGGCGGGCGTTGAACTGCGCCTGGGAACAAACAGCGCAAAGACCTCAAAGCGTGCGCTGGCGTGCCTGCTTCAACACGAAGCGCGCCGGATCCAGCGCGTCGGCCAGATCGCCCTCCAGCGGCAGGGGTTCGCCTTCGATCAGGCTGGCAAGCATCTCTCCAGCCAGCGCCGCCCAGACAAGTCCGCGTGAGGCGTATGCCGAGGCGCAGTAAAGTCCCGGTGATCGCGGCAGATCCCTCAGCTGGGCACCGGAAAGCGCGGCCTTCTGCGCGCACGCGGCGTTCACGTCCGGCATCGCACCCACCAGCGGCATGCGGTCCGGGGCCACGCAACGAAATCCCACGGCACCTTCGAGTTCGGCCGCGTTCACCGCCGAGCGCGCATCCGGGAGCAGTTGCGCGAGCCGCAGCAGATTGGACTCGTGGCTGTGCAACTGCGGCTCGGAATTGTCGTCATCCCTATCGTAGGTACTGCCAACCACCACCATCCCATCGCTGGCGGGCAACACGTACCCCCTGCCGGTCAGCACGACCTGCGGCGCCCGCAGATTTACGGCGGGAACATAGCTGATCTGGCCGCGAACCGGCTGCAGGGCATGGGCGACGCCGGCCAGGCGGGTCAAATCGTTCGAGTTGGCGAGAACGAGGACCGGCGCCGCGGCGATCAGCCTGCCCTCGGCGTCAGTGGCCTGCCAGTCGTCGCCGCTGCGGCCGATGCGCTGCACTGCCGCGCCGGCATGCAGGGTGAACCCCGTCGCGCCGCTGGCATAAGCACCCGCTGCCGCCAACTGCGCCGCAATGAGACTCTGGGCTCGCATCCATCCGCCGCCGGGAAACCACCAACCGCCGCCAGGCAAGCGACATCCCGCCCGAGTTTCGGCTTCGCTCCGACCGAGGTATTGCACGAAGTCGCGCGGATAAGCCTCGGCCGCAAGCGTCGCCATGATGCCCGGGTCGCGGTCGCGATCCCCCGCGAGCTGCAGCACGCCGCAGCGATCCCAGGCCAATTCACGTCCGGCCCGCGCCAGCGCGGTCCAGCGCGAAACCGCGTAGAGAAAGCCGTTGCGCGCAGCCCGGGACAGAATGCAGTCGTCGCGCGACAGATGCGGGTGAAACACGCCGGCGGTGCGCGCCGGCGCAGCAGCGGCCGGCGGCGTGCGGCTTTCGATGAGATCGATTTGCCAGCCGCGTCGCGCCAGTCGCTCGCTGACTGCGGCACCCGCCAGGCCCGCGCCGATGACGATCGCATGGCGGTGAGCGAGGATGGGGGCCGGTTGCTGCGGACGGCGCGACGGCCAGCGCGGCTGAAAGCTGCCGCGCAGCATGTCGCGCTTGCGCCCGAAACCGGCGCACTTTTCCAGCGCGAATCCGGCCGCCTCCAGACCTTCGCGCACCGCGGCCGCGCTGGAATAGGTGGCAACGGTCGTGCCGGGTCGGGCGAGACGCGCGAGGCTGCGCATCAATTGCGGTGACCACATGTCGGCATTGCACCGGGGTGCAAAGCCATCCAGGTAGATGGCGTCGGCGCGCACGCGCAAACGCGGCACGAGTTCAGCCGCGTCGCCGAATGCGAGCGTCAGCGTCAGGCGCTCGTCCTCGAAATGCAGCCGGTGCAAGCCCGCCACCAGCGGCGGCCAGGCGTCGCGCAACTGCCCGGCCAGCGGCGAAAATTCGGGGTAGCGCAGATGCAGCGTTTTCAGCGCCTCGCGCTCGAACGGATGCTTTTCAATCGATACGTAATGCAGGCGTTCGCATGGCGACGGGTCGGCGCGCCATGCGCGCCAGGTGGCGAGAAAATTCAGCCCCAGACCGAATCCGGTTTCGACGATGGCGAAGCTGCGCGCCTGGGCCCATCTGCGCGGCAGGTCGTTGCCGGCCACGAACACATGAGACGCCTGGCCGGGACCTGAATCCCCGCTGTGGTAGACGTCGCCATACGCGGTCGAATACGGCGTTCCTTGGCCGTCGAAGGCAAGCTCGGCGGGCTCGATGCGCATGCCGGCTCAGGAGTTCGCCGCCTCAAAACGCAACATAGGGTCCGGGGCCAGCCGGAGTGTTCGCTCCATCGATCGCGACAAAAACATTGCGCCCGAAAAAGAAAGGCAGCCCCCAGTCGAACGTGGTGGCTCCGAGTTCCGGCGCTCCCAGGTTGCCGAACACCGCAAATCCAGGGTTGGACGTCACCAGCGCGCTCGCATTGGCAAGGCCGAAACTGACCGCTGCGGACTTGCCGTTCCTGCCCTGGATGGTGGCCGCCAGATTCCTGGTTGTCGGCGGGCAGTAAAACCCGGCGGCAGCCGGATCGGTGCAGACCGGCGTGCCGGCGTCGACGAAGAAAAAAGCATTCGAGCCGCTATCGATGAAGCTCGCGTCGTAGCTCGCGCCACGATAGACAGTGGTGAAATTGGCCGTGCCCGAATCGACGCCGATCACGGTTGCGCTGCCGATGCCATTGTTCGCCTGCGTGCCTATGCCGAACACCAACGAGCCGCTGAGCCTGATTGCGCCGTCCGGGGCAACAGCAGGTAGTTCGATGATGACGCCGTTGTTGTTGCTGGCGAACTTCGCCACCGGATGCTGCAGCTGCAGATCCAGGGAAAGCGCGGTCAGTTGGCAGCCCGAGGTCGGGCAAGTGTAATAGATGCCGGTGCGGCTGCTGAGCGCACAGGCGCTGCCGCAATCCTGGCGGAAAATGGCCAGCCCCAGGATGCCGTTGGCGTGCAGCGTCGACACCGAATTTTTCGACGACCCGGTAGCTGCGCAGCGGCCGGGCACCAGGGGAAACTGGGGATCGCCGATCACCTGGATCGGGAGCGAACTCGCCTGCTCGCCTGAAATCTTGAGATCCGCCAGTTTCACCGGCCCCCACATATAGCCATCGACGAAGTGGGCGCACTCGAGCACCGGATCACCTGCGGCGTCGACCTGCTGCGGCAGTGAAAGCGATGCGGGAAGCGCCGACGACATGATCCTGAGCCCGCTCGATCCGGTGTCGATCAATATATTGTCGATAGTCTTGCAATTATTGCTTCCCGGTACACACACGGTGACGCTGGTAAACGCCAGGTTGACGGTGCCCCCCAAACCGGCATCGACTGAAATCGGCTGCACGTTGGGCGCGGCGGGCGCGATCGGGTTCGCGCTCGGCGTTCCCGCAGCAGTTGAAGTACCGCCGCCACCACCTCCGCCACAGCCCTGGATCAGCGTCAGCGCCGCAAACAATGCCCATGTGAGTCGATTGCGCAAGGTACTCATGGCTATTCAACTTCCTCGGCCGCGACACCTCGCGGCAACATCTGCTGCAGGTATGCCCTGCCGGTAAAGGCGCGCATATGCCCGCCGCTTTGCACCACCAGGCCCGACCCTTGAGTGCGGTTGGACCCAATCCCGGCATTCGGCGACCTGGCGGCGGCATACTGTTCGAAGTATCGGCCCAGGACCTGCCGCAAATCGGGAAGCGTCGGTCCCTGCCACGAAATTGCGAATACCATGCCCGAAGCCGAGACATATTCCTTGACCAGCATGCCCGAG
>Ga0334722_10000554_pt1 | contig 53929 bp, 52 predicted proteins | sample C3_bottom_MG_FD_207210 | JGI IMG/M metagenome (GOLD analysis project Ga0334722, IMG submission 207210) | Sediment microbial communities from Yellowstone Lake, YNP, Wyoming, USA - C3_bottom | ecosystem: Environmental > Aquatic > Freshwater > Lake > Sediment | place: USA: Wyoming | collected...
TGGTGGCTCCTTTCTTGTGGCAACATGTTCTCTGACGAAAACACATTACCACGTTTGGAGCCACTTCTCAATTTTCAACTAAGTTTGGCACACTCTCGAAAAAGGTGTTAAATATTATCGCCTCTATATTACTCACTTCTTCTCTTTAGCATTCTATCTTCAATCTTTTACCTTATTCCCCTCTCCCTATGGGAGAGGGGTTAGGGGTGAGGGTTTAAACGACACTGGGAGAGGGGTTAGGGGTGAGGGCTTGCAAGACTACTTCAGCACCACCCCCGTCTTGTAGCTCCAGAGGGCAAGGTCCATCTCGTCCATCTCAATACCGACTTCTTTTGAGAAATCCCGAAGCCTTTCCTCTATAAGTACGTACTGCTTCTTGTTGGCAGGCCGCTTGTCATCAGGCAGTACCCCAAGCTCGTGAAGCAGTCTGACTATATGTTTGTCGAGTATTGCATATCCACCAAAGCCTATATTTCGGAGGAAATGGCTTGCCTCTTTATAGCCGATGCCCTTTATGCCGGGGTTTGCCGCGAAGAAGTCGCGGCGGGCCTGGAAGTCTGCAAGCGAACCTATCTTGTCCCTGAGAGGGTTTCCCTCTCCCTTCCCGAAGCCCGTCTCCCACATCAGGTAGTCTCTGGTGTGAATGATGTATGCGGGCCTTATCTTCCAGAAGCGGTACCTGCCGCAGAGTATACCACGTAAGCCTTCCAGGTCGGCGGTTAGTATGTCGTCGCCTGCGGCCTCTATGCAGGTAATGCCCATCTTGGCCGAGGTGTTCGCGGTTAGTATGCAGAAGCAGAGTTCCTTGAATATGGCGAGGTCGCCACTGGCATATAGCGCTGGGAACTCGGCGAGGCGTGCGCGTATCTCGTCTTTTCTTTCTTCGTAGTGTTTGAGGAGGATGTCGACCGTCAAGGATCAAACCTGTCTGGCGTGCTCACGTGAGTCCGTGTGTACGAGCGGCCCCTGCCCGCAGGGGAAGAAGCTGTCTATGACCTCCGCGACGGATACTACCTTGCTGCTTCTGACCGCGTTGGAGCCGCAGAACACAAGGCCGTTGTCAATGTCGCCCTTCTGGGCGCATGAAAGGGCGGTGGTGATGCAGAAGCCCTTTTTCTCTTCCCTGAACGAGCAGCTCTTGAGGCACCTTGCAAAGCATTTATGGTTTGCCGGCGCGCCATCGGCGAGGCTGTCGACAAAGCGGTTTTTAAGTGCGCGACCGGGAAGGCCCACAGGGCTCTTTACCAGCACCACGTCGCTCTCGTCCGCGTCTATATACATCTGTTTGAATGCGGGCGCGGCATCGCACTCGTGCGTGCAGACGAAGCGTGAGCCCACCTGTACTCCGCGTGCCCCCATAGCAAAGGCGCGGAGCATGTCGCCCCTGTCCCAAATCCCGCCCGCGGCTACTACGGGGATATCAACCCCGACCTCGCGCACCAGGTACTCCACAAGCTCAGGGACAACGTGTTCAAGCGTAAGCTCCGGGCTGTATACGTCCTCGGTCTTTGCGCCCAGGTGTCCGCCGGCCATGCCAGGGGCCTCGACTATGAATGCGTCCGGGAGACGCTGGTACATCTTCTCCCATTTCTTTATTATCAGGCGCGCGGCCTTCTGGGAAGATACGATTGGGACGAGTGCGACATCGGGGAACTCGCGGGTGTATTCCGGGAGCTGCAAGGGGAGCCCGGCCCCGGATATCAATATCTGCGCGCCGTTTTCGACCGCCGTACGTACCATCGCCTCGTAGTCGGAAAGCGCTACTATGCAGTTGACTGCCAATATGCCGTCAGGCGCAGCCTTTCGCGCCAGGGCAAGCTCGTCCGCGAGGGCCGCGACGTTTGCCTCGAAGTAGTTCTTGCCGGTGTAATGTTGGGAAGCAAGACCCAGGCCGACGGACGCTATAGTGCCTATAGCGCCGTGCGCGGCCACTGCTCCGGCGAGGCCTGACGCGGAAATGCGTATGCCCATGCCGCCCTGTATCAGGGGGTATTTAGGCGTATATCTTCCTACCTTCAGGACCGGCAGGCCGCCACATCCTTCCGTATGTTCTTCCTTGTTCGTCGTCATGTTTCTTTCGTCTTGAAAAAACCTTTAAATCCAGAATTTCTTGTATACTATCACTTACCGGGCCCGATAGCAATACAAATGCGGGATTTGCTATATATTGTCGTCCTGCCTGTCTGCGCCTGCGGTTGTCTTGCCAAGGAGGTACGCTGTTATAAATCCGTCCAGGTCCCCGTCCATTACGGAGTTTATGTTGCCGACCTCGTGGCCGGTCCTGTGGTCCTTGACCATCTGGTATGGCATGAAGACGTAGGAGCGTATCTGGCTGCCCCAGGCGATGTCCTTCTTCTCGTCGTGCATCTTCTGCATCTCCGCCTCTTTTTTCTTTACCTCCATGTCGTAAATACGTGAGCGGAGCACCTTCATCGCCTTGGACTTGTTCTTGAACTGCGAGCGCTCGTCCTGGCACTGCACCACTATGTTGGTCGGGATGTGCGTTATCCTGATGGCCGAGGAGGTCTTGTTGACGTGCTGGCCGCCCGCGCTCGATGCCCTGTACGTATCTATCCGCAGGTCTTTTTCGTCTATGTCCACCACCACGTCGTCGTCTATCTCCGGGTAGACGAACACCGATGCGAAGCTCGTGTGACGGCGCTTGTTTGAGTCGAACGGCGAAATCCTTACAAGTCTGTGGACGCCCGCCTCGGACTTCAGGTAGCCATATCCGTAATCGCCGGTGACCTCGAAGGTGACGCTCTTTATGCCCGCCTCGTCGCCTGGCTGCAGGTCTATTATCTCGGTCTTGTACCCCCTTCGTTCCGACCAGCGCAGGTACATCCTCATCAGCATCTCGGCCCAGTCCTGGGACTCCGTCCCGCCCGCGCCGGGGTGGATGTTTACTATCGCGTTATTTATGTCAACGGGGCCTGCGAGCATCAGGGCGAGCTCTACCGCGTCCACCTTCGGGCCGAGCGCGCCTATGGAAGCCTCTATCTCAGGCGTCATAGATTCCCCGCCCTCTTCGGCTACCAGCTCGAACATTACCTTTATGTCTTCGAGCGACCTGTAAAGGGAACTCCAGGACTCTATCGTGGAGCCGAGCGCGGTCTTCTCCTTCATCAATACCTGTGCGGCCTCGGCGTTGTCCCAGAAGCCCTGGGCCTCCATGAGCGTGTTTATCTCGTTTACCCTGCCCTGCTTGCCGTCAATGTCAAAGATGCCCCCTCAGGGCCGAGACCCTTTCCTCTAACTTAATAAGCTCTCTTTGAAGGTCGTCAAGTTCTATCATCTTATGCTTATGCTCCTCTTTCTTCCAACTGCAATGCCTGCCAATATAGCCGTCAGCAACACGCAACCGTACGCGAACAAGTCGCCGTGCATTGTGTAAAAGCTCTTCTCCTGCACCAAGGGCACGTCGCCCATGAGGTAAAGCCTCGTGAACAGCGAAGTCCTTGACGCCACCTCGCCGGACGGGAGTATAATACCAGTGATGCCCGTGTTCGCTGCCCTGACGAGCGCACGCCTATTCTCCACCGCCCTGAACACGGACATGTTGAAATGCTGGTATGGCGCGGCGGACTCCCCGAACCATGCGTCGTTGGTTATGCTGACCAGAAACTCCGCGCCCCTGAGCGGGAACATCCGCACAAGCTCCGGGAAAATCACCTCGAAGCATATCGCCGTACCGAAGCGGCCCTTGCCGGAATCGAGCACGGTGTAGTCCGTGCCTGCGCCGAAGTCGCCTATGCCCTCCACAACCTTAGACACGAAGGGCAGGAGCTTCTTGAGCGGGACATACTCGCCGAATGGCACCAGGTGCATCTTGTCGTACCGCCCGACTGTAATGCCTTTCGCGTCCAGAAGATATGCGCTGTTGTAGTCCACGTAACTCCCGTCGTCCAGCTTCTTTGAGCTCGGGCTCCCGGTAAGAAGGGGCGTGCAGGATACCCTGACCGCCTCCTCCAGCCTGGCCCTTTTATCGAGCTCATCATAGTAATAAGGCGTGGCGGTCTCCGGCCATATAATCAGGTCCGGCTTCTCACTCGCTGCCTTCAGCGTCAGCTTGATGTAATCGTTTGTAACCTCGTCCTGATACGCGGGGTCCCATTTGTGGAACTGCTCTATGTTGCCCTGTACCAGGGCTACCTTCAAGCTACCTGTGCTCTGCGGCGGGTGCGACAGCCTGTACTGCCCGTAGGCGAGCGCGCACGCCAGTACCGCGAATGCGGCAACCGGGCCTGCAAGCCTCGTGAGGCTGTGCCGGGAGCCTTTCATACGGAGGACTACGAGGTCAGCGAGAGCCGCGTTTACCAGCACTATCAGTGCGGACACGCCGTACACGCCGGTGATGTCAGATACCTGTATCACGCGGAGGAAACCAGCCTGCGAGTAGCCGAGTTGGTCCCAGGGAAACCCTGAGAACAGGTAGTTCCTGAGAAGCTCCAAAGATACCCATGCGACCGGGGCAAATACGACGAGCGGAATGCCGCCCTTCCTGCACACAAGCGACACAAGCCATGCGAACGCGCCGATATACAGCGCCATGTATGCAGCAAGGGCTCCGAGGAGCAGGAGGCTGGCTGCATAAGGCAGGCCGCCGTAGTTGTGCATCGTGTTTATGACCCAGTATATAGACGTCAGGTAGTAGGCCAACCCGGCAACGAGGCCTTGGATAAAGGATTGCCTCGGCCCCTTGTCACGGATGGAATAAAAAAGGGGTATAAGCGCGACCCACGCGAGCAGGCCAATGGCAGCCTTCGGGAAGGAGAGTGTCAGCAGTATGCCGGAGACGACGGGCAGGAGGTAACCCAACTTGTCAACCACCGCCCTTTTGCTTTTTCAGCCACTCCGCCATCTTCTCCGCCATGGGGTTCATGGCGGGAGCCTGGGCCTCTGGAGCGCGTTCGGGCTGGGGGACGTTGGTCGGCCTCACAGGCGGCCTTTTCGGTCTGGGCGGGCGTTCCTGCTGCGGCCTCGACTGCGGCGCGGGCCTGGGCGGAGCCGCCCTCTGTACTGGGGCGGGGGGTCTTACTTCTTTTTTAGGTTCCACCTTGTGTGCAGCTGCGTCGGCGGCCTTAAGTATCGAGTGGCGGTACACGACGGAGTCCCTCTCCCCACCGAGCATGACAACATAGGAGTCGTAGTCCTTTACGGCGCCCTTGAGCGCGGTGTTGTCCTTGAGCGTCAGGTAGACCGGCGAGCCGTCGTTTAAATGTCTTTCTAATACGTCGTCCAACAGGTTAGTTTGCATGTTCCCTTTCAGGGCCGGTCCTGCGCCTGTATCCAGGCCCTATCCTGCAGAGCCCGTGCTTGTATAGGAGGGTCTGGCCCCGGCTCGTTTTGAGGGAGAGGGTGAAGCCGTCGTAGCCCTCTAACACACCCCTGAACTCGTCTCCGTTCACCATGCTCAGCAGGGCAAGGGTCTTCTCCTTCACATATCTTTCGAGGAACTCGTCCTGTACCCTCGACTTGAGCGATGGGGCCTCTTCTGTCCTGCCCTGGAAGAACTCGTCGGGAAGCAAGGGTGTCTCATAAGATATGTGCGAGATGTCCTTCTTGGGGAGCGTAAGCGTCTGCCCGTCCGTCTCCACGTTTATGTCATACCTGCACACGGCGGTTATGACGACTGACAGCCTCTCGCGGTTGGCAAGCGAGAGCCTCAGGAGCGCATGTTGCTCCCTGGCCTTTTCAAGAAAACTTTCTTCTACGTTCAGTGCGTATTTTGACATGTTTTAAATTATAGAAAAAAAGGCGGGTTTTTGCAAGGGCTTATTTCGACTTGCGCAAGGAGTCTTCGGCGAGGGTCTTAAAATCCGTGCGGTCGAGCACCTCGATTCGTACAATTACGCGGAAGCGCAGTCTCCGCATGTACCATAAAACTCAGCGCGGTGGTGGTCTACCTTGACGCCCATCTGGCGTGAGACGTCCATGTCGAGACGGGTGAATACAGGCGTGTCAACGTCAAGCACCTTGCCGCAGTTCTCGCAGGTGAAGTGGTAATGGTTCGAAGCGTTGCCGTCGTAACGGCTGAAACCCTTGCCGTAGCAGAGCTCTATTATTTCGCCCTGGCTTTTGAGGATGTTCAGGTTCCTGTAGACGGTGCCAAGGCTGATGTTGGGTATTTTCTTCTTGACCCTGCCGTAGACCCAGTCTGCCGTGGGATGGGTCTTTGTGCCTTTCAATACATCGAGGATGACACGCTTTTGCTTTGTCATGCGGAATTTTACAGATGTACTGTCTTTCATCGGCCGCGTCCTTGCAATGGTTATTAATACTGATTATTGACAGACTGGTTGAATGTTAGCATATATCAATATAAATATCAAGGACTAAATTAGGTTTGTACTTTACTTTTTAAGACCCGTTATGTTAATATCCGCCGCCTTGAAAGTCTGAGTGGGGGTTATGCGAAAAAAGAATTTCGGTACGGACGGCTGGCGCGGCATCATAGCCGAGGACTTTACGGTTGAGAACCTGCGACGGGTCGTCCAGGCCATCTGCGGGTACGTAAAGCACAAGGGCGATACCTCCTGTATCGTCATCGGTTACGACAACCGCTTCATGTCCGAATATTACGCGAGGGCGGCAGCGGAGGTTGTCTGGGGGAGCGGTATAAAGGCGCTCATAAGCACAGGCGCAGTAACCACCCCGATGGTATCCCACGCGGTCATGCCCAACTCGTCTTATGGCTCGTCGTCCGGCGGGATAATGATAACAGCAAGCCACAACCCGTACTGCTATAACGGGGTAAAGTTCAAGGCCCCTTATGGCGGCTCCGCATCCCCGGCAATGACTACGGAGATAGAGTCCTTCATAGACAGGACAATACCCGTGTGCGTGCCTTATGAAAGGGCCTGCAAAGAGGGCGGGGTGGTCGCAACCGAGCTTGCCAGGCCATACCTTGCGGGCCTGTTGAAGATGATAAACGTGGATGTTGTGAGGGGACTTGCTCCCACCGTAGCGTTCGACTGCATGCACGGAAGCGCAGGCGGGTCTGTTGAGGCTATACTGGGTTCGTTTGGTCTTAAGACCAATATCTTGCGCGGAAACCGCGACCCATACTTCGGCGGCATAAGCCCTGAGCCTATGGAAGAGAACCTTGCGGGTCTGGCGCGCGAGGTGAGGGAGTCCGGGCTCGACATAGGCCTGGCTACGGACGGCGACGCGGACAGGCTCGGCGTAGTGGACGAAGAGGGTACGTTCGTCACGCCGCACGAGGTGCTTGCACTCCTTACAATCCATATGCGAAAGAACAGGGGGCTCGGTGGAGCGGTGGTCAAGACCGTTACCACGGGCGCGCTTATAGACAGAGTAGCAAAAGACCTGGGCCTGCCGGTCATCGAGACAAAGGTGGGCTTCAAGCACATCTGCGAGCTGATGCTGAAGGAAGATGTGCTCATCGGGGGCGAGGAAAACGGCGGCATAGGATTCAAAGGCAACATCCCAGAAAGGGACGGGATACTCGCCGGGCTGATGCTCCTTGAGATGATGGCGGTGGAGGGCAAGGGCATACGCGAGCTTAAATTAGACATGGACAAAAGGTATGGAAGGTTATATTATAAGCGGCATGATGCGCGGATGGAAAACGGCAGTCTGAAGCGCGTGTCCAGCTCGTTGAAGGACGTTGCGGGTGCGACTTACAAGGACTTGGGTGTCAAGTCCACTAACACGCTCGACGGGGTGAAGCTGTTCTTTAAAGACGGCTCATGGGTGCTCTTCAGGCCGTCCGGCACGGAGGACGTGTTGAGGATATACGCGGAGGCGGAGGCGCTCGACAGGGCGCAGATGCTCATAGACAGGGGGAGGGAGGCGCTCGATGGCTAAGGTGGCAGTAGGTGTGGACATTGGCGGGACGAACCTGCGGTTCGGTCTTGTGGACGCTATGGGCAACATCCTCGCCCGCAAGAGGATGGTTACAGACGCGCACCAGGGCGTCGAAAAGGTCATGGCGCGTATAAAGCGCGGCATCGGCGACCTTATAAAAAAGGCCGAAGGCTCAGGCCACAACGTAGTCGGTATAGGCCTGGGCATGCCCGGCATCATATCGCATGCGGAAGGCATTGTTCGATTTTCGCCCAATTTAGCGGGCTGGGTGGACGTACCGCTAAGGGACGCGATAGCGGAGGGCTTCGGCCTGCCGGTATTCGTGGAGAACGATGCAAACGCATACGCGCTCGGCGAGGCATGGTACGGAGCGGGGCGCGGCGCGAAGAGCCTTATCTGCATCACGCTCGGCACCGGAGTCGGCGGCGGGATAATATTAGACGGCAAGGTTTGGCGCGGTGCGGACGGCATGGCGGGCGAGGTCGGGCACATTACAGTTGACCCGAAGGGGCCCGAATGCGGCTGCGGGAACAGGGGCTGCCTTGAGCGTTATTCTTCGGCTACCGCCGTGCTGGAACATACTGTAATTGCGCTTGCGAAGGGAAAGGAATCGTCGCTAAAGCCGCTTTTCAAAAAGCATGACGGCTCCCTGACTGCTGACGCCGTTCGTGAGGCGGCGGAGGCGGGCGACAAGCTGGCCCTTGGCGTATACAAAGACGCGGGCAAGTACCTGGGCATCGCGCTTGCCGACCTGATAAACCTCCTGAACATAGAGCGCGTGGTCATAGGCGGCGGGATGGCCGGGGCGTGGGGGCTTTTCATAGGGCCGCTCCAGGCCGAGATAGACAGGCGGGCATTCAGCATACCCGCCGACCGCTGCCGCATAGTAAGAGGGCTGATAGACGACGACGCTGCGGTGATAGGCTCGGCAGGGCTGGCGTTGAAGAAATAGGGGCGTTTTACAGGGGTAAATTTATGCAGGACGCAAGGGACTGGGACAGGGTTAAGGAGCTTGAGCGCGAGCAGACGAGGCTCAAATATCGGGGCATGACCCCGGCGCAGAAGCTTGCGATATACGAAGATATGTATCAGACTGCATTGAAGCTCGCGCCTGAGAAGGTGCAGCCGCCCTGGCCGGGTGACGAAAATTGGCGCAAGCTGCCGCATCTGAGGAACCTGATAGAGATGAGACAACTCTTATTGAAACACACGAAGAAATGATAAACAAAACCCTGAAGGCCATAGCCGAATGTCTCGACAATGCCGGGATACCCTACATGGTAATGGGTGGCCAGGCGGTGCTTCAGTACGGCGAGGCGCGCATGACGCAGGACATTGACCTTACCATCGCGCTGACGCCGGACGATGTTGACAGGGTGTTGCCTTCTTTAAAAGCCTGCGGTTTCTCACCCGTTACAAACAATGCAAGCCAGTTTGCCAAAGAGACATGGGTGCTCCCGGTCTCGCACGATGAGACGGGGGTAAGGGTTGACGTTGTGTTTTCCATCACACCATTCGAGAGGCAGGCTATAGAAGGGGCGCGCGTAATAGGGGTGGAGGGGGCTCCGGTCAGGTTCATCGCACCGGAAGAACTGGTCGTGCAGAAGGTCATGTCGGGAAGGCCCAAGGATATCGAGGATGTCAAAGGTATAGTGGATATTCAGGGCGACGCGCTCGATAAAGAAAAAATAAGGGCTGCGCTCGACGGGCTTGGCAGGGAGTTGGAGAAGCCCGAGCTGGTAAAGATGTGGGATGAGATAATCGGCGGGTAAACGCATTTAAGTGTTTGCAGAGGTTTCTAATTGGATTGCAATCTGGACCAGGCTAAGCTCCCTAATCTTGCCGAAAAAATACCCCGCTACAAGCTGATTTGAATTGGTGGGCGGTGCCCACCCTACAAAATTCCTGGATTCCCGGCTCAGGCGCCGCGACCTTTGTTCATCTTCGGGGCCTTCGGCTCCGCAAGGTAGGCATTCGCGGGAATGACGAGCATAAGAGCCGAGATTGCCGCGCTTCGCTCGCAATGACAAACATCGGTTGATATTTCCTTTGACTTTATCCACAGATACATATAAAATACAAGGTTCAATATATGGCAATAGAAAACATAAGAAACTTCAGCATCATCGCGCATATAGACCACGGCAAGTCAACGCTCGCCGACAGGCTTCTTGAGCATACCGGGGCACTTACGTCCAGGGAGATGTCCGCCCAGGTGCTTGACGACATGGACCTGGAACGCGAGCGCGGCATAACCATAAAGGCGCACTCAGTCCGGCTGAACTACCAGTCGGACGACGGGAAGACCTACGTGCTGAACCTGATAGACACGCCCGGACACGTCGACTTTACCTACGAGGTATCGAGAAGCCTCGCCGCCTGCGAAGGCGTGCTCCTCGTGGTGGACGCCACACAGGGCGTGGAGGCCCAGACCCTCGCAAACGCATATCTGGCCATAGACAACGACCTCGAAATCATACCCGTAATAAACAAGATAGACCTCCCCAGCGCGGACCCGGAAAGGGTCAGAGCCGAGATAGAGGAGATCATCGGCCTGGACGCCTCCGAAGCGGTGCTCACAAGCGCGAAGGAAGGTATCGGTATCAAGGAGATATTAGACGCGGTGGTCAAGAACGTGCCACCCCCGGTAGGAGACGCGGACGCGCCTTTGAAGGCCCTGATATTCGATTCGTGGTTCGACAACTACCAGGGCGTCATACTGCTTGTCAGGGTGGTTGACGGCTCCATGAAAAAGGGCATGCGGGTCAAGTTATTCTCGAACGAAAAGGTCTTCGAGATAATGGAGGTCGGCTATTCTACGCCCAAGCTGCTCAAGACAGAGTCCCTGCATACCGGGGAGGTCGGATACGTCATAGCGGGTATAAGGACGGTTTCGGACTCGAAGATTGGCGATACCATCACGGAGTTCGACAGGCCGGCCAAAGAACGCCTGCCGGGCTACCGGGATGTGAAGCCGATGGTGTTCTGCGGGCTTTACCCAACGGACACCGGGCAGTACGAAGAACTCCGTGACGCCCTCGAAAAGCTGAGGCTGAACGACTCGTCCTTCTCCTACGAGCCGGAAAGTTCACTCGCGCTCGGCTTCGGGTTCCGGTGCGGCTTCCTGGGGCTGTTGCACATGGAGATTGTACAGGAGCGGTTGGAACGCGAGTTCACGCTGTCGCTGCTTTCCACTGCTCCTACCGTCGTCTACAGGGTGACGAAGACGGACGGCGAGGTAATTATGGTGGACAACCCCGCAAAGCTCCCGGACCCCCAGAAGATTACGTTGATGGAGGAGCCTTTCATACTCGCGACCATCATGACGCCGAGCGAGCACATTGGCTCGATACTGACGCTCTGCCAGGAGAGGCGCGGCATCCAGAAGGACATCAACTACCTTGACAGCGACAGGGCCATCGTCACATACGACCTGCCGTTAAACGAGATAGTGTTAGACTTCTACGACAAGCTGAAGTCCGTCACGAGGGGCTACGCCTCGCTCGACTACGAGCTTATCGGGTACAGGGAGTCTGAACTTGTAAAGATTGATATACTCTTGAATAACGAGGCGGTGGACGCGCTTTCGTTCATATCACACAGGGAAAAGTCGGCAATCAAGGGCAGGGAGCTTGCCTCGAAGCTGAAGGAACTTATACCGCGCCAGATGTACGAGGTCATAATACAGGCCGCTATAGGCAGGAAGATAATAGCGAGGGAGACTGTGCGGCCCTTTAAGAAGGACGTAATAGCCAAGTGCTACGGCGGCGACATCACCAGGAAGAGAAAGCTCCTCGAAAAACAGAAGGAAGGCAAAAAGAAGATGAAGCGCCTGGGCTCGGTGGAGATACCGCAGGAGGCGTTCCTTGCGGTATTGAAGGTAAAAGACTGATACAATTAATTGTAGCTGCCTGATTTATCAGGCGCCTTTATATACATATTCAAAAGCGCCCCATGAATGGGGCAGCTACATAGAAACTGGAGGGAAGTTTTGACGGACAATATGGCTGCGCCGCCTAAAAAGCAGAAAACGGTACTGAGGGAGTACGTAGAGGCGATTGTAATAGCGGGTATGCTCGCGCTCTTTATAAGGGCCTATATAGTGCAGGCGTTCAAGATACCCTCCGGCTCCATGGAGACAACGCTCTTAATCGGCGACCACATACTCGTGAACAAGTTCCTGTTCGGCACAAAGCTGCCCTTCAAGGAGCACAAAGTCTGGATAATAAGACATCCCCAAAGGGGCGACATAGTGGTGTTCAAGTTCCCGGAGGACGAAAAGGCCAAAAGGGACGTGAGGGACTTCATCAAAAGGGTGATAGGGACGCCCGGGGACATCGTCGAGGTAAAGGACAAGAAGGTCTTCGTGAACGGTTATATGCTGAAGGAACCTTATACAAGATACGAGGACAAGACCATCCTGCCACGCCAGGACCAGCCGAGGGACAACTACGGGCCAGTCAAGGTCCCGCCCAGCCAGTTGTTCGTGATGGGCGACAACAGGGACAGGAGCTACGACAGCAGGTTCTGGGGCTTTGTGGAAGAGGACAAGGTAGAGGGTAAGGCACTCGTCATGTACTGGTCATGGGACGGCGATGACAAGTGGGTAAGGTGGGGGCGCATAGGTCATCTGGTAGAATAAAGGAGAGAACAATGTCTCTTAATGCCAAAGGTGGGAGTAAGGTAAGCGTCCTGCTGTTCATCATGGTGGCGACGGTAGCGATATACATCGCCATCAAAATAGTACCGCCATATCAGGAGTACTATGCCATGGAGGACGAGGTGAGCACCCAGCTCAGGATGTCCACCATCAACTCCGACGAGGTGATACTCGATGACCTGTACGCGAAGGCACAGGAGCTTGAACTGCCCGTAGCCAAAGAGGACATTTCCCTCGTACACGAGGAGGACGGCAGCATCATGTTCAGCATGGCATGGGTCAGGGAGGTCGATTTCAGGTACGGCATAAAGAGGGAATTCCCGTTCAGCATCGACTTCACCACGAAGGCCAAGAATAAAGAATAGCAATAACGGGCGGGCAAAAACAGCTTGACATCCGCCCCTGCTTTATATACTATGTAGACATCTCTTTAACGTAGCCCGGAGAGGCTAAGAAGGGTGCACGAAGTGGCAGCGGCAAACAAGACAGCTATGTATCTGGTGTATCAACGGGCCAACCCGCAATAGCGGGGGAGGCTTTTTTTTTGCCCATAGGGGCCTGCTGTGGCAATCTCGTACTTAAGTGTAGCTGCCCCATTCATGGGGCGCTTTTCAGGCGACTACAAAAAGACTGGGTGAAACTTTGTCCAAGATAAAAGCCAAAATAATGAATGCGGAGGCGATGGAACGCGCCCTCGTCCGTATCGCCCATGAGATACTCGAAAGAAACAAAGGCACGGACGGCCTGGCCCTGGTCGGGATCCGCACGGGCGGCGTCCATCTGGCGCGCCGCCTCGCTGCCAACATAGAGAAGATCGAGGGGAAGACCGTCCCGTTGGGCGCGCTCGACATCACGATGTACAGGGACGACCTGACGTCGAGGAAGAAGGCCCAGCCGCTCGGCAGGACCGACATGCCGTTCCCGCTCAAAGACATGAAGATAGTGCTGGTGGACGACGTGCTCTACACGGGAAGGACGATAAGGGCCGCCCTGGACGGCATAATGGACCTGGGCAGGCCTATGCAGATACAGCTTGCAGTCCTGGTGGACAGGGGGCACAAGGAGCTGCCCATAACGGCGGACTATGTCGGCAAGAACGTGCCTACCTCTCACAAGGAGGCGGTTAAGGTAATGCTCACCGAGGAGTCCGGGCCCGACGAGGTGGTGATAATGGAAGAGGAAGGGTGAACATGCCCATCAAGAGCAAGGACCTGTTAGGCATAGAGGGGCTGGAAAAGGCCGAGATAGAGCACATCATCTCGACTGCCGAGTCCTTCAAGGAGGTCTCGACCAGGGACATCAAGAAGGTCCCCACGCTTAGGGGCCGCACCATAATCAACCTTTTCTACGAGCCATCCACCAGGACCAGGACGTCCTTCGAGCTTGCGGGAAAGCGGCTTTCGGCGGACGTGCTGAATATATCGGTATCGACCAGCAGCGTGGTCAAGGGAGAGTCGCTCCTCGATACTGCGATGAACATCGAGGCCATGAACTCGGACATCATCATAATAAGGCACTCCATGTCAGGCGCGCCCGCGATACTCGCAAAGGCCCTCAAGAGCTCCGTGATAAACGCTGGAGACGGCTCTCACGAGCACCCGACGCAGGCGCTCCTCGACCTCTACACTATCAAGGAGCGGCTTGGCTCGGTTGCAGGCATCAAGGTGGCCATAGTAGGCGACATAGCCCATAGCCGCGTCGCCCGCTCAAACATCCTCTGCCTGAACAAGATGGGCGCCGAAGTTAGGGTATGCGGCCCGGCTACGCTCATCCCGATGGACGTTGAGAAATTAGGCGTAAAGGTATACTACAGGCCGGAGGATGCACTCAAAGGGTGCGACGTGGTGATGATGCTGAGGATACAGACGGAGAGGCAGGGCAGGGGACTCTTCCCCGGCGTAAGGGAGTACGCGAGGGTCTTCGGGCTGAACGAGGCCAGGGTAAGGCTTGCCAACAAGGGCGTACTGGTGATGCACCCCGGCCCCATTAACAGAGGCGTGGAGATTGCCCCTGAGGTGGCCGACGGGCCGTACTCGGTGATACTCGACCAGGTGACAAACGGGGTGGCCGTCAGGATGGCTATCCTTTATCTTTTGAGCGAGGGGAGGGCCTGACAATTGGGACTGCTGATTAAAGGCGGCAGGGTGGTTGACCCCGCGCAGGGTGTGGACGAGGTGATGGACGTACTCGTCGATGACGGCAAAATTGCAGAGACCGGCAGGCTCGACAGACATTACGCCTCCAAGGGGGTCGAGGTGGTTGATGCTAAAGGCAAGCTTGTACTGCCCGGCCTCATCGACATGCACTGCCACCTGCGCGAGCCCGGTTACGAGTACAAAGAAGACATTAAGTCCGGCACGCGCGCGGCTGCGGCGGGCGGGTTCACCACGGTATGCTGCATGCCGAACACCAAGCCCGTAAACGACAACCGCTCCGTTACCGAATACATACTTAAAAGGGCAAACGAGGACGGCTCATGCCGCGTCGTGCCTATAGGGGCTATAACAAAGGGTTCCGAAGGGTTGGAGTTGACCGAGATGGGCGACATGGCGGACGCTGGCTGCCGCGCCTTCTCGGACGACGGAAGGCCGGTTGCAAGTGCTGAGATTATGAGGCGCGCCCTCGAATACGCAAAGACCTTCGGGATGACTATTATATCTCACTGCGAGGACCCTGCACTTTCTGCAGGCGGGGTAATGAACGAGGGCGCCGTGTCCACCCGTCTGGGCCTCAGAGGTATCCCCTCTGCCGCCGAGGAGGTAATGGTTGCGAGGGACCTGGCCCTTGCCAGGCTCACCGGGGGCAGGCTCCATATAGCCCACGTTAGCACGGAGGGCTCCGTAATGCTCATAAGGCGGGCCAAACAGGACGGCATAAACATTACCGCCGAGACCTGCCCGCACTATTTCATCTTGACCGAGGACGACGTGCTGGACTATAATACGTATCGTAAGGTCAACCCGCCGTTAAGGACCGGGAGGGACCGACAGGCCATAATAGAGGGCCTTAGAGACGGGACGATTGACGTCATAGCCACCGACCACGCCCCCCACGCATCCTCGGAGAAGGACGTAGAGTTCGACCTGGCCCCGTTCGGCATATCAGGTTTTGAGACCGCCGTTTCGTTGTCGATGAAGCTGGCGCGTGATGGAGGTCTGTCTCTGATGGAGCTTGTCGGCAAGATGACCGTGAACCCCGCCAAGGCCATTGGCCTTGATGCCCCGTCTCTCAAGGTGGGAGGCGTGGCGGACATTACCATAATAGACCCGGATGCGGTCAGGACGGTTGACCCCAAGGCCATGCTCAGCAAGGGCAAGAACACTGCGTTTACAGGTATGGAGCTTGTCGGCTGGCCGGTACTTACAGTTTTGGGTGGAAGGATTATATCGAGATGAAGAAGGCGATACTTGCGCTTGCGGACGGTACTGTGTTCGAGGGCGTTTCATTCGGGGCGGAGGGCGTAGTGGCTGGCGAGGTGGTGTTCAACACCTCTATGACCGGCTACCAGGAGATACTCACCGACCCATCGTACAAGGGCCAGATGGTCACGATGACCTACCCGCTCATCGGTAACTACGGGGTGAACATGGAGGACATCGAGTCCGGCCACCCGTGGGCCGAAGGCTTCATCGTCAAGGAGTGCTGCGAGTACCCCAGCAACTGGCGAAGCTGCGGGAGCCTGGACTCATACTTAAAGAGCTACGGCATAGTTGGCATACAGGGCATCGACACGCGCGCTTTGACAAAGCATATAAGGGACAAGGGCGCGCAGCAGGGCATAATATCCACCACAAAGCTCGACGCCAAGGACCTCTGTCAGAGGGCCGCAGCGCTGCCCTCGATGGTTGGCCAGGATTTGGCAAAAGAGGTCAGTTGCAAGCTTACCTACAAGTGGCGCGAGAAAACATGGGATTTAGAGAAGGGCTACACGGATGCCGAACACGTTACGCTCAAGGTTGTAGCATACGACTTCGGTATTAAGCGAAACATAGTGAGGATACTCGCCTCGATGGGCTGCGACGTTACGGTCGTACCAGCGTTCACCACCTGGCAGGAAGTGATGGCGATGGAGCCGGACGGCGTGCTGTTAAGCAACGGCCCCGGCGACCCTGAGCCTGTGACCTACGCCGTGGAGGCCATAAAGGGCTTGATTGGTAAAGTCCCCATATTCGGCATTTGCCTGGGCCACCAGCTATTGGGCATCGCGCTCGGCGGCAAGACTTATAAGCTGAAGTTCGGGCACCACGGCGGCAACCAGCCGGTGATGGATTTGACTACAAGGAAAGTCGAGATAACTGCGCAGAATCACGGCTTCGCGGTAGACATGGACACCGTGCCGGACACCATAGAGCTTACGCACGTGAACTTGAACGACAAGACGGTCGAGGGCATCCGCCACAAGGAGCTGCCGATATTCTCGGTGCAGTACCACCCGGAAGCGTCCCCCGGCCCGCGTGACTCAAGCTACCTCTTCGAGAGGTTCGTGGCGATGATGGAGATCGAAAAACTGAAAGTGCATGGTTAGCCCCCACCCTGCCCTCCGTGCTTGGGCGCACCGCATTTGACCATCTTCGGAGCCTTCGGCCCCGTGTGGTGGCCGCAGGTGGGGAGGGTAAGTTGTAGTTGCCCGATTCATCGGGCGCTTTTGTAGGGCGCGCCACCATCGACGAAAGCTTACGCCGTTTTAGAGAGACTGCATTATATGAATACTAATCACAGGATAATAATAGGCGATTCAAGACGCATGGACGATGTCGCGGATGAGTCCGTACACTTAATCGTCACATCTCCGCCTTACTGGCAGTTAAAGGACTACGGCTTTGCCGGGCAGATAGGCTTCAACGATTCATACGAGGATTACATCAATAACTTGAACCTCGTATGGAATGAGTGCTTCAGGGTATTGCACCCTGGCTGTCGCATGGCGATTAACATAGGAGACCAGTTCGCGCGCTCCGTGTACTATGGCAGGTACAAGATAATACCCATACGTGAAGAGATAATCAGGTTCTGTGAGACCATAGGGCTCGATTACATGGGCGCGGTAATATGGCAGAAAAAGACTTCAATGAACACCACCGGCGGTGCGACCATCATGGGTTCGTTTCCAAACCCAAGGAACGGCATACTTGAACTCGACTACGAGTTCATATTGATATTTAAAAAATTGGGCATCCCGCCGAAGGTGTCGTCAAAACAAAAAGAGCATTCAAGTATGACGAAAGAGGAGTGGAAGGAGTATTTCGCCGGGCACTGGTATTTCAACGGCACAAGGCAAGACAAGCATATAGCAATGTTCCCGGAGGAGCTTCCGAGGCGGCTCATTAGGATGTTCACCTTCCCCGGCGAGACCGTGTTGGACCCGTTCATAGGCAGTGGGACTACATCGCTTGCGGCGATGAACTTGGATAGAAATTCCATCGGATATGAGGCCAATGAAGAACTCCTGGATGTGATTAAGGAAAAGGTTGGCGTTTCTGAGTTAGTAAGGCAGACGGGCTTGGAAAAGGATTGGCGCGAAGAATTTGACAAGCTGCCATATCGGTTCAAGGACCCGGTCAAGTTCGACAAGAAGGTGGATCCGGGTAAACTTCGGTTCGGCTCAAAGGTAGCCTTCGGCGATACCGGAGTCAGGGATGTTTTTTACAGGGTGAAGGAGATAATATCGCCGGTGCTGGTCGCCCTTGACAACGGCCTCAAAGTCAGGCTTATAGGGGTAAGGGATATGCCCGCGTGCAGGGAAGCGGCGATGGAATTTATCAGGCTCAAGACGGCAGGCCAGCAGGTTTTCATGAAGTTCGATACAGTGAAGCACGATGCGGATGGCAACATCCGGGCGTATCTGTATCTCAAGAACAAGACCTTTGTAAATGCGCATTTAATTAAAAGAGGGCTTGCCGAGGTGGACACTGCCGACTCATTCCTTTACAAGGCGAAGTTTATTTCTCTTAACAGAGAGAAGGTCAGCGCTTGAAAACCACCGTCAAGATAACCAACGACGAAATTAAGCAATATCTGGATGTACCTGCTTATGAATTTCCAAAGTACTCGACCCAGATATTAAACCTCGCAAACCAGAATGCACAGGCCACACGACCGAGAGTAGTTGGTCAGATGAGCGAACTGATACAGGAGTTCCCGCACAAGACCATAAAGGAATGGGAGGAGTGGTATCTTGAAGGACACCCGGAAGCGATAGGGGCCGCCTCCGAGAAGCTGATGGAGATGGTGGAGAACCTTAAGGACGCAATGGGTAAGATTGACAAGGAGCTTGTGACAGCATGGGTCAGGGACTTGGTAATCATCAAGACGTTTATTGGGTTGAGGTTTCAGGAAGCGATACTGAAGAAGGCAGCGGAATCCATGTCCACAGGTTATCGGATGTCATCGCCGGAAGACGAATCAAAGGGCATAGACGGTTACATCAACGACGTACCTGTAAGTATTAAGCCTTCTTCTTACAAACAGAAGGCGGCTCTAAGAGAAAACATTGTTACAGCTATCGTCTATTACGAAAAGGTCAAAGATGGCATAGTAGTTGATTTTGAAGAGCTGTTTGCAGGCGATTAATATGCAGCCCGGATATTTGAAAATTCCGCTCGACGAGTTAAGAGGCCGCGCGGCGAAGGCCAAAGAGAAGCTCAAGGACTGCGACCTCTGCCCGAACAACTGCCGGGTCAACCGGCTTGATGGGGAGGTCGGGGTGTGCAGGGCGGGGGCGGAGGCGAAGGTCGCCTCGTGGAACCTGCATAACGGCGAGGAGCCGCCGATTAGCGGGACGCGCGGCTCCGGCACTATATTCTTCAGCTTCTGCACACTCAAGTGCGCGTACTGCCAGAACTGGCCCATCAGCCAGAAGGGCAACGGGGAAGAGACCGACGCGGCGGGCCTCGCGGGCATGATGCTGGAGTTGAAGAGGCGCGGCGCGCATAACGTGAACTTCGTCACGCCGACCCACTATATGCCGCAGATACTTGAGGCGCTGTGCATCGCGGTGGAGGCTGGGTTAGACCTGCCCATCGTGTACAACACGAGCGGGTACGAGGTGCTGCCATCGCTCAGGCTGCTCGACGGCATAGTGGACGTGTACCTGCCGGACATGCGCTACGCATGCGACAAGCAGGCGAAGAAATACTCCAGGGCCAAGATGTACTCCGCGTACAACCGCGCGGCGGTCAAGGAGATGTACCGGCAGGTGGGCAACCTCGTCACGGACGAGGACGGGCTGGCGGTTAAGGGGCTTATAGTACGCCACCTGGTGCTGCCGGGCGGTATATCGGGCACGGAGGAGGTAATGAAGTTCCTCGCCTCCGAGGTCTCAAAGGGCGTGTACATAAGCCTTATGAGCCAGTACTTCCCCGCTCACAAGGCCACAACGATACCGGAGATTTCGAGGAAAGTTACCGCCGATGAGTACCAGGCGGCGGTGGATATATTGGAGAAATACGGACTGGAAGAAGGTTGGGTGCAGGAGGGGTATTAGAGTCGAAACCCCTCACCCCAACAAATAAGGGCCGACACATGGGTCGGCCCCTACATGATGGTCGCCTGATAAAACAGGCAATTACATTTGATTAGGAAGGTGTTGATTTGCCCAAGCGTACCGACATAAAGAAGATACTGATAATAGGACCCGGCCCGATAATAATAGGCCAGGCATGCGAGTTCGACTACTCCGGCACCCAGGCCTGCAAGGCGCTCAGGGAGGAAGGCTACGAGGTGGTGCTGGTCAACTCGAACCCGGCCACCATTATGACCGACCCTGAGCTGGCGCACAGGACGTACATCGAGCCGATTCGCCCGGAGGTGGTCGAGAAGATAATAGAGCGCGAAAGGCCGGACGCGCTGCTGCCTACTATGGGCGGACAGACCGCGCTCAACACGGCGGTCTCGCTTGCCGAGATGGGCGTGCTGGCGAAGTACGGAGTAGAGCTAATCGGCGCGAAGCTGCACGCGATAAAGAAGGCCGAGGACAGAGAAGAGTTCAAAGACGCGATGAAGCGCATAGGACTTGAGCTGCCTGCGTCCGGGTACGCACACTCGCGTTCCGAGGCCATGAAGGTCATAGGCGACATCGGCTTCCCCGCAATCATCAGGCCGTCCTTCACGCTCGGCGGCACGGGCGGGAGCGTCGCATATAACATAGAAGAGTTCGAGACCCAGGTGGACTGGGGCCTTGCAGCAAGCCCCTCCCACGAGATACTCGTCGAGGAGTCCGTGATAGGCTGGAAGGAGTACGAGCTCGAGGTGATGCGCGACATGAAGGACAACGTCGTCATCGTGTGCTCGATAGAGAACCTGGACCCGATGGGCGTACACACAGGCGACAGCATTACTGTCGCGCCCGCGCAGACCCTCACTGACAAGGAATACCAGATAATGCGCGATGCGTCCATCCGCATCATCAGGGAGATAGGCGTGGACACCGGAGGCTCGAACATCCAGTTCGGTGTGAACCCCGTTGACGGCAAGATGGTCGTGATAGAGATGAACCCCCGCGTGTCGCGAAGCTCCGCGCTCGCCTCCAAGGCGACAGGGTTCCCGATAGCAAAGATTGCGGCCAAGCTCGCGGTAGGGTACACACTCGACGAGATAACAAACGACATCACAAAGGTGACGCCCGCGTCGTTCGAGCCTACTATAGACTACGTGGTGACCAAGTTCCCGCGCTTCGCCTTCGAGAAGTTCCCGCAGGCGGACCAGACGCTCACCACGCAGATGAAGTCAGTCGGCGAGGCGATGGCGATAGGGCGCACCTTCAAGGAGTCCCTACAGAAGGCGATACGCTCCCTTGAGATAGGCTCGTACGGCTTCGAGGGCAGGGACGAGAGCCTGGAAGTCATAAAAGACCAGATAAAGACCCCGACCTGGGACCGCCTCTGGCTCCTTGCAGAGGGCTTCAGAAAAGGGCTGTCAATCGCGGATGCATACGAGAACACAAAGATAGACCCGTGGTTCCTGAACAACATAGAGGAAATAGTCGCCTACGAGCGAAACATCGCCGAGGAGGCCAGGCATTCGGGGCTTACTCACGACACCATGAAGCGCGCAAAACAGATGGGCTTCTCCGACAGGAGACTGTCCGGGCTAACGGGCATGAGCGAGGACAAGGTGCGCGCCATGCGCAGGGAGCACGGAATAAACCCGGTGTATAAGACGGTTGACACCTGCGGCGCGGAGTTCGTAGCGTATACCCCGTACCTGTATTCTACATATGAGACCGAGTGCGAGGCCGCGCCCACCGACAGGAAGAAGGTGGTGATATTAGGCGGCGGGCCGAACAGGATAGGCCAGGGCATAGAGTTCGACTACTGCTGCGTGCACGGTGCGTTCGCCCTGAAGGAAGACGGGCTTGAGACCATAATGGTCAACTGCAACCCGGAGACGGTCAGCACGGACTACGACACCTCGGACAGGCTGTACTTCGAGCCCCTGACGCTCGAAGACGTGCTTGCCATCGTGGACAAGGAGAAGCCCTTCGGCGTGATAGTGCAGTTCGGCGGGCAGACGCCGCTCAAGCTGGCCGTGCCGCTTGAGAAGGCCGGGGTGAAGATAATAGGCACATCGCCGGACTCCATAGACAGGGCGGAGGACCGCGAGCGGTTCAAAGAACTGCTCAACAAGCTTGGCCTCAAGCAGCCGGACAACGGCATAGCGTGGAGCACAGAGGAGGCCGAGACTGTCGCGGAGAGGATAGGGTTCCCAATTATCGTCAGGCCGTCTTACGTGCTTGGCGGCAGGGCGATGGAGATATGCTACGACGTGGCGAGCCTGAGACGCTACATGGTGCACGCGGTAAAGGTATCTCCTGAACACCCCATACTGATAGACAAGTACCTGGAGGACGCGGTCGAGGTGGACGTGGACGCCATCTCGGACGGCAAGGTCGCAATCATCGGCGGCATCATGGAACATATAGAGGAGGCTGGCGTGCATTCCGGCGACTCGGCCTGCTCTCTGCCGCCTTACTCGCTCGGCAAGGACGTCATAGACGTCATATCCACGCAGACCAAGGCTATGGCAATGGAGCTTGGGGTGGTGGGACTGATGAACGTGCAGTTCGCCGTGAAGGAAGGCGAGATATTTATACTCGAAGTGAACCCCAGGGCGTCCCGCACAGTGCCGTTCGTCAGCAAGGCGACCGGCGTGCAGCTTGCCAAGCTGGCGGCGAGAGTAATGGCCGGGAAGACACTGGCCGAGCTTGGCTTTACTAAAGAGATAGAGGTCTGCTATACCTCCGTAAAGGAGGCTGTGTTCCCATTCAGCAAGTTCCCGGGTGTGGACACGATCCTCGGCCCTGAGATGAAGTCCACCGGAGAGGTGATGGGCATAGACGCGAACTTCGGCAAGGCCTTCGCAAAGGCCCAGTCGGGCGCTGGCTCGCACCTGCCTAACACGGGTAAGGTATTCGTCAGCGTAAAGGACCATGACAAGAACCAGACGCTGGTGGACATAGTGGGCGAGCTGCTCGGTATGGGCTTTAAGGTGGAGGCCACGCGCGGCACGGTGAAGTATCTGGCCGAGCACGGCCTGCAGGTGGACTCCATAAACAAGGTCAAGGAGGGCCGCCCGCACATAGTCGACCACATAAAGAACGGCGAGATATGCATGGTCATAAACACGGTATTCGGGGCGCAGTCCCAGCAGGACTCCTACAGCATAAGGCGCACTGCGCTGACCCAGAACGTGCCTTACTTCACCACGCTTGCGGGCGCGAGGGCGGCGGTAAGCGCGATAAGCTCCAACCTTCAGGCGGAATGCACCGTCAGGACGATACAGGAATATCATCTTGACTTGCGGGCCTGACCGAACGATAATGTACACGTAGTTTAAACTACCTAAAGGAGCTTACATAGCTGATGTCCGAGAAGATGCCGATGACCAAGAAGGGCTACGTGATGCTCCAGGACGAACTGGAGCGCCTGAGGAAAGTGGAGCGCCCCAAGAACATCCGTGACATCGAGGAGGCCAGGGGCCACGGAGACCTGTCCGAGAACGCGGAGTACCACGCCGCAAAGGAGAGGCAGGGCTTTATAGAGGGCCGCATACAGGAACTCCAGGGCAAGCTCGCCCATGCCCAGGTGATTGATACCAGCAAACTTTCAAACGAAAAAGTGGTCTTCGGGACTACCGTGGTACTCCTCGACCAGGACTCATCCGAGGAGAAGCGTTATATGCTTGTCGGCACGGACGAGGCCGACTTGAAAGAGGGGAAGATTTCAACCCTGTCACCCGTGGGCAAGGCGTTGCTCGGCCATGTGGCAGGGGACACCGTCACCATCAAGGTACCAGCCGGCACCGTCGACTACGAGGTGCTCGAAATTCTCTTCGAGGATTGATGCAGGTCACGGTCACACGAAACGAAAACGTATTCAAGGACTACTACCTGCTCGAAGTCAGGGGAAAGGGCCTGGGGGGCAGAGTATCCCCGGGCCAGTTCTTTATGATAAAGGTGGGGTACGGCACCGACCCTCTGCTCAGACGCCCCATCAGCCTGCACAAGATAGTATCGAAGGACACCGTAAGGCTCCTGTATAAAGAAGTCGGACGCGGCACCGGGCTGATGTCCCGTATGGTACCCGGCGACACGATGGACGTGGTGGGCCCGCTCGGAAACGGCTTCAGTGTGCCCGGCCATACGACACACGCCATGCTGGTAGCGGGCGGCATAGGCGTAGCGCCGCTCCTTGGGCTTGCAGAGCGTCTGCGCCATGAGCACCCGTCAATGAGCGTGGCCGCATTCATAGGCGGACGCAGCGGGGACGACGTGCTCGGGACTGCCGAGTTCAGGCGGTTCGGCATAAAGACGTACATCAGCACGGAGGACGGGAGCCTGCCCAGAAAAGGGCGCATAACGGACTCGCTGGAAGAATACATCACCAAGTACGCGAAGCACGGGACTAAGGGCTGGACGATATACACCTGCGGCCCTAAGCCTATGATGATGGGCGTGGCGGCTATTGCCTCCATGCACGGCATAAAGTGCTACGCGTCTTTAGAGTCGAGGATGGCCTGCGGGGTGGGCGCGTGCGTTGGCTGCGTCACGAGTATAGTAGACAGGGAACACGGCGGCTCTACATACAAGCTCGTCTGCAAGGATGGGCCGGTGTTTGATACGGAGGAAGTGGTTTGGTAGGTAAGTGAGCACATCCTGAAAAAGGGCCGACACATGGGTCGGCCCCTACAATTAGGTGGATTATATATTGACTTCCAAAGAAACTAAAAAAGAAGTCTCCCTCGAAGTCTCGCTCGGGCCGCTCAAGCTCAAGAACCCGGTAATCACTGCGTCCGGGACGTTCGGGTACGGGGAGGAATACTCCAAGTACTTCGACCTGAGCAGGCTGGGCGGTATAACGGTAAAGGGGCTTTCCCTGAAACCCCTGCCGGGCAACCCTCCACCGAGGATTACCGAGACGCCCTCCGGGATGCTGAACGCCATAGGCCTGCAGAACGTGGGCGTGGAGGAATTCGTCCATAATAAATTGCCCTTTTTACACAAGTATGATATAAAGGTAATCGCCAATATCTTCGGCAATACGATAGAAGAATACGAGGCCGTGGCCGCGAGGCTCGACAGGGCCGACGGCGTTCACGCAATCGAGGTCAATATATCCTGTCCCAACGTCAAGAAGGGCGGGATGGCCTTTGGCACTGACCTCGATTCCACCTATGATGTTTTACGAGCGGTGAGGGGGACGACAAGCCTCCCCGTGATTGCAAAGCTCTCGCCTAACGTGACCGACGTAGTGCCGTTTGCGGAGGCCGCGGCCAGGGCGGGCGTTGACGCTCTCTCACTTATAAACACGCTGCTCGGTATGTCAATCGACATAAAGACGAGACGTCCAAAGCTCGCAAACGTAACCGGCGGCCTGTCCGGCCCCGCTATAAGGCCGGTAGCCATAAGGATTGTATGGCAGGTGCACAGGGCCGTCGGTTTGCCCATCATAGGCATGGGCGGTATAATTGATGCAGCCGACGCCGTAGAGTTCATGCTTGCGGGCGCTACGGCTGTGGCGGTAGGCACGGCCAACTTCATAAATCCGACTGCGGCAGTCGACGTGGTCGACGGCATAACCAAGTATCTGACGGAGAATAATATTGACGATGTCAATCGCCTCGTGGGTCAGGTCGATTTGCAGGCTTAGCGCCCTCGCGGGCGCTTTGCTGATACTGTTGGCGGCTGGGTCGTGTGCTGCGGCGGTGAATACGCCGGAGAAGGCTGCGGACCTGACGATATTCTTTACCAGCGATACGCGCGGGATGCTAAGGAGGTGCGGCTGTTCCGAGGGCCAGATGGGCGGCCTGTCCGCAAGGGCAAGCTACATCAAGGCACACCGTGTCGAGAGCCGTACGCTCGTGCTGGACGCGGGCGACATGCTCTTCGACGGCATCAACCCCGAAAGACCCAACAAGGAATTTAACGTACTGAAGGCCCAAACCGTATTGAAGGCGATGGAGGAGTCTGGCTATGATGCTACTGCCTACGGCGAGTACGACTTCGCATACGGCCTGGACTTCCTCAAGTATGTGACAACAGGTACAATGCTCCGGCCTCTTGCCGCAAACGTGTCCATAGATTCAAAGACGGTGCTGTTCAAGAAGGGACTGATAAAGAAGTTAAATGGCATCACGGTCGGAGTAGTCGGCTTGATGGACTCCGCGTTCCCCTACAAGGACTTTAACCAAACATTCAGGGGCGTCACCGTCTCGGACACAAAACAGGCCGCCGACCGGGAGGTATTGGAACTTCACAAAGGCGCGGTGGACATCGCCATCGTGCTTGCCCACCTGAGCGTCACCGACCCGGAAGGCTTCGTAAAGGGCCTCTCAGGCGTGGATATAGTGATACAGGGCCATAGCCAGGACGTGCTTGAGAAACCTGAAAAGATAGGCGACACACTTCTGGTCAAGGGCTTCGACAAGGGCAAGCATATTGGCAGGCTCGACCTCTGGCTTACCGACAAGGGCGGCAGGAAGGCGATAGGGGACTACAGGTATTCCGTAATAGACGTGGACGAGTCCATCCCGCCCGACCTGAAGGTCGAGGAGATAATAGCCGGGTACAGGGCTGCGCTTAAGGAGCGGCTCTTCGTAACGCAGGAAAACGACCCGCCGGACGCAGGGCATTACATAGGCCCCGCAAACTGCAAGGGTTGTCACGAGGAGCAATACACAAACTGGTCTGCGACCGCGCACGCAAGGGCGTACGCCGACCTTGTGAAGACGGGCGACCAATATGACCCTGAGTGCCTGCCGTGTCATACGACCGGCTACGGGTATGCGTCCGGCTTCAGCGTGGTGAACAACAAGTTCCCGGACGTGACGTGCGAGTCCTGCCACGGACGGGGTTCGCTGCACGCGGACGGGACGCCGCCGGCGGCTTCGACAATAAAGAAGGTTGTGGACGAGGCCTCATGCCGGGCCTGTCACGACGACTACAACAGCCCTAACTTCGAGTTCGAGCGGTACAAGAAGATGGGCGGGGCGCACAGGGGCAAGTAGCGACCTGTAGTTGCCTGATTTATCAGGCGACTGTTTCGTAGGGGCCGTACCAAGCGAAGCGCGTGTCGGCCCTTCATCCAAAATCATTTATACAGAGGCATATTGCAATGGACCTTCCGAAAAACGTAATCACGCTCACGACCGACTTCGGCACCAGGGACTACTTCGCCGGGGCCATGAAGGGCGTGATGCTCTCGATAAACAATACCGTGCAGGTGGTAGACATATCGCACGAGGTGCCCTCGCACGACATCTGGGGCGCGGCTTATCTGATAGGTGCGTCATACAACTTCTTCCCCCAGCACACCGTGCACGTTGTTGTGGTAGACCCAGGCGTGGGGAGCCAGAGGCGACCGATACTCGCGGTTACGGACAAGCACTACTTCATCGCGCCGGACAACGGTGTGCTTTCGTTTGTATTCAAGGACCCGGCGTTCTCGCGCGTGATACACATTGACGCGGAGCACTACTTCCTGCCGTTGAAGGGGTCCACATTCCACGCGAGGGACATATTCGCCCCCTCTGCCGCGTGGCTGTCCAAGGGCGTCGAGGCAGACAAATTCGGCGAGGAAATTACGGACTACGCGCGCTTCAACATACCCGACCCGGCGAAGGAGTCGGCGGACGTGATGGCGGGTGAGGTCGTCTACATAGACAAGTTCGGCAACTCGATAACAAACATCACCTACGATGAGCTGTACGACGCTATGGGGGAGGAGAGGCTTGCCTCCTGCAAGATACAGGTTAAAGAGACTACGATAAACGGGATTTCTCCCTTCTATGCCTCGATCGAGAAGGGCGCGGCCGGAGCGGTGGTTAACGGCAACGGCTTCATCGAGGTGTTCGTGAACCAGGGCGACGCAAGGAAGCAGCTCGGCCTCAGACGCAGTGAGAAGGTCAAGGTTATTTGCGGCTGATTGTATTACCCGGAGGCAACAAAATGTCAAAGAAGATACTGGTCGTTGACGACGAGATGCACATCATAAGGATCGTCAAGTACAAGCTCGAATCGGCAGGCTACCAGGTGCTCTCAGCGCTGAACGGGGCGGACGCTCTGAAGATTGCAAAGGAGGACAAGCCCGCGTTGATATTCCTGGACGTGATGATGCCCGGCATTAACGGCTACGAGGTCTGCTCGCAGTTGAAGAACAGCCCCGCGACCAGGGACATAATAATAATCATGTTGACCGCCAAGGGTCAGGAGTCCGATAAGATTAAAGGCCTGGAGGTGGGCGTGGACGAGTACATAACCAAGCCTTTCAGCCCGCAGGACCTCCTGGACAGGGCGCGGGACCTGTTAGGCTGAGTGGTCAATGAGAAGTTTTAAGGTGTTGACCTTCGGCTGTCAGATGAACGAACACGACTCGGAGAAGATAGCCGGGTCGCTGAAGGCCGAGGGGTTCGTCGAAGCCGTTGCCGAAGAGGACGCCGACCTTATTGTGCTGAACACCTGCTCTATACGCGAGAAGGCGGAGCAGAAGTTCTACAGCGAGGTCGGAAAGTTCAGGAAGCAAAAAGAGGAAAACCCGTCACTCATCATCGCAGTATCCGGCTGTATTGCCCAACAGGAAGGCATCAAAATCCTGCGCCGCGCACCGCACGTTAATTTCATATTCGGAAACCAGAACATTACCGAACTTCCGGGCCTTATAGCAGGGGCCGGGTCACGAAAGCCGCGCGCCCTGACAGAATTCGGGACGGGTTACGAACACGCACTTCTGCCCGTCGAACGCGAAAGCCCCGTGAAGGCGTTCGTAAACATAATGTACGGATGCGACAACTTCTGCAGTTACTGCGTCGTGCCATACGTGCGAGGCAGGGAGAAAAGCCGAAGGCCGGATGATATAGTACGCGAGATAGAGACACTGGTCTCTCACGGGTGCAGGGAGGTGACGCTACTGGGCCAGAACGTCAATTCTTACGGGCGGGGACTCGATGGCGCAGGGATGGACTTCCCCGGACTTTTGAGGATGGTGGACGGCATCGACGGCCTCCTGCGCATACGCTTTGTGACCTCGCACCCGAAGGACCTCTCGGGCCCGCTAATCGACGCTATGGCCTCGCTCCCGAAGGTCTGCAAAAACCTGCACCTGCCCGTGCAGTCTGCGTCCGACAGGGTGCTTGCCGCGATGAACAGGGGGTACACCTTCGCCGATTATATGTCGAAGTTAGACAGGCTGAAGGCCGCCATGCCGGATATAACGCTCTCGACCGACATCATAGTGGGATTTCCCGGAGAGACGGAAGAGGACTATGAGCTGACCGTCGATGCGCTCGCCGATATAGCTTATGACAGCATATTCTCATTCAAGTACTCAAGGCGTCCCAACACAAAGGCACTGAAGCTGCCCGACCACATCCCTGAAGACGTGAAGGCTGCGAGGCTCGACCGCATAATAAACATGCAGAACGAGATAACAACGCGGAAGAACGAGGCGCGCGCAGGTATGGTGGAGGAGGTCCTTGTGGAGGGGCCGGACAAGTCGGGCGTGACGGGCAGGCTGATGGGGAAAAGCCGTGGCGGCAATACGGTCAACTTCGCAGGCGATGCATCGCTTGTGGGGAAGGTTGTGCGGGTGAGGATAACCGAAGGCAAGAAGCATTCGCTGGTCGGGGAACCCTTATGAAGTTCACTATCAGAAGCCTCGGCTGCAAGATAAGCCAGTTCGACTCGCAGTCGCTCCGTGACGGGCTGTTGGCTACGGGCGCTGTACCTGCCGGAGTTGGCGAGGTGGCGGACATCTTCGTCATAAACACGTGCACCGTCACAAAGAAGAGCGACTACCAGTGCAGGCAGGCGATTAGGAAGGCGGTCAGTGAAAAACCCGAGGGCGGCAGGGTGCTGGTGACCGGGTGTTACGCGCTGACCAATCCGGACGAGATAAAAAGCATACCGGGGGTTGACCTTATCGCAGGCATGGAGGAACTGATCAACCTGGAGCTGAGTGGGGCCAATAAGGCTGCCCCATTGACCGTTTCTTCCGCTACTGGCCGTTCACGCGCGTACCTGAAGGTGCAGGAGGGCTGCAACGCCTATTGCAGTTACTGTATAGTGCCTTACGCGCGGGGCAGGAGCAGGAGCGCACCGTCCGACGAGATTATACAAAAGGCAGACGCGCTTATTAAGCAAGGGTTCCACGAAATAGTGCTGACCGGCGTCCACCTGGGCGCGTACGGGGGCGACCTGACTGAGAGCACAAACCTCGCCTCCCTGACAAAAAAGGTATTGGCAAGGCCGGGGCTTGGACGACTGAGGCTCAGCTCGCTCGAACCCGGTGAGTTCGACGACAACATGATGGACGTCGTGTCGTCCGAGGCGGGCAAGATGCTTTGCAGGCATTTTCATCTGCCGCTCCAGTCCGCCTCCGATAAGGTGTTAGAATCTATGGGGCGCAGGTATCGCTTCGAGGACTACCTTAAAGTTGTTGAAAGGCTCGACAGGCTCGTGTCGGGAAGCTGCATCGGTGCGGACGTTATAGTAGGATACCCGATAGAGGACAGGGCGGATTTCGAGGAGACGTATAAAAGGATAGAAGACTCCCCCATAAACTACCTGCACGTGTTCGCATACTCGCCGAGGCCGGGCACGCGTGCATATGCAATGGGAGACAAGGTGAGAGGCGACGAGAAAAAATACAGGAGCCACCGCCTCCGCGAGTTGGCGGAGAAGAAGAACGCGGAGTTCAGACGCGGGTTCGAGGGCAACACGATGACGGTGGTGGTGGAGGACAAGGGCGGCAACATAAGCGGGCTTACGGACAACTACATCCGCATCGCCCTCACAGATACAAACCTCGTACCCAAATCGGCGGTCAGCGTGGTCATAGAGCGGGCAGAGGACGGCACTTTAACAGGCAGGGTAAAATGAGCAAGGCGTTGGCATTATTCTCCGGCGGTCTGGATAGCATGCTGGCTGCAAGGGTTGTGATGGAGCAGGGAGTGGAAGTTACCGCGCTCCAGTTCATCACGCCCTTTTTCGGGTACAGGCACAAAGGACACGAGGACGAGGCGGCGGAAGAGTTCAAGCGTAAGTACGGGATAGACTGCGTCATCGTGGACGTATCCAGGGAATACGTCACTATGATAAGAGACCCCAAGTACGGGTACGGCAAGAACTTCAACCCCTGTATAGACTGCAAGATATTTATGATGCGCCGCGCAAAGGAGATGATGGTGAGCCTCGGTGCCGACTTCATCGTGTCCGGCGAGGTGCTCGGCCAGAGGCCTATGTCCCAGAGGAGGGACGCGCTGAGGATAGTGGAGAGGGACTCGGGGTTAGACTACTACCTTCTGAGGCCGCTGTGCGCAAAGCTTTTGAAGCCGACATACCCGGAGGAGCATGGGCTGATAGACAGAGAAAAGCTCTATGACATATCGGGCCGTTCAAGGAAGAGGCAGATGGAACTGGCTGCCGGGTTCGGCATATCCGATTACGAGACGCCCGCGGGCGGATGCCAGCTCACAGACCCTATACTATCCAAAAGGGTGGAGTGGTTCCTGCGCACGCACGATACCTTCGAGGTGGAGGACCTGAGCCTGCTTGCCACCGGCCGGCATTTCGAGCTCCCCGGCGGCATGCTGTACGTAGGGAGGAACAAGGGCGAAAACGAAAAGATAGACGGGCTTGTAAGGGAGGGAGACTACATAATAAAAGTGAGCGACAGGCCCGGCCCGGTGACGCTTTTCAGAGGGGAGGCAGGCGACGATACCCTGCGCCTTGCGGCGCGCATAACGGCAAGGTACTCGGACACTAAAGACATGGAAGAGGTCCCCGTAAGGATTACAAGGAAGGGCGGGGAGGTGGAGAACATTATCGTGTCTCGCATAGGTGAGGCGGAGCTTGACGCCCTCAGGGCAAAATATTAGTTGAACGCCGGGCGGTTATCGGTTATTATATGGGCGAGGAGGAGCCCTCACCCCCGGCCCCTCCCCCGCAGGTGGGGAGGGGAGATGGTCATTGCGAGGAGCGTCAGCGACGCGGCAATCTCAGCTATAAATATAATATCAACTGCGCCCAATGAATTGGGCAGCTACAAATTAATATGGAGGATACATCATGTACTCCCGTATCTCTTACCTGCTCATAGTATTCATTGCAGCCGTGATGTTTTCCGGCTGCGCCTCGTCCAGGAAGAACATCTCCTATGACCCGGACTGGGGAGAGGTCAAGAGGATGGACAAGGCGGTAAGCGCCGTATTGATACCCGTAGTCGACTTGAGAGAGAACACGAAGACCTACCCCAAGCAGGTCATTATTCATACTGATTACAGCGGCAACGTGTCCTACGACATAAACGACCGCGCGGTGGACGAGGTAATCCAGGAGGCCATTGTCGCCGAGCTTGAGAAGCTGGGCGTCAAACTAATCGAGGTTAAGGGCATCAACGGCCCCGTCGACAAGGACTCTGCGGATAGGATAAGGAAGAGGGTGGCTGAAGACCACCCTGATGCAAAGGTCGCATTCGGGGCGAACATAAAGGATTTCATCGCCACATCGCAGAGGACCATGTTCGCAAACAACGTGAAGGTCTCGGCATCGCTCGAATTTTATGTGATGGACATGGAGACCGGCACGCTTGCGTGGTCCGACTACAAGACCGAGTTCGAGGACACGGTAGCGACTGCCGAGCATAACTATATGATTGCCCAACTAAACAAGGCCCTCGTAAACCTCATGCAGAAGAGCATCAGGGACAACGACGCCCTCAAGGAAACTCTCCTGAAGGCGTCCAAGCGTTAGGCAGGTATGCCTATTTAGTAGGCAACAAATCCCGATGCGCTGAGAGGTGAGGGCCGTACCCTTTATCAACAAGGTTAGTAACAGGTTATCCACCTGGGCTGTGGATTGGAGGGCTAACCTGCCGTAATATCGGAGGTTTCGGTCTGGCGTTCTAAAATCTCTTTATAATCGCATATTTAGTGTTTCGCTGTACTGGGGCAAAACCGGCGTCTTTTATCAGAAATACGAGTTCACTAACGCTCATGGTGTTTCTGACGCCTGCTGCCGCCACTACGTTCTCTTCTATCATGGTGCTGCCGAAATCGTTCGCCCCGAACCGGAGCGCAACCTGGCCCATAGCAGAGCCCTGAGTGACCCATGAGGCCTGCACGTTTGGGAAGTTGTCGAGGAACACCCTCGAAAAGGCCAGCACCCTCAGGTACTCCACCCCAGTCGCCGTCCTGCCTCCAAGCTCTGTGTTGCCCGGCTGGTAGGTCCAGGGAATAAAAGCGGTGAAACCACCATGAATCTCCTGCATCTCGCGGAGCCGTCTCAGGTGCTCCACTATGTCATCAATCGTCTCCACGCTCCCGAACATCATAGTGGCGGTGGTCGGCATGCCCATCTCCTGGGCCGCGAGCATGACCTCCCGCCAACCCTTCCAGCGTATCTTCTTCGGACTGACCGCGCCCCTGACCGAATCGATGAGTATCTCCGCCCCTCCGCCCGGTATGGAGTCGAGCCCGCTTTCCTTCAGCCTTTCAAGGGTGTCTTTGAGGCTCAGGCCGGATTCCGAGGCGATGTGCTTCACCTCAGCGGGTGAGAGGCCGTGTATGTTTATATCGAACCGCTTTTTTATACCCTTAAACAGCCTCTCGTAATACGTGATGTCTAACCCAGGGTGAAGCCCACCCTGGATGAGTATCTGCGTACCGCCCAACTCTATGGTTTCTTTAATTTTCTTGTAAATTGCCCGGTCGGACAGGAGGTAGGCCTCCGGGTCAGATTCGTCCCTGAAGAATGCGCAGAAGCGGCACTTGTTGATACACACGTTGGTGTAGTTTATGTTCCGGTCAATTACAAAGCTGACGATGCCTTCCGGGTGGAGCCTCCGGCGGACCAGGTCTGCGGCACGGCCAAGGGACAAAAGGTCAGCGCCTTTAAACAGTGCCAGTCCCTCGTCGGGCGTAAGCCTTTTGCCGGCCTCTATTTTATTTAAGAGCTTTTTCAAAATTTCCTTATCACCCCCACCCTGGCCCTCCCCCGCAGGTGGGGAGGGTGAAAGGGTTAATTCCAAATTTTTAGGTGGTTGTAGAACGTGTCACGTTCAACGGGCGTCTTGCCCGTTTTCTTAATGATATTGACTATCTCGTCGACCGTCATGGCCTCTTTGCTCTCGCCCCCTGCGGCGTGCGTAATCTTCTCCTCTATCACCGTGCCGTCCAGGTCGTCCGCGCCGAAGAGCAGGCATGTCTGGGCGAGCTTTTCCCCGGTCATTACCCAGTACGCCTTTATGTGGTCGAAGTTGTCCAGGTAAACCCTCGATATTGCAATGGTCTTCAGTATATCGAGACCGCTGATGGGGTGCGTATCACTGATGCGTGTGTTCTTGGGGTGGAAGGGCAGGGGGATAAAGGCGAGGAAACCGCCCGTCCTGTCCTGAAGCTCCCTAAGACGCCTCAGGTGGTCCACCCGGTCGCTGTAAGACTCCACATGCCCGAACAACATTGTGGCAGTGGTCTTTATGCCACTTTTGTGTGCGGCCTCATGGATCTGGAGCCATCGTCTGCCGGGTATCTTTTCCGGGCATAGCCTGGCCCTGACAGGGCCTTTGAATATCTCAGCCCCACCGCCCGGCATGGAGTCGAGCCCCGCCTCTTTTAATACATGAAGTGTTTTATTAACTGTAGAGCTTGATAGCTTTGATATATAGTCAATTTCAACTGCGGTAAGAGCCTTAATCTTTACACCTGGGATGGCCTTTTTGATAGCCTTGAAGAGCTCACAATAAAACCCCGTATCCATCTTCGGGTTAAGCCCGCCCACTATATGGAACTCGCTCACGCGGCCCTTCACGGACCTGGCCTTTTTGGCCATCTCGTCGATGGTGAATGCGTATGCACCCGCCTCTCCCTCGCTCTTGCTGAACGCACAGAACTTGCACCTGTTTATACAAATATTTCCAGGGTTTATGTGCATATTCTTTATGAAGTGGATTAGCTTTTTGTTCCTTCTCTCAGACACCCGGTTGGCGAGTGCGCCGAGTGAGAATATGTCCTGCTCGGAAAACAGGGCAAGGGCTTCTTTGTCCGTAATGCGGCCCCCGTTTTTGAGTCTACTGTCGAGTTCCTTATAGTCCATAACGCGCCTTGAACCCTTCCTCACGGTAAATCGGCCTTCCCTGCACCATTGTCATTGCAATGTCACCTGGTCTGGTATCCATCAGGAGTTGCTGGTATATGTCCTTTGACTTTGAAGGATGCATCTTAATGGCTATGATGTCGGCATCCTTACCCGCCTCCAGGGAACCCGTAACACCGTCGAGCCTCAGCGCCTTGGCCCCGTTTATCGTTGCCATCCTTATCACCGGTTCGGCTTGTAACCTGTTGACAAGGTAGGCGAAGCGCATCTCTTCCCAGAGGTCCAAGTCCACGTTGCTGGCGAGGCTGTCGGTGCCAATGCCAACGTTTACACCCTTTGCAATGAGCTTCTCTACAGGGGCCTTGCCGACCTTGAGCATGTAGTTGCTCCTCGGGCAGTGGGCCACGGATGCGCCTGCGTCCCTGAGCAATGTAATGTCGCCGTCCGTCAGGTGTACCCCATGTACGGCCAGCATGCCTTTCTCAAGTCCAAAACCCTTGATAAATTCAAGTGATGTCCTGCCCCTGTTAGGCTCAAGGGAGTCCCAGCCGAACTTCTCCATGTATCTGTCCATCCTGGATGATTTGCCTGACATATAACTGCTTTCATAAATAGATTCAGATAGATGGATTGCCATAAGCATATTAATACATGAAGTATTACAAGATAACAGCTTGTATAATTGGGTAGAAACTGAGTATGCCGAGTGTGGCGATATACCCAGCCTTATCCTGTCCGGGAGGTCGCCATAACCCTTCAGCCTCTCCATAAGACGCTTGAATATGGCCCTGGCTTGACTTCCGTCGAGCCCTATAACCTCCAGGAACGAGACCGCCCTGATGCCGGACTTGACAAGCAAGCCCATTGTAACGTCAGATGAACTTATGTCACCTATACATGTAGTGCCTGTGGATACCGCCTCCCTTAGCGCCTTTCTGGCCGCTGGTACTACTCCCTTATCGCCGATCTTCTTTTTGGCGTCCACGAGAGCGGTTATCCAGTCTACAAAATCGTCCTTTTCGCCTGCTGCCCCTTTTAAGTGAGAGAGGTCGAGATGGGTGTGCAGGTTGATCAGTCCAGGCATCAGCGCAAAGCCGTCCAGCTCGACGACCCGCTCATTTGGGTATTGCCTGAGTATCTCCTTTGAGCTGCCGACCGCTTTGATTTTATTGGCATGCAGGAGCAGGGCACCGTTGGTTATGTACGGCCTGGTGATTGGCAGGACTTTACTTGCTGTTACTATCATTACTTCCCATAATGTATATTATGTCAACTTGAGAGCAGGTGAGTATCAAGGTCTTGTGGATATGTCATCGGTCGTGCCAAACTTCCTGTCCGGGCCCGCGCTTGATATACTGACACCGCCCTTGTCATTCAGCGCTATATTAATTTGCGTGCCCCATGGATCTTTGACGTCATCTGAGTGTATGTAGTCGAGCTGCTCGAGTACCTTCACTGATTCGGGGTATGTGCCATAGTCCATGTAGTGCAATACGGAATTATGCCATATCAGCTCAACCTCGTTTACATCGAAAGGAGTTTTGAGTGACTCTATCCCGGAGGCGTTTGCACTCATTATTTTCCTGGTCCCGGTAACCTGGACGATTATCAATATAATAGCCAATACCGCAAATATAAAAGGAAGTTTATCTGCATAAGCTGGAAGAGACTTTGCAGCCGGAGCTGCCGGCTGATGGAAAACGGGCTCGCTCATTATCTCCGGCCTTGCACCGGTCTTCACCACAAGCGACTTCTCTAACAGGTCCAAGAGCGTCTTGCAGGTGTCGAACTCACCGAGCCTGGAGTAGTCGAGTATCTCATAGATGCTCTTCCTGCCGTCTATCAGGGCAAGAACAGATTTGGCATCCTTGCCTAATACGCCGCGCTTTTTATCTTTTTCTCCTTCAGCCGAAAATATGTCGCCTTCTTCCGACTCTTCATCCGCGTTGGGGGCGCCTTCCTTTTTTGCCAGCACGATGTCGTATGATGGCAGCTTCTTGTCTATGATGGGCCATTCGTCCAGCATCCTCACGCCGTCCATGAGTATGTGCTCGGAACTGATTGGGACGATGGTATCCCTGTCGTAGTCGACACGCTCCTGGTCGAACTTGTAGTCCCCGCCCTTCCACCGGAAAACCTTGTAGATGGTCTCGGACATCTGGAATGACAGAACCTCTCTGAGGTCGTCTTTGGTGATAATGCCCATGCCTATCAGCATGCCGCCAATCTTCTGGCCGGTACTCTTCTGTGCGTCGAGGGCCTCGTTCAGTTTGTCTTCGGTAACCTTGCCCCGGTTTACAAGTATATGTCCTGTAAGGTATTTAGGTCTTTTGCGGCTCTCCTCGGCCTTCACAACCATGCCGTCCTCAAAGTGGATATAGACGGACTCGTCCTCCCCTTTGAGGAATAGTATGCCAGTTTTCTTTTGTAAGCCAATGAGTTGGAATATATCAGCTAAACCAAACTCTTTGATTGTGCCTTCTAACGCCATGATTTATCTCTCGTATCTGGTTATACGGTGGATGTCCAGCTGGGCAATCAGATAAAATACTACGAGCAGCACCACCATAACTATCCTGTCGGGCGCTATAAACGGTATATCGAAGTCGTATGGGACCTTGTAGAACTGGCCGAAGAAAATGTCCTTGATGAAGAACACGAACGCGCCAGCGTAAACAAACCCCTTCATAGGACGGCCCTTCATGAAGTGTCCGCTGCCGGGGATCGCAAGTGAAATCACCCTGTAGAGTATGCCATCCCTGCGCTCAATCTCCCTCACCTCGATGGTTTTCTTAAGTCTGTCCTTGGCCTCCACCCCCTCCAGCCTGACGAATATCTGGTGACACTGGGCGCATAAATCCTTGCTGTAATGAGGTCTCTGACATCCCCTGCAGCTGACTTTTCCGCACTTCTGGCAGAAGTGAGAGCAGGAGCCTTTTTTCCTGAGGGCATTGACTGCAAAGGCGAGTATGATGAACCCGATACCCGCGATACGGGTTCCCTCCAAGGGCATTACCTTGACAGAAGTGGACCAGAGCGTGTCTGCCAGTTCGGTGTTGTTTTTTCTGCCTGCATATGCGATTTGCCTGAATGTGCTGACAGGTATCTGCTCATCGAACACCATCCTCAAGGGAGTGTTGCCGGTAACCTCCCGGAGGTCACTCACAAGGTTCGGGTCGAGGTCTCTCGCCTTATGGTCTTCCTGGTCCCTTTCGGTGAACATAAGCTTCTCGCCATATGCCTGGCTTAGGTTGAAATGCGGCAGTGCCATGTTCGGGGCGTACTGGACTGCCGCCTCATACTCTTTCACAGCCTTGTCCAGGTCCTTCTTGATGAAGTATATGTTGCCCAGGTTGTTCCTGTAGATGGCCGACGTCGGGCTGAGGACGGCAAGCCTTTCATAAAGCGCTGTGGACTCGTCGTATCTGCCTTCCTTTTTGAGCAGTTGTGCGAGCGACACCAATGCCGTCTCGTCGTCAGGAGTGTCTTTGAGGAGCTTCTTGAGATATTCCTCCGTACCCTCGGGAGCGCGTCCCTTGTTGGTATCGTCCATTATCCAGAGCATCCTGTTGCCACCCGCCTGGACGTAGTTGGAGAGGTTGGTCATAACCTCCGGCATAAATATCAGGAGCACGAAGAAGGTTATGGCCAGGGCCTTCTCCCACTTGTTGAAATATACCCAGAGCGCGATAAAAACGACTGTCGCGGCCCACCAGTAACCGAGCGCAGCAAGCACAAGTACAAAAAATCCTGGAAGGGCAACGTATTTTATGAAGTCTTCGGCGTCAATTCTGCTGAGCATCTCCGCTATGTCGTGCGCCAGGAGCGGGATGTAGCGGAGCGCCATGAAAAGCCCGAACAGGGAAAACAGAAGGGCAAAGGTGAACAGCAGGCTTGTCAGTTTGTTGCCGATATAAAAAAAAGACCACCAGAAGTCGTCGTCGGACCTTGCAAATCCTTCGAGGAAGGAATCGAAGGTCATCAAGACCTTGAACTTGTTCTGGGCAAAATAAGCCCATCCCCTGGCAAAATACGCGGGCGGGTAGTTCGGGGAGATATTCGCGGCTGTATCTATCAGGAGCATCGCCGCGTTGACTTCCCTCGTGTCCAGGAGCTTACCACCCTCCTTTATCATCGAAGCGGAAAGCTCCTCGTAGGATGTTATGCCGAAATCAACGCACCTGCCGCGTATGTCGTCGAGGCCGGTCCGTACCGCCTCGTAGTCCTTTTTCTTTATGGCGTCCTTAATCCTGTTCCAGCGCTCCAATATATCTTTCTCATGCCCTGTGGCGGGAATGATCACATCAGGGAGCTCCGATGAGGAGGGCAATCCGGTCTCAGGTGTAACGTCTGCGGCAGCTGCGTCCGTCCCGGAAGGCGGGACCGGGACCGCTGGCTCCCCGGCAAAACAGGAAAGGGCCGTGAGCGCCATGAGCAGAAAGGTTATGAGTATGAATTTCTTCATGTTTCCCAAGTGTCGTCCGGAATGACGTACTGTGTTGAACTAAGCCTGTTCCTTTTTACGACCCAGTTTCGGCTCCTCGCCCTTAATCAGCCTTACTATGTTGCCCCTGTGCTTCAGGTACAAAAGGACGGTCAGGAAAACAGAAAGGACAACAAAGCCCCTGTCGCCGCCTTTAAGAAGCACCGCCCATACAGGAAGGAGCGCGAAGCTGACGAGCGCCCCCAGAGACGAGTACCTCCATATAAGCACGGTCAGTATCCATACCGCAAAACCGATAAGTGCAATCTCCGGAGCGAGCGCCAATAGCACGCCAAAGCTCGTCGCTACACCCTTGCCACCCCTGAATGACATGGAAACGGGGTAATCGTGCCCGAGCACCACCGCCGCCGCCGCAAGAAGTCCGGCATCCACGCCTGCAAACCACACTGCCAGGTATACGCCGAGGACACCCTTGAGCATGTCGCCCAGAAGCGTGACTGCCCCCGCCTTCTTCCCCATCACGCGGAGCGCGTTGGTCGCGCCCAGGTTTCCGCTGCCCTTCGAACGGAGGTCAACCCCACCCGCCTTCGCCACGATAAGCCCAAAGGGAATGCAGCCAAGCAGGTATGCGAGCGCTACAAATGCCCACTGCATCTCACCTGCCCTCACTCAGGCCTATCTTGTCCCAGAAGTTCACGAAATACTGTATGCCCGAAGCCACAGCAAGGAACAGGGACATCCATAACGCCACCGTGCCTATCAGGTACGCGTCGAGTCCAAGGTTAGTGTTCAAAAAACCGCTCCGCTTTATATCCATGCTTACAAGCATGGATATGATAGCGACGATCTGAAAAAACATCTTAGCCTTACCGCCTTCGTATGCAGGTATTATGTAGCCCTCGGACGATGCCGCAGCACGAAGCCCGGTGACTGCAAACTCCCTGCCTATTATTATAATGGCAATCCACGCGGGCACTTTCTCGTTAAGCGCCACCAGCAATATAAGTGCAGAAGAGGTGAGAAGCTTGTCGGCTATGGGGTCGAACAGTTTCCCCATCTTGGTTATCTGGCCGGTCTTTCGAGCTATGTATCCGTCCAGCACGTCGGTGATGGAGGCTACCAGAAATATCAGGGCGGCTATAAAAGCACGGTCGGAAAGGGAAAGGTTGAACGGTATTGACGTAGACAGCACAAAGATGAACACGGGTATCAACAATACCCTGAACAGGGTGAGGGTGTTGGGCAGGTTCAAGTTTGCTCTTCCTTTTTCTGTCACAGACCGTCCCATTTCGCTTATCCAGTCTTATTTTATATCACATTGCCGGAAAACAATTCAACTGAAATATTTAGCTGTTACGCCTTCCCACTCGCCTTTTGCCCTTAGAAGCCAGTCTATGACCTCGCGCACGGCCCCCTCGCCTCCGTTTCGCACTGTGACCATGCTGGCCATGTCCTTCACATAAGGCTCGGCATCGGCTACGGCGATGGAGACGCCCACCCTCTTCATCACGGGTAAGTCTACTATGTCGTCGCCCACGAAGGCCGTCTCGTCTTCCTTTAGGCCGAGTTTCTTCAATAGTTCCGTATAAGTAGCAAGCTTGTCGTGAGATTTCTGGTAGACCTCGGTTATGCCGAGCTCTTTAGCGCGGAGGTCTACCACCTTGGACTCGCGCCCGGTGATTATGGCGATTGCCATGCCCGCCCTCTGTGCCATCTTTATCCCGTGCCCGTCCCGCACGTTGAAGGACTTTATCTCGGTGCCGTTACCGTCAAGTACTATCTTGCCGTCGGTCATCACCCCGTCAACGTCAAGGATGAGGAGCTTGATGCGTTTGGCCCGGTCGGTGTATTCTTTTTCGCCAGTCAAAGTTGACCTCCCCTGCTCTTAAACCACTCCGGCCTTCAGCAGGTCGTGCAGGTGTACCACGCCCTCCGGCCTTCCGTCCGCGTCCACGACCACGAGCGCGGTTATGGAATACTTCTCCATAACGGCTACAGACTCGGCGGCAAGGGCTGCCTTCGTTATCGATTTGGGGTTCCGGGACGCAAGCTCGCCCGCCGTCCTGTCGAACAGGTCGCCCGATTTCTCCAGGTATCGCCGGAGGTCCCCGTCGGTTATAATGCCAAGCAGTATGCCGTTATTGTCGAGGACGGTGGTAACGCCCAGTTTCTTGGAGGTTATCTCGAGAAGCGCCTCGCGCATCCCGGCTGATTCCTTCACCTTCGGCACGGCGCCGCCTGAGTGCATCACGTCCTCTACCCTTAGCAATAGACGCCTGCCCAGGCTACCGCCAGGATGGAAACACGCGAAGTCCTCCTCTTTGAAGCCGCGCTTGTCGAGCAGCGTGATAGCGAGTGCGTCTCCCATCGCGAGCGCAGCGGTGGTGGACGCGGTGGGCACCAGGCCCATAGGACAGGCCTCCTCCTTCACGCCCACGTCTATGGTTACGTCGGACGCCTTTGCAAGCGTGGAGCCCAGGCCGCCGGTCATCGCTATTATCGGTATTGCGAGCCTCTTGAACACAGGCAGGAGCTTTACTATCTCCTCGGTCTCGCCGGAGTTTGATATGGCTATTATGATGTCGCCTTTGGTCACCATGCCAAGGTCGCCGTGTATGCCCTCCGCCGGGTGCAGGAAGAGCGCGGGCGTGCCGGTGGACGCGAGAGTGGCGGCGACCTTCTTGCCGATAAGCCCGGACTTGCCCATGCCTGTGACTACCACGCGGCCCTTGCAGGCGAGCATGATGTCAACGGCGCGAGTGAACTCCTCCCCTACCCTGTCTATCAGGGCGAGTATGGCCTCGGCCTCTATGCGCAGTACTTTCTTTGCGTGTTCGAGCATCGTGTTTATGCCTTTTTTTCCAATTGCGTTATACGTCTTTCATGGTCGGTTATATCAGAGTGCAAGAGCATGTCGTTTTTTTCGAGCCTGCCGATTGCCTTTAACAGTTCGGCCTTGTCCCGTTCCCTTTTCTCGTCCTGCATCTTTAAGCCTTCGACAATGAGTTCCATCTTGTGCAGAGTTTCCTCGTGCAGGATGCCGTTTTGGCGCATTACGTCCACGAACTTATTATCGACACTCTCGAACTTCTTGTCGATGTTCTCGAATATGCTATCGACATTCTCGAACTTCTTGCCGAGGAATTCAATCAGCTTGGTGTAGTTGTCGTTATCCATGTATTGCTCCTTTTTATCCTCTCAGAGCCTGGTCTATCGCCATCACCTGCTCCATTATGCCCGCCATCTCCGGTATGGACACCATGTTCGGCCCGTCGCAGAGTGCCTCGTCCGGGCAGGGGTGTACCTCAAGAAACAGCCCATCTATCCCGACGGCAGCTGCCGCGCGTGATAACGGCGCGACGAACTCCCGCTGGCCGGAGCTTGCAGTGCCCGCGCCGCCGGGGAGCTGCACGCTGTGCGTGGCGTCGAATATAACCGGGCATCCGAGCGGCCTCATGATGGAAAGAGAACGGAAGTCTACCACGAGGTTGTTGTACCCGAAGGACACCCCGCGCTCGGTGAACATCAGGTCGTCCGAGCCCGCAGTCCTGAACTTGTTTAATATATTGCCCACGTCCCACGGGGCCATGAACTGCCCCTTCTTCACATTCACCGGCAGGCCGGACTTCGCCGCGGCAGTAAGCAGGTCCGTCTGGCGGCAGAGGAACGCGGGTATCTGGAGCGCGTCGAGCACCTCGGATGCAGGGCCTACTTCGGAGGCGGAGTGTACGTCCGATATGACAGGCACGCCGAAGGTCTCGCGCACCTTGGCTAAAAGCCTCAGACCCTCTTTGATGCCCGGCCCGCGATAAGACGACGCCGAGCTACGGTTTGCCTTGTCGAAGGACGACTTGAAAATAAGCGGGGCATTCAGGGCCTCGACCGCCTTGACTATCTCCTCGGCGGCCTTCATCAGCTTCAACTCGGACTCGATAACGCACGGCCCGGCAATAAGCACGATGGGCCGCCCGCCGCCGATTTTAATATTTTTTATGGGTATCTCTTTTGTCATTGGTTCCTCGTATGCATTGCCCTTGGCGTCCCGACCTTTTTCTCCCCTCTCCACCTGCGGCCGCCCGGATTCGTCCATCTTCGGCGGCACGCCGCCGTGAGGTGCAGGGGTTGGGGGTGAGGGCTGATTACAGCGCCAACTCCCCGGACCTCTGGTGCTTGAGCGCGGCCCCGATGAACCCCTTGAAAAGCGGGTGCGGCTCCATCGGGCGGGACTTGAACTCCGGGTGGAACTGGCAGCCGAGGAACCAGGGGTGTCCCGGAAGCTCCACTATCTCGACTAAGTCCTTGTCCGGCGAGGTGCCGGAAATCTTCAGCCCGTTTTTGCAAAGGGCGTCCCTGTAAAGGTTGTTGAACTCGTAGCGGTGCCTGTGCCGCTCGAATATATCGTCCCTGCCGTAGAGCGAATGGGCTATCGAGCCCTTCTCAATGGAGCAGGGATACGCGCCAAGCCTCATCGTGCCGCCCAGGTCCGACTGGCTGGTGCGGGTCTGCACCGTCTGCTTTATATAGTCGTACCAGCGCTCCATCAGGTATATCACCGGGTCAGGCGAAGTTACGTCGAACTCGGTGCTGTTGGCCTTGCCGAGCCCGCATACGTTTCTGGCAAGCTCTATAACCGCGACCTGCATACCCAGGCATATCCCGAAGTATGGTATCAGTTTCTCCCTCGCGTAGCGCACCGCCTGGATCTTTCCGTCAATACCCCTGCTCCCGAAGCCGCCCGGCACGAGTATGCCGTGCACGTCCATCAGGCGCTTTGCCGCGCCTTCCTTCTCGATGTCTTCTGCGTCCACCCAGTCTATGTCCACACGGCAGTCGTTTGCTATGCCGCCGTGCATGAGGGCCTCGTTCAGGCTCTTGTAGGACTCCTTCAAGTCCACGTACTTGCCTACGAGCGCAATGGTGACGCTCCTTGCCGGGTTCTTTATCTTCTCGACCACGTCTTCCCACGCAGTCAGGTCTGGTACACGCTGCTCAAGCTTCAGCATATTGACTATCTGGTCATCAAGGCCCTCTTTGTGAAGCTCTATAGGGACCTCGTAAATAGTGTCCACGTCCTTGGCGGTTATGACCGCCTCTTTCTCGACGTTCGTATAAAGCGCAATCTTTCGCTTCATGTCGGGCGGCAGAAGCCGGTCTGTACGGCATAGCAGTATGTTCGGCTGTATACCTATAGAGAGGAGTTCCTTCACGCTGTGCTGTGTGGGCTTTGACTTGAGCTCTCCAGCTGCGCTTATGTAGGGCACGAGAGTCAGGTGTATGTAAAGTACGTTCTCCTTGCCCATGTCGTACCTGAACTGCCTGATGGCTTCGAGAAACGGCAGGCTCTCTATGTCGCCAATCGTGCCGCCAATCTCCACGATGACCACGTCGTTGTCGTTTGCGACCGCCTTTATGCTTTCCTTTATCTCGTCGGTTATGTGCGGTACGACCTGCACCGTGCCGCCGAGGTAGTCGCCGCGTCGCTCTTTGTCTATAACGGTCTTGTAAATGCGGCCTGTTGTGAAGTTGTTTTTCTGGGACATCGTCGCCCTGGTGTAGCGCTCGTAGTGGCCCAGGTCCAGGTCTGTCTCGGCTCCGTCGTCCGTCACGTATACCTCGCCGTGCTGGAAAGGGCTCATCGTGCCGGGGTCTACATTAATATAGGGGTCGAGCTTCTGGTTCGTAACCTTGAACCCCCTTGCCTCGAGGAGCGCCCCGATGGACGCGGCTGCAAGCCCCTTGCCGAGCGAGGACACGACCCCTCCGGTCACGAATATATACTTGGTCATCCTGCTTTCTCCTTTTGGGATAAGAGGTCACGTACTTTATCGAGGTCAGCGGGTGTGTCCACCCCTATGGACTCATGGCTCGTAATGACCACCTGTATTCGCTCGCCGTTGCCGAGCGCCCGTAGCTGCTCTAACTTCTCCAACTGTTCAAGGCCTGTAGGCGGGAGCTTAGCGTACCTGAGCAAAAAGTCCCTGCGGTAAACATAAAGCCCTATGTGCTTGAGGCAGCTCCCGCCCGTGATATAAAACGGGCCGCCCCAACTGTCCCTGTGGAATGGGATGGGTGAACGCGAAAAGTAAAGAGCACACCCACGCTCGTCCAATACCACCTTCACCACGGCCGGGTCTGCTATCTCTGCCGGGTCAGTTATCTCCACCGCTGCAGTAGCCATGTTGAGGGCGGGGTCGTCTAACATCGGCCTGACCGTCTCGTCAATCATCTCAGGCGGCATCATAGGCTCGTCGCCCTGGACGTTGACGTATATGTCCGCCGCGACCTGAACTGCCGCCTCCGCCAACCTGTCCGTGCCGGATGGGCAGTCGGGGCTTGTCATCATCACGTTGCCGCCCAGGGCCTTGACGGTATCATACACTTTTTCGTCGTCCGTCGCCACCCATACTTCTTCGACAAGCCGCGCCTTCTTTACCTGCTCGTACACGCGCCAGACCATAGGCTTACCGGCTATGTCCGCGAGCGGTTTGCCGGGCAGCCTCGTGGAGGCGTACCGCGCAGGTATTATGGCAACGACCTTCAAACGAGGTGCTCCTTGTTCTCCTTGTACCACTCGACGAACTTCTTCACTCCCGCCTCCGCCTTGGTCTGCGGGTCGTAGCCGAGTACCTTCTTAGCCTTTGTGATGTCCGCGTATGTAATAGGCACGTCGCCCGGCTGGTCCGGGTGGCTCTCTATAACAGCCTTCTTACCCAGGTTCTTCTCGATGAAACCGATAAGCTCCCGAAGCTCGGTCGTCTGGGACTCGCCCAGGTTTATTATGTCGTAAGGCGCGTTATGGTCAACCGCCTTTATTACCCCGTCCACTATGTCGTCTATGTAAGTATAGTCTCTTTTCGACAGGCCGTCACCGAACATGGGCACTGGCCTGCCCTCGTCAATAAGCCTTGTGAACTTGTGTATGGCCATCTCAGGGCGCTGCCTGGGTCCGTATACCGTGAAGAACCGGAGGCATGTGATGTTTATATTATACAGGTTGTGGTATGTGTAGCATATAAGCTCGCACGCCTTCTTCGTAGCGGCATAAGGCGAGATGGGGTTGTCAACACTGTCCACTTCCGAGAACGGGACCTTCTTGTTCTTCCCGTACACGGAAGAGGACGACGCGAATATGAAGCCCTTTAATTTGTGCTCCTTCGCCATTTCGAGCAGGTTCATAGTGCCCTTTATGTTCACGTCCTCGTAGAGCATCGGGTCGATGATGGAGGGCCGGACACCAGCCCTCGCAGCTGGGTGGAAGACCATGTCTATCTTCTCTTCGGCGAACAGCTTCTTCAGCAGGCCCAAGTCCCTTATGTCGCCCTCGATGAGCTTGAAGTTTGGGCTCTTGAGCGCGGCCTCTATGTTCCTTCGCTTGATGGCCGGTTTGTAGAACTCGTCGAAGTTGTCGAGGCAGACCACGCTGTCGCCCCTTGCAAGCAGCCTGTCTACTACGCTCGAACCTATGAAGCCTGCGCCACCGGTAACCAGTATCTTCATGAAGAAAAAACCTTTCTTATAGTAGTGAACTTTTCCTATATTTCCCTCCCCACCTGCGGGGGAGGGGCAGGGTGGGGGTGATTGCCGTTGATTTCACCCTCCCCTTAATCCCCTCCCATAAAGGGAGGGGTTGTATGGTACTTTTACTTAATCGCCCTCTTTAACTGCTCCACCTTCACCGTTGCCGTGCCCACCTCTCCCACCACTATGCCTGCCGCGTGGTTGGCGATGCACGCCGCTTCCTGCATAGACGCGCCCGCAGCAAGGGCGAGCGTGAACACAGCTATTACCGTATCGCCCGCGCCCGTGACGTCGTATACCTCCTTGGCCACGGTCGGTATGTGTACTGGTTTCTTTCCTTTCTCGAACAAACTCATACCGTGCTCGCCGCGCGTGATAAGTAGCGCCCTGCTGGCAAGCTTCTCCATAAGCTTTTTGCCGGCCGCGAGCAGACCGTCCTCGCCAACTATATCGATGCCGGAGGCCTGCGACGCCTCCAGGTTGTTAGGCGTGACGACGGTTGCGCCCTTATAATAATCGAAGTGGCTGACCTTGGGGTCAACGGCTATCGGTATCCCCTTCTTCGCGGCAATCTTCACAAGCCCTTTCACGAGGGATTTGGTGATAACGCCTTTGCTGTAGTCGGAGACTATGATGCCGGAGAGATGTTTGACGTTATCGGTGGCATACTGAAGTATCTTCTGCTCGGTGTCCTTGCCTATGTCGCCCTTGCTCTCCCGGTCGAAGCGCACCACCTGCTGGTTATGGGCTATGACGCGGGTCTTGATGGTGGTCGGCCTTTTCTCCTCGACCACTATGCCGGATGTATCCACGTTTAAGAGCCTCAGCTCGTGCACGAGCCTCCTGCCCATCTCGTCGTGGCCGATGACACCGCAGATGTGCGCCCTGCCGCCGAGCGACACTATGTTGTTCAGCACGTTTGCCGCGCCGCCAAGCATAATAGACTCGTTGTTTATGTCCACCACCGGGACCGGCGCCTCCGGGGAGATGCGCGTTACCCTGCCCCAGATGAAGTGGTCGAGCATTATGTCGCCGACTACCAAGAGCCCGGTGTCCTTGAACCTGCCCAGGTAGCTCAAGAGGACTTTCTTATCCAATGTACCCTCCGACTTTATTTCCTGCACAACGCCGACATCTGTGTGTACCCGCCGCCTTTGTCCGGCGATAGAAACGGGTTCCTCCCCAACAGAGAAGACATTATGTTGTATATGTACCTGTATAGCCTCAGCCTGCCGAACACCCCGAATATACGGTACGTCTTATTGTACCTGGCCATCACGTCGGCCGGGTGACTGAGCAGTATCTCTACTCCCGAAAAACGCGCCTCAAGCATCTTTCTGAACTCGGCCTCGGTGAACTCACGCACATGTTCCGGGTCGAGCGGGGTATCTGTCAGCTTTACCGGAGTTGTGATTACCGCCGCCCCGCCGGTTTTAAGCGACCTCGCAATTTCGTCGAGCATTCGCTCCGGCTCGCGGAGGTGCTCTATGATGTCCGCCGCCACTACCGCGTCCAGACACTTGTCCTTTACGGGGAGCATGGTGGAGTCCCCGCGCATGAAGCCGGCCGAAGCCTTTTCCCTGCCGAAGTTCTTCCTGGCCAGGCCGAGGCCCGCTCCTGAGTAGTCCAGACCGGCCACGCGCCAGCCGTCTTTTGCCAGAAGGAAGCTCAACGCACCGTCCCCGCAGCCAATGTCGAGCGCCCTATCCCCCTCAACCCCCGCCTTGTCCAGCAGTTCGAGTGTCAGGGCGTATCGTCCTGCAAGGTACGGGTTGTGCCTTCTGGCGGAAATCCTGAACGCATCCCAATGGTATGCACCGCGCACCGCATATTTTTGGAACTCGCGTCCTGGCATCTATCAGAGGTATCCCAGGCCCTTGAGTTGGGCCTCTATCAGTTGGTCGTCCAATTTTTCCGTGGCCTGCACCGGTGCATATTCGTCGAGGCGTATGCCCTCGAGCCTGTTAGACGCGCGGTATGTGTCTTCTATGAACTCATCCCTTACAGTGCCGTCCATGTCCTCAGGCACAGCCAACCCCAGAAGGTACAGCGCAGTGGGAGCGATGTCCTCGACCCTGATGTCGCCTGAGCTTCCTGCGTGCTTTATGTGCCCGCCGCTCATGACATACACGCCCTTCTCGTCGTGCCGCCCGCTCCTCAGTTTTACGTCCTCGTTGTCGCTGAACGCCCCCCTCGCCTTCAGGTCCTTCCTGTAGCTTAGCGGCGTCTCATAGCCATCGGCCAGCATCACGCTCAGGTCCGGGGCGAACTCCGTGTACCTGCCATTGTATATATCTTTTCTATTGTGGACTTTCTCCACAACGCGCCTGCCGCCATCCGTCGCAGCCAGAAGCCCCTCTGTAATGCGTCTGACTACGGCTTCGTATTCGGTGCCCGGCTCTACCGTGCCGTTGGGGTACCGGCCTTTCGTGTTGATGAACACGACACACATCCCGCACTGGTAGGACACGGCCCATGCCTTTGTCTTTATCCAGTCGATGATGGACGTATTTGACGACAAAAGCTTGTTCTTGGAGAGCAGCCTCATTATAGAATAGAAGTTCGACTTTAAAAGGCCCATCTTCATCAGCATGCGGTTGACGTGGAAGTTCCTGGACCCGGTGCGCTGGAAGCCGTGGTCGGAGCCTATCATGTAGACCGCGTCCCTGCCGAAGATACCGACAACCTCTCCGACTGCGCGGTCTATCTCCTCGTATACCTCTATTATTCTGCTTCGCACCCCGTCCGCGCCTGGCGCGTCATATCCAGGCATGCCCTTGTCCAGATACTTCCAAAGGAAGTGGTGTATCCTGTCGGTCTCGGCGAAGCAGCACATGAAAAGGTCCCACCGCTCCCGTGCGGCCATCTTCACTATCACACCGGCCCGCTTCTTCAGTATATCTATGAGGCTGTCAAGGAAAGACAACGCATCGTCAGGTGTCACCTCTCCTTTCGGGCGCACCTCGTGCATCGGGAAGTCGATAAGCTCAGGGGCGATAGATTCCGGGCTATAGAAGTCCCTGGCGCCCTGCGGCGTCAGGAACCCGCTTAACCACACCCCGTCCATCTTCCTTAACGGGTAGGTCATAGGGAAGTTCATTACGCACACCCTCTTACCCGCCTCGGCGGCGACCTCGAAGAACATACGGGACTTTATAGAGTCCGCGTCCACGATGGGCGGGTCGTATACGTCCCTTGTAAGGTCCTTGAACCCGAAGACCCCGTGCGCGCCGGGGTTCTTGCCGGTGAGCAATGAAGGCCAGCCCGGAGAGGTCGCGGGCGGAAGCGGCGTTATAAGGTTTCCCCAGGCGCCTTCGGTTGCAAGAGAAGCAATATTTTGCAGACGGCCTTCGTCGACAAAGGGACTCATCACACGCCAGGTGGCGCCGTCTATGCCTATGACGACTACGGTGTTGCCCTTAGCCATTGCTGCCGTATACCTCCAGCGTACTTTCGAGGGTGCGCGCCCACGTGAACCCCTCCGCCCTTTCCCTCGCCTTTGCGCCCATCTTGCGTCTGACCTTCTCGCATGAAAGATATGCAAGAGAGGAGGCAAGGCTGACCGGGTCTTCCGTATCCTTTATGACCAGCCCGTCCTCGCCGTCCGTTATTATCTCGGCCACCCCGTTACCCGACGTGGTCACCACCGGCAGGCCGGAGGCCATCGCTTCGAGCGACGCGTTAGAGAACGGGTCGTACTTTGTGGGCAGGACGAACATGTCGACCGCGCCGTAATACGCGTCAGGGTTTGTAACCGCCCCTGCAAAGCTGACCCTGTCGGATACGCCGAGTCCCCTTGCAAGCCTGACGTACGGGCCGGGGTCGTCTTTGCCCACAACCAGTAACTTCAGGCGGTTAATGTCCTGCTCCATGACTTTAAGTACAGGGATGGCCCTGATGAGCGTAGCCAGCCCCTTCCTCTTGTAGCCCGCGCCTACGAACAGAGCCACGGGTTCGTCTTTGTAACCGTACTTAGCCCTGATCTGTGCCCTCTGCGCCCTGATACGCTCCGGGTTGAACTTCTCCAGGTCGACCCCGTTATACGCTACGAATACCCTTTCAGGCGGTATGGGGTAGTGGCTGAGTATGCCCTTCCTTGCGAACTCGGAGTTGGTTATAACAGCCCTGCAACCGCCCGGCCTGTACCGTTCACGCTCCATGTTCAGTATCAGCCTGTGGAGCGGGTTCATGAAGCTCAGGGCCGTCCCTGACTCCTTCAGGTATTCCGCATGACATCCGCCGCCAACCGTGACAACTCCGTCGGTGAACGGGCGTATCTGGTTATGGACTATGTCTATGTCGCGCCTGCCGGACAGCGCCCTGTTAAGGTTCCTGGTGAAGCTCGCAAGCTTAATGAACGACGGGCCGGGCGTCATGGGGACCATGGTGACTTCGGCACCTAAGTCCATGTCCTCCACCTGGGCCGCGAATATCTCCACCTCGTGCCCCGCACTTAGAAGGCCCTTCACAAGCTGGTAAGTGCGCCTTTCGCTCCCGCCTTTTGTATTAAACCGGGTGGACACGACCGCTATTTTCATGACGCCTTCTTTACGGCCTCAATTACCAGGTATCCGCCCTTGTCCATGTTGCCCGAGTTGCCGCACTTCACTACACCTCCGAGAAGGCCCGTCAGGAGGCGTTCGAGTAGCCTGTCCGCGGCATCAGATTTAAGCCACCGAAACGGGTACATGAGGGGCTTGAAGAACACCGAGCCCATGAAGCTCCAGATGAGCATCACCCTTCTGCTCAGCGTGTAACCCTTGTAGGACACCTCCAGGCCCGCGTCTTTGAGGCGCCTCTCCCACTCCTGCACCGTCAGCACGTGGTAGTGCTGGCTGCGCGCGTTCTTCCTGTCCGCGTAGCGCCGTGCCGTGTCCTTCAGGCCGAGTGCGTTGTATATCGTTGGCGTGAGCGGGTACTCACCGAAATATACGCTCGGCACGGTAAACACGAACCTCCCGCCCACCTTCAGCACCCTCGCAGTCTCCTTGAGCACGCTGTCGAGTTCCGGCATGTGCTCTATCGCACACACGCTTATGACCGTCTGGAACTGGCCCGATTTGAAGGGTATGTCGTATGCGCTGCCTCGTGCAAGTGCCTTGTGCGTGCCGGCCTTCTTGGCCTTATTCAGGTCGTCGATGGCAAGGTCGAAGCCCGCCTCGAACCGCTCCGGGAAAACGCAGCTCGTGAACACGCCGTCACCGCACGCCATGTCGAGGACGGGGCCTTTTATACCCCTCTTTAATAGCGCGTCGCCCTCGACCGCCTTCAGGAAGGGTATCCAGGGCCGGTGCAGCCAGTGCCTGCGCCCCAGCATCTTGCCAAATATTTCAGTTGCAACACTATTGGACAACTATTACCTCTACTCCCCTCGCCCGCAGGCGGGAGAGGGGTCGGGGGTGAGGGCTTATGGCCCAATTTATGTAAGTATAGTTTTGTACAACCCCACTATACTGTCCAGCATCATGTCCGTGGTGTGGCGTTCAAAGGCCATCTTCCGGCCCGCCTCGCCCATATCCTTCATCCGCGCAGGGTCCCTGAGGAGCTTGATGACGGCCTCCGCTACCGCGCCGAAGTCATAGGACGGGACGACGAACCCGTTTACCCCGTCAATCACAACTTCGGGTATGCCGCCCACTCTCGTGCCGACCACCGGCTTCCCTGCCGCCATCGACTGAAGCGCGAACTGCGGTATGCCCTCGGATGCCCAGGAGGTCAACATGGAGATGTCGAACGACTGTATCACTTCAGCCACGTCTTCTCTGTGACCGAGGAAGAAGACCTTGTCTTCGAGCCCGTATTCCCTGACCCAGCTTTCTATGTATGGCCGCATCGGGCCCTCGCCTGCGAGGACGAGCCTGACGCCGGGGAACTCTTCCAGCACGGCAGGCATGGCCTTCACGGTGAACTCGTGCCCTTTCCATCCCCTGAGCGCCGCCGCAGTGCCAAGTATTATTGCAGAGTTGTCGAGGCCCAGCTCGGCCCGCAGCAGTTCGCCCCTTGCCGAGGCGAACTTTTCCACGTCTATACCCGTAGCTATCGGGTGGACCTTGTCCGGCCTTATACCGAGGCCGTCGGTCAGTTGGTGCTTTATGTACTCCCCGGTAGTTATAATGGCGTCGCAGAGCGGGCCGTATACCAGCCTGGTCAGGAGGTCCGTCCTCAGCCGGGATGATATGTGCCTGGACCTCAGCACCTTAATGCCGGCGGCCCTCCCTGCTATAGAGCCCATCCAGCTGTCTCTGGAGCTGTGCGTGTTTATGATGGATACCCGCCTGTCTTTTATTATCCTTACAAGGCCTATGACGCCCTTCACAAAGCCCGCCTTGTCCATGCCGACCGCGAAGGATTCTATGCCCGCGTCCACCGCTCTTTTGTATATTTTGGTATGCTCAGGCGCGGCCAGCAGCACGTCGTAGCCGCGACCCTTCATGCCCAGCATCTCCCCTAATATCCTTATCTCCTGACCACCCCAGCCGTCGGACACCTCGGTGTGCAGTATTGTCGGCTTGTCGTTCAAAAATCGTATCCCTTATCGGAGTCCTTGTCCTTGTTCGGCTCATCGGTCTCGCCAAACAGAGACAGGGTCGCATTCTTCTTTGGGCCGGTCCTGTACCTCTCGCGCACGTGTTTTGCAGGTATGCCCGCCACTATGGAGTTCGGGGGCACGTCCCTGGTCACCACCGCACCCGCCGCCACCACGGAGAAGTCGCCCACCTTAACGCCTGGAAGTATTATGGCCCCGCCTGCTATCCATGCCTCCCTGCCTATTTTGACGGCCCTCTTCCTCTGCGTAACCTTGGCGTCTTTCGAGTGCGAGAAGTCGTGGTTGACGCTCAGGATGGTGACCCCCGGCCCTATCATCGTGTCCGTACCGATGTCCACCCCGCCCTGC